>JAABUT010000175.1_pt1 | contig 117871 bp, 111 predicted proteins | sample 5559281 | NCBI WGS metagenome assembly JAABUT01 (sample SAMN10711880, study PRJNA513359) | rock metagenome | isolation source: Antarctica rocks | place: Antarctica: Victoria Land, Ricker Hills nord | collected 2016-01-04 | reverse complement strand
ATTTGCTTCACCATTTGTTGCAATATAAGTATAATTCTGCTCCTGAAGATACCGGCCAGAGTTTGTAGAACTTACGTAAGCATTATCAGCAAGTACATCACCCAACACAGGTACATCACGCCCATATAAAAAATAGTTACGCATGGCTGCATACATACCGTTTACAGCATCATTTAAGTCACTTTCCGTTTTTATAGCAACGGCTACAGGAACTGATGTAGGCGGTTTTTCATCTAGAAATTGCTTTTTGCAGGATGTCAATCCGATAACAGCCGCAAACAGTAGATATATATATATTTTAGAATTCATTTTTAAAATTTTTTTACAAACTAACATTTAAACCGATTGTGAATGTTTTAACCTGAGGTATGGCGAGATTGCTGACACCAGTTATGCCTACTTCAGGATCAAAAGGTAGGCGCTTGTCATAAGTTTTAGTCCAAATGTTTGTACCTCTTCCATACAGATACAGCCTGCTGATTCCAATATTCTTTAGATAACTGATATTTTTTAAATTATATCCAATTGTTAAATTTTTAAGACGGACATAATCACCATAGTATAAGAACCTGGAAGAGTAATTAGAGGATTGGCCGGAATTTGTTCCGCCTGCTACCATCCGTGGTACATCTGTGATTTGACCTGGTGTTGTCCACCTGTTTTGGTAAATATACTGATACTTGTTAGAAGGTTGATAAGTGTCATCATTCAAATAATAAGACCAACTATCATATATCTTATTACCAAAATTATAATAGAAATCAGCAGATAAAGTAATGCCTTTATAATCAAAAGTATTATTAAAACCTCCAAATATTTTTGGATCAGCCTGACCGGCATTTACACGTAGCGCACTATTATAAACGCTTGTAGTTGCTGATCTGGTTGCATCCGTGTACCACAAAGCATTACCATTAGCAGGATCAACACCGGCATACTGGCGGCTATAAAAAGTATAAAAATCTAAACCTTCTTTAATTTGAAACTGGGTATTATTCGGGTTAATATAGGCAGCGTGATTAACTAATTCTTTTACCGTATTTTTATTAAACGCTACGTTGATGTTTGTACTCCAGGTAAAATCTTTTACCCTGATGGGAATACCATGTATAGAAGTTTCTAAACCCCTGTTTAGCATCGAACCGGCATTTGCTCTGATGGTACTGAATCCGGTTTCTAGGGCTATAGGAACGGATTGAATTAACCCGTTTATCGTATTTCTGTAATAATCAAAATCGAAACTTAAACGATCACTAAAAAATCCAAAGTTAAGTCCAACATCAAATTTCTTGGACGATTCCCAGGTTAGACTGGCGTTACCAACTGTATTATAATTCTGACCTGTACTACCTGCATAATTTGCGCCTCCGCTACCCGTGTAATTTGTTGCATTGGTGCCATAACCCACAGTTGCTCTTGAACCGTAATTATTGATTAAAGTATTGTTAGCGTTTAAGTTGGCATTACCAGTAGTACCATAAGAACCTCTTAATTTCAAGGTTGTAAGAATCTTTTGGGCTTTAAAAAAACTTTCCTGATCAATATTCCATGCACCGCCAACAGAGTAAAAATTACCAAATTGATTGTTTGCACCAAATCTGGATGAACCGTCTCTTCTAAATGATCCGCTTAATGAATATCTATTTTTAAAGTTGATATTAGCTCTGGAATAAAAAGAATCAAAAGTGTAATTACTGGTATAGCCATTACCTGTTATTACTGTAGCTGCATTAGCTGATGCTGTAAGTAAAGGTTGTGTAGCAGGATAACCATTAGATTGAGCCGATATGAAATAAGCCTGATTTTTTTGTGCTTCATACCCTGCAGTTGCATCTACATAAAAATTTTCTACGCCTTTTACATTATAACGGTAATCAAGCTGATTTCTAAAAAGCCAGTTAAAGTTTCGGGTATAATAATCATAGCCACGTCCGCCAGCAGTGCGTCCATCACCCATTACTGGGTTGTTATATTGCTGCTCTTCTAATACGTTATAATCAATACTACCATAAGCAGTATATTTTAACTCATCCCAAATATTCCATCTAACAGAAGCATAGGTAAGTAATCTGGTTTGTGAATCATATTTTTTGTCATTATTTGCAAGATAAAGCGGATTGAAATTACTGGTAAAACCGGTACCGCTAAGTCTGTTTGTATTTAAGGAACCATCGGGATTATAAGCTAAGCTGAATGGTGTTAAAAAATACGCCGATCCAAATGGATTTGCAAAGGCACCTCCGGTAGATGGGCTATATTGATCTACATTGGAAAAATTAATCCCGGTATTGAATGAAAACCTTTTACTAATAGTTTGATCTATGTTTAATAGACCTGTAATTCTTTTTAGGCTCGATGCCAAAGTAGTAGCTTCCTGTTTAAAGTAACCGGTAGAAGCAAATACCCTTGTGCTTTCACCACCACCATTTAAAGAAACGTTGTATTGCTGCTGCGTACCTCTTTTAGTAACCAAATTATACCAATCGTTACTTTGTCCACTATTTAAACCATAATTGGCGATATCATTGGCAATTCTTGCAGCAGAATAAGGATTTTTTGCGGGATCATTAGTTGGTATAGCCAAATAGTTTGCTGATGCGTTATTTTCACCTTCCAAAAATAAAGTTCTATATTGATCTGCAGTTAAAGCTTTACCTGCATCTGAAACTTTTAAATTACTAGTTACACCACTTTCAGCATCAAAATTAACTTGTGTTTTTCCGGATTTGCCTTTTTTGGTGGTGATTACAATTACACCATTTGAACCCCGGGAACCATAGATAGCAGTGGCACTGGCATCTTTTAAAACGGTAACGGATTCAATATCATCATTGTTAATACCTGCTAGCACATTAGTTGTTGTGGTTAATCGAGAAAGATCACCAGAATTGATGATCATACCATCAATTACATATAAAGGGTTTGAATCTGCACCGATTGAGCCGGGCCCACGTAAGTTTACCTGCACATTTGCACCTGGCTGGCCACTGTTCGTACTAATATTCAAACCGGCAACTTCACCTTGTAAAGCTTGCAAAGGTGTACTAAAAGGCTTGTTTTCAACCTCTTTACCACCTACAGTTGTTGCAGAACCAGTGTAAGATTTTTTGGATTGCACAGCATAACCGTCAGTTACAGTAACCTCTGTCAGTTGCCTGGTGCTAGAGGCCAACTTTACGTTATAAGTACTACTGCTGCCTATGGGCAGGTTTTGGGTAGTATAACCAATAAAGGTAAATTTTAACACCCCTCCCCCAGATGGTGCGTTCAAACTGAACTTCCCATCGCCATCTGTTAAAGTACCAATTTTAGTGCCCTGAACCATCACCGACACCCCTGGCAACGGCTGTCCATCATCTGCCCCCGTTACCGTTCCTGTAATTTTTCTGTTTTGTGCAAATGCACTGTTAAGTGCAAATAATCCAAACAGAAAAAAAAGAAGTAATTTTTGCTTCATGCTTTGTTTTTTTAATTAATTGTAATCCCGAAAGTATAAAAAAATTAACCAAATACAGAAATATCAATAAAATAGACAAAAAAATTACAAATTACCATAAAACTAATAATTTAGTAATAAAATTTGAAGATAAGTAAGGGTAAAACGGACAGAGATTTAAAAACCAGGAAAGAAACTTATTAAAATAAAGCTAAGAATTAACAATCATTAAAGAAACCAGCATCTGTATTGATTATTCAACTAAAAACAAAATTTTTGCAGGTGTTACATCCTTTCCGGTACTTCAATTCCTAATAAATGCATCGATTTGCTGATCTTGTCTGCTGTTGCTGCTGATAATTGCAGCCGAAATTGCTTTACAGCCTCATCTTCCGCCTTTAAAATAGTTTCTTCGTGATAAAACTTATTGTAAAGCCTGGCCAGTTCATAAACGTAGTTGGCAATTACAGCGGGACTATAAGCGTTGGCGGCTTCTGTTAAAAAAGCAGGATATTGTTCTAAATGTATGATCAGGTCTTTTTCTACCGGCGATACTGTTTTTATAGGGGTAAAAACAGTATCAGGGTTAAAAGCTCCTTTATTTAATACCGAGCGGATACGGGCGTATGTGTATTGTATAAACGGGCCGGTGTGCCCCTGGAAATCCACCGATTCGTTTGGATCAAACAGTAAACGTTTTTTTGGTTCTACTTTTAACAGGAAATATTTTAAAGCACCCATTCCAATGATGTGATACAGGTTTTGCTTTTCTGCTTCCGGAAAATCAGTTGCTTTTCCTAAAATATCCGTTTGTTCTTTGGCGGTGGCCTCCATTTCTGCGATCAGGTCATCCGCATCTACCACCGTTCCTTCGCGTGATTTCATTTTGCCAGAAGGCAAATCAACCATACCGTAGGATAAATGGTACAAACCTTCGGCCCAACTTCTGCCCAACTTCTTCAAAATTAAATACAGTACTTTAAAATGGTAATCCTGCTCATTGCCAACCACATTGATGGCTTTATCTGTATGGTATTCGTCGTATTTTAACTGCGCCGTTCCTAAATCCTGGGTGATGTAAACCGAAGTTCCATCCGCACGTAAAACTAATTTTTCATCCAGCCCTTCTGCTGTCAGATCGATCCAGACAGATCCATCTTCTTTTTTAAAGAAAACACCTTTTTCCAGTCCTTCATCAATTAAAGATTTGCCTAATAAGTAGGTATTGGATTCGTAATAATACTGATCGAAATTGACACCCAACTTTTTGTAAGTTTCTTCAAAGCCAGTATAAACCCAGCTGTTCATATCCATCCACAAAGAAATCACCTGTGGATCGCCCTGCTCCCATTTTTGCAGCATTTCCTGTGCTTCCCGTATTAACGGGGCATTTTTTTTAGCCTGTTCCTCAGTTTCGCCCTGATCTTTTAATGTTTCGATCTGCTTTTTGTATTCCTTATCAAATAGCACATAATATTTTCCCACCAAATGATCGCCTTTTAAACCGGACGATTCCGGTGTCTCCCCGTTCCCGTATTTTTCCCAGGCAAGCATTGATTTACAAATATGGATGCCGCGATCATTCACCAGATTCGCTTTGATTACTTCATAACCGGTTGCTTTCAAAATCTCCGCAACAGAATAGCCCAGTAAATTATTGCGCACATGGCCTAAATGCAGGGGTTTGTTGGTATTGGGCGAGGAATATTCGACCATAACTTTTTTTCCGTTGGAAGGAAAGGAACCAAAATTTGGCTGGTTGATGGTTTGATAAAAAACATCGGTCCAATAGCTGTTTTTAAGGGATAAATTTAAGAAGCCTTTGATCACGTTGAACGATTCGATGGCTTCCACTTCGTTCACCAAAAATTCGCCGATAGCTGTTCCGGTTTGTTCCGGTGATTTTTTGGAAAACTTGGTCAATGGAAAAACGACAATGGTTACATCGCCTTCAAACTCTTTACGTGTTTGCTGCAGGCTTAAACTTTCTGCGGTAATATCAGCGGCAAACAATGTTTTTACGGCGCGGACGGCAGCTTCTAAAATAAAATCCATACGACAAAATTAATAAATAAAAGTTTTGCCCCACCCCGGCCCTCTCCAAAGGAGAGGGAGTAAGAAAGGGAAATTGCTTTTCAAGTCCCTCTCCCCCGGAGAGGGATTTAGGGTGAGGCATATACCCTTTTTAGCCTCACCCCAACCCTCTCCAAAGGAGAGGGAGCAGCTGCACAAGTTCTTCAAGTCCCTCTCCCCCCGGAGAGGGATTTAGGGTGAGGCATATACCCTTTTTAGCCTCGCCCCCCGCCCTCTCCCCTGGAGAGGGCGGGGGGCGAGAGTTCCAATTTATTTCTGATAAATTTGCATCTCAAACAATATCCATGCTCCAGAAAGAGTATTTTCAAATTCAGGTCAGTTCAGAAATTGGTGACCTCCGCCGCATTTTAATCCATAGCCCCGACAAAGGTTTAGGGCAAGTGGTTCCTTCCAAAGCACAAGACTGGCTGTTTGAAGACATTGTTCACCTGGAAAGCATCCGCAAAAAAGAATACGATTTGTATGTGAAAGTTCTGCTTTATTTTTTGGACCCTGAATTAATTAAAGGGAAACTTCAAAATATTGATGCTAAAAACAGTACGCGCGAATTTTATAAACCCAACAAACCTGGTTTTTATGCTTCAAATAAAGTAATTGAACTGGAAACTTTGCTGGCAGACGTTTTGAACCAACAAACCGTACGGCAGCAATTGGTAGCAGCAGTTTGCGCAACAGAAGGCTGCAGCTACCAGCAGCAGGAAATGTTGATGGGTTTATCTTCGGCAAAGTTGGCTTCTTTGCTTATTTCGGGCACTACGCCGGATGGGAAGATCTTTTTTGCACCGCTCCCGAATTTGATTTTTACACGCGATTTAGGAACTACCATCAACAACCATATTTTGTTGAATAAACCTGCCCGAAAAGCCCGTTCGCGGGAAGCTTTGCTCACCAAATACATCTTTTTCAACCATTCTTATTTTGAAAATTACCGGAACAATATTCTCGAAGTGCCGCAGTCTGAAGAACACTTTTTAATTCCGGAAGGTGAAATTGATGTACAAAACACGCTGGAAGGCGGCGACGTGATGATGGTAAGCAGAAACCATTTGCTGATTGGCTGCGGCGAACGCACAACCCCTCAGGCAGCAAGCGCAGTGATCAAAATTTTGTTTGAGAAAAACGTGGTACAAAAAGTTACGGTCATCAGGATACCGCACCAACGGAATTTTATGCACCTGGATACTGTTTTTACCCATGTAAAAAAGAACTTATGGATTTTGCTTTCTTCGCTGTTTAACCCGGAGGAAACCAAAAAGGAATTCCCGCCAATCAATCATCTTATCGATGCAAAAAAAACGGATAGGCCGGAAATCATTCAATTTGAAAACGGAAAAACAAACACACCCCGAAAATTTAATAAATTAGAGGAATTGCTAACCGACATCAGCGAAAACGAATTGGGAAGCAGGGAAAAAACACAATTTATCTATTCCGGCAACAATGTTTTCCCGTATGATTCCAGAGAGCAATGGACCGATAGCTGCAACTTATTGGCATTAAAAGAAGGTGTAGTTTTAGGTTACGACCGGAACGATAAAACAATTGCTGCTTTTGAAGAAAATGGTTTTACAGTAACAAAAGCAGCAGACCTGCTTCAAAAACTGGAGAACAACGAATTGCAAACCGAAAACATCAGCAACACTTTAATTACCTTTCCTTCGGCCGAACTTTCCCGTGCCCGCGGGGGGTTTCATTGCATGAGCATGCCTTTGTTCCGTTCCGAGTTGTAAGTTTTCGCTTGCCCGTTCTATTAAGCTACAACAGCTTTCTATTCCATTTAAACTCAAATTGTCTTTTATACGGCTTTTTTTATTAGATTTTGATAAGCTTCGGCCCCGCTCCAATCATAAATGTTACAAGGATTGATCCTGTATTTTTCTATCAGTTCACAAAGTTTGGAAATAGCTTCTTCTTCATGATGCTCTGTTATACTTAACTTTTTCCACCATTTGATTATAAAAAAACGCTGGCATTTTAAAAGGACGATCTGGTATAAACCCCGATACCTCCCGGGTTGGATGATTATTTTGGTCATTATGGTCACTTCAATTTGTTAAAATCATCAACAGATAAATAGTTTCGGCAAAAGGTTTAGATAGAGTAGTAGTCTATTTGTATCAAGAATTAACATTTAAAAGAAAACTTTATTACCATTGAAGAAAAAAATAACTTCGATCTTGTATGTCTTTTTATAATCGGGAAAAAGAAGCACAAATCAGATGATATGGTTATCGAATTAAACCGACGACAGAAAACACGCAACCTAAAACTATGCAAAGTCCTTCCCACATACTCATGGTCCGGCCGATAAACTTTGGCTTTAACGCACAAACAGCCGGAAGCAATGCTTTCCAAAAAAACGGCGGACAAGCCGATGTACAGCAAAAAGCCTTGCAGGAGTTTGACGCCTTTGTAGGAATTTTAAGGGCAAACGAAGTAGAAGTTACAGTGATTGAAGATACGCCGCAACTGCACACACCCGATTCCATCTTTCCTAACAACTGGATTTCTTTTCATGAAAACGGTTCTGTTTTTTCATACCCGATGCAGGCCGAAAACCGCCGGTTGGAACGCAAAGTTTTTAATGTGATAAAAGAAGCATTTCAGGTGAAGCAGGTTTTCGACCTGAGTTATTTTGAACAGCAAAACCAGTTTTTGGAAGGGACCGGAAGCATGGTTTTAGACCGCGAAAACAAACTGGCCTTCGCTTGCCTTTCGCCCAGGACAGCTATAGAAGTGTTAAATGAATTTTGTAAATTATCAGGCTATAAACACGTTCTGTTCCATGCAACAGACCAATCCGGAAAAGCGATTTACCACACCAATGTTTTAATGGGGATTGGTGATCGTTTTGCCGTGATTTGTTTGGATGCGATTTTAGACGACACAGAAAAAAGCAGGGTAAAAGAAGCATTGCAGTTAGCAAACAAAGAAATTGTAGAAATTTCTTTGGAACAGATGAACGCATTTGCCGGGAACATGCTTCAGCTTAAAAACAAATCAGGGGAAAGTTTACTCGTTATGTCCGACACTGCTTTTTCCTCCTTAAAAGAAGCACAAACTAAAAAACTGAAACAATATTGCAAGCTGGTCCATTCGCCCTTAAATACCATTGAAACCAATGGCGGCGGCAGTGCGCGCTGCATGATGGCCGAAGTTTTTTTGCCGGTAAAAACAGCATCGCATCAAGCTTAGATCCCCTCTGTAAAAATTACGGCCGGATGTTTATAAATGCCGTATAAAAAGTACACATTTGCCAAAATTTTTAATTAATGCAGAGCTACGAAGAATTCCTGGACCTGAGCGTGGGTTTCCCGCAGGAAGGTTTTGAAATTATTGAAGATGAATTGTATTTCCACGACCTAAACCTCATGGAAATGATCGAAACCTACGGTACACCGCTGCGTTTCACGTACCTGCCGCTGATCAGTAAGAAGATCCAGCAAGCCAAATTGTTGTTCCAGTCGGCCATTGTAAAAAACAATTACCGCGGCTCCTATAAATATTGCTATTGCACTAAAAGTTCGCACTTCCGGCACATTGTGGAAGAGGCCCTAAAAAATGAGATACACTTAGAAACCTCGTCTGCATTTGATATGCCGATGATTGATGCGTTGGAGAAGAAAGGTGCACTTACCAAAGACATTACCGTGATCTGCAATGGCTTTAAAACTTATCAATACAAGCAATATATTATTGATATGCTGCATGATGGCTTTAAAAACATCATCCCAATATTAGACAATAAAGAAGAGTTTAACTTATACGATGATGAAGTAGAACTGGAAACGCCCTGCAACCTCGGCATCCGTATCGCCGCAGAAGAGCAGCCGGATTCGCAGTTCTATACTTCCCGTCTCGGTGTCCGTATGGAAGACGTGATTGATTTTTACAACAGCAAGATCGTGGGCAATCCGTATTTTAAGGTGAAATTGCTTCACTTTTTCATCAATTCCGGTATTTCAGATACACCATATTACTGGAATGAGCTGGAGAAATATGTAACGTTGTATTGCAAGTTTAAAAAGATCAACCCGGACCTGGACACGTTGGACATTGGCGGCGGGATGCCGTTCAAGGATTCGCTGGTTTTTGATTTCGATTATGAATACATGGTGAACGAAATTGTAAGCCGGATCAAAGAAATCTGTGCCGAAAACGATGTAGAAGAACCGGATATCATCACCGAATTTGGTAAATATACCGTTGCCGAAGCTTCGGGGATTTTATACAAGGTTTTAGGCCGGAAACAGCAGAACGACCGCGAAAAGTGGCTGATGCTGGACGGTTCTTTCATCACCAACCTGCCTGATGTTTGGGCATTGAACCAGAAGTATATTTTGCTGCCGGTAAACAACTGGGACACGGAATATGAGCGTGTAAACCTGGGCGGGATCACGTGCGACGGCCAGGATTATTACAACCAGGAAGCGCACATGAGCAGCGTTTACATGCCAAAAACACGCAAAGTGCAGTACTTGGGGTTTTTCAATACCGGTGCTTACCAGGAAGTTTTAAGTGGCTACGGCGGCATCCATCATTGTTTATTGCCTTCTCCAAAGCATGTCATCATCCGCAGGAACCGCGACGAAACTTTCAACTTTGATGTTTTTGGCGAAGAACAGAACAGCAAGCAGGTGCTGAAAATTTTGGGTTATACAACTTGATGAATTGCTGAAGCCCAAGTCTTACACTTTGCAGGGCAAACTATTTGTTCCGGTAATCATTCTATTTTTGTAGATCAATAAAATGAAACCAACAGCAGACCACTCTCTTCAAAATCTTTCTGCCATGCGCAGGCGGGGAGATTTTTTTTCGGATACTTTAATCAACAAAACATTTGAAGATGAAGCCCAAAAAGCAGCTTTTAAAAGCCTGCTGGATTCCCTGACCCTTAACCAGCAACTCCATCAGCTTGATGATTTTTATGCCATAAAAGAAGCATTCGTCCGGGCAACAAAACTACCGGATTGGGCCGATCAGAAGCTGATGCAACAAGGCACTGCTTTTTTTGCCCTTCATGCAACCGCTATCATGAATCTGCTGGGCTTGCTTTCCTTGCCTTATTGTTATGCCGCTGCGGATGGTGCCCGTGTTTTGGATTTGTCGGAGCGCATCAAAAACAAACCTGAACACCGCTTAAATGAAACGGCTGATTTTGTTTGGGACGTCATGGCGCCTAATGCTTTTAAACCTGAAGGAAAAGGTTTTGTCAGCATTTTAAAAGTACGTTTGTTACATGCTGCCATCCGTTTTTACACCAGCAAAAGCGGCAAATGGAATGACGATTGGGGCCTGCCGGTGAACCAGGAAGACATGGCCGGAACCAATCTTTCTTTTTCGCTTTTGGTGGTCCGCGGTTTGCGTAAGTTTGGGTTGACTGTAGCATATGCCGAACAACAAGCGTTTATGCACTTGTGGAATGTGATCGGTTATTTATCAGGTGTAGATGAAACTTTACTGCCCGAAACCGGCAAAGAGGCTTTGTTGCTGGAAGAAGGTATCCGCAAACGGAATTTTAAAAGCTCCGATCACGGAATATCGCTCACCCGTTCACTTATCAAATATTTTTCTTCGGTTGATGCCAGCTTTCCTCAAAAGGAAACGATGCAACTGATGCGGTATTTGCTGGGTGATGAAGTGGCCGATCTGCTGGCATTGCCGCCGCAGCAAGTGCCGATGTCCACGGTTTATCTGTTAAAGTTCATCAATAATTTTCAGTTGCTTCGGAAGGGCAATTCCCGTTTTGCATATCAAAAGCAGCGATCTGAATTCAAAAAATCCCGTTCTCCGGCAGCGATTAAAAAATTACCGCTTTATACGTTGCCCCTTAGACTCACATCCTGAAAATATAGTGCTAAAAGAAGTATTATTGCACACCAGTAACAACTTACCCTGATGACGATACTTCTTTTAACACTCTATATTTTAGTTGGTGCTTATTTTGCGGGCCTACTGGGTTCGTTAACAGGTTTGGGCGGCGGTGTCGTCATCATTCCGTTCCTCACTTTGATATTGGATGTAGATATTCATTATGCCATTGGTGCTTCGCTGGTTTCTGTTATTGCAACATCTTCCGGTTCGGCGGCAGCGTATGTAAAAGAAGGCATCACAAACATGCGGCTGGGCATGTTCCTGGAAATTGCAACCACCATCGGTGCTGTGCTGGGCGCTTTTTTGGCCCGTTATATTCCTACGCAATACATTGCCATTATTTTTGGCGTGATCCTGCTCTTCTCCGCTTTCATGTCGTTGATCAAAAAGAACACACAAGCTGACCCCAATTCCAGCAAAGCCGCAGCTTTTTTCAAACTCGCCAATACTTATCCGGACGAACAAGGGAAATTTATCCCTTATGGCGTGCGTAATATTTTTGGCGGGTTTGGTTTGATGAGTTTCGCCGGTGTGATCTCTGGTTTACTGGGCATCGGTTCCGGTGCTTTAAAAGTAGTGGCGATGGACAATATCATGCGTATTCCTTTCAAAGTTTCTACCACAACCAGCAATTTCATGATCGGCGTTACCGCAGCGGCCAGTGCCGTGGTTTATCTGCAACGCGGTTATATTGATCCGGGTTTATCCATGCCGGTTGTGCTGGGCGTTGTTTTAGGAGCGATAACAGGTTCAAAAATCCTGGTCAAAGCAAAATCCAAATCACTGAAAATATTTTTTGCTGTCGTGATCTCCATCCTCGCCATACAAATGATCTATAAAGGTTTAACCGGAAATATATGAGCAACGGAAAAAAGGTTTTTAAGGAAGCAGATATACAATTTTACATCGGTTCGCTGTTGCGTTGGGGCGTGATCATTTCTATGTCGGTTGTGTTTGTAGGAGGACTGGTTTATCTCTACCGGCATGGTGCAGAAAAACCCGACTATCATACTTTTAACGGTGAGCCCGAATTTTTACGACAAGTGCAAGGTATTTTACAAGGTGTTATTTTGATAAAAGGCCGGGCCATCATTCAGACCGGAATTTTACTGCTGATTGCCACACCTATTGCCCGCGTGCTGCTTTCCGCCATCAGTTTTATCCTGGAAAAAGACTATCTGTATGTCGTAATCACAATCATTGTTTTTTGTATTATTTTATTCAGCATGCTGAGCGGGATTGGGGGATGAGGCTTAAAAAAACTGAAAGTTATAGAAAAATTCATCTATATAGATTTCTAAAACGTCCATTAAAGACTGTTTAAATTTTGTTCAATTTATTTTCCATGCTTCTTTTATCACCTAAAAATAGCAAGCATTGGCCTTTTAATTTATTTGATTGAGGCAAGCACCAACTTTTATAGGGTAAAAGAAGCATTGTCATTTTTTTTGTATCAATTTAAACAGGCTCTGAACTTATACATTTTTTATAAACCCTCATTTTTAAAACAAATGTTGCTTCAATATACAAGGGATTAATGAAACGAAATCTTTTTAGAATACTTTAAGTGTCAGATTTCTATCTAAACTTTTTTCAACATTAAATGCGTTTCGGGGAGCTGTAACTAAGGCAGAGTTATTAATGATAAATTTAAACCTATACATTTCTCCTTTTTTAAATTGACTTTTCGGGATAGCCAGTTCAAAAATATTATTGTTTCTGGCTGTCATCCGGTAAGCCTTATCTTCAAAGTTCCATTTATTAAAGGAGCCGGCAACGTTTACACTATTTATCAGTCCTGCATTTAAGGTCTCTGGATGGGTATAAATAAAAATCACTTTATCACCAATAAGCTTATATCCATATATCTGTTTAGCTTTACTTTCAGGCTTTAAATCCTCTACAATTCTTAAAACAGCATTAAATATTTCGTCGTAGGTATTTGGCGCATTGATGTTAACAATGATGACGATGCCTAAATTTCGCTCAGGAAAAACGGTAAAAAAGGTTTGTGTACCATAGGCACCGCCTTGCTTATGGCAAAACTTGCCGTTATCTGCCACCTCAATGCCATCCCAAAAATAGCCGTACCAATTTTCTTTACTATTCAGCACATTCCGCTGCGATTCACGAACAATCCTATTAGTGGTGTCTAACTGATATGCTAAAAACTTGGTTAGGTCATTCAGGTTAGATTTCAAATAGCCTTCCGAACCCCAAAGGTGATTAATTAGATGAGGCATCAGCACATGGTTTTCATTATACCCATTAGCTATTTTTTTACCCTGTGGCACATTGAGCCGAGTGGATTTCATATTCAATTTGGAAAAAATATTTTTTTTCAGCAGCTCCGCATAGCTTTTGTGGTAAACGTTTTCCAAAATATGGGCAGATAACTCAAGACTTAAATTGCTGTATTTATATTTTGTTCCCGGAATCGTATCCACCTTAACCACTTTCAAGTCTTTAAAGAATTTTTCTTTGCTGTAGGGCTCGTCTAATTTTCTGAAATAAAAAGCAGTGCTGTCACTGATTTTTTTACGTAGTTCTCTCGTATCGGGTAAGTCCCTGTCTAGGCCGGTCTTAAAGGAAATGACGTCTTTGATTCGAACAGGATGCCCCTCATACTCTATGTTCGGATAATTTCCGTTTATATATTCCCTGATATCATCATTCAATTTGATCTTTCCTTCCAAGACGGCCTGCGCCATGAGCAGTCCGGTACAAATTTTCGTAACAGATGCTATTTCGAAAAGTGTGTTATTATTAGCCGTATTGCCTTGGCCTTTATCAAGCTCACCATAATGCCTGGTGTAGGTTTTACCATCTTTTACAATGCCAATGGAAACAGAATAAGTTCCTGTTTTCCTTAATATGGAGTCAGCATTAGCATCCATTGAAGCAAAAATATCATTTTGCGTTGTGCTCTTATTTAGTTGTTGTGCTGTACAAAAAAGCCCGATGGTTGATAGCAGAACGAGTAAGGCGGTTTGTATAATTTTCATGGTATAGTTGAAAGGTGAAATCCCCAAATAATACTTTCTAAGGAACAGAATTCATAATTGAAATAACAGGTATATTTTTATAAACAAGTTCTATTTAGCCTTGCGCAAATAAATGTTCCCGTTCATATTTTTCATCAAAATTTCAGGGCCACCGCCTTCTATTTTCCCATAAACCCATTCATTTATTTTTATATTGTAAAGGCCGTTATTAACAGTTTTACGAACAGGGGGCTGACGGTTATCTGCAACCATATTAAAATCGGTAAATATTTCACCGCGGTCACTTTTTAGTTTGACGTTTGCCCTGAACCCGGCCGGGAAGGTAACATCAACATCACCGTTTAACGTTGAGAAAGCCATTGCCGCTTTTGGATCTATGTTTTTAAAGCCAACCTTTACCCCGCCGTTAACCGTATTGGCCACTACCGAACCGCTAATACCGTTCATGTGGATGTAACCGTTCACGTTGATCACCTCAAACTCTCCGCCAGCGTTGCTAATTGCAATATTGCCATCGTTTACCGTTGCAATTTTAAATGTGCCGTTGCTCATAGGCACTTTTATAATTAAATCAACTTGCTTATTGATCAGTCCTGAACTTACATCAATCTGATTGGCGTTTTCCTGCGCGTTGATTTCCATTCTGCCGCCGTTGCCAATACGTCTCATCCCTGTTTTGGTATCCCTGTCTTCCTTTTTATCATCTTTACCATGTGCATTGATAATGATGTCCCTGCCTTCATATCCGGTAATGCTGATCGAACCACTTATCAGGTTTACATTCAGCTTGAAGGGCTTTCCCGGGTTAGTTAACGGCACTGTTAATTGTTGCGATTGGGCAAACACCCCCAACGTAAGTATGACGCCGGTAACCATAAGCCATAAATATTTTAATGTTTTCATCCTAACTTATTAAGATTGTTTAAATTTTATTTAACTATTTCCGATACTTCTTTTACCACCTAAAAACTGTTAAACCCTTGTACCTTCTTGTATCGGTTTAGTAGAGAATTTATAGGCATAAAAGAAGCAGTATAAACTTTTATGATACAAATTTATACTGGCGCTAAGATTGTTTTTTGATATAAATATTGCCGTTAAAGGTTTCAAACTTAAACAGCTTGCCACCGTTGCCAATTTTTATTTCCGATTTTTTATCCAACTTGAAACGGGTACCACTGCCATTCTTCTCCCTGGTGGTCGTCACTTTGGCCGGTAGGGTTACCGCATTTTCAAAGTCAGTAAAAAATTCACCGTTAAAACTTTTTAACTGAACATTAGCCGATAAACTTTTAGGGTAGATGACTTCCAGCTTCCCATTTAAAGTGTAGTAAGTAGAGGCTTCCGGGGGCTCTTTCAAATAATTGACTGTAAGGTCACCATTAATAGTATGTGCGTTTGTTGTGCCCTTCGCATTGACTATGCTTATTGCACCATTAACATTGTTAACGTTTAGAGAACCGCCAATATCCTTGATATTAATATTCCCGTCGTTTACGGTTGATACATGTAGGTTTACATGGTAAGGAACTTTAATGGTGTAGTTGACCAAAAAATGATAGTTGATCCGAATGCCGTGATGATTGCTATAATTATCATGCGGCCTGCTGTCAAAAGGTGCTGATATATAGGCGGTCACGCTGTCGGCCTTTTGTTCAAATCCAAGTTTAAATTCCCTTTTGCCTGTTTCGAGGTCTTTTTCATTTTTGGCAGAAAGGGTTTCATCGGCTTCTATCAATATTTTGTTGCCGTTGTATCCTTCAACTTTTATAGATCCGCTAATATCATAAACTGCTAAAACGGTGCTTGCCGTTGCCAACGGAAGTGTAAATTGTTTGTTGATATGCGCTTTAAATTCTTGTGCGCTGGCTGCCATTTGGGCAAAGCACAGGCTACATCCCACTATATATGGGATCAAATTTGTTTTTTTCATCATTGTTCGGGTTAAATTAAACTGTTTATGGTTTCGCTGATCTTGGCCCTTACGCCATGGTCCAGGTTTTGTTCTTTAAGTAGTTTTTTTAATGGATTTACAGAACGCTTGTCCTGCAACTTGAGCATAACATCTGCAATGGCCGATTGCATCAGCGGCGAGTCCTGCGTAGTAATAGACGCTATTAATCCCTGCCTTACTTCGGGATGGGCAGCCAAACGGGTAAGCGCGTCAAGCGTAGCAAGCCGTACATTTACATTCGGGTCGTTATTTAATGTAGCTAACAAGGCATCAATTACCTCTTTATCTAAGTGCTTAACATCCGGCGTATAACTTACGGCTCGCATGCGCTCAGAAGCAGAGGGGTTTTCAAGCAGCGCTAGCATCATGGTTTGCTTAAGTTCATGCACCTGCGAAGCAAGCTGCTGTAATTTCTGATCTTGTTTATCATTTTTATTTGATAAAAACAAATAGCCAAAACCAAGGAATACTAATATAAGCGCAATATTGTAAGCAAATGGCCATTGCGGCTGTGATCCCCATAAAGTCTGCAATGGTTCAATAAACCTTGACCAAGCATTTTGCTTTTCAGCACTTTGTTCTTTATAAGTGTTCAGCATGGCATCAAACTTCACCCTCATATTGCTTGATGGCTCGGGTGCAGGCAACTCAGCCATCAGACCCCACATCGTTTGCATTTCCTGCAATTCAGCCACGCAATCCCCGCATCCGGCAAGGTGCTGATCAAGCCTTTCCTTTTCCAATGGCGAAAGTTCGTTATTGATCATCCTGATAAACAACTCCTGGTATTCCTCACATTTCATCCTGTTGTTCTGTTTAATTGTTCATTTTAAAAAAGATATTTTTAAGCTCCTGCATGGCACGGTGTACCCGCACTTTGACTGCTCCCTCTGTTATACCCAATATTTGTCCTATCTCCTGATGTTTAAGTTCCTGAAAACGGCTCAGGGCAATCACCTCTCGCTGTTCTACGCTTAACCTGGAAATTGCTTCGTAAAGTTTGGCTTTAGCTTCTTTCTTTTCATACAATTCCTCAACGGTACTACCGCTGCCGGTGCGTTCTACCAGATCGGCTAGATCGTATTGCTGTGCATAATTCTTGTTCTTTCTTGCATATTCATGAAGTACGTTACGTGCGATATGGAACATCCAATAAACAAATTCACTATCACCTTTAAAGGTATTACTGTATTTAAGCATCCTGTAAAATACGTTTTGCACCATGTCCTCACTTGCTTCTTTACGGTACGTCATGTGAAACAAGAAAGCATATAAAGCTTTATTATGCCGCTCAAACAGCAAGCTCATTTTATCCGGGTCACCGGCCTTCACTTGTAACATGAGCTCATTGTCTGCCAGACTGTTCAATTAAATTGTATTAGGTTGTTTGCTATATGGGTTAAGAACCGCGTTTGTGGAAATGGTTACAGGAAATTTTAATTTATTTAAAAAGATGAAATTATGAGCTTGTTTAAATTGATAAAAGAAAAATGCCAATGCTTCTTTTACCCTACAAAAATTGGTGTTTGCATCAAATTAATTAAATAAAAAACTTAGTGTTTACCATTTTTTAGGTGATAAAAGAAGCATAGAAAATTTTGAACAAATTTTAAACAGGCGCTATGCAAAGCCTGATAAGGTAATTAAAAGACATTTTACGTAATTATATGGCAACTAACATCTTTAAGTGCTTAAAGCATAATAACTCATACCCCGCACCTCATACCTCCTCCCTATTTCCTATCTTCGTACCTATGACTTTCACAGAAGCCAAAACGCGGATTGAAGCTTTATTTGCCGAATTAAAACAACACAATTACAATTATTACGTGCTGGCACAACCCAGTATTTCGGATACGGATTTCGACCAAAAATTAACCGAACTCGCTATGCTGGAAAAGCAGTATCCGGAACTGCTTGACCCAAACTCGCCCACGCAAAAAGTAGGCGGGGAAATCACAAAAGAATTTCAAACGGTGAAGCATCAATGGCCGATGCTTTCATTGGGCAATACGTACAACGAACAGGATCTATTGGATTTCGATCAGCGGATCCAAAAAGCCATCGGCAGTAATTTTGAATATGTGGCCGAATTGAAGTTCGATGGCCTTTCCATTAGTTTATCTTATGAAAATGGGAAATTAGTACGTGGCGTTACCCGCGGAGACGGCACACAGGGTGACGATGTAACAAATAACATTAAAACAATCCACTCAATTCCGCATCATCTAAAACCGGGCAATTATCCTGATCAGTTTGAGATCCGGGGCGAGGTTTTTATGCACCGAAAAGCTTTTGAAAAACTGAACCAGGAACGTTTGGACAATGGAGAAATCACTTATGCCAATCCGCGCAATTTTGCTTCCGGCACGGTGAAATTGCAGGATTCGGCAGAAGTGGCCAAACGCCCTTTGGATTGTTTCCTATACTTCTTTTATGCACATAAAAATCAGTTTAAAACTCATTGGGAAAGTTTGCAAACGGTGAAAAGCTGGGGCTTTCCGATTTGCGGGCATACGGCACTTTGCAGCAATATTCAAAAAGTTCTTGAATTTATTAAAACCTGGGAGACCGAACGATTTAAGTTAAGTTATGATATCGATGGCATTGTTTTAAAAGTGAACAGTTTTGCACAGCAGGAAGAATTAGGGTTTACGGTAAAATCTCCGCGCTGGGCCATCTCCTACAAATACAAAGCGGCTTCGGCACAAACCATTTTAGAAAGCGTGGGCTACCAGGTTGGCAGAACAGGGGCAGTTACGCCGGTTGCACATTTAAAACCCGTTTTACTGGCGGGAACAACCGTAAAAAGGGCAACGCTGCACAATGCCAACGAAATTGCCCGATTAGATTTATATGAAGGCGATACGGTTTATGTAGAAAAAGGGGGTGAGATCATTCCAAAAATTACAGGTGTTAATTTGAGTGAAAGGACACCAGATTTAAAACCGGTCGAATATGCAACCCATTGCCCAAGATGCGGAACTTTATTGGTACGGACAGAAGGGGAAGCTGCTTTTTACTGCCCGAATGACGAAGGCTGCCCGCCGCAGATTGTAGGCAAGATCCAGCATTTTATCGGCCGTAAAGCAATGAATATTGATGGTTTAGGCGATGAAACGATTGAGAACTTCTACAAAAAAGGATTCCTGCACCACATCAGCGATCTGTACGAACTAAAAGATCGTACAAATGAACTGCGAACGCTGGAACGTTTTGGCGAGAGATCTATCACCAACATGATCAGCGGCATTGAAAAATCAAAAGAAATGCCTTTTGAAAAAGTTTTGTTTGGATTAGGGATCCGTTTTGTTGGGGAAACAGTAGCGGGAAAGCTGGCGCGTTATTTTAAAACGATAGAAGCGTTGCAGCAGGCATCTTTTGAAGAATTGATTTTAGTAGATGAAATTGGCGACCGGATTGCCGAAAGCCTGATCGAGTACTTTACTGTTCCGCAGCATTTGGCACAAATTGAGAAGCTAAAAAAAGCAGGGCTTCAATTCACCGTAAAAGAAGAAGTAAATGAGCTGCAAAGCGATAAGCTAAGTGGCAAAAGCTTTATTATTTCGGGCGTTTTCGAAGCTTTTTCGAGGGAAGAACTAAAGCAAATGATCGAGCAAAACGGCGGAAAAATCCTGGGCAGCATTTCATCTAAATTAGATTATCTGGTTGCAGGCGAAAATATGGGGCCATCAAAACTGGAAAAAGCACAGAAACTCAACATCCCGATGATTTCTGAGCAGGAACTGATTGGACTGATTAACGCATAAAGCAAGAAATCTTTGTTAATAATTATTTAACATCCGCTGGTGTAAAAACACAAAATATTATCTTAGCGGCTTCTAATACAATTGATGAAAAAATTTCATGGTACCGGAGTTGCCGTTATTACTCCGTTTCAAACCGATGGTACTGTTGATTTTCCTGCCTTAGAAACAGTAATTGAAAACCTGATTGACAATGGTATTGACTACTTAATTTCCCTGGGCACGACCGGGGAAAGCGCGACTTTAAATCCGGCAGAAAAAAAAGAAATCTGGAAATTTACGGCAGAAACAGTTGCCGGCCGTGTGCCCTTGGTTGCAGGTATTGGCGGCAATTATACAGCTGCTGTTATCGAAAATATAAAAAACTTAGACAAACAAGGTTTTGATGCCATCCTTTCTGTTAGCCCATACTATAACAAACCAACGCAGGAAGGCATTTATCAGCATTACAAAGCTGTTGCGGCCACAACTGATCTGCCGGTTATTTTATATAATGTTCCGGGCCGTACCGGAAGCAATATTACAGCAGAAACAACGGTAAGACTGGCGCATGATGTTAGCAATATTATAGCGGTAAAAGAAGCATCGGGAAATTTTGAACAGTTCAACCATATCTTGCGTGATAAACCTGCAGATTTTATGCTGATCTCGGGCGATGACCCGGTTACTTTACCCATGATTGCTTTAGGCGCTGTAGGCGTTATCTCGGTTATCGGGAATGCCGTGCCACAGCTTTTTTCGGATATGGTAAGGCTTTGTCTGGAAGGAAAATGGGAAGCTGCCCGGATCATTCATCTCCAATTGATTGAATTTACCCGGTTGATGTTTACAGACGGAAACCCGGCAGGTGTAAAAGAAGCATTACAGCTTTCCGGGTTGTGCAGTAATACACTTAGGCTACCGCTGGTAAATGTTAACCCTACCATTTCGCGTTTGATTGTTGAAGAATTAAAAAAGTTGAATTCATAAAAAAATCCGCTGGCAACACGGATTTTTAGGTGCTAAAAGAAGCACTACTTTTTTTCAGTTTCGGTGTTTTTAGTTTCCTGGATTTCGAGCCGAATGGATTGAGCCATATTTTTTATATCCTGCATCCCTTTTCTGATCCTTGTTCCGGCGGTACTGTTTCCTTTGTTGTAAAATTTATCGGCATCGGCTTCTAAATTTTCTACCAGCTTTTTAAGTTCGTCAAATTTTTTCATGTAAAATAAGGTTAGGGTTAATTGTGCAAGCTAATATAAATGGTTTTTATATAAATAGCTATTGTAAGTTTTTTCAGGGATTTTTTTACTTGGTTAATTTTAATCTGATAAAAGCATCATTATAAAAAACCAGACATAAAAAAAGCACTGAACTTATGTTTTCAGTGCCCTCTATATTGATAGGTGATCAGCTTAAGCTAAAGCAAATTTATTTTCTTTATAATAACCCGCTTTTAATTTTTCTGCTACTTCACTATAGGCATCTAAAGTACGTTCCACATCTTCTAAAGAATGTGTTGCTGTTGGAATGATCCGCAGTTCTATCAACCCCTTTGGAATAACCGGGTACAACACAATAGAACAAAATATACCATAGTTTTCCCGAAGGTCCATGGTTAAACTGGTTGCTTCTTCTAAATCACCATTTAAAAAAACCGGTGTAACCATCGTATTGGTAATACCGAGATCAAAACCGCGCGATCTTAAACCTTTTTGTAAAGCCATGGCAATCATCCAAAGTTTTTCACGCAGTTCCGGGCGGTTAATCAGCAATTCTAAACGTTTTCTCAACCCAATCACCATTGGCATCGGCAATGCTTTCGCAAAAGTTTGCGAACGCATATTGTAGCGCATAAAATTTACAATAGTTTTGGTGGAAGCTACAAAGGCGCCAATACCAGCCATCGATTTAGCAAAAGTGCCGAAATATACATCTACATCGTCTATACAATCCTGCGCCTCGTGCGTGCCTGCACCGCTTTTTCCCATCGTGCCAAAACCATGTGCATCGTCAATTACCAAACGAAATCTATATTTATCTTTTAATGCTACAATTTCTTTAATTTTTCCCTGGGCACCAGACATACCAAAAACACCTTCTGTAATCACCAATATTCCGCCGCCGGTTTGCTCTGCTAACTTTGATGCCCGCTCCAGCTGCTTTTCCAGGCTTGCCATGTCATTGTGCTGATAAACGTACCGTTTACCCATGTGCAGGCGTACACCATCAATGATACAGGCATGGGATTCGGCATCATAAACAATTACATCATTCCTGTCAACCAGGCAATCAATAATAGAAACCATGCCCTGGTAACCATAATTCAGCAAAAAAGCATCTTCTTTACCAACAAAAGCGGCCAACTCTTTTTCTAAAGCTTCATGTTGATTGGAATTGCCAGACATCATTCTGGACCCCATTGGGTAAGCCATACCATAAGCAGCAGCAGCTTCTGCATCCGCTTTTCGTACTTCAGGGTGATTGGCCAAACCTAAATAATTATTTAAACTCCAAATGAGATGTTCTTTTCCCCTGAACGTCATGTGCGCATCAATTTCCCCTTCCAATTTAGGAAATGAAAAATATCCGTGTGACCAGCTTTGATGCTGACCTAAGGGGCCCATGTTTTTTTGTATCTTATCGAATAAATCCAAAGCAGCTTATTTTAAATATGAATGTAATCAGGCAAAAATACCTGTTAAATTTTTATCAGCAAAAGAAGCACCAAACTCTTACCTAAAACCAACAAAAAAGGCCATTGCTTAAACAAAGGCCTTTAAGAAGCCGCCAAATTAATCTACGTTATCGTGTAGAAATGAATTATTCGGCCTGATCTCTGTTTTGCCGTCCTCATCTGCCAGCAAAGAAAACCGGGAAATTTCCGTTTCTGATGAATGTGTGTTTTGCTGCAGGGCGATTTCTTTACGTTTATATGCTGGTACGTTTTCCAGTTCCTGGATGTTTCCGCTCCTTAGTTTCATGCTCAGGTCTTTTAAACGCATAATTCGCTCCCGGGATTTGCGCAGCTGTTCTTCAATAGATTCATCTGTTTTCTGATCATCGGCACCGGCACTAACTGCATGTCCTTCCGGCTTAAGAGGTTCTGGTTTGGTTTGCTCTGCAACAACAGTTTCTACAGGTTTGTCAAAACTAAATGGTTCTGCCGTTTTAAAACCGAAACCGGACAGATCCTTTTCGTCTTCCTGCTTTTTGTCATCATCGTTCAACTTGTATTTGATGGCCCTGCTTTGTTCCTCACTTGATAATTCTTCCTTTTTCTGGAAGTCGATATTGATCTGATTTGACTGATTCTTAACTTTAAGAAACGGTTCGGTACTGTTGCCCTCCCTGTTGATATTTCCTGTAAATTCATTTACTGCTTTTACCAGGGGCTGATCGGTAATCAGGTGGGATACAATTTTTTTAGAACTAATTACTTTTTCGCGCTCGTCTTTGGTTTGAAAACCGGTTGCAATAATGGTAACCGAAATTTTCTCGCCTAAACTGTCATCCTTGCAATTGCCCCAAATCAAGTCTGCCAGCAAGCCGGCTTCTTCCTGTATGTAATCGGTAATGATGCTTACTTCATCCATTGTTACCTCTTTATCACCAGAACTGATGTTCAGTAAAATATAGCGTGCGCCTTCAATTTCATTGTCTTTTAATAAAGGGGAAGCTAAAGCGCCTCTGACAGCTTCAGAAGCACGGTTCTCGCCGACGGCAGCATAACTCCCCATAATGGAAACGCCGCTGTCTTTCATTACGGTGCGCACATCTTTAAAATCAACGTTGATATAGCCGGGCAGGGTGATAATTTCTGCAATACCTTTAGCTGCCGTGGTTAAAATATCATCTGCCTGGGCAAAAGCAGAACCTAAAGTTAAATTACCAAATATTTCGCGCAGCCTGTCGTTAGAAATTACCAGGAAAGAATCTACATATTTTCTCAGTTCTTCCATTCCCTCTTCGGCCTGCATTTTCCGGCGTTTCCCTTCAAAAGAAAACGGTGTGGTGATGATGCCTACCGTTAAAATATCCAGTTCGCGGGCAGCCTGTGCAATGATCGGGCTTGCTCCGGTGCCTGTGCCACCGCCCATCCCGGCAGTGATAAACAGCATTTTAGTGTTGGTGCCCAGCATTTGCTTAATATCGTCAATATTTTCTATAGCTGAGTTTTTACCAACTTCCGGGATAGAGCCTGCGCCCATTCCTTCTGTTAAACTGGCACCTAATTGTACTTTGTTTGGGATGGGGCTTAACTCTAAAGCCTGGGCATCGGTATTGCAAATAATAAAATCAACACCGGTAATACCCTGCCTGTACATGTGGTTTACTGCGTTGCCGCCGCCGCCGCCAACACCAATTACTTTGATGATGGACGACTTTTCTTTTAACATTTCAAATTGCATAATGCCTGATCTTAAACTATATAGATTTATTGACGACTTATATTTAATTAAACGTAATGATACGTTTTTACAGATTATTTTTAATAATGAAATTAAATTTGATTTTGATTAACTATTTTAAAAAATCCTCGTCCTTTATGTCATCTTTAATAAAGGTTTTTCCTTTTTCCAACATTCTTGAAAGTAAACCATGTTTTTTCTCAGGTGTTACATTAGCTGGTTTAACCTGGGATTTTACTGCTGCAACAGTCGGAACTTCTGCATCTTCCATTTTCTGGATCCCTTTGATCAGCAAACCGATACCTGTTGCATACATAGGGCTTTGCAGATCATCAAATATATTTTTCTGCAGCACTTCATTTTTTGCCAGATGCTCACTTGGGTAGCCAATCCGGCAATCCAAACCGGTTACATATTCTACCAATTGTGGCAGATGCTTCAAAGCTGCACCGCCACCGGTAATCACAATGCCGCCGATCAGTCTTTTCTCGTAACCGGAAGTTTTGATCTCATAATAAACATGCTCTATAATTTCTTCCATCCTGGCCTGGATCACATATGCCAGGTTTTTCACAGATATTTCTTTCGATTCCCGTCCGCGCAAACCCGGTACACAAACAATCTCGTTGTCTTTGTTTTCCTCTGCCAAAGCCGAACCGAACCTTGTTTTTAACATCTCTGCAATGTTCCGCATAACCGAACAACCTTCCCGTATATCCTCGGTAACGCTGTTCCCGCCAAACGGTATAACTGCTGTATGGCGTATAATGCCTTCATGAAAAATTGCCAGGTCGGTTGTGCCGCCGCCAATATCCACCAACACCACACCGGCTTCTTTTTCTTCTTCGGTCAAGACTGCTTCCGAAGAAGCCAAAGGTTCTAAAATCAATTCGTGACTTTCTAAACCGGCTTTGGTTACACATTTCACAATATTTTTTATAGCTGTTACCTGGCCGGAAATAATATGAAAATTGGCTTCTAAACGGACGCCTGCCATACCGATCGGGTCTTTAATCCCAGGCTCATTGTCAACCGTAAATTCCTGCGGCAATACGTGGATGATTTCTTCCCCCGGAGGCATTACTAAGTTGTACATATCCTCGATCAGCTTTTCAATATCCTTACGGTTGATTTCCAGGTTCAGATCACGACGGGTAATCAAGCCTCTGTGCTGCAAACTTTTTATGTGCTGACCGGCAATCCCTACGTTGACCACCCTGATCTCTACGTTGGATTGTGCTGCAGCTATTTCTATGGCCTGTGTAATTCCCTGTACGGTTTTATCTATGTTAGAAACCACGCCCCGGGTTACACCGGCTGATTCTGCTTTTCCGATACCTAATATTTCTACTGTGCGGTCTTTACTTCTGCGGCCTACAATGGCACAGATTTTTGTAGTACCAATGTCTAAACCAACTACAATTGGCGAACTTTTATCGTGAGTGATAGAAACCTTTTCCATTTCTAATGTATATTTTGAGTTGTATCTTGAATAATATGATTAGTATCTTGTATTACTTTAGGCTTTGGTTTCAGCGCTTCCAGTTTTAGCACAGAATCGCTTTTGATGCACACCACCTGATTGGCGTATTTGATGTTGATGATTTTATATGCCCCCCAGCCAACTTTAGGTAAAGCTTTCTGATAAAATACCAACAGGTTTTTAAATTTTTTGTCCAATGAATCTGCATTGCCCAGTAAAATGCGTTGATTGCCCACTCTCGGGATCAGTTCAATTTCATGACCGGTGTTGATATAGATCTGCTCGATCTGCGCGTCCCATAAAGAATCCCGGCGGATGTAATCAGCGGTTTTAAACAAAGCCCTGGCCATAGAGGTATGTAAAGTATCAACGCGGTTGATAAAAATTTCGTCAATATTGCCGGTTGCAACTAAAACAGGCGCGGTAAAGTTTGCCGAGAGCGGGATTTTTAAACCATGCTGATCTACATAAAAATCCTGCCCAAAACGGTTCATCACCCTAAGGATGGGTAGCCGCTGGCGTACTTCTACGTTAACAACGCCATCCATATCTGCATAAACTTTGGCAAATTCTATAAACGGATTGGCCTGCAAAGTTTTTTCGAGCTGGTGGATGTTGATAGCTTCCAGTTTTTTCCCGACCAAAGTATTATTGCCTACATGCAAAATAGCGTTGATCTCCTGCCGGTCAACAAAATATTGGTTTCCCGGGATGTAAACTTTTACTTCGCGGCACAGCATCGATGCTCTTTTTATGCCGATAAAACTCATGAGCACAAACAAGCCGCCCAGGCAAACTGCCCAGATCAATCCAAATCCGATTGGTTTCCAGATTGATTTTTTAAACATCTTGTAAAGCTGCTTTTAAAGGTTCAACCATTTTGTCAATATCGCCCGCGCCAACTGTTAATAGCAATTCGGGCTTTTGCCGCTGCACGTATTGCAATGCTTCTTTTACCGTATATTTCTTTGTGTTTGATGAGGCCTTCATCCGTTCCAAAATCATCTCTGCATCAACACCTTCAATCGGCATTTCCCTTGCCGGGTAAATGTCCAACAAAAGCAAATGGTCAGTTTGAGATAAAACCTCGGCAAATTCATCTGCAAAATCACGTGTGCGTGTGTATAAATGCGGCTGGAAAATCACCGTCAACTCTTTGTTTGGATAAAGTTCTTTTACCGAAGTGATGCAAGCACGCAACTCTTCCGGGTGATGTGCGTAATCATCAATATAAATGGTTTTAGTTGTATTGATGATGTATTCAAACCGGCGTTTAATGCCGAGAAAAGATTGTAAAGCAGCACGTATTTCCTTCGGATCAACATCCAAAAACAAAGCTGTTTGTATGGCTGCGACTGCATTTTCAACGTTGTGTACACCTGCAATGCCTAACTGAATATTTTGGATTTGAACTTCATGGTTACGGAAATCAAAATAATAGCTTCCGTTTTTGATGCTGATGTTTTCTGCAAGGGCATCAGCCTCATCATTTATAGCATAAGTGAAACCCTTTGCTAAAGGCAAACCTCTTTTACAGATCAGTTTTCCATCTGCTTTTAGCTGAGAAGCAAATTGTTGGAAAGCCTCGGCCATGCTGTTTTTATCCCCATAAATATCGAGGTGATCAGCGTCCATGGAAGTAACCACCGCAATATCGGGGTGCAGCGTGAGGAAAGAACGGTCGTATTCATCAGCTTCAACCACTAACATTTCATTGCTCCCAAAAAGCACATTGGTTTGATAGTTGGTTGCAATTCCTCCCAAAAAAGCAGAACAGTCATTTCCGGAAGCACGCAAAATATGCGCAACCATGCTGGAAGTAGTGGTTTTGCCATGCGTACCTGCAACCGCAATGGTAAACATGCCTTTGCTGATGATGCCTAAAACCTCAGAACGTTTTTTTAAGCTGAAGTTTTTATCCTGAAAGAAACTTAAAATCAGTAAATCTGCCGGAACAGCAGGTGTGTAAATAATCAGCGTGCCTTCTTCCGGCCCGTTAAAATCAAAAGGAATATAATCGATCCCGTCATGATAAGTTATTTCGATATTTTCCTGCTCCAAAGCCATGGTTAATGCGGTGGAAGTTTTATCGTAACCGGCAACTAAACAGCCGCGATGCCGAAAGTACCGCGCCAAACCGCTCATGCCGATCCCGCCGATGCCAATCAAATAAACGCGTTGTATGCTGTTCAGTTCCATAATTTTTATGCCGTAAAAACAGCATTTTGTTTACCTTCCGTGATCTTAAAAACTTCTTTTGCAATGTTTATATCGGCATCCGGCATGGCCAGTTTGCCAATTTCCAAACTCAATTTTTGTTGTTGATTTTCATCCTCCAACAACTCCAATGCTGTTTTTACCAGCATGTTTTTTGCATCTGCATCTGTAATCAAAACCGCCGCACTCAACTGTACCAGTGCTTGTGCGTTTTTAGTTTGATGATCTTCGGCCACATTTGGCGAAGGCACCAGGATTACCGGTTTTTTCACCACGCACAACTCAGCAATTGTTCCTGCACCGGCACGGGAAATGATGACATCGGCAGCGGCATAAGCCAGGTCCATCCGGTTTAAAAACTCCACAAAACAAATATTCCGATACACCCCTTCGCCAACCTGTTCCAATATAGCTTTGTAATCATATTTCCCGGTTTGCCAGATCAATTGTACGTTCGCAGAAATTAGCTTGCCTAAACCTGCCTGCATACATTTATTTAAAGTTCCGGCACCCAAACTTCCGCCTATAACCAATATTGTTTTTTTTGATGACAAAAGATTGAAAAAGTTCATCGCTTCTTCCCTTTTTCCTTCAATCTCTACCGAAGTCCTGCGGATCGGATTGCCGGTTTTGACAATCATGTCGGCCGGAAAGAACTTTTCCATCCCATCAAAAGCAACACAAATCCGTTTTGCTTTTTTTGCCAGCCATTTATTGGTGATGCCCGCATAAGAGTTTTGTTCCTGGATGAGGATAGGAATATCTTTGGTTGAAGCCGCATACAAAAGCGGGCCGGAAGCATATCCGCCAACGCCAACCACGGCATCCGGTTTGAATTTTTTAATGACCGATTGTGCTTTTTTTACACTGATAAAAACCTTAAACGGCAGCATCAGGTTTTTTAGGATAGAATCACGCTGAAACCCCTGGATGTTCAAGCCAACAATTTCATAACCGGCAGCAGGGACTTTTTCCATTTCCATGCGGCCATTTGCCCCTACAAAAAGAATTGCAGTATCAGGATGCAGCTTTTTAAGCGCATCGGCAATAGCAATGGCCGGGAAGATGTGTCCTCCTGTACCGCCGCCGCTGATGATTATTCTTTTTGCCATATTACGTTAATGCTTCTTTTATCGACTTATTTTTTATTTGCTTTCGGCAATCAGCCGTCGGCTATCAGCACCTAACAAGAGGCTGATTGCTGAAAGCTGAAAGCCTTATTCTTACAACTTACAACTTTCCAAAACTACATGGCCACTTCTTTTTCCCTGATCTCCCCTACAATCACTTTCCGGTTGTCTTCATATTCATCAATGTGCCTGCTCACCGATAAAATGATCCCGAAAGCCACGCTTGTAAACAAAATGGAAGTTCCGCCCATGCTAACCAACGGCAAGGGCACGCCCGTAACCGGACCCAAACCAACCGCCACGGCCATGTTGGCAAAAGCCTGAATGGTTAAACTGAAACTTAAACCGGCGGCCAGCAAAGCACCAAATGCTTTTGGTGCTTTCGTTACGATTTTGATGCACCTGTACAATAAAAACAGATAGATGAGTACCAGCGAAAAACCGCCGATCAATCCATATTCTTCAATGATGGTCGCATAAATAAAATCAGAATACGGGTGCGGCAGATAATTGCGTTCGGTACTATTTCCCGGGCCTTTACCAAAAACACCGCCGGTTGCAATGGCAATTTTGGCGTGATCTGACTGGAAAGATTTATCACGGTCTACTTTACTTGGGTGCATAAACGTTTGAATCCGGGAAGCATAAGTTGCCCTTCTCGGCCCTAAAAATATCACACCAGCCAGTAAAACTGCTCCGGCTAAACAAACTACTGCAATTTGTTTGATGCTGATGCGGCCGATGATCAGCAGCAAAACGCTCACACCGAACAACATCAATGCGGTTGAGAGATTGGCCAGGGCGATCAGGATAAAAACCACGCAAACCGAACCCATGATCGGCATGAAAGATTCTTTTACGTTCTTGATGTTTTCCTGCTTGCGCGATAAGCTGCGCGCCAGAAAAGTAATCAATGATAATTTGGCCAAATCTGAAGTTTGAAAGGTTAATCCCGTTCCGGGGATGGCAATCCAACGGCTGGCGTCATTCACGTGGTTACCAAAAAGCAAGGTATAAAGTAGCAGCGGAATGGTTACGATCATCAGGATCTTGGAGATACCGGAATAGTAACGGTAATCCAGCTTGTGCGAAATATACATCAAAGCTATCCCGCCAAAAATCATGGCCAGGTGCTTCACCAAAATCGATTCTGCACCAACACCACGTTTATAAGCCAGCGTACCTGTTGAACTGTAAACGGCCAGTGCCGAAATGACCGACAGCAGGATCACGATCAACCAGATCCAACGGTCGCCTTTTGTTTGACTGAGTATTCTGTACATGCTTCTTTTACTAAGTATTTTTTTGGTTCATGGTCCTTGGTCAATAGTTCATAGTTCTTGGCTAATCGTTTATCTGCCATGAACTATAAACTATAATCCATCTACTTCTTCTACAATTCCTTCACCGCTTCCTTAAATTGTCTTCCCCTGTCTTCATAATTTTTAAACAGATCAAAACTAGCGCAAGCAGGAGACAGCAAAACCGTATCGCCTTTTTTTGCCAGGTGATAAGCCATTTGAACGGCTTCACTTGCCGAAAATGTATTGACAATCATTTCCACATCATCTGCAAAAGCTGCATGGATACGTTTGTTGTCTTTCCCCAAACACACAATCGCTTTCACTTTTTGCTTTACCAGCTCCTTCAGCATCGTGTAATCATTGCCTTTGTCCACGCCGCCCAAAATCAGCACTACATCCGTACTCATACTTTCCAAAGCATACCAGGTAGAATTAACGTTGGTGGCTTTAGAATCATTGATAAAACTGATGCCTGCAATTTTGCCTGCATATTCCAATCGGTGCTCAATGTTCTTGAAATCGCCCATGCTTTCGCGGATGGTTTCGTTCCGCAGTTCGAGCACTTTTGCGGTAATGCCTGATGCCATGCTGTTGTAAATATTGTGCTTTCCCTGCAAAGCCAATTCGCTGATGTTCATGCTCAGGTCTCCTTTATCCGTTAAAAAAAATATCTCGTCTTCATCCAAATACGCACCCTGATCTACTTTTTTCCGGATAGAAAAAGGCAGCTCCTTTGCTTCAATCTTCCTTTTGCTGATCCCTTTTACGGTTTCTTCATCATCGGCACAATAGATCAGGTAATCCGCACCGGTTTGGTTTTGAATGATCCTGAACTTGGAATCGGCATAATTTTCCATTTTATATTCGTACCGGTCCAAATGATCGGGCGTAATATTTAACAGCACAGCAATGTCAGCCTTAAACTGATACATATCGTCCAACATAAAACTGCTGATCTCCAACACAAAATGGTCGTACTTTTCGGCGGCCACCTGGTAAGCAAAACTTTTACCGATGTTGCCGGCCAAACCCACATTCAAACCTGCTTTTTTCAGCAGATGATAAGTTAAACTTGCCGTAGTTGTTTTGCCGTTTGAGCCGGTGATGCAGATCATTTTAGCTTGTGTATATCTTCCGGCAAATTCAATTTCCGAAATAACCGGCACTCCTTTTTCTTTCAGCTTCTTAACAATCGGCGCTTTTTCGGAAATGCCCGGACTTTTAACCACTTCGTTTGCCTGTAGAATAATTCCTTCGGAGTGCTGGTCCTCTTCAAAATCAATGTTCCAGTCCTGCAACTGCAGTTTATATTTTTCGTTTATCTTCCCAAAATCAGAAACAAAAACTTTAAAACCCTGCTTCCGCGCCAGAAAAGCTGCGCCCACGCCGCTTTCCCCGGCACCGAGAATGCACAGGAACTTACCGTTTCCGGTAGTAGTTATGTTTGATTTATGCCCTCCTGTTTTCAATGCCTTGTTATAATTTAGTTTTAAACTGATGCTTCTTTTACTACCTTAATTTTAGTGTTACGATGGTTACGATGGCCAGAAAAATACCGACGATCCAAAACCGCGTAACGATCTTGGATTCGTGGTAACCTTTTTTCTGAAAATGATGGTGCAGCGGCGACATCAGAAATATCCGCCGTCCTTCGCCGTATTTTTTTTTGGTGAACTTGAACCAGCTCACTTGTAAGATTACCGAAACCAGCTCGATCAGAAAAATGCCGCATAAAAGAGGTATCAGCAATTCTTTGCGGATCATGATGGCAAATGCTGCGATGATACCGCCGATGGCCAGACTGCCCGTATCGCCCATAAATATTTGTGCCGGGTAGGAATTGTACCACAAAAACCCAACGCACGCACCTACAAAAGCACCGGCAAAAATTACCAACTCCCCGGAATTTGGGATGTAAACGATGTTCAAATAATCCGCAATAACCGTATTGCCCGAAACATAAGCCAGCACTGCCAATGTAATCCCGATAATGGCCGAAATTCCGGTTGCCAAACCATCAATTCCATCAGTAATATTGGCTCCGTTGGAAACCGCAGTAATGATAAAAATAGTAAAAAGCATGAAAACGATCAACCCGTAATGCTCATAACCCGGACCCATAAACTTGATCACTTTAGCATAATCAAATTCATTGTGCTTATAAAAAGGGACATTGGTCTTGGTGGATTTAATATCCTGTGTGTAAACGTATTTATTGCCTTGCTGATGAACCTCTACCGGAACATCGTATTTTACCGGAAGTGTTACCGTTTGCCGGATCACAATTTCCGGACTGAAATACATGGTCCAGCCAATAATAACGGACAAGCCAACCTGGCCCACAATTTTGAAACGGCCTGCCAATCCTTCCTTATTCTTTTTAAAAACCTTGATATAATCATCCAGAAAGCCAACTGTGCCCATCCAAAGGGTAGTGATGATCATTAGGATTATATAAATGTTGTCCAGTTTGGCCAGAAGCAAAGTCGGGATCAGGATTCCCATTAAAATCATAATGCCGCCCATCGTTGGCGTGCCCTGTTTTTGCATCTGCCCTTCCAAACCCAGGTTTCTTACCGTTTCGCCCACCTGCTTTTTCTGCAGGTATTTAATGATCTTTCCGCCGTAAACTGTGGTAATAATCAGCGAAAGTATGACAGACATGGCCGTGCGGAACGAGATGTACTGGAACACACCCACGCCTGGGATATTGTGGTTTTTGTAAAGATAGGTAAACAAATAGTACAGCATCAGTTCATCAGTTTAAATTGTTCTGCCAAAATCTGTTTATCATCAAAAGGATATTTCACCCCTTTGATCTCCTGATATTTTTCGTGTCCTTTTCCGGCCAATAAAATAATGTCTTCCGGTTGTGCCAAATGACATGCTGCTTTTATCGCCTCTTTTCTATCGGTAATGGCAAATGCTTTTCGTTGCTGATCGGGCGTGATGCCGCTTTGCATATCCCGGATGATCTGATCGGGATCTTCCGAACGCGGGTTATCGGAGGTCAGGATCACTTTATCACTCCACTCGCAGGCAACAGTGGCCATCACCGGACGTTTGGTTTTGTCGCGATCACCACCGCATCCAATCACGGTAATCACCTGTTCGCTGCCTTTACGGATGTCTTTGATCGTACTTAACACATTTTGAACGGCATCCGGTGTGTGTGCGTAATCCACAATACCAATTATTTTATTGGAAGAAACGATATAATCAAAACGTCCTTCGGCACCCGACAAACGGCTCAGTACCGTTAAAACTTTTTCTTTGTCCTGTTCCAACAGCATGGCCGCACCATAAACCGCCAGCAAATTATAAGCGTTAAAGCTGCCAACCATTTTAAACCAAACTTCCTGTCCTTCAATATTTAAAAGCAAGCCGCCAAATTGATTTTCGAGGATTTTGGCTTTGAAATCGGCCATGCTTTTTAAAGCATAAGTTTTTGGGTGCGCTTTTGTGTTCTGCAACATTACTTTACCGTTGCGGTCATCCAAATTTGTGAGGGCAAAAGAAGTATTGGGCAGTCCGTCAAAAAACGCTTTTTTGGCTTTTAAATACTGATCGAAAGTTTTGTGAAAATCAAGATGGTCATGGGTGATGTTTGAAAATATGGCGCCCGTAAATTCTAACCCGGTAATTCGGTGCTGCACAATTGCATGCGAACTCACTTCCATAAAGGCATAATCACAACCGCGCAGCACCATTTCGTGCAGCAATTGGTTTAATTCGACTGGATCAGGCGTGGTATGTATGGCAGGAATAATCTCTCCATTAATACGGTTTTCTACCGTAGATAACATGCCGCATTTATAACCTAACTCGCGGAAAAGTTGAAATAACAAAGTTGCAATAGTAGTTTTACCATTGGTTCCGGTTACGCCAACTAATTTTAATTTATGGGAAGGATGATCATAAAAATTAGCAGCCGCAAAACCTAAAGCAGCGGATGCTTCTTTTACCCGTATAAAAACAGTATCCTGACCCTGTCCTTCCGGAACTTCTTCGCAAATAACCGCTACTGCACCGGAAGCAATTGCCTGAGCAATAAAACGATGACCATCAACCAAGGTTCCCCTCACTGCAAAAAACAAACTGCCGGCAACAACCTTACGCGAATCAAAAACAAGCGCAGCAATTTCCAATTCGGGGTTTTTTAACAAACCCGGACCGGCAATTCCTTTACATATATCCTTTAACTTCATTCGAGTTCGAGTACTATTTTAGAACCTTTTGGTATGATACTGCCTGCACCTACGGATTGACGTACAACAGTACCACTGCCGATCACTGCAATTTTATATCCTGCATTCCCCATGATAAACAAAGCATCGCGCAAGCCCATCCCTACAGTTGATGGCACTCCTTTTTTGTGTGTTATTTCGCTGTCTCCCGCAATACCTTCATTAGTATCAATGGAAGTTTCCATATTTTTAGCATAAATGGGTTTAACGCCAAGCTTGGTATAAACCTCTTGCAATGCTTTTTGCCGGCCGGTTTTTGCTTTAGGCGATTCTGTATTGCCAACCATACGAACCGGAGCAGCCTGGTTCAAATCTATGTCACTGGAATAAACCCTATCAGCTATTTCCCTGAAAACAGGACCGGCTACCAAAGCGCCGTAATAGCCGTTTTTAGGGTCGTTGATTACCACGATCATAGAATATTTAGGTTTGTCGGCCGGAAAATATCCGCAAAAAGAAGACTGATACTGCCGTTTTGCCTTGTATCCTTTGTTACCGTCGGCAACCTGTGCCGTACCTGTTTTGCCAGCGATTTTATATAAAGGGTTATAGAGGATATTTTTACCTGTCCCTTCGCTGATCACGCCTTCCAGCATCGCTTTCATTTTACTCAGTGTTATATCAGAACATATTTTGTCGTTAATCACCCTTGCTTCAAATTGCTCAATCGGGTTGCCCAGCCTTCTGATCTCTTTTACAAAAATCGGTGCAATGTATTTGCCGTTATTAGCTACCGCATTGTAAAACGAAAGCATTTTTAAAGGCGTCAACTGCATCTCATAACCATAAGCCATCTGAGGCAAAGTCATGTTTTTGTTCCAGCTTTTGTTTTGAGGATTTTTGATGACCGGCTGTGCTTCGCCCGGAATCTCTAAACGTAATTTTTCATTCAGATGCCAACTATATAAATGATCTGTAAATTGAGATTGATTTTCGTGATAAGCGTTATTGACCAAAAAGGCAACCGCTGCGTTTGATGATTCTTCGAATGCTTTTTTAACAGAAACTACGCCGATACTCCCATGCGAATCTTTAATGATGTGGCCCGGAATTTTGTAGTAACCAGTATTGACCATCGTACCAGTATCTACTTTTTTATCTTCCAGCAGGGCCATATAAGAAGCTATTTTAAAAGTAGAGCCCGGATCCTGGTTACCGGCAATGGCGTAGTTAAATTTTTCCTGATAAACACCTGTAGCTACTTTCGTAAAATTGGCAACCGCACGAACTTCCCCCGTTGCAACTTCCATCAAAATCACAGCTCCATGATCGGCATCGCTTTTAATCAGTTGTTTTTGTAAAGCGCTTTGGGCCACATCCTGAAAATTGACATCCAATGTGGAAATAATATCTGCACCTTCTTTTGGTGCGATTTCGAAATCCTCGTTCACCGGTTTCCAAACGCCGCCGGCAATGCGCTGCATTAGTCTCTTGCCAGATTCGCCGTTGATATAAGAAGCATAAGCACCTTCTAAACCAACTCCATTTTTTACGTTTTCATTTTTATAACCGATAGTTCTGGCTGCCAGCGAACGGTAAGGCAAAATCCTTTTGTTTTTTTGGAGGACGATCAAACCGCCGCCGTATTTGCCCATGTTGAAGATCGGGAACTTCTTGATCTGCTTTAAATCCTGAAAAGAAACTTTACGTTTAATGAGCAGGTAACGGGAACTGTCGCGGCGGCCATTACGCAAATAACGGGAGTAATCGCGGGAGGATTTATCACCAAAAAAAGAAGAAAGTTTCATGGCAAGGGAATCTACTTTGGCATAAAACACTTTATCTTCTGCAATTACACCTTCCATCATATCCATCCGCAGTTCATATTCGGGCACAGAAGTAGCCAGCATGCTGCCGTCTAAAGCAAAAATATTCCCCCGGGCAGCTTCAACATTTACGTAACGGATAGACAGGCTGTCCTGCATAGCTGCCCATTTTTTGCCCTGTAAAAACTGCACCCGGCATAACTGTACCATTACTGCCGCGGCAAACAGTACGATCAGCCCGAAAGCGAGATAAACGCGGAGCAGTATATTGGTTCTAATGCTCATCTTCTTCTGTTACCGTAAGTTTCTGCGGTGGTTCCACAGAGGTTTTTAATCCTAAAGTATCTGTCTTTTTTTCTACTTCTGTAAGTGTGCTTTTATAAGATAGTTCTGCTTTTGTTGTTTTATAATCCCAGCTTAGTTCTTTTACCTGCTTGGATAGTTTATCAATGTCGCGGATATTGTTTTCTGCCATGTGTCGGTTGGCGATATAGATCATCGCCAAAAAGGCCACAAAAAAGATAAACGGCAGCAGCCGGGTAGCGGCTTCGGTAGAAACCACACCTTTATGCAGCAACAGCGTGAAAAAATTATCGGGGATTTTACCGGCGGGCGGTTTTTCCTCCACAATCAATTCCTTCTCCAGTTCCTCTTCTTCCAGAATTTCTGCTCTTAAACGGTTGTTCATCATCTTTTTACAGCTATCCTTAATTTAGCACTGCGTGCCCGGTTGTTGTTTTTTATTTCTTCTTCCGATGCCGTTATGGCGCCACGGCTTACCGCATCAAAAGGCTTCTGATCATTTCCATAAAAATCTTTTTCTACCTCACCCCGAAATTTTCCTTTTGCGATAAAGTTCTTCACCAAACGGTCTTCCAAAGAGTGATAAGACATCACTACCAAACGGCCGCCAGGAATCAATACTTCTGCCGATTGCACTAAAAACTCCTGCAAGGCTTCCAGTTCCTGGTTCACTTCAATCCGTAAAGCCTGAAAAACCTGGGCTAAATATTTATTTTCTTTTCCTTTCGGGATTAAATTTTGAATAGCGTTTTTTAATTCGGCAATCGTATCGATAGGTTGGTTCAACCTGGCCGTTACTATTGTTTTTGCCAGTGTTTTTGCATTTTGTAACTCGCCGTACATGCCGAAAACACGGTGAAGGTTTTCTTCACTATAAGTATTGATGATCTTTTTAGCAGTTAAATCCCCGCCCTGGTTCATGCGCATGTCCAGATCGGCATCAAAACGAACAGAAAAACCACGGTCGGCCTGATCGAACTGATGCGAAGAAACGCCCAGGTCGGCCAGGATGCCGTTTACCGGAATGGCATCATACAAACGGCAATAATTTTTTAAATACCTGAAGTTTTGCTCAATAAAAGTAAAACGCACATCGTCCAGGAGATTTTGTCTGGCATCTTCATCCTGGTCAAAAGCCAACAGGCGGCCTTCTTTGCCCAACTGGTCAATGATTTCTTTGGAATGGCCGCCGCCGCCAAAAGTTACATCAACGTAAGTGCCTTCCGGCTTAACGGCCAGGGCAGCAATACATTCCTGCAGCATTACGGGTATATGGTAGTTACTCATTAGTTCGGTTTCCTTTATTGCCCATTACTTCTTCGGCCAGCGTGGCAAAATTTTCCGGTTCATTGTCCAATTGCTCATCGTAGGCATTTTTTGCCCAAACTTCTATTTTATTTAAATTTCCGGTTAACACTATATCTGTACCGATACCTGCGTAATCCAGCAGCGGTTTCGGGAAAAGTATCCTTCCGGCAGCATCCGGTATTATTTCTGATGCACCTCTTGTAAAATACCTTATAAATTCCCGGTTCTTCTTTTCAAACTGATTGAGCTTGCCCAACTCCTCCATCAACAAATCCCATTCTTTCCGGGGGTACATCACCAAATGTTTTTCAAAGCCACGATTGATGACAAGCCCCTCCCGTTCAGCTTCCGGAAGCTGCTTCTTGAGGTTCACCGGAATCATCATCCGGCCTTTGGCATCAAGCTTACAATCAAACTCTCCTAAAAAATGTGGCATTGCCCCAGGTTGGGTAATTTTTTAATAAGTAAAAGTATAAATTTTACCACCTTTTACCACAAATCCCCACTAAAAGTTTTCAACATTAATTTTTAGCTGCTTTTTCAACCTAATGAAGAACAGAAATACTTCTTTTACTGCATAAAAAAGTATGGATGCAACGGCTATAACCAACGTACATTATTAAAAATACAGTGCTTTTTAAATCTTCTGAAAGTTTTGGTTACGCTTGAAAATGATCGGCCATATTTTTAATGCTCCTTTTAAGGCATAAAAAAAAGTATTTGCTAATGGGCAATAGCCGATAGTTCATGGGTTGTTGCCGATAGCTGAAAAAACAAACGCTTATTTTACAGGCATAAAAGAAGCACTGGCTGGTTCTGATAAAAATATAATTTGAACGGACCTTTGCTGATGTTGATCTTTTGAGGTTTTGATGGATATTGACCTTAACATTAATACTATCAAAATCCTTTCAGGCAAAATTGACAATAACCCGCCTTAGATGTTAGCTGGTAAATTTTCCGTCTTATACTTCCGGCCATTCTAATTTTAGCGGTGCTGCCTCCACCTTTTTAACTTATCTGCTGCCCGACAGAGGAAGTAAGTTTACCGATATGGCGCAGGAAGCGGCTATGTCGCGTTTGTACGGTGCCATCCATTACCGCAGCGATTGCGAAATGGGTTTGGTTACGGGGAATAAGGTTGGACAGTTTGCAATACAACAGGCAAAGTTGGACGGGGCGGGGAATTAGGGGGATACAGGTTTTCAACGGACTAAAGTCCTTTGTTACAATATGTCCCGAAGCTACGCTTCTTTTATCAGGCAGATTCCTGTTTAAATCATCTGATAACTAAAAAGAGCCGTAGGCTCGAAGCATTTTGTAACAACGGACTTTAGTCCATTGCAAACCTCAACATCACAATTAATTCATCACCCTAACCCTCAAAAAACTCGCCTCCTCTTTGCCACTATAAACCTTAATCGTTGCCTTCCGAAAATCAGCGGGAGTAGCTTTCATGATGTTCATAAACTTTTGCGGGTTGCGGTCGATCAACGGAAACCAGGTACTCTGCACTTGTACTATGATCCTATGCCCTTTTTTAAAGGTATGCAGCACATCCTGTAATTCAAAATTAACAGGCGTGATCTTGCCAGGCACAAAAGGTTCTGGTTTAGAAAAACTGTTGCGGTATTTGCCGCGCATCGCTTCGCTCCTCACCATTTGCTCGTAATGTGACAATGTTGAATTTATACCGGTAAAAGAAGTATTCCTGGTTGAATCAGGATAAACATCAATCACTTTTACAATCCAATCTGCGTCAGTCCCGGTGGTGGATACTTTTAAATTGGCCCGGATGTTTCCCGCCAAAGTCAGGTCCTGATCTAAAACATCGGTTTCATAAGTTAAAACATCCGGCCGTGTAGCAGCAAAACGTTGGTCGGCGGTCATGTATTCGCGGTCCATATCCATCGAAGTACCGCCAAGAAAAGGAACAGGTTTGTTTGGGTCAGAAATATAGGCATCAAAAGAAGCATTGGTTTTTGGCGGCTCAAAAGAAAGTTTTCCGTTGGGAAGAAAATACAGGTTCTTCTCCTGCGCTTCTTTCGTCGGCCAGGTTTTATAGCTTTTCCATTGATTAACACCCGTTTCAAAAACAGAAACGGGCGGCAGATCCATTTCCGTTCCTTTTAAATAATGGCTAAAGAATTTAAATTCAATATTTTCCCGGTAAAAAGCAGCCGTTGATCCGCCAAAACCAACATCACCCAAATGATCTCCGTTTCCGCGCGCCCATCCGCCATGCACCCAAGGGCCCATGGCAAAATAAGCAGGCGTTGCAGGATTATTTTTAACGATGGTTTTATACGTATTGATGGCGCCATACAAATCTTCCGCATCGTACCAGCCGCCGGTAACCAGCACTGCTGTTTTTATATCCTTTAAATGGGTGAGCACGTTGCGGTCTTTCCAATGCTAATCGTAATCCGGGTGGTCCAGCATTTCATTCCACAACCGGATCGTATCCTTGTAATACATCGTGTTTGAGTTCCGCAGGGTGCCCATCTTCATAAAAAAATCGTATCCGTCTTCTGTTCCCGCATTAAATTCTGTTGCCCGGCGTTGTGTTGGTTTTTCATCCTGCCTGTTGGTAAAACCTGGATAAAAACCAAAGTTGGCCACCAGCATAAAAGCGCCGTTGTGGAAAGCGTCATCACGGTACAGATCAGCAATAGGTGCCTGCGGAGAAGCAGCAACCAAAGCCGGATGACGGCTCAACAATGCCGTTGTTGTGTAAAAACCGGGATAAGAAATCCCCCAAACACCAACTTTTCCATTGTTATTAGGTAGGTTTTTAAGGAGCCAGTCAATCGTGTCATACGTATCTGTGCCTTCATCCACGTCGTTATTGGTTGGATGCGTATCCTTTTCTGGCGTCATCTCTTCATAAATACCTTCGCTCATCCATCTGCCGCGCACATCCTGATAAACGAAGATATAACCATCGTGCAAAAAGAAAGAAGATGGCCCTAAAGACCGTTTATACTGATCTAAGCCGTAAGGCGCAACGCTATAAGGCGTCCGGTCCATCATCACCGGGTATTTTTTCGACTGGTCTTTCGGCACATAAACCGAAGTGAAGAGCTTTTTGCCGTCGCGCATTGGTATCTGGTATTCAAACTTCTGGTAATTGGCTTTTACATAAACAGAATCAGAATCAGCATTGACCTGGGCAGAAACCTGCACAAAAAACAGGCATAAAAGAAGCATGACGGCAATTTTTTTCATGAAGACGAATTTAGTGTATAAGCAGCAATTGAATATATTTGTTCTGGATGGACAGAAGGCAACAAATATTTTACTGGTTGAAAGAGATTCTGGAAGCTAATTTAACCGGTATTAATTACCGTGCTTTCATATTTGGTTCCCAGGCAAATTTAACTGAACTGCGCCGGTCAGACATTGATCTTGGGATTCTTGGTGATGAACCTATTCCTACGCAGCAGTTATCGAAAATCAATGAAGCCATAGAAAACCTGCCGATGCTGTATAACATTGACTTAGTTGATTTTAACGAAGTGGATGAACGCTTTAAAGCTGTTGCACTTAGAAACGTAGAATGGTTATGAATGATTATTTTGAAGAGAAGCTGGCAACGTATGAACAAGCTTTAACAACTTTTAAAGAAGCATTGCTCGAACACCCATCACAATTGGAAAGAGACGGTGCCATCCAGCGCTTTGAATATTGCTTTGACCTTTCCTGGAAAACACTAAAACGCTTTTTAGAAAAACGTGGGCTGATGAATTTAAACAGCCCGAGGTCTGTTTTTGCTGCTGCTTTTGCAGAAAATGTAATTGATGATGAAGTAGCCTGGTCGAATATTCTTTTAAAACGTAACTCTTCGGTTCATACTTATAATCAAGCTTTAGCAGAAAACTTGTTTGCTTTATTGCCTGAATATTATGAGGTGATGCAGAGTTTACTTTTAAAGATGAAAGTATAGAATCAAAAAAGCCTTCACCAAAAAAGGCAAAGGCTCTCCATACTCTTTTTATACCGATAAAAACAGCATCACTCATTTATCGCTTTCACCCCGGGCAATTCCTTGCCTTCCATATATTCCAACAAAGCACCGCCTCCGGTAGAAACATAACTGACTTGTGAAGTTAAATTGAACTTGGAAATGGCTGCTGCCGAATCGCCGCCGCCGATTAAAGAGAAAGCGCCGTTTTCGGTTGCTTTTACAATTGCTTCGGCTACCGATTTGGTTCCGGTTTCAAATTTGTCCATTTCAAAAACGCCCATCGGTCCGTTCCATAAAATGGTTTTGGATGCTTCGATCACTTTTGAAAATGCTTCGATAGATTCCGGGCCAATGTCCAAACCCATCCAGCCTTCTTTGATGTTGTCGTTTTTGGCGATTTCGGTATTGGCGTCATTGGAAAAATTATCTGCAATAACAGAATCCACCGGCAGGATCAGGTTCACACCTTTGTCTTTTGCTTTCTGGATCAGGCTTTTTGCCAGGTCTAATTTATCTGCTTCCATCAAAGATTTCCCGGTTTGTCCGCCTTGTGCTTTAAAAAAAGTATAAGTCATGCCGCCGCCAATGATTAGGTTATCCACTTTATCCAGCAAACGATCAATCAGTTGGATCTTGTCGGAAACTTTTGCGCCGCCCATAATGGCTGTAAAAGGTTTGGCTGGATTGTTCAGCACTTTTTCTGCGTTTTCCAGTTCAGAAGCCATCAGGTAACCAAAATATTTAGCCTCCGGGAAAAATTGTGCAATAACAGATGTAGAAGCATGTGCCCGGTGCGCCGTACCGAAAGCATCGTTCACGTAAACATTTCCCAGTGCGGCTAATTTTTTGGCAAATTCTACATCGCCTTTTTCTTCTTCTTTATAAAAACGGAGGTTCTCCAGCAATAAAACTTCGCCTGGCTGTAATGCTTTTGCTTTGTCTGTTGCTTCCTGGCCGATACAATCATTTGCAAATTCTACCTGCTGGCCCAGCAAATCCGACAAATGCGGAATGAGGTGTTTTAAAGAATATTTGTCTGTCGGCCCATCTTTCGGCCTGCCCAGATGCGACATCAGGATCACGGAACCGCCATCTTTCAAAATCTTTTTGATGGTGGGCAAAGCAGCGGTAATGCGGTTATCATCCGTAATCTTAAAATTTTCATCCAACGGAACATTAAAATCTACACGGATCAAAACTTTTTTGTTGGCAAAGTTAGCCTGGTCAATTGTTTTCATAAAGAATATTTAAAGGCGGAAATTACAAAATTGCTGTTAGCTTTTGCTACACCTAACAACACGTTTTGACTGATGCTGTTTTTATGCCGGTAAAAACAGTATCAGCGGATTTTAAGGTACATTACATGGTGCGGGCCAATGCCGGGAACATCAAATTCATCCGAAATGATTTCGAAACCAATTCCTTTGTAAAAGTTCAAAGCTACTTTGCGCGCGTTGCACCATAGATAGTTAATTTGCTGCCCGCGTAAATAAACAATGGCAAAATTAAGCAGCTGGTTGCCCATTCCTTTTCCCTGATAACCGGGGATGGTGGCCATACCGCGCAGCTGATAACCTTTTCCGATGTGCCCTTCTACGTTTTGTGGATGAAAAGAGCCGATGGAAATCAACTTCCCTTCCCCAAAATTCCCCAAATGGAACGCGCCCTGGTTTTGGTCGGACGGAAAACGGCACTCGTCCAAACTTAATTTCCCTTCGCGAAGTACTTCGTTTCGTATCGCTAATATTTCTTCTACAGCAACAAATTTAATCATGGTTTTTATTTTATTTCAGGCCTGCTTCAAACTAAATCATTTACATTTTGTGTTCAACATGCTGTTTTTACACATAAAATTCCGAATATACTTTATCGGATTTATTTCTTTTCGTGAAATAACAGCAATGCCTGGCAAAGCGTTTACGATCCCCAATTTTACCTGATAAAAGAAGCATTACAGGTTTTCCAGGTTACCTTAATCCCTGCTGGCATTTTTATTGGATAGGTGTTATCAAAACAATAAATATTTAAAGCCATGTTCAACTTCACTCCACTCCGCAATAAAATAATCAAACTGATCCTGGACAACCCGGTTCCTTACCGCAATACAGATATCATCAACCCATACCTGATCCTGAGCATCACTTTCTTTTTCAGCAGGTACAAATCAGTTTTGTTGAATGAACTATACTACAAAGGATTGATCGAGCTGCACGGCGATATTGACCTTTTTATCAAGGCAAAAACAGCAAGCGACACCAAATACCTGAGCATTGGCGCATCCATCACCCAAAAAGGCATGGCTTATTACCGTCTGAACATGAAACAAGATGTACCGGTTGCAGCACCGGTTTTAGCTTCAGAAGTTTCCCCAAAAACAACTTTAAGGATTGTACGATAAAAACCAATTATAAACCTAAACCATAACCAGCAGTAGTAGTTTTTTTTCAGTGATTCCAGGAGAGCGGTTAATTCCGCTTTTCTGGTTTTATACTGATACGGTTTTAGGTGATGGCAGCCCTAAAACCCGGATTATTTGTTTGGCCTCACCTTTAATTCCTCCCTAAAAGAGAGGAAAAGGAGCGTTTTAGGGATGCCATTAATGTACTTCTTTTAACAGGGAAATCCTTTCAACCAGATCGGCCAGTCGGCTGGAATAACCCATTTCATTATCATACCAACCAACTACTTTAACCAAACTTCCCACAACAGAAGTTAACTGTGCATCAAAAATACAGCTGTACGGATTGTCGAGGATATCTACAGAAACAATCGGGTCTTCTGTGTATTCGAGGATATTTTTAAGGGATCCTTGAGATGCGTTTAAAAATGCGGCGTTGATTTCTTTTACCGTAGCAGGATGTTTTAAAGTACAGGTAAAATCTGTCAGTGAACCGTTCAATACCGGAACACGGATTCCCGCACCGCCTAACCTTCCTTCCAAATGCGGAAAAACGGAGGTAACGGCTTTGGCTGCACCGGTTGAAGTTGGGATGATAGAACCGGAAGCTGCACGTGCGCGGCGAAGATCTTTATGTGGTGCATCGTGCAGGTTCTGGTCGCTGGTCATGGAATGAACGGTGGTGATATAACCGTCCCGGATGCCCCAGTTGTCGTCCATGATTTTAACCATGGGTGCTACGTTGTTGGTGGTACAGGAAGCGTTGGACAAAATGGGCGAACTGAGATCAACCAAATCATCATTCACACCGAGAATTACTGTTGGAATATTCTTATCCGGCGATGGCGCCGATATAATCACCTGCTTTGCACCAGCATGTAAATGCAAAGAAGATTTGGCCTCTGTTATAAATTTCCCGGTTGATTCGACCACAAGGTCAATGTCCAGTTCTTTCCAGGGCAATTGCAATGGATCTGCTTCCCGAAAAACCTGGATAGCCCTGTTGTTAATGATCAGATGATTTTCGTCTGCATGGACCTCTCCTTTAAAACCGCGGTGGACAGAATCATATTTAAATAAATGTGCAAGGGTGTTGGCATCTGCCAGATCATTGATGGCTACAACTTCTATAGCCGGCCGAAGTAATATATTTCTTAAAAATATACGGCCAATACGCCCGAATCCATTAACGGCAATCTTCATGTTCTTTTTTTCAAAGAACAAAGTTATTAAAGATGCAATGAAACCCTAACTTATTAAGCTGCCAAAGGGATAGGCTTGTTTGGTTTTTGCATAAAGCAGGTAGTTTACAAAACCATTCATGACTAATAAAATCACTGTAAAAAGGAGCAATAGCAACTGGTTATCGGCCTGACTAAACAACATTGCCAAAACGATAAAAAAAACATTTACAGTGCCCAAAATAAAAGTAGTTTGCAAATGGGTTAAACCCAAACGCAGCATACGGTGATGGATGTGATTCCTGTCAGGCTTAAAAGGGGATTTTTTATTGTAAATACGGGTAACTACTATACTGAACGTATCAAATGCAGGAACGATGAGTATGGCCGCAGCAAAAGCAGGGGCAGCTTGCAGGCTGTACATGGTTGATGCTTCGTTTATCGCTATAAATTTAATGGCAAAAACAGCACAAAGCATCCCCAGGAACAAGGAGCCTGCATCGCCCATAAAAATTTTGGCCGGAGAGTAATTATAGGCTAAAAAAGCAATCAGTGAACCCGCTGTTGCCAGGGCTAATGCAGTAAGCTCAACCTGCCCGGCCTGCATAAAATAATAGCCAAATGTGCAGCAGGCAATTACACCCAGTGTGCCGGCAAGCCCGTCTATGCCATCAATCAGATTAAAAGAATTGACGATAAACATAATCATGAAAACGGAGATGACGATGCTTTGGGCATAAGCCAATTCATGAATATTAAAAATACCATGCAGATTAGTAACGCGGATATTGCCGGGAACGGTGATGATTAAACTGATGACTGCCTGAACAAAAAGTTTAGTGTGTGAGTGAACGCCGGATAAATCATCCTTAACACCCATTAAAAACAAAATAATACTGGCAGCATATAACTCATACATGGGCAGTACGGATTCGTTTTTTACAATGATAAGTAAGGAAGTTAAAACAATGCTCAAATAAACTGCTACACCCCCTAAACGAGGTATGCCATACCCGTGCTCTTTCCGGGAAACAGAATTGTCATCAAATAATTTTTTTTGTTTTGCAACATGTATCACTGATGGTAAAATAATCAATACCAGCAAAACTGAAATAACTGCAACAAGCAGATAGTAAAATAAAGGAAACATCATATTTCATTAAATATAATTTAAAGGTATAAAATTTAACTTTAAATTAAAAGTACTTATAAATATTGAAATAACTTTTGCAACGGCTTTAATAAAACAGCTATAAAAGGAGCACGGATATGGTGCTGTTTCATGGCCCTGAAATCGTTGATGTTTCCTGTTACGTGGTTTAAAATGCTTTTGTTACTTATTCCGCCAGTTAACATTTTTACAAAAATCCTGTCAACATAGAAGGCTTTGATACGGTACAGGTAAAAAAACCTAAGTATCAGTTCATAATCTGCCGCTGTGCCGTAATCAAGACGGTAAGCACCACAGCGGTCATAAATTTCTTTTCGGATATATAAGGCGGGGTGTGGCGGCATCCAGCCCAGCTCAAGCAGTAGGCGGTTATACGCTTTCGATTTCCATCGCCGCACAATTGTTCCTTTAGCGTTATAAAAAATCAGGTTCCCATACACGGCATCTGTTTTTTTTTCCTGCATGGTTTGTGCAACTTTACTCAATATATCATCTGCTGCAAAACAATCATTTGCATGGAGTAACCCAATCACATCACCAGTTGCCTGTTTGATACCTTTGTTAATGGCATCATAAATACCCTGGTCAGGTTCTGAAACAAAATAGGAAATATGAGAGCGGTAGCGCCCGATAATTTCAGTTGTACCGTCAGAAGAACCGCCGTCTATAACAATATACTCCAGATCCCCGTAATCCTGACCTGTCAATGAAAGAATAGAAGATTCGATGGTAGAAACTGCGTTGCGGCAAACGGTGATGACAGTAATCTTCATGTACTATAAAATACAAACAAAAAGAATTTTATTCAAATATTTGCCAATATTGATTTTAACCAATAGTTTAAGCCCTTGCTTATGAAAATTATATCGAACTATCGTTTTAGGCTGATGCTTCTTTTAGCACTGTTTTTTATGTGTTCCTGCTCTTATCAGCAGCAACATGCTTTATTTAAAACTGATGCACCTGTGCAAACTGCCGTCGTACCTAATCCTGCTTATCCCACTTATAAAATCAGTCCCGGCGACGTATTGCAGATCAGAAACCTGCAGAACATAAAATACATTGCCGATGAGCAGGCAACTTCTGCCGGTAGTGCACAAATACCAACTTATCAGGTAGAAGAAGACAGTACAGTTGCTTTGCCGGTGATTGGCCGGATAGTAGTTGCCGGAATCACAAAATTGCAGGCAGCAAGGAAAATTGAAGACTTGTACAAAAAGAATTTGTTGAAAGACCCAATTATTGACCTTAAAATTATTAATCTAAAAGTAACTATTTTGGGGGAAGTGCGTACACAGGGCAATTACTTATTGCTAAAAGATAAAACGAATCTGGTGGATATGATTGGGGAAGCAGGCGGATTGACCGATAAAGCAAATGAAAAGAACATACAGATCATCCGTGGTGATAAAGCGCACCCGCAAGTTATTGTTGCCGACCTGAACAATATCCGTACACTGGCCAACCCGGAGTTGAACCTGCAGAACGATGATATTATTTATATTTCTCAAAATAAACGTACCGTGCGAAACGATTCTATGCAAAATGTGTCAGGCATTATCCAATCTGCTTTGGTATTTTTAAACACTGCATTGATTATTTACACGCTCACTAAAAAATAAATGCAGGAAGCCAGTACAACTGAACCGCAAAAACCGAATGACCGGATAGATTATGCCAGGCTATTCCGTGTTGTTTTAAGCAGATGGTATCTGGTTGCTGTTGCTGTACTTATTTGTTTTACCCTGGCCAAATTGTATTTGTGGTACACACCAAAATCATATGCCACTAATTCCATCATGAAGTTTGATGAAAAAAAATCAGAGATTTCGGAACTGGTAAGCGTCATCAATACTTCTGAACGTGCAGCTGCAAAAGTGCAAAGTGAAAGCTATGTGATTAAAAGCCGAAACCTGATCGTTAGCGCTGTAAAAGACCTGGATTACAAGATCAGCTTTTTTATAGCAGGCCGTGTGCGCACTTATGAAACCTATCCGAACAAACCGCTGGACATAGAAATCCTACAATCCGACAGTTCATCCCTTTATAAAGACCTGATCACCTTTCAGGCTATCAGTCCAGCTAAATTCATGCTGAGCTATAAAACCAATAATCAGGTGGTAAAAACAGTATGCTTATATAACCATCCCATTAGTATTGGTAAAACGTGCTTTTTACTGCACCCGTCCAAAGACGCCGGCTTTGGCCTCAACTCCGTTTATCAGTTTAAGTTTAATGCACCTGAAGATTTTTATCCTCGTGTTTCCGCAGGCTTAAACATCAACGAGATCATCAAAAACTCCAACGTCATCAGTCTGGAAGAAACAGATTCCAATCCGCAATTTGCAGCCGATATTTTAAATGCTTTGATGAAAGAATATCTGGATTTTGATAAAAACCGCAAAATGCAGTCTGCTTCCCAGATCATTACTTTTATTGACAACCAGCTGGATTATCTTTCCAAACAAGTAAAATCATCAGAGCGGTCCTTAGAGTCTTATAAAAAAAGTTCCAAGGTTTTTGATGTAAGTTCTTCTGCCACACTCATGCTGGGCAAGGTGCAGGATGTGGAAGCGCAGCGCTCTTTGTTAAACATACAGTTAATTGCCATTAACCAGTTGAAGCAGCAGATCGGCAATGAAAAAAATTCGGTAAGCCTTAACTTTAATATGCAAGGCGCGGTGGATCCGCTGCTTAACGGTTTGCTGGTTCGGTATAATGCTTTGCTTACAGAAAAATCAGCTTTGTTAAAAACCTATATCAACGATTCACAACCGGTCAACGAGATCAATAAACAGTTGATCCAGGTCCGTAACGCTGCTTTGTCCAATATTGATGCCTCTGTTAAACATATTAATTCGACTGTTGATTATTTAAACGGACAGCTGCAAATGGCAAACCAGCAGGTTGCAGCTTTGCCAACCGCAGAACGCGATATGGTAAGCCTGAAGCGAGATTTTGAAATCAATGAAAAAGTATATTCCTTTTTGTCTGAAAAAAAGCTGGAGGCACAGATCAGCCGCTCTTCTATCCTTGCCGGCGCTACCGTAATTGAACCGGCACAAGCTAATTTTAGTCCGGTTGCACCGGATGAAAACAGCATCTATCAAAAATCAATATTGGTTGGGCTGTTGCTTGGTTCGGGTTTGATCCTGTTGCTGCGGATGCTTAACCCCTACATTTATGATAAAGAAACGATAGAAAGTTTAACCAATATACCTGTAATCGGCACGATTAGAAAATTCCCTTACAAGCTTGACCAGAACAATACGCAGATTTTGTCCCTGGCTAAACCCAAATCAATTTTTGCAGAATCGGTCCGTTCTGTACGTACCAACCTCAGTTTTATGGCTTCGGACAAGCAAAGCAAAATCATTTCTATCACTTCGGAAGTTGCAGGCGAAGGCAAATCTTTTATTGCCGTTAATTTATCCAGCACGCTGGCACTGATCGATAAAAAAGTAGTCTTGATCGCAGCCGATTTGCGCAGGTCCAAACTGCACCATGTTTTTCAGCAGGACAACCAGGTTGGTTTAAGTAATTTCCTGGCCGGACAGATGGACATGGGGCAGGTTATTTTTAAAACGGATTACCAGCACATAGATTTTATACCTTCCGGGCCCGTGCCTCCCAATCCTTCCGAATTGCTGCATCATCCAAACATGAACCTGCTGTTGGAACAGCTGAAAACAAAGTACGATATCATTATGGTTGATACCGCGCCGGTTGGTTTGGTTTCTGATTCCATCCCGGTGATCCGCCAAAGCGACATTAATATTTTTGTGATCCGTGCCGGGAAATCTTCTTTTCATTCGGCAGAGATCCCGCAGCAGCTTTCGGGCAAATACGGGTTGAACAACACTGTTATCCTGCTCAATGCTTATACTGAAGAGAATTTTCATTCGCGGATCTATACTTCCAACAAAAAAAACCAGTCGGCCGGTTATTATTACAATGATTATAACGGTTACGCCGGTTCAGGTTATTATACCGACGATACGGCACCTAAATGGTGGAAAATAAGCCGCTGGATAGTTAAAGGTTAAAGCCGTTCCAATACTAAAAAAAACATGTTAAAAGAAGCATCGCCAAAATGGTATCCGGTTTATACACGCGCCCGGGCCGAAAAGCAGGCTTTTGAACTGCTGCAAAAAAAAGGCATCGAAGCTTATCTGCCCTTGCAAAAAACGTTGAAACAATGGAGCGACCGCAAAAAATGGGTAAGCGAGCCGTTGTTTAAATCGTATTTGTTTGTGCGCATTTTCCAAAAGCAGCAAACAGAAATTTTAATGACGAAAGGCATCGTGCGGTTTCTCTATCAATCCGGTAAAATTGCAAATATGCCCGACCAGCAGATCAATGAAATCCAGCTGCTTTTGGCAAACGATGTGGAATTGGAGGTAACCACAGAACATATTGCGCCCGGAGAAAAAGTAATCATAAAAGCAGGGCCGCTGATTGGTTTGACTGGCGAAATGGTTTCATACAAATCACATAAACAACTGATTGTACGGCTGGAAAATTTAGGGCAATCTATTTTAATTAATGCCGCTGCTGCTTTGGTAGATAAACTGTAGCAAGTAGCAAGATAGACCAAGCGGTTGCAATTCCAAAATTGTAACTGACGGGGCGAAGCTGTATCAAGCCATCAACTCAAGTAATTATGTGCCGAATAGCGGGCCAGGTTTCTTTAAATACAAATGCCGATCAAAAACACTTGCTTATCAGCAGGATGTGTTTGGCCATGCAACACGGCGGCCCGGATGGAAAAGGTATATTTTTAGGTGATAAAAACAGCATTTGCTTTGGCCACCGCAGGTTGGCTTTGATCGATCTTTCTGCGGATGCCGCGCAACCTATGACAGATGTAACCGGCAATTATACCGTCACTTTTAACGGTGAGGTCTATAATTACCAGTTGCTCAAACTGGAACTGCAAAAGTTGGGTCATCAATTTAAAACCCAATCTGATACAGAAGTTATCCTTGCAGCTTATGCGCATTGGGGAACACAAGCTTTCCATCGTTTTAACGGCATGTTTGCTTTTGCTCTGTTTGATAAACGTTTACAAAAAGTTTTTTTGGTCCGGGATGGCAGCGGCATGAAACCGCTTTATTATCAGGTTAAAAACAAAGAACTGCTTTTTGCTTCCGAGATCAAGGCTTTTCGCGCGGCTGGCATCAACCAAAATCATCCCGACTGGAAGATTTTGTTTTTGGCATTTGGTTTTATCCCGGAACCGGCCACCATTTTAAACCAGGTTTTGATGTTGCCGAAAGGAAGTTTACTGGAGTGGGATATTGCTTTGGAAACTTGCCAGATCAGGACTTATCTTCAGCCAAAAACTTCAGCTTTGATTATTAATGCTGAAGAAGCCATGCAACTCATCCGGCAAAAACTTAACCAAGCGGTAAACAGGCATTTAATTGCCGATGCACCAATTGGTGTGTTTTTAAGCGGAGGAATAGATTCAAGCCTAATTGCGTTGGAAGCTTCGGAAGTTAAAGGTTCAAACTTGCATACTTTGTCGCTTACTTTTGATAATGCGGAATACGACGAATCCAAGTTTCAACAGATCATGGTGAACAAATTGGGCAGTCAGCATTGGCAGCAGCAAATAACCGAAACAGCATTTAACGAACAGGCCGAAAGCATTTTACAAGCTATGGACCAACCTTCTGCCGACGGGATCAATACCTGGCTAGTGGCGCAACTGGCAAAAAAACAAGGGCTAAAAGCAGTACTATCCGGGTTAGGCGGAGATGAACTGTTTGGCGGTTATCCATCTTTCAAAAGGATTAAATACTTAAAAAAATTAAGCTTGTTGCCGGAGAGTGTTTTAAGACAATTTCAAAAGTTGCCAACAGCAGTTTATCAAAAGCTGGCGTACTTGTCGCTTCACTCCGATGTGGGATATTATCTGGCTCTGCGCGGTTACTTTTCCCCGAAACAAATTGCAGGCATCTTAAATATACCGGTAAAAGAAGTATGGGCGAAGGTTGCAATGCTTGAACAACCTCAATTTACAGAACCTGATCCTGATTTGTTTACGTCCAACTTAGAGCAGGATTTTTACATGCAAAACCAGTTATTGCGCGATGCAGATGCGATGGGTATGCAGCATGGCGTCGAGATCAGGCTTCCATTTTTGGACACCGAATTTTTAAATGCCGTCAACAGTATCAACAGTTCAATACGATTTGATAAAAAGCTGGCCAAAGGTTTGCTGATTAAAAGCTATCAGAACCAACTCCCGGAAGAAATCTGGAACCGCAAAAAAATGGGGTTTTCTTTTCCCTTGCAAGAATGGCTGAAAGAAAGCTTCATCACAACAAAATTAAAAACCAATGTTAATCCAACGGTTGCCGGTTTTGTAAAACAATTTTCGGAAGATCGGATGCACTGGTCTAAAATGGCGGCTTTGTATTTTACTGCCGGGTAAGTTTTTATTGAATGCTTCTTTTACCGATAAAAAATCATTAACTGAAATTTGAATGAAAGATTTACCTGTTCAAATTGATGTTATCATTCTAAGTTATGCTAAAAATACATACCTGAAAGGCTTGACGGAGCAAACCATCACAACGTTAATCCAATCAGAAGATCCGAAGAAAATTGAATTTCATATTTTAGTGATTGAATCTGAAAAAAGTTTGTACCCTTTTCAGTTTGAACACTCCAAGACAATATATCCGAAAGAGAAATTTGGTTTTAATAAATATCTTAATATTGGCCTAAGCATTACAAATAATAAATTTGTATGTTTATGCAACAATGACCTGATTTTTCATCAACATTGGGCTTCTGAAATATTAGCTGCTATGGAACGTGACGTGGATATGATGAGTGCTACCCCTTTTTGCCTTAAATATCATCAAACCAACGGATTTTCAGCTTATGCACCGCCTACTGAAGGATATCTGGGTGTTTTTACCGGCTGGTGTATTTTTGTAAAAAGAACCATTTTTAACAGGATTGGCCGGTTGGACGAAAACCTGGTTTTCTGGTATTGCGATAACGATTACGTGCAACTGCTTTTAAAACACAATATAAAAAATGTACTCGTTTCTACTTCTTTTATCACGCATTTAGGAAGCGAATCTTTAAAAGACATAGACGAAAAAACGTATGACAAACTTACATTGCTGCCACAACTTTATTATAATTATAAGTGGAACCATCATTCTGTTTTAAGATACCAAGCAGAAAAATTAGTTTTTATAGTAAAACAATGGTTGCAGTAATCTTTATATTTTGAAAACAATTTTTACAGCAGATTACTCGGTAATTACTTTTGCCACAAGCAAATTTAGTTACGTAAAGTTTGCTTTAAATTGTGCCCGTTCTGTTTTGCGTTTCAATGAAATCAAAATTTACATTGTTTCTGACCTGAAAATCGATATCCCGGCTGCACTTAAAAAAAACGTTTTTGTTATCGAGGCATTTCCTGAACATTTAGATCAGGGAACCGGCATAAAATTATACATTGATCAGTACCTCCAAACCAAATATACTTTATTTATAGACGCCGATTGTTTGTGCTACGGTTCTTTACAACCTGCATTTGATGTATTTAAAGACAAATATGTTTCTGTAGCTGGCAATATGGTCAAAGCTTCAGATTGGTGCGGCGAAGAACAGGCAAAAACAATATACAAAACTTTTGGGCTAACTAAACTGGCCCGTTTTAATGGAGGCATTTATTACATTGCAAGGTCAAACCGCTCGGCAAAAATATTTGAGAAAGTAAGGGAAATTGCTTTGGATTATGACCGCTTAGGCTTTCAAAGAATACATGACAACTGGATCAATGAAGAGATTTTGATTTCGATTGCCATGGGTTTGTATAAAGAACCTCCGGTAGCCGATAACAGTATTTTAATGACTGATCTCTATACCGATCATCACACATCCAAATTAAACGTGCTGACCGGTTACCGGGAAATAAACAACCCTGTTGCAGGTTCTGCCCGGCACAGGCCCTGGTATCCAAAAGGAAAACTTAAACCTTTGATTGTACATTTTGGAAGTGCTAATTTATACAAGTACCCCTACATATCACAGCACTTTTTGCTGAAATTAAACGCTAAAAAAATACATCCGCGTATCGCTTCCATATTAACCATGCTGCTGATCCACGTCCCGTATAAATCCAGATATTGGGTTTTGGAAAAATTTCGTCGATAGGTTTTTGCAAAATAAACACAAGTTTAATTATTACAAATGCTTCTTTTAGCACCCTTTTTTGTGTTTTGAGTTATAATATATCTTATGTGTTGGTTACACGCAACCGGCTGCCTTTTTTAAAGATCACTTTAGAAAAATTAATAGGCGGACTTTTAGCAGATGAAGAGATAATTGTAATTGACGGCAATAGCAATGATGGCACAGCCGCATATTTAGAGCAGCTATATAACCATAAAAAAATCCAACAGTATGTAAGCGGGCCTGATCAAAACCAGGCACATGGCTGGAATAAAGGATTTTTACTTGCCAAAGGGAAAATCATAAAAAAAATAATGGACGACGATGTCTTCTGTTACTCATCAATACGGAAATGTAAAGATTGGATGTTAAATCATCCGGCAGTTGATATTTGTATTTCCAACACTTTACAAACAGAATTACTAAACAGCAATCAAATAAGCAAAGCAGGCAGGTTAAAGCATTACTTAGAATGGCAAATGCAAAAAACAACTTGCTTTACCTTTAGTGATGTTTATATGTTGATCAGAAAGGATGCTTTAAGCCTTACCGGTTTGTATGATGTACAATTTAGGATGATGGATTGGGAATTTGCTTTACGGTGCTCTTTTCTCGGTGCAAAAATAGCTTACTATGATGGTTATAATTCGCTGGCAGTACAAACGCCGGGCAACGTTAGCAGCTTATCAACCCAAAAAAAATTAAAACAAGAAGCACAGATTGCAAAAATAAAATATGGTTATCCTGGCGACCGGTCAGAAATTTCTTTATGGTCGAAAATAAAAATCTTTATCGGGCTAAAATTGAATATGCTTTGGAAGAATGCTTCTTTTATCGACTTAAAATCTGTAAAGGGTTTACCGGATGAAGATGAATTGAAACAGGTTTACAACAAACTTTATCAAACTTTGGAACAGGAAAACCAGGACGGAGACTTTAAATTTATATGTTAAAAACAGTAAAAATAAAGTTTCAGAACGGACTGGATTTTTTAACGGCCAAAGCAGAAATTTTAAACGGGCTGGACACTATTTTTGATTTCCGTGAAAGTGAAAACCCCAATTTTATTGTGTTTGGCCCTTACGGAAACGATATTCCTGAAAAAGGAAACTATACCCGAATTGGTTATTTCTGCGAAAATGTAAAACCTGATTTCAGTTGCTGTGAATGGGCTTTTGGTATCCCTTTGGAAGAAACGATCAGCCGAAGCAATTACAAGCGGATCCAATGGCATGGTTTTGATCCGGAAACTTTGATAAAACCAACAGAAACAGATACTGAAAACATTTTAAGCGAAAAAACAAAATTCTGCAATTTCCTGTATTCCAACCCTGTTGATTACCGCGAAACATTTTTTAAACAGTTAAGCAAGTATAAAAAAGTTGATGCGCCCGGTAGTTCAATGAATAATATGCCGGATATTGATCATTTATGTCCGGGCAATAAATGGGATGTTAAAAGAAGCTTTTTAAAAGATTACAAGTTTACCATTGCTTTCGAAAATGAAACTTTCCCGGGTTATCAAACCGAGAAATTGTATGATGCGATGCTGGCCCAAAGCCTGCCGATTTATTTTGGAGACCCTAATATTGACTTGGTTTTTAATACCAAAAGCTTTGTCCATGCACGCGATTATTTACAAATCAAACAAAATCTTTTTGTGGACTGGTTGAAAAAGAATTGCCAGCAGGATTTTGAAGATATTCGTCCTCAATTTTATCATTCGCCTATTAATCGCATTAAAAGACATTTAAAAATGAGCGGCCGAAAGTTGAAGGTAAATTTACAATTTAACAAAACCGGACTATCTGATTTAGTTGACCGCATTATTGAATTGGATAAAAATCCTGAGCTATACCTGCAATATGTCAAACAACCCTGGTTTAATCAAAATACAGTTCCTGAAAGTGCTTCTACAAAAAGCCAATGGATAAAAATCTTTAATTCGAGATGAAGCCATTAGTTTCGATCATCATTCCTGTTTACAATTCAGAAAAGTATATTGGTGAAACTATTCTTTCGGCATTAAACCAAACCTGGCCCAATAAAGAAATTTTAATTGTGGATGATGGGTCAAAAGATGCTTCTTTTAGTATCGCAAAATCTTTTGAAAGCGAAAATGTAAAAGTTTTCCATCAGCAAAACCAGGGCGCAAGCGCTGCAAGAAACAAGGGCATAAAAGAAGCAAAAGGCAATTACATTCAGTTTTTGGATGCCGATGACCTGCTGGAAGAAACCAAGATCGAGCAGCAGTTGAAAGCAATTGATCTTACTACTGATGCGTTGGCTATTTGCCCGGTTATCCATTTCCCTGACGGGCAATTTTATAAAGATTTTTCGCCTACCGAGTACGAAAAAGAGTTCTACAAAAGCAATTCCAATCCTTTGCACTTTTTGTTGAAACTATATGGTTCCGAAAACAACCGTGCCGGAATGATTGCTTTACACGCATGGCTTACGCCAATAGAATTGATAAAAAAAGCTGGTTTCTGGAACGAAAACTTAACGGTGAACGATGATGGTGAATATTTTTGCCGTGTTGTTTTATCGTCCCAAAAGATCATTTGTACAAATGAAACCGCTTGTTATTACCGTAAATACAATAACAGGAGTAGCTTGTCAGCTCAGCTGAACTTAAAAGGATTTGAATCAATGTTGCAATCATTAGAATTAAAGCAGCAGCATTTAACAGCAAATTGCGATCATGATTTAGTTAAGAAAATTTTTGCAATCCATTATTGGAATGTTGCATTATTGGCTTATCCTCGTTATAAAGCATTATCTGCAAGGGCAGTTGTACAGGCAAAAGCCGGTAATTATACTGGCAGAAAATATATCGGAGGCCCAATCAGTACCATGTTAAGCAATTTTTTAGGGTGGCGCCTAGTGCGCTACATCAGTTACATCCGTTATGGTTTTTAGAGTGAACTTCCATTTTAACTTTCTAATAATTATATTGATAAAAGAAGCATTCTGTTTTTTCAAATCAAAACGCTTCAAAGTATCAGATTAACCTTATTGCCCCAAAACATGCTGTCATTATTAAAACGTGTTGTTCCTGCAATCATAAAAAAAAAGCTGAAAGAAAAACTTGGCGTTCCTGATCAGGAATACACCTTTAAACGTTTAAAAAAATTGGGCTATCAACCTAAATTAGTATTGGATATTGGCGCTTATGAGGGTAGTTGGGCAAAGTCGTTTTTAACTGTTTTTCCTAATTGTAAAATTCTGATGATCGAAGGACAGGAAGGTAAAAGAAGTATATTAGAAAAAACAGCTGAACACAAACAACTTGATTTCCAAATTGCACTTTTAGGTTCGGCAGAACAAGAAGTGGAATTTAACATTTACGAAACTGCAAGTTCTGTTCTAAAAGAAAACAATGAAACCGGGGCCAAAACCGAAATAAGAACGCTAACCACACTGGATAAATCAATTATTGATACGCCTTTTACAAAAGCTGATTTTATTAAGATTGATACGCAGGGTTACGAGTTGGAAATTTTAAAAGGTGCCGAAAAAACCATGCAACAGGCAGAGTTTATTTTGCTTGAAGTTTCGTTAATTGATATTTACAAGAACTGCCCAATGGTTGCTGAAGTGATGGCTTTCATGCAATCTAAAGGTTTTGTTTTGTATGATATTTGTTCATTGATGCGTCGGCCTTACGACAATGCTTTATTCCAATCTGATTTTTTATTTGTTAAAGAAACTTCTCCTTTTCGTGCTGCCAAGCAATGGGATTAATACCAAATTAAGCATGGTAAAAGAAGCATGAGAATCATATTAATTGCTGATCCCGGCATTCCTGTTCCCCCAGAACATTACGGTGGCCACGAGCGCCTGGTTTATCTTTTTGCAGAAGAATACCAACGTTTAGGGCATCAGGTTACGTTGCTTGCAGGGCCAGGCTCCAACATCAGCGGCAAGGTTTATACTTTTGGCAGGAATGATTTGAACCGTTCCGGATTTCAAAAAGCATACGAATTAATGTATGTATGGTACTTTTTAATTTTGAAAAGGAATCAGTTTGATGTTGTCCACAACTTCGGGCGTTTGTTGTATTTACTCCCTGTACTAAAAAATCCGGTAAAAAAAATCATGACTTACGGGAGGAAGGTTTCTCCTTTTGGCATTAAAAAGATAGCAGGCTTCAACCCAAAAAACTTAATTTTTACAGCTTGCAGTAAATATTGTGTGTCCACAGGAAACGTTGCCGGTACTTGGAAAACAATTTATAATGCTATTGATTTTTCTAATTATCAATTACAGAAACAGGTGCCAAAAGAAGCACCATTAATGTTTTTGGGCAGGTTAGATAAAATAAAAGGTGTACATACAGCGATTAAAGTTGCTAAAACAACAAACAATGTTTTATTGATCGGCGGTAATATTCCAAAAACAAAAGACAATCTTCAATATTACAAGCAGGAAATTGAACCGCAGCTAGACAGCAAGCAAATTATTTATCTCGGCGCTTTAAACGACGCGCAAAAGAACGAGTATCTTGGTAAAGCCAAAGCTTTGCTTTTCCCAATTGAATGGAACGAACCTTTTGGGATGGTTATGATTGAAGCGATGGCCTGCGGCACACCTGTTATCGGTTTTAAAAAAGGTTCTGTTCTTGAAGTAATTGATGAAGGGCTTACGGGTTTCGTGGTAAATAACGAGCTTGAAATGATTGATGCACTTCAAAACATAGAAAAAACAGACCGGGGAAATTGCAGGGAAGCTGCCGGGAAAAGATTTGATGTCCGCGTGGTTGCGAAACAATATCTTCAATTATTTGATGCGTAAAAAAGTTGTGCTGATTACTTCCGGCCAACCTTCACTCAATCCGAGATTGGTAAAAGAAGCAGATGCTTTAATAGGATCAGGTTTTCAGGTAACCGTAATTTATCAGTACTGGAACGATTGGGGAACCGAGCTGGATCAACAACTGCTGCCCACAAAAAATTGGAAAACCATACGCGTTGGCGGTTCTCCACAAGAAAATAAAGCTTTGTATTGGGCAACAAGACTTCAGCATAAAACAGTAAAAACATTGTTTAAATACTTTGGCTTTAAATATCAATTAGCCGAAAGGGCAGCAGGCCGATGTACTTTTTTAATGCTAAAAGAAGCATTGCGGCATTCGGCCGGTCTCTACATCGCCCATAACCTTGCCGCTTTGCCCGTTGCTGTTTTGGCTGCTAAAAAACACAAAGCAAAATGCGGTTTTGATGCAGAGGATTTTCACCGGAATGAAGCAAGCAATAATCCGCAGAACCTGGATGTCCGGCTTAAAACTTATTTAGAAGAGCAATACATCCCTCAAACCGATTATCTAACTGCCAGCAGTTTAGCTATTACTCAACTTTATCAAAAGCTGTTTCCCTCAAAAAAAGTCGTTACTGTCCTTAATGCTTTTCCAATTGTAAAAGAAGTGCAATTGCCAATAGTACAACCAAATCAACCCTCAAAACTTTTCTGGTTTTCGCAAACTATTGGTTTAAACCGTGGCTTGCAGGATGTTTTTTCGGCATTGAAATTTCTGGATGATGAGCTGATTGAATTGCATTTATTGGGGTTTCTGGATGAGCAGACAAGCGTAAAACTAAATGAACTTATTGCAGGTTTACAATTTCAAAAGAAGCCGTTTATTTTTTTTCATCCACCCGTTAATCCGGATCAATTATCAATTTTTTCTGCAAAATTTGATATTGGCCTGGCACTCGAACCTGGCTTTTCTATCAATAACAATGCTGCGCTCAGCAATAAAATATTCACTTATTTACAAGCTGGGTTAGCTGTTGTTGCAACTGATACGCTTGCGCAAAAGCAGTTTATGGCGGAAAACCCACAACTTGGTTTTTGTTATGAAAAAGGAAACGCACAACAACTTTCAGAAATTTTAAAACACTTATTGAACGCTCCGGAACTTTTGTTGAAAACAAAACAAGAAGCTTACATATCGGCCCGGTCAAATTTAAACTGGGAAACCGAAAGCCTTAAATTTTTAAAAGTAGTTGAAGAAACCCTTGCCGATTGAAACGCGTACTCATCATTTCGCCCTATTTTCCGCCTTCCAACTCGGCCGACAGCCAAAGGGTCAGGATGAGCCTGTCTTATTTTAAAGAATTTGGCTGGGAAGTGGAAGTGGTTTGTGTGGAGGACAAATATTCGGAAATGCCAAAAGACGGTTTGTTACTGCTAAGCCTTCCTACGGATACGATCATCCATCAGGTTAAAGCTTTTTCTAAAAAGTGGACTTCTAAGTTTGGATTGGGAAGTTTGGCTTTGCGTTCGCTTTGGTTTTATCGAAAAAAGGTAATGCTTCTTTTACAGGCAAAAAAATATAACCTGATCTACTTTTCCACCACCGAATTTCCGCTTTGTATTTTAGGCAGATATTGGAAAAAACGTTTTGGGATTCCTTACTTAATTGATATGCAGGATGCGTGGCATTCAGCATATTACCAGGACAAACCAAAAGCAGGACGCCCGGCAAAGTATTGGTTTTCTTACCGTTTACACAAATTCCTGGAACCACTCGCCATAAAAAATTGCGATGGTTTGATCAGTGTTTCCCCAGATTACCTAACTACTTTACAGCAGCGTTATCCTCAACTTAAAAACAAACCAAAAGCGGTAATTCCTTTTGGAGCATTTGAAAAGGATTTTGAAATAGCAGAGAAGTATCAGGCAAAATGTCCTTCCGTCATTCCTTCTATTTCCCAAAAATTCAATATTGTTTACATCGGCCGTGGCGGTGCAGATATGCAACCAGCGCTCGAACTACTTTTTTATGCCATAAAAGAAGCATTGAAAGAGGAAGCTGAAGTATTTAGCAAATTGCATTTTTACTTTATTGGTACGAGTTACGCACCGAAAACATTGGCAAAACCAACGATTTTTCCGGTTGCAAAAAAACTCGGTGTGGAAAAACAGGTTACAGAAATTACTAACCGTATTGGGTTTTACAGCACGATCAATACATTGCTTGCTGCTGATGCTTTGTTTGTTCCAGGTTCGGATGATCCTCAGTACACGGCTTCCAAAATCTATCCCTATTTATTGGCACAAAAGCCTATGCTGGCCATTTTTCATGTGCAAAGCAGCGCGGTCAAGATCATCAGAAGTTGTGCCCCGCAAAGTGTTGTCATTACTTTTCCTGATGCGGAAGATGAAGCCAGGCTTCAAATCAGAAAAACTTTAAACCAATGGGCAAATTTTTCTACAACCAAAAATTTGTTAAACCGTAAAACATTTGAAGAATTTACGGCAAAGCAAATGACGCGAAAGCAGGTGGATGTTTTTGAAGCAATAGTTAATAAAGGATGAAAAGGTTGGCCATTATTACCACGCATCCGATCCAATACTATGCCCCTGTTTTTAGCTTGTTGCATCAGCAAAAAAAAATAGAGGTCAAAGTTTTTTATACCTGGGGAGCAGCATCTATAGAAAAACATGATCCGGGTTTTGGTAAAAAAGTAAGTTGGGACATTCCTTTGCTGCAAGGTTATCCTTACCAGTTTCAAAAGAATACGGCTCGTAAACCCGGCTCCCATCGTTTTTGGGGAATTGTTAACCCGGAATTGATACGGGAAATTAACGACTGGAAAGCAGATGCTTTATTAGTTTACGGTTGGGCGTATCAAAGCCATCTAAAGGTGCTCCGCTATTTTAAAGGCAAAATACCCGTTTTTTTTCGCGGTGATTCTACTTTGCTGGATAAAAAAACGGGCATTAAAAACAGTATCAAAAGTATTTTACTACGATGGGTTTATCGTCATGTTGACCATGCTTTTTATGTGGGTAAAAACAGTAAAGCTTATTTTAAAAGATTTGGTTTGAAGGACAAGCAGCTCACTTTTGCGCCTCATGCCATAGATAACGATAGGTTTGCTGAAGACCATTCGGCAGAAGCAGCAGCGTTGCGGGAAAAACTGGGAATTGAACCGGAAGAAATTTTAATACTTTTTGCCGGAAAGCTGGAACTTAAAAAAAACGCTGTTTTATTGCTTCATGCTTTTGAAGCATTAGATCAGCAAAATACACATTTGCTTTTTGTGGGAAACGGGCCGCTTGAAAAAGAACTGAAAACAAAAAAAGAGGCGTTAAAAACAGTATCCAAAATTCATTTCCTGGATTTTCAAAATCAGTTACAAATGCCGGTTTTATATCAATCTTGTAATTTGTTCTGTTTACCGTCATGCGGTCCCGGAGAAAGCTGGGGATTGGCCGTTAACGAAGCAATGGCTTGCGGCAAGGCGGTTTTGGTTTCCGACAAAGTTGGCTGCGCGGCAGATTTAGTTTTTGAAGGAAAAAACGGATCGGTTTTTCAATCCGGAAACGTAACAGATCTTGTTGATAAACTTAAAAATCTTTGTCAGGATAAATCAAGGTTAAAAGAATACGGATCTGCTTCTGCAGAAATCATCAAAAGCTGGAATTTTAAAAATGCAGTTGAAGCGATGCAGGAAAAAATAGGCAGTTATGCTTAATCAAAACCGGTCCGAAAGATTTTTTGTGCTCTACCTGCCCTGGATTTTTTCCTGGCTTTTAAACGCTTATCCTCAGCTTTCGTATTTAATTGCCTGGCTGGGCTCGTTCTTTATTTTTTTGATAACAATGACAGGATGGGTTAAACCCATACCGGGCGACCGCAGTTTAGGCGAACAATTGATGCGGCCGCTTTTTTTGACGCAAATCATTTTTGCCGGGTACATGTGCTGTTCCTCCATATTTTACTACCTCGATGCCTTGGGTTATGATAATTTCCATCTGCTAAACCATCTTTTTAAACCCGAACCAAAAAAACTCATGCTGATTGCAGAATGCCAGCGTTATTACTGTTTAGGCCATGCTGCTTTTGTTTCCGGTACGCTGCTTTTTATGAATTACCCGGTCAAAAAGAAGTACCTTTTACAAACCAGCTATAACCTTACCGACCTGCTGCTTTACATCGCCGTTATTGCTATACCGCTTTCCCTTTTTTTTGCTGCTGTTCCGGGCTTAAGTCAGTTTTCGGCCCAGTTTAATGCTTTAAGTTTTATTGCCGCAACCCTGGCCCTGGCTTTTGCCATTCCTCAGCATAAATTACCGAACATATTGATCTCCGGTGCTCTTTTTATGTTCAATTTTTACAAATCCTTTTTATCGGGGTATAAAGAACCGATTATTGTCGGCCTCTTAGTGCTTGGCATTTTTCTTTACCCGCTTTATAAGCGTACCGTAATCCTGGTTTTTGTGCCCTTGCTTCTGGTTGTTTTTATGGCCTTGCCTACTTACAACCAGGTGTTCCGGCAAAATGCGTGGTCGGGGGACCTTTCTGCCGAAGCAGCTTCAAAAGTAGCTTTTGATGCCGCTTTAAGTAATTCCTCAGAGGTTGAAGGCAGCAACTGGAGCTTTCTGGTTTTTCGGTTGAGCGAAATGGACATGTTCATCAAATATGTTCAATCCACACCAACCTATACAAATTTTTACGGAATGCAGATGGTAAAACAATCTTTTCAATCGTTGATTCCGCGTGCTTTCTGGCCTAATAAACCGAATACGGAAGATATGGTAATGGAGCGTGTTTTTAATGCCGGAATTGCTGCCAAGGGAACAAATGTTTCGGCCAAACCAGCCCTGGTTGCCGATGCTTATTTGTTCAAAGGCGGAATTGGTATCTTCCTGATCCTGTTTTTTTATGGCGCGGTTATCCAATTGATCGCACTAAAAGCCGAAAGCTTATTTGGTGGATATATTTTGGGGATAGCTTTGGTTTATTCCGGCTTGTTTCAAATGTTTTGGCGCGGCCTGAGTTTTGAATTTTTGTTCAATTCCGTTTTCTGGAGTTATATCAGCATGCTGCTCATTGCCCGGTTTATGTTCGTCATCCGTATCTTAAAAAAAGCCGATTGAAAATCATCCAGATCAGTGCTTCCTACAAACCTGCTGTAATTTATGGCGGCCCCACCATGTCGGTATCCAAATTGAGCGAAGAACTTTGGAAAAGCGGATTGCAGGTAGAAGTTTTTACCACGCTGGCCAATGGCAGAACAGAACTTGCTTTTCCTGCCGGAACTGTAACCTGGATAGACAAAGTCCCGGTTTGGTTTTTTAAACGCCTCAGCAAAGATCATTCACATTTTTCCCCTGCTTTGCTGAAACATCTTTTTAATGCCGTTAGAAAAACAGATGAACCGGTGATTATCCATATCCACGCCTGGTGGAACCTGGTTTCTATATTGGCGTGTTTAATTGCACAGATCAAAAAAGTACCGGTTGTTTTATCGCCGAGAGGAACTTTGAGCAGTTATTCTTTCAGCAATAAACACACATCTTTTAAAAGGTGGATGCATCTTTTGGCAGGTAAAAAATTACTTGCAAAGTGTTTTTTCCATGCCACAAGCGAACAGGAAAAACAGGATTTGATCCAGGTTATCCATCCGAAGTTCATTAAAGTAATCCCCAATTTTATCAGTCTTCCTACCTATTCAATACCAACAGTCAACCTAAAAAACAGCATTTTGAAACTGCTCTTTTTTTCAAGGATAGAAGCTAAAAAAGGATTGGAAATTTTGCTGGGAGCTTTGCATGGCATTGATTTGCCTTACCGCCTCACCATTGCCGGGACAGGCGAACCGGAATACATCAATTCACTTAAAAAAATAGTGGATAAAAACAGTATGCAACTGTTGGTAAATTGGATCGGTTTCCAAAACGATGAAAGTAAATTTGAGGTTTTGCAAGCGCATAACCTGCTGGTGCTTCCCTCCTACAACGAGAATTTTGGCAATGTAGTAATCGAATCGTTAGCAGTTGGAACGGCCGTTTTAATCAGTAACCACGTTGGATTGGCGGATTACGTGACCACCAATAGTTTAGGTTGGACGTTTAGCAATCAGCCTGAAAAACTGCGGGAAGAATTAATAAAAATAAACTCCAAAAGAAACTTGCTGGATGAAATCCGTTTACAGGCCCCGGCAAAAATAAGGCAGGATTTTGCAGATGAACACTTGGTTAAACAGTACATCAGTTTTTACGGGGAAGTAATTGCATGACCAATTATCAGGATTACGGCTTCCCTGATGCCGATAAATGCCATGCACATCAATATTTATTGCCGGCACTATTGCCATTGTTGCACCAACAGCATAAAATCCTGGACCTGGGCTGTGGTAACGGTGCGCTCACTATTAATTTAATAAAACGTGGTTTTGATGTTTACGGCATTGATGCTTCTAACGAAGGTATAGCAATTGCAAAAAAAAGTTATCCTGAACGGTTTTTCTTACAGGATTTATCTTACGGAAAACTTCCGGCTGAACTGGCCGATGCTTCTTTTAACACTATAATTTCGACAGAAGTAATTGAACATTTGTATGATCCGCAAGCGTTTGTGCATTTTTGCAAAAATATCTTGTCCAAAACAAAGCAAAGCGAATTGATTGTTTCAACGCCTTATCACGGCTATCTGAAAAACCTCGCCGTTGCATTATTTAACAAATATGATGCGCATCACGACCCGAATTGGAACGGCGGCCACATCAAGTTCTGGTCTCCTAAAACATTGGGCAAATTACTTTTAAGCGAAGGTTTTGAAGTGCTAAAGTTTCAAGGCTGCGGCCGTTTCCCCTATTTATGGAAATCCATGCTGATAAAAGCACGTTTATAATGAAGCCCTTTTCTTTCGTCATCCTTACTTTTAATGAAGAAATGCACCTGCCAAAGTTGCTCAGTTCTATCCAAACTTTGGAAGCACCGGTTTTTGTTTTGGATTCAGGGAGCACCGATGCCACACTTTCTATTTGCGAACAATCTAACGTTACAACCGCTTTCCATTCATTTGAAAATCACCCTAAACAATGGGATTTTGCTTTGAAAAACTTCCAGGTGGAAACACCCTGGGTAATTTGCTTAGACGCTGATCAGCAAGTTTCACCCATGCTTCTTTTACACCTTAAAAACTTTAATGATCAGGAATATCCAACGATAAATGGTATTTACTTTAACCGTAAAAATTATTTCAAAGGCCGCTGGATTAAACACGGCGGTTACTATCCTTTTTATTTGCTCAAGATGTTCCGCCGCGAAGTTGGGTTTTCTGACCTGAACGAAAACATGGACCACCGCTTTATTGCGCCGGGCAAAACCATGATCTGGAAAGACGGGCATCTGCTGGAAGAAAATTTAAAGGAAAACCAGATCAGGTTTTGGATTGACAAACACAACCGTTACAGTGATCTGCTGGCCCATGAAGAAGTGGAACGTTTGCAAAAATTGCGGCAGCAAACTTTAAAACCAAAGTTTGGAGGAACACCGGATGAAAGAACAGCGTGGCTGAAAAACCTGTGGTGGAAACTGCCCCGTTACTGGCGGCCGGTTCTTTATTTTTTGTACCGGATGATTTTTCAACTTGGATTTTTAGACGGTAAAAAAGGCATTGTCTTTCATTTTTTGCAGGGCTTTTGGTTCAGGTTGATGGTAGATGTCAAAATAGATGAACTGTTGCAGGAGCAAAATTTCAACTTAAAACAAACGAATCAAACTTCAGCCAGAAAACCTGAACTGCGGTTTGCAATCCAATTTGTTGTCTTGTTTGCAATCTTGTATTATTTCAATTTGTTTTACAATGGTTTAATGGCACCAGGCGGAAATTACAATGCGTTTTTGTCGCAGCATTTTAATTATATCCAATGGCTTCGCAACTTTTTATTGCAAGCAGGTTCGGCAGGTTTGCAAATGCTTGGGTATCAAACCAAGATCAATAATTTATCCTTGCTGGCGGTTGGCCATGGTAAAATCAACCTCGCTTACGATTGCCTGGGTTTGGGCGTGATGAGCTTTTTAACTGCTTTTGCGGTTACTTATCCTGCTAAAATCAAATCCAGGATACAACTTTTAATCACCTGGATCATCGGATTTCAACTACTTAATGTTTTACGTTTTATGCTGCTTGCTTTGTTCTGGAAAGGTGAAGGTATCGATCCAATTAATCATCATACTGTTTTTAATGGGATTATTTATGTGCTGATTGCTGCCACACTTTATTGGTGGATAGAAAAAAGCACGGTAAAAGAAGCATTCTACTGATGGCCGGCAAAACAAATTTAGCTGCTTACAACAGTACAAATTATGATCCCGGAGCTGGCTGGCTGAAACGGATATTGTGGTTTTATATCAGTGCGCTGTTTTTTAAGACTTCCCTTTTCCCTTCGTCTGCCTTAAAAGTTTTTTTGCTGAAACTGTTTGGTGCAAAAATGGGTAAAGGCATTGTGGTGCGGCACCGGCTCAACATTAAATCGCCCTGGTTTTTAATTGTAAGGGACCATAGCTGGATTGGCGAAGGTGTTTGGATTGACAACCTCGTTCCGGTAAAAATTGGCGCACAGGTTTGCCTTTCGCAAGGAAGCACACTGCTTACCGGAAACCATGATTACGCTAAAGAAACTTTTGATTTAATTACCCGGGGGATTGTGTTGGAAGATGGCGTTTGGATTGGCGCCAAAGCCATCGTTTGTCCGGGTGTTTTTGCTGCCCAACATGCGGTTTTAACCACCGGAAGCATTGCCACTAAGAACCTGGAGGCATACTTCGTTTACCAGGGAAATCCTGCTGTCAAGCTTCGTGAACGGGAAATTCTGGATTGAGGGTTTACTGTGCTAAAAACAGCATCTTAAGCATTGATTGCTTTCCACAGCAGATCCTTCAACTCCATCAAACCTTTTTGCTGTACCGAGGAGATAAAAACAGCGGGAATATTCGCCGGTAGTTCTGTTTTCATTTCCTGTTGCAGTTCTTCATCCAATAAATCTGCTTTTGTTACGGCGAGCACGCGCGGTTTTTGCATCAGTTCCGGGTTGTATGCCTCCAGTTCGTTCAGCAAAATTTCGTATTCCTGTGTTAAAGCCCGGTTGGTATCGGCAGGGATCATAAACAACAAAACCGAGTTGCGCTCAATATGGCGCAGGAAACGAAATCCTAGTCCTTTTCCGGCAGAAGCGCCTTCAATAATTCCAGGAATATCCGCCATTACAAAAGATTTGTTATCACGATAAGCCACAATACCGAGGTTTGGGGCCAGAGTAGTAAAGGCATAATCCGCAATTTCAGGTTTTGCCGCACTTACAACTGATAATAAAGTTGACTTTCCGGCATTTGGGAAACCTACCAAACCCACATCGGCCAGCACTTTCAGTTCCAGTACGTTCCATTCTTCTTTTCCCGGCTCTCCCGGCTGGGCAAAACGCGGCGTTTGCTGCGTGGCCGATTTAAAATGCCAGTTGCCTAGGCCGCCCCGGCCGCCTTCCGTCAAAATTTTGGTTTCGCCGTCTTTAGTGATCTCAAACAAAACTTCGCCTGTTTCTGCGTTTTTGGCGATCGTCCCCAAAGGTACTTCCAAAATTTCATCTTTACCGCTTTTGCCTGTACTGGTTGAACTTCCTCCCGAATGGCCGTTCTCTGCAATCACATGTTTACGGAACTTCAGGTGAAGCATGGTCCATAATTGGGCGTTTCCTTTTACGATTACGTGTCCGCCCCGGCCGCCATCACCGCCATCCGGCCCACCGGTTGCCGTATGCTTATCGCGGTGCAAATGGGCAGAACCCGCACCGCCATGGCCAGAACGGCAGTTGATTTTTACATAATCAACAAAATTGGAACCTTGGGACATTGGAGGTGAAAGGATGAAAGGTTAAGGGTTCATACCCGATAGTTCATGGCTGATTGCTGATTGCTAAAGGCTATCAATTACTTCACAAAGATGGGCAAAAATCATGTTGACATCACCTATGCCGTTCACTTTTTCCAGCTTGCCTTGTGCTTCGTAATACGGTAAAACCAGTACTGTTTTTGTAAAATATTCATCGATCCGTTTTTTCAGTTTCTCAGCGTCGTCATCCGGCCGTTTGCTTATTTTATGGCGTTCGGCAATGCGGCGGGTAAGTTCTTCCTGTGTCACATCCAATGCAATTACAGCCGTAATCTTCTCATTTTTACCTGCTAAAAAAGCATCCAACGCTTCTGCTTGGGCTACTGTCCTCGGGAAACCATCAAAAATAAATCCTTTTGCTTCAGGGTTTTGCTTAACTTCTTCTTCCAGCATGGCAATGGTAATTTCATCCGGCACTAATTTTCCATCTGCGATCAACTGGCTCACCCTTTGGCCTAAAGCTGTTTGGTTTTTGATGTGCGCCCGAAAAATATCACCGGTAGAGATGTGCACTAACTGGTAATGATCGATTAATTTTTGGGATTGTGTACCTTTTCCGGCGCCAGGAGGACCGAACAATACTAAATTAAGCATGCTATGTTTCATTTAAAAAGCCTTTCCGGCAACTAACCGGAAAGGCTTTAATAGGGTGCACTTGTAGGGATTCGAACCCCAAACCTTCTCATCCGTAGTGAGATGCTCTATCCAATTGAGCTACAAGTGCTTTTTCTAACGGACTGCAAAAATAGAATATCTTTTTAATCCCTTATAATTTTTTTGAAATTACTTTTAGGGCACCAACAGCAGTAAAATCCGTTAGGTTTTCCATGTAATTATGCAAGGTAAACACTAAATTTTATGCCATAAAAGAAGCATGCTGTTTTTACAGTACAAATTTGTATGTGGCTTTGATAATTTCTTCCTATTAGTTGTATTTATAGCTTGTAAAATATACCTTTGCAATCCAAAAAAGCTTTAAAAAAGCCTGTATTAATTAAAACATAATATGCCAAACGTTGGAAAAATAACACAGATTATCGGCCCTGTGGTTGACGTAAGTTTTGCTGATGACGCACATCTACCTAAAATTTTTGATGCGCTGGAGATCACTAAAGATAACGGCCAAAAGGTTGTATTGGAAGTGCAGCAGCATTTGGGCGAAGACCGTGTAAGGACAATTGCAATGGATTCGACCGACGGATTACTGCGCGGAATGCCTGTAGTTGATACCAGTTCGGCTATAAAAATGCCGGTTGGGGATCAGATCAAAGGCCGATTGTTAAATGTGGTTGGCGAAGCGATTGACGGTATTGGTACAATTGATAATTCCAAGGGGTATCCTATCCATAATGCCCCTCCTAAGTTTGATGAGTTATCTACAGAAACCGAAGTACTTTTTACCGGTATTAAAGTGATCGATCTATTGGCGCCATATACCAAAGGTGGCAAGATTGGATTGTTTGGCGGGGCCGGTGTAGGTAAAACGGTATTGATCATGGAGCTGGTGAACAACATTGCCAAAGCTTATGCAGGTTTATCTGTGTTTGCCGGTGTTGGCGAGCGTACACGTGAGGGAAATGATTTACTGCGTGAGTTCATCGAATCTGGCGTAATTAATTATGGTGATGCTTTTTTACACTCTATGGAAAAAGGCGACTGGGACTTGCCATCGGTAGATAAAGAAAAATTAAAAGAATCTAAAGCAACTTTGGTTTTTGGCCAGATGAACGAGCCTCCAGGCGCACGTGCACGGGTAGCTTTATCAGGATTGACCGTTGCAGAATATTTCCGTGACGGCGAAGGTGAAGGACAAGGAAAAGATATTTTATTCTTCGTGGACAACATCTTCCGTTTCACACAGGCCGGAGCAGAATTATCAGCTTTGTTAGGCCGTATGCCCTCAGCGGTAGGTTACCAGCCAACACTGGCAACAGAAATGGGCTTAATGCAGGAACGGATCACTTCCACCAAGCGCGGTTCCATCACTTCCGTTCAGGCAGTTTATGTGCCTGCGGATGATTTAACCGATCCGGCGCCGGCAACAACTTTTGCCCACTTAGATGCTACCACCTCACTATCACGTAAAATTGCAGAGCTAGGCATTTACCCTGCGGTAGATCCATTGGATTCAACTTCACGTATTTTGAGTGCCGCAATTTTAGGCGATGAGCATTATAATACCGCACAGCGCGTAAAAGAAACCCTGCAACGTTACAAAGAGTTACAGGATATTATTGCCATTTTAGGTATGGATGAATTATCTGAAGAAGATAAATTAATTGTATCCCGTGCACGCCGCGTGCAGCGTTTCTTGTCTCAGCCTTTCCATGTTGCCGAACAATTTACCGGCTTAAAAGGCGTGTTGGTGGACATTAAAGAAACGATCAAAGGCTTCAACATGATCATGGACGGCGAAGTGGATGAATATCCTGAAGCTGCCTTTAATTTGGTTGGAAGCATTGAAGAAGCGATAGAAAAAGGTAAAAAATTATTAGCAGAAGCAAACGATTAATTTAGTTAAGAGGTTGGGTGTATGAGGTTAGAAATTCCACACCTCGCACCTCGCACCTCGCACCTCAAAAAATGACATTAGAAATCATCACCCCAGACAAAAAGTTTTTCGACGGGGAAATCAGTTCCGTAACCGTTCCCGGTTCTATGGGTTCGTTTGAAGTGCTGAACAACCATGCCCCTATTATCTCTACTTTAGACCGCGGTAAAATCACCGTTCGAACAAATGCTAAAACGGAGACTTTTTTTATTAAAAGCGGTGTGATCGAAGTGCTGAACAATAAAATCATGCTTCTGGCCGAAGGCGTAGAAGTACACTGATGCTTCTTTTATCAGTATAAAAACCTGACTGATTGGTCAGGTTTTTTTTTGATCTTTTTTATCATTTTTTTAAACAGAATTCTCTTTTTAAGCAGAAAACAGGGATTAAAAGTTAAAAGCAGAAATTTATACCAAATACCAAATTAAACTTTGGTATAGGGTCATCAAAATTAAACATAAGGTGAGTAATTATTAATCCATATCATATTTTAATATATGTTTATTATTCAAAATATAATAATTTTTAAATTTTTTTTGTTTTAGTATTGATAAAAATTTAACAAGTAATTACCTTACAATAGCCAGTAAATACAGAATGGCATTTTTTCAAACTTTCATTTTATAAAAGTTGAACGAGTAATGCGGGCACGATTTTGCAGGTACAGATCAATAAAAATACAAAGTCATATTCTGACTCGATGGAAAATATAGAAATACAAGAAGCCGTAGAATTAAACCGTTACAGCAAAACTTTCACCCAGGATCCAACACAACCAGCGGCACAAGCGATGCTTTATGGCATTGGTTTAACCGATGATGACATGCAAAAAGCACAAGTTGGCGTTGTTAGCATGGGTTACGATGGCAATACCTGCAACATGCATTTAAATGATCTGGCCAAACTGGTTAAAAAAGGTATTTGGGAAGAAGATTTAGTGGGACTTATTTTTAATACTATCGGCGTAAGCGATGGTATGAGCAATGGAACCGACGGGATGCGTTACTCGCTGGTTAGTCGCGATATTATTGCAGATTCTATTGAAGCCGTTTGCGGTGCACAATATTATGATGCTGTGATTGCACTTCCCGGCTGTGATAAAAATATGCCTGGTTCCATTATGGCGATGGGACGCTTAAACCGTCCTTCCATCATGGTTTATGGCGGAACGATAAAACCGGGCCATTATAAAGGCGAGGATTTAAACATTGTTTCTGCATTTGAAGCTTTGGGTAAAAAAATAGCCGGGCAGATTGATGATTTTGATTTTAAAGAAGTGATCAAACATTCCTGTCCGGGTGCTGGTGCCTGCGGCGGCATTTATACGGCCAATACGATGGCTGCTGCCATTGAAGCCTTGGGCATGAGTTTGCCTTATTCTTCCTCCAATCCGGCCATCAGTCCGGAGAAAAATGCAGAATGCCTGGCTGCCGGAAAAGCCATAAAAGTTTTGTTGGAGAAAGACATCAAACCAAGCGATATCATGACACGCGAAGCTTTTGAAAATGCTATCGTAACGGTAATGGTTCTGGGCGGATCAACCAACGCGGTGCTGCATTTAATTGCCATGGCAAAAAGTGTAGATGTTCCTTTAACTCAAGATAATTTTCAAACCATCAGCAATAAAATCCCGGTTTTGGCCGATATGAAACCAAGCGGAAAATACATGATGGAAGACCTGCATAAAGTTGGCGGTGTACCTGGAGTAATGAAATATTTACTTAAAAAAGGTTGGCTGCACGGCAATTGCTTAACCGTTACCGGAAAAACCATTGCCGAAAACCTGGAAGCAGTACCAGACTTAGATTTCGAAACACAAAAAGTTATTCTTCCCGCAGAAGACCCGATTAAACAAACAGGCCATTTGCAAATCCTGTATGGAAACCTGGCCGAAGGCGGAAGCGTAGCCAAGATCACCGGAAAAGAAGGCGAACAATTTGAAGGCCCGGCACGTGTTTTTGATGGTGAATTTGAGTTGATTCACGGAATCCAAAGCGGAAGGGTGAAAGCCGGAGATGTGGTAGTCATCAGAAATGTTGGGCCAAAGGGAGCACCCGGAATGCCCGAAATGCTGAAACCAACTTCTGCTATTTTTGGCGTGGGTTTAGGCAGCAGTGTTGCATTGATCACAGATGGCCGTTTTAGCGGAGGAACACATGGTTTTGTAGTGGGCCACATCACACCGGAAGCTTTTGACGGTGGCTTGATTGCTTTAGTAAAAGACGAAGACCGGATCGGGATTGATGCCATCGGCCGCACCTTAAAATTAATGGTTCCCGATGAAGAAATTGCCAACCGAAGGGTAAAATGGCAGCAACCGGCTTTAAAAGTAACTAAAGGCGTTTTATACAAATATGCAAAACAGGTATCAACCGCAGCTGAGGGTTGCGTTACCGATGCCTAAAATATACCGATAAAAGAAGCATTTTAAAATTCCCTAAAAAGAAAACGATCATGGAAGTTGCACAAGAGGAAATATTAATGATACCTGAAACCAAAGAGGTTGCTCGAGTTTCAGGCTCTGTAGCATTGCTGGAGGGTTTGATTGCCGAAGGCGTGGATGTTATTTTTGGCTATCCTGGCGGTGCCATCATGCCCATTTACGATGCGTTGTACGATTACAAAGAAAAATTACAGCACATTTTAGTACGCCACGAACAAGGCGGCATTCATGCTGGTCAGGGTTATGCACGTTCATCAGGGAAGGTCGGTGTGGTGTTTGCCACAAGCGGACCCGGTGCTACTAATTTAATTACCGGCTTAGCCGATGCGCAGATCGACAGCACACCTTTGGTTTGCATCACCGGTCAGGTTTTTGCGCATTTATTGGGCACAGACGCTTTTCAGGAAACAGATGTGATCAACATTACCACGCCGGTTACAAAATGGAATTACCAGGTAACAGATGCGAAAGAAATCCCGGAAGTAATGGCGAAAGCTTTCCATATTGCCCGAAGCGGCCGCCCTGGCCCCGTGCTGATTGACATCACTAAAAATGCACAGATCCAGAAGTTCGATTTTGAAGGTTATGTGAAATGTAACCACATCCGCAGCTATCGCCCGAAACCAATCGTTCGGAATGAATATATTGCCAGGGCCGCCGAACTGATCAATCAGGCAGAAAAACCCTTTGTGATTTGGGGACAAGGCGTAATTTTGGGTAAAGCCGAAAAAGAGTTTCAGGCTTTTATCGAGAAAACCAATATTCCTGCTGCCTGGACCATTTTGGGCGTAAGTGCTATTCCGACAGATCATGAATTGAACGTTGGAATGCTGGGCATGCACGGTAATTACGGGCCAAATGTATTGACCAACGAATGCGATGTTCTGATCGCTATCGGGATGCGTTTTGATGACCGTGTGACCGGAAGATTGGATAAATATGCCAAGCAGGCGAAAGTCATTCATTTGGACATTGACCCGGCAGAGATCGACAAAAACGTACAATCTACCGTGCCGGTTTGGGGCGATTGTAAAGAAACGCTTCCTTTATTGACTAAATTATGCCATCAAAAGAAGCATACGCAATGGCTGCAAAAATTTAAAGAATATCAGCAAAAAGAAATAGAAGCGGTGATCACTGCCGAGCTGCACCCAACTTCCGGAGAGTTGACCATGGGCGAAGTGATCCATCAATTAAATGAGTTGACCCAGGGCGAAGCCATCATTGTAACCGATGTTGGCCAGCACCAGATGGTTGCCTGCCGCTATGCCAAATTTAACAAAAGCCGGAGTAACGTAACCAGCGGCGGTTTAGGAACGATGGGGTTTGCACTGCCGGCGGCCATCGGGGCCAAGTTTGGTGCCCCGGAACGTACGGTTGTTTCTATCTCAGGAGATGGGGGTTTTCAAATGACGATCCAGGAACTGGGGACCATTATGCAATGCGGCATTGATGTTAAAATGATCATTTTAAATAATCGTTTTCTGGGAATGGTGCGCCAGTGGCAGGATATGTTCAACGAGAAACGCTATTCTTTTGTGGATATCCAAAGTCCTGATTTTATTAAAGTTGCAGCAGCTTACCGTATCGATGGAAAATGTATTTCGGAAAGGGAAGAACTGCAATCGTCCCTGAAAGAAATGCTGGAACACAAAGGTTCTTACCTGCTGGAGGTAATGGTGACCAAAGAAAACAATGTTTTCCCGATGGTTCCGCAGGGCTGCAGTGTGAGTGAGATCAGGTTGAGTTGAGGGAAAAGGAAGAAAGGTTAAAGGCTGAAAGGATAAAGGTAAATTTTCATTATGAGTAATTTAGAAAATGCTGAAAAGCAGGAATATAACATCACCGTTTACACCGAAAACCAGATCGGCCTGCTAAATCGCATCGCTATTATTTTTACACGCCGAAAGATCAATATTGAAAGCCTGAATACTTCGCCTTCGGAGATCGACAGCATTCATCGTTTTGATATTGTTTTGACGGAAACGGAAGACGTGGTGCGCAAATTGGCCCGACAGATTGAGAAGCAGGTAGAAGTTTTAAAAGTTTATTTTCATACCAACGAAGAAATTATCTGGCAGGAAATGGCTTTGTACAAAGTTCCAACGGATACGATTGCCGAAAAAGTACTGGTAGAACGTTTGCTGCGCGAACATGGTGCACGCGCCGTTGTGATCCGAAAAGACTACACCGTTTTTGAAACCACTGGCCATCGTACAGAAACGGATAATTTACTTTATGCGCTTCAGCCTTATGGTTTGATTGAGTTTGTACGCAGCGCAAGGATTGCCATCATCAAAAACAGTGAAGGCTTCAACCGGAAAATCAGGGAGTTTGAACAAGCAGAACCAGGGCAGGATGTGATCGAAAACGAGTTTTTAAGTAAACGCGACAAAGTTTTTACGATGTAATCAATAGCTGACAGCTTTAAGCAATCAGCTTTCAAGCTGATTGAAATTTAAGTAAAAGCATAACCAAATGCTTCTTTTATCAACCTAAAATAAGTGTGGTAAAAGAAGCATGGATTAAAAAATCAGTGCAATCATTAATAATCAGTGTAATCATTTAAAACAAAGCATCGATAAAATCAACACAAATCGGTGTAATCATAAAACAAAAAAAATGGCAAAATTAAATTTCGGCGGAACAGAAGAAAGCGTCGTGACCCGCGAAGAATTTCCCTTAGCTAAAGCCCAGGAAGTATTAAAAAATGAAACTGTGGCTGTTATTGGTTATGGCGTTCAAGGCCCTGGCCAGGCGCTGAACCAGAAAGACAATGGCATTAATGTCATAGTTGGTCAGCGTAAAAATTCAAAATCATGGGACAAAGCAGTTCGTGACGGATTTGTACCGGGCGAAACGCTGTTTGAGATTGAAGAAGCTTTAGCAAAAGGAACTATTATTTGTTACCTTTTAAGTGATGCGGCACAAATTAAATTATGGCCAACGGTTCAAAAACACTTAAAGCCGGGCAAGGCTTTATATTTTTCGCATGGTTTCGGTATCACTTTTAAAGAGCAAACCGGCATCGTTCCACCAAAAGATGTAGATGTGTTTCTGGTTGCGCCAAAAGGTTCGGGAACCTCTTTACGCCGCATGTTCTTGCAAGGCCGTGGTTTAAATTCCAGCTATGCTATTTTCCAGGATGCAACCGGTAAAGCTTTCGAGCGTGTAATTGCTTTAGGTATTGCCGTTGGAAGCGGTTACCTGTTTGAAACCAACTTTAAAAAAGAAGTTTACAGTGATTTAACCGGCGAACGCGGTACGTTGATGGGCTGTATCCAGGGGATTTTTGCTGCTCAATACGATGTGTTACGCAGCAAAGGCCACTCTCCTTCCGAAGCATTTAACGAAACGGTTGAAGAGCTGACCCAATCTTTAATGCCTTTGGTGGCCGAAAACGGGATGGACTGGATGTACGCCAATTGCTCTACTACCGCACAACGCGGCGCATTGGATTGGTGGAAAAAATTCCGTGATGCCACCAAACCTGTTTTTGAAGAATTATACGAAAGTGTGGCAGCCGGAAAAGAATCCCAGCGTTCTATTGATTCCAATAGCCAGCCGGATTACCGTGAAAAATTAGATGCCGAATTAGCCGAACTGCGCGACAGTGAAATCTGGCAGGCCGGCAAAACCGTAAGAAGCTTGCGGCCTGAAAACCAGGAAGTGGAAGCGTAGAGAAGTTGTAAGTTATAAGTGGTGGGTCGTAAGTTTTAGGTTGATAAAAGAAGCATTGAGCTTACCTCTCCAAAAGAGAGGACTTAAAAAGCTCTGGCAGCTTACTCCCTCTCCCCTGGAGAGGGCCGGGGTGAGGCTAAAATAAACTGTTAAAAGAAGCACAAGCCTCACCTAAATCCTCTCCAAGGGAGAGGACTTTCCTTAATGAAGTAAACAACACGATGGAAATAGAAAACAATAAAAGCCAAAACGCCTCCCTCCCTTTCGGGGAGGGCCAGGGTGGGGCTACATTATTTGATAAGATATGGGATGCGCATATTGTAAACCGTTCGGCAGGTTTCCCGGATGTGCTATATATTGATACGCATTTTATCCATGAAGTAACGAGTCCGCAAGCTTTTGATGGTTTGCGTGACCGCGGAATCCCGGTTTTCAGGCCGAAGCAAACGGTAGCAACGGCAGACCATAATGTGCCAACCATCCATCAGGATCAGCCGATCCGCGAAGAATTGTCGCGCAAGCAAGTGGATATGCTGACGAAGAACTGTGCTGAATTTGGAGTGGAATTATACGGGCTCGGCCACCCTTACCAGGGAATTGTGCACGTGATCGGGCCGGAATTGGGCATCACCGTTCCGGGGAAAACCATTGTTTGCGGCGACAGCCATACTTCTACGCACGGTGCTTTCGGTACGATTGCTTTTGGCATCGGCACTTCTCAGGTAGAACAGGTTTTGGCCACGCAATGCCTGCTTCAATCCAAACCAAAACAAATGAAGATTGAAGTGAACGGGGAATTACCGTTTGGCGTTGGCGCAAAAGATGTGATCCTGTACATCATTTCCAAAATTTCTGCTGCCGGCGGCACCGGTTATTTTGTAGAGTATGCAGGCGATACGATCAGGAGTTTAAGTATGGAAGGCCGGATGACGATCTGCAACATGAGCATCGAAATGGGCGCACGCGGCGGCATGATCGCGCCAGACCAAACGACTTTTGATTATGTAAAAGGTAAAGAATTCGCACCAAAAGGGGAAGCTTGGGATAAAGCATTGAGTTGGTGGAGAACACTTTATTCTGATGACAATGCTGTTTTTGACAAGGTTTTATATTTTGATGCGGCTGATATTGAACCCATGATCACTTATGGAACCAATCCGGGAATGGGCATCGGCATCACCAAAAATATACCGGTAAAAGAAGCATTGGAGCAACACGAGCAGGCCTCGTATCAGAAAGCTTTGGATTACATGGCTTTGAAGGATAACACGGAAATTTTGGGAAAACCAATTGATTACGTTTTCATTGGCAGTTGTACCAATTCCCGCATTGAAGATCTGCGCCAGGTTGCAGAATTTGTAAAAGGCCGCCGTAAAGCACCGCATGTTACGGCCTGGATTGTTCCCGGATCAAAACAAGTTCAGTTACAGGCTATTGCCGAAGGTTTGGACAAAGTGTTCGAATCCGCAGGATTTATGCTGCGGGAACCTGGTTGTAGTGCTTGTTTAGGAATGAATGAAGATAAAATCCCCGCCGGGAAATATTGCGTTTCAACATCCAACAGAAACTTTGAAGGAAGACAAGGCCCAAATGCCCGTACTTTTTTAGCGAGCCCGCTTACGGCGGCTGCGGCTGCGGTAACGGGTAAGGTTACGGATGTTAGGGAACTTTTGCACGAAACGGAACTGGTTTAAAATGATTTTAGAAGTGGCCGTATTAACCGTAAAACCTAAGTTAACCGTTGAGTTTTTAGCAGCTTTTAAAAAGGCTCAATTAATTATTCAGGCAATACCTGGTTATATAACACATGAGCTTCAAAAATGTATAGAAGTTCCAAACCAGTTTTTATTATTGGTTAAATGGGAAAAACTGGAAGATCATACAATTGGTTTTAGACAGTCTGCTGAATATCAAAATTGGAAACAATTATTGCATCATTTTTATGACCCTTTTCCAACTGTTGAACATTACGAAACTGTATAATTTAAACATTTATGCGCCTAATATTTATAAAGGCGTATATTTATATAAACAATGGACTGATGACGACAAAACTGAATTTGACTATAAATGAAAACACTGCTAAAGCAATTAAAGCTTATGCAGAGAAGAAAAAAGTATCTGTCTCAAAATTAGCCGAAGAATATTTTAGAAAATTAGCTGCTAATGAAGATGGTAATAAAACCCAACAAAAATCTTTTGTAGAAAAGTACGCGGGAATTGCAACAAATGAATTGACAATTGATATAGATAGCGTAAAAGACCAATATTTAAAGGAGAAATATGGCTTATAAAGTTTTTCTAGACATCAATATCTTGGTTGACTTCTTGGATAGGGACAGAAAAGAACACGCATCAGCAAAAGAACTTTTTGAAGCAATCGAAAATAGGGAAATCAAAGCTTACTTTTCTGAAAGTATAATCAATACTACAGCTTACATCATCAGAAAAAGGATCAAAATTGATACGTTTAAACAATTAATGTCTGATTTACTATTATTGATTAAAGTGTTGCCTTGTACAAATCCGATTGTTCGGCAAGCATATAAAAATGCAAAAAATGATCTGGAAGATGCCGTGCTATATCAAATCGCGCTTCACAATAAAATGGATTACTTTATTACAAGCGATAACAAGGACTTTCAAAAGTTAGCTGATAAATCACTGCCTATTCTTTCTGGAAAGAAATTATTGGAATTAATTTAAAGACAATGAGCACAAAAATTTTCAAACACATTCAATCAACCGTAGTACCGCTGCAGGTTGAAAACATTGATACCGATCAAATCATCCCGGCCAGGTTTTTAAAAGCAACTACGCGCGAAGGTTTTGGGCAAAACTTGTTTTGTGACTGGCGTTTCGACATTAACGGACAACCAAAACAAGATTTCATTTTAAACAATCCGCTTTATGCAGGTAAAATCCTGGTTGCGGGTAAAAACTTCGGTTGTGGTAGCAGCCGGGAACATGCAGCATGGGCTTTGGCAGATTATGGTTTTGATGTAGTGGTCAGCAGTTTTTTTGCAGATATTTTTAAAGGAAATGCGTTGAACAACAGTTTGCTGCCAGTGCAGGTAAGCGATTACTTTTTAGACCGCATTTTTACAGAAGTAGCCAAAGAACGGCACACAGAAGTGGAAGTTGACCTGGAACAGCAATTCATCAAAATTTGCAGTACCGGCGAGCAGGAAAACTTCGAAATCAATCCTTACAAAAAAGCCTGTTTGTTAAATGGTTATGATGATATTGATTACGTGCTAAATAACAAAGACTGGATTGAAACTTATGAACGGAGCAAGGTGATATGATGGACATCTTGCTGTGGTATCCCTACGGGCAAAAGGCGTAGCCTTGACCGGTATAGTAGCGATGGATTTATTCCGTCGTAAAAAATGGTTTTGACCATGGGGTTAAAACCCGATGTTATAAAATTGGCCGAGCCTACGGCTCTTAGTCATCCTGAACTTGTTTCAGGATCTCTCAGGATACACAGTTTTATCCGATAAAAGAAGCATTTAAAGAAGGGTTTTCCTATCGCCGAAATGACAAACAAGTAGAACAATGGCAACAAAAAAACACATATTAATCATTCCCGGTGATGGCATCGGCCCTGAAGTAACCACCTGGGGAAAAGCGGTTTTAGAACAAATTGCTGCGCAGTACGGCCACGAGTTTACTTTTGATACCGCGCTGATGGGACACGCCGCAATTGAAGCTACCGGAAACCCACTGCCGGATGAAACGCTGGAAAAAGCTAAAAAAAGCGATGCCATCTTATTTGGTGCCGTTGGCCATGCCAAATATGATAACGACCCGACCTTAAAAGTTAGGCCGGAACAAGGTTTATTGAAGATTCGGAAAGAGCTGGGTTTGTATGCCAATCTTCGTCCGATTTTATTATTTGATGAACTGCTGGACGCTTCCAGTTTAAAACCAGAAATTTTAAAAGGAACTGATATTTTATTTTTCCGCGAACTGACAGGCGATGTTTATTTCGGAGAGAAAAAACGCAGTGAAGACCGCAATACAGCTTCCGATTTGATGATCTATCATCGTTATGAAGTAGAACGTATTGCCCGAAAAGCTTATGAAGCAGCACGTTTGCGTCGCCGTAAACTGTGTTCTGTTGATAAAGCAAACGTGCTGGAATCTTCGAGGTTATGGAGGGAAGTGGTTCAGGAAATCGCCAAAGAATATCCGGATGTGGAAACCGAGCACCTATTTATTGACAATGCCGCTATGCAATTAGTTAAAGATCCGAAGCAATTCGACGTGGTTTTAACAGCCAATTTATTTGGTGATATATTAACAGATGAAGCTTCGCAGATTGCCGGTTCGATGGGTATGCTGGCGTCGGCTTCTATTGGGGACGGAACCGGTTTTTTTGAACCTATCCATGGCTCTGCCCATGATATTGCCGGTAAAAATTTGGCCAACCCGCTGGCCTCTATCCTATCCGTTGCGCTGATGCTGGAGATTGGTTTCGGTTTAAAAGAGGAAGCAAAACAAGTAACACAAGCCGTTGAGGAAACCTTGAAAAAAGGTTATCGCACAGCAGATATTGCCAACAGTAAAGACGATGTGACCAAGGTTTTAGGAACGGAACAAATGGGGCAAAAACTATTGCAACATTTACAACAACCAGCTTTGACCACATGAAATGGAACGCCGAACTGTACGACCAAAAACACGATTTCGTATTTAAATACGGGGAGAACTTTTTGCAGGTCCTGAACCCTCAACCGGGTGAAAAAATCCTCGATCTGGGTTGCGGTTCGGGTTATTTAACAAATGTAATCCGGGAAGAAGGTGCTGTCGTTTTAGGTGTGGACAGTTCAGCAGAAATGATCGAAAAAGCAAAGCAAAAGTATCCGCAAACCGAATTTAAAGTAGCGAATGCAACTGATATGGGCTACAATGCTTCTTTTAATGCCATATTTTCTAACGCGGTTTTGCACTGGATCAAAGCTCAGGATCAACCGAAAATGCTCGCTTCTGTTTATCAGGCATTAAAACCAGGCGGACGCTTTGTTGCCGAAATGGGCGGTAAAGGCAATGTTGGCAGGATGATTTCAACTTTGCGAAAACTGTTGCAGCAACACGGCTACGAACAGCAATCCAAAATGGAATACCTGTTTTTTCCTTCCGTCGCCGAATACACTTCGATGCTGGAAACTGCCGGTTTTACGGTTACTTATGCTGCGCTTTTTGATCGCGAAACTTTACTGCAGGATCAGGCGGATGGCGTAAAAAAATGGATCAGGATGTTTGCTTCCGACTTTTTTATAGGGGTAAAAGAAGCATCGCAGCAAGCCATTTTACAAGAATTAACCGAACAATTACAACCCTATTACGAACGCGACGGCAAGTGGTATGCTGATTATAAAAGATTAAGATTTACAGCGATAAAAGAAGTAGCGAGTATTTAGTATCGAGTATCAAGACCAGCACAAACCTGATATTTCTTTACTTGCTACTTGATACTCACTACTCGATACCAATAATAAACCAAGCAAAATGTTACACAATCCAAATCACATATACATTTTCGATACCACTTTGCGCGATGGCGAGCAGGTGCCCGGGTGCCAGTTATCTACTTCTGAAAAAATTGAACTCGCAAAAGAACTTGAATTACTTGGTGTAGATGTGATCGAAGCCGGTTTCCCGATTTCCAGTCCCGGAGATTTTCAAAGCGTAGTTGAAATATCCAAAGCGGTAAAAGAACCCATTATTTGTGCCCTTACCCGGGCCAATAAAGGCGATATTGATTCGGCTGTTGCTTCGCTTCAGTATGCAAAAAGGCCACGTATCCATACCGGAATCGGTGCTTCGGACATGCACATCCAATATAAATTCAACAGCACACGCGATGAAATTTTAGCACGAGGTGTTGATGCCGTAAAATATGCCAAAACGTTTGTAGAAGACATAGAATTTTATGCGGAAGATGCCGGCCGTGCCGATCTGGCTTATCTGGCCCGTATGGTTGAAGCGGTGATTGCTGCCGGTGCAACGGTGGTCAACATCCCCGATACGAACGGTTATTGCTTGCCGGATGAATATGGTGCCCGGATCCGTTATCTGAAAGAGCACGTGAAGAACATAGATCAGGCGATTATTTCGGTACATTGCCATAACGATCTGGGTTTGGCAACGGCCAATTCTATTTCCGGAATACAAAACGGTGCACGGCAGATTGAATGTACGATCAATGGTATTGGCGAACGCGCCGGAAATACTTCCTTAGAAGAAGTGGCGATGATCCTGAAAGTGCATCAAACACTTAACCTGCATTCCAACATCAACAGCAAACATTTTTACCACTTGAGCAACAAAGTGAGCAGGATGATGAACATGCCGGTACAACCCAACAAAGCCATTGTGGGCAAAAATGCTTTTGCGCATAGTTCGGGCATTCACCAGGATGGATTTTTAAAGCACCGCCAAAACTATGAGATCATCAACCCGGAAGATGTAGGCATTCTTTCCGCAGAAATTGTATTGACTGCCAGAAGCGGGCGGCATGCGTTAAAACATCACCTGGAAAGATTGGGCTATCTGATGGAAAAAGTGAACCTGAACGAAGTATATGAGCGTTTTTTGAACCTGGCCGATCAGAAAAAAGAAATTACAGACAACGACCTGCTGTCTTTAATGGGCGACGGCACGGAAGCAAACTACAACGAGAGCAGTATCAAAATGAAAACGCTGCATGTGCTGATCGGCGAAAGCTCCCTGCCAGAAGCAACCGTTACGCTGGAAATCAGCAGTGAAGAAAAACAAGCCACCGCTACCGGCAACGGACCAGTGAACGCAACCATAAAAGCGATCGAAAGTATCATCGGAAAAAAACCAAACTTAAAAGAATTCAATATCCAAGCCATGAATGGCGGCAGCGATGATATCAGCCGGGTTGATATGATGCTTCTTTTAGATGGCAAAAGTTATGATGGCTACGGTTTTAGCACCGACATTGTACGTGCTTCGGCCAATGCTTATTTAGATGCTGTAAACAAATTTTTATCCTAAAGATGCTGTTAGAAAAAGTATTAAAGATCGATTCCGGCACTGCGCTGGAACGATTAAAAAACGTTGTTAAAAGAACGCCTTTGGAGTATAACGCCCGTTTATCCGAAAAATATCAGTGCGAAATCTATCTCAAGCGGGAAGACCTGCAGATCGTACGCTCCTACAAACTCCGCGGCGCGTATAACCTGATCAGCCAGTTGAGCCGGGAGCAATTGGATCAGGGCGTAGTTTGTGCCAGTGCCGGTAATCATGCACAAGGTGTTGCTTATTCCTGCAATAAACTGGGCACGCATGGTGTTATTTTTATGCCGGAGATAACGCCGAAGCAAAAAGTCAACCAGACCAAAATGTTTGGAAACGGGCATGTAGAAATTATGCTGGCTGGCGATACTTTTGACGATTGTTTGCGGGAAGCACTTGCGTACACCGAAAAAAATGACAAAACTTTTATTCCGCCTTTTGACCATCCGCTAGTTATTGAAGGCCAGGGGACCGTTGGCGTGGAGATATTCCAACAACTGCCGGATACGGATGTAATCATTATGCCGGTGGGTGGCGGCGGGCTGTCTGCCGGGGTCGGGAATTATTTCCGGCAGGTAAAACCGGATACGCTGTTGATCGGGACAGAACCGGAAGGCGCGCCTTCCATGCTTGAAGCTTTCAGGAACCAGCAGCCGGTTACGTTAGATCATATCAACAAATTTGTGGACGGCGCTTCTGTAAAACGCGTGGGTGTATTAACGTATCAATTGTGCAGTGAAGTTTTGGACGAAATGCTGCTTATCCCCGAAGGAAAAGTTTGCACCACTATTTTAAAATTGTACAATGACGATGCGATTGTGGCTGAGCCGGCAGGTGCTTTATCGGTTTCGGCACTGGATTTTTGCAAGGATAAGATCAGGGGTAAAAAAGTAGTTTGTGTGATCAGCGGGGGCAATAACGATATTGACCGACTGCAGGAAATTAAAGAACGCTCCTTGTTGTACGAAGGATTGAAACATTATTTCATCGTCCGTTTTCCGCAGCGGCCAGGTGCCTTGCGTTTGTTTGCCAATAAAGTGCTTGGGCCTAATGACGACATCACCCGTTTTGAATTTGTAAAGAAAACCGAACGCGAAAGCGGCCCGGCTTTAGTTTGTATCGAACTGAAAGATAAAGAAGATTATACTTCTCTTATCAGCCGTATGCGGGAAAACCGTTTTGATTACAAAGAGATCAACAACGATGATAATTTGTTTGAATATTTTATTTAAACAGCTTCTTCATCAAAAGTTAAAAAACGGCTTACGGTTACGTTTACCTGATCGCCTACGCTAAAATTTCCAACCTGCATGTTGATCATTTTAAACCCGACCGTTCCATTATTTAAAAGCAGTTCTTCATAAAACCCTTTAAAAAAAACTGCTTCAATGGTGCATAAATTTTCGATGCTGTTTTTATCGGCATAAAATCCTTCTGCATAAACCATTACTGTTTTCTCATCAGTCTTGATTCCTAACGATGCTGCTTTTATGCCACTAAAAACAGTACCGTTGGCCAGCAAACCTGCCGTATAAAGTTTTTTTGGCTGCTGATACAATTGCTGAGGATTGCCCGTTTCAACAATTTCGCCATCTTTCAAAACCACCAATTCATCTGCCAGTGATAAAACTTCCTGCGGATCGTGCGATACCATCATTATCGTCAACCCGGTTTGCTGTACCACGTTGCGGATGTCCTGCTGTAAACTATCCCTAAAAGAAGCATCTACCTGATTAAAAGGTTCGTCCAGCAATAAAACTTTTGGGTTAGAAACCAAAGCACGGGCGATAGAAACCCGTTGGCGTTCGCCGCCGCTTAAATCAGCTACACGGCGGTCTTTCAAATCCGTCAAACGCAATTGCTGCAAAACTTCCTTGGTTTTTGCTGACTTATATTCCAAATCAGTATTAGGCAGCAGAGAAGCCACGTTGTCCCAAACTTTTCCAAAATGATTGAGATGATCAGATTGCTGCGTAACCATTTTCATCTGGTCGTGTCCCGGGATCAGTTTTACTTCCGGCCCCAAAACTTTTTCCCCCTGGAAAGTAATTATGCCTTTATCAGGAGAGATCAACCCATAAATCAAATTGAGTAAAGTTGATTTTCCGCTTCCGCTGCGGCCGATAATTGCGGTTATTTTTCCTTTCTCAACATCAAGAGATACTTCTTTTACACCTGATATTTTTTCGCCTGAAAATAGTTTGGTAACTGTTTTTACCGATAAAAAAGGTATTGCTCCTGCCATGCGGTAAAGATAAAGAAAACAGGATTTGTAGTTTATTTAGTATTTTTGAATATGACTTCTATCATCACCAAAAATGTAATTTTAGAAAAACTTGCAGCCAACAAAGCACAATTGTGTGCATTCGGTGTTCAGGAAATTGGCCTTTTTGGTTCTTATGTTAGAAACCAGGCCAATTTAGAAAGTGATATTGATTTGTTGGTTGACATCCGTAAAGACAAAAAAACGCTTCGCAACTACCTCAACATAGTTTACTTTTTGGAAGAATTATTTAAAAACAAAGTAGAACTTATTACCAGGCAATCATTAAGCAAGCATATTGATCCGCATATTTTAGAAACTGTAGAATATGTATCCATCGCAGATTGAATTTTTAAAACATATTCTTGACGAATGCAATTATCTGATCAAAGAATATCAGCAAAACAGCTTTGAAGAATTTTTACAGAATGAAAGGCTTGCGAAAGCGATATGCAGAAGTTTGGAAATTATTGGAGAAGCAATCAGCAAAATCAATCCTGATCTGAAAGCTAGGTTTCCGGTTGTCGGTTGGAGGGAAATGAGTGATTTGAGGAATAGAATTATCCATCATTACTTTGGGATTGCCTTTCTCAACATCAAGGAATACTTCTTTTACACCTGATATTTTTTCGCCTACAAATAATTTGGTAACTGTTTTTACCGCTAAAAAGGTGTATCCTGGATCATGCGCTAAAGATACAGAAAACAGAAACCGTGGTTAAATTTCTGTTTTTATTTTGCCTATGTTAAAAATGGTTAAATTAAATTTTAATCATTTTTAATTTCTTTATTTTCGGTCAAACATGTACAAAAAGAATCTAATTCTTGTTCCAATGCTTTACCTGTGCTTTTTGAGAGGAGCTGATGGGCAATCTATAAAGACTCAACAAGGAATAGTATTTAAAAAAGGAACAAGTATCAGATTAGGCAATGTTAAAATTTCCAATAAGAAAAGCGGTTTAGCCAGGTTTTCTAATATATATGGCGTGTTTAACATCCTGGCTACTACGGGAGATACTTTGGAAATCACAAGTAACGGCTATCAAACTAATTATACAATTGTTTCTGATTTCAAAGATCAGGTATTGTATCTCGATCCCTTTGTTGAATTATCGGAAGTTGTAATCAGGGAAAATTCTTTAATAGAAGACTTACAGGAAGTACAAAAAGGATATAGAAGTAAAGGCGTTTTTTATACTGGGACACCACATTATTATTACCTGATATTAAAACCAATGACTTTTATTTACGAGAACTTTAAAAGTGAGGTAATAAATGCCCGTAAATTTAAAAAGTACGCTAAACGGGAAATAAACAATTATGAAGTTTCCAAAGGTTTTAACGATGAGATTATAAAAAAATATACGACAATTAAAGACGATGAACTTCTTGATTTTACATTAATCTACAAGCCTTCAATACAACAAACAAAGAACTGGAGCGATTACGATTTTATTGATTACATAAAGAAATCTTACTTGGAATTTAAAAAGCATGACAATAAAAAGAATAAGTTAAAACCTTAAAACAAATATCCTTAAATCAAGAGAATAGATTGAAATTGCAATACATCAGGAAAGCCAATAAACATTTCCTGCTATATTCAGCATGATTTTAAAGACTAAAAGTCAATCCAAAGTTTAAACTTTTCAAGCCAGCTTGTGTCGGGCTGTTTTCAAATAGATCATTTGCGTAATACCTAAAAAACAAACCTTCGCCGCCGTAACCAACACGGGCATAAGCGCCATAACGGAATTGGGTAAAATGATAATTGTCGTAAAACTTCTTTTTGCCCATTTCACCGCTGATCTGTTTTACTTTGCCGTTCAGCAGAAATCCAATTTCTGGTCCGGCGGTAAAATGGAACTTTTTACCGCGCTTGTCATCCTTCGTGCGAAGATCAAAAGCTAAAGGAATGCGCAGGTAACTGGCCGAAAAACGATTTTTGCTGTAGTTCACATTATCGGTTGTATAAGTTAAAGTGGAAGCATTTTGCTGGATAGTGATATTTTGCCGCAGACGGATCAGTGTCCAATCAAACCCGCCGGCCAGGTAAATTTTAAAATACGAATTAAAACGATAACCAAACTGCAGCACATCGAAACCAACGTAAGCTGTTTTACCACCCTTATAATCCAAAAATTGGTTTTTGGGAGACAAGGTAAAACTTCCATTGTCCACCAGCCGGGCAAAACCCAGATCAAAACGGGAAAAGGTAAGGCCAAAATTAAACTTGGAAGATGGTTTTACAACTTTCGGTTTAACTGTTTCAGTATCGGTTTGCACTTTAACATTACCGCCGAAGATCAGTTTAAAAGATTTTCTTTTGGTTTTGGCCGTATCGGTTTTTGCTTTTACAGAATCAGTTTGAGTTTGTGCAAAGGCCGGAATAAGCAGGCCGCAAAAAACTGCGGTAAAAAGTAAGCGTTTCATATAGGTATAAAAAATTAGATTATTTTTCTTTTTTGATTGTAATGATGCCCAGGTTGATGCCGGTGATATTGGATTCGCCATCGTTATCCGTAAACTCAATTAATTTATCCTGTCGTTTATCTACTTTTGCCATCACCAAATTTACCAGGTCGCCCATGTTTCGGATGCCTTTTCGTTTCACAATTATGGGTGCAGGTTTGTTTGTTTGAGCAGACAAAACAGGTATTTGTTTTGCGGGTTCATCTTCAATCGCTGCCGGCTGAAATTTTAAAACGATACCGCCATCAGGCACAATAGCCGGACGGACCTGATCCGGTTTAACAGTTACCGGCAGCTTATTTTGTACTAAAGTTGAGGTTTCATCTAAACCAATTTTGGATTGAGCTTGTTGCTTTGTGACTAAAATCTTTGCTGCTTTTTTACGTGGCCATGCTTCTTTTACCACCCTAATTTTGGTGCCTGCAAAAAGCTTTTCTTTTTGTTCGGCTTTATTTTCCCTCAGGATATTTTGCGGCTGTAACGGTCTGTTGTTTAGCTTTACTACCTTCTTTACAATTGGTTTCCTGGTTACCGTTTCATTTGAACGTATCCAAAACAAGCCAACCGAAAGTAGAATGACAACACTTGCCGCTATTTGTAAAACCGGGACAAACTTTTTCTTTCGTGAACTTTTATCCAATTCCACATGAATGTTTTGCCACAATTTTGTAGGTGGTTCTGCTTCCAAATTATTCAATTTTGAGTTGAACAGCTCATCCAGTTCTTTATCCGAAGTTCTCATTTGTTACTCCTTCCGTTTTGTTGATCATTTCTTTTAAAATGGCACGTGCCCTGGACAATTGCGATTTTGATGCACCTTCGCTGATATGCAACATCTCCCCGATCTCTTTGTGCGCATAACCTTCCAATGCATACAAGTTAAAAACCAGGCGATAGCCCGTCGGCAAAGTTTGGATCATGGCCAGTAAGTCTTTTGCTTCCAGGCTGCTGGCGGCTGCCGCATCTACCGATGGTTCTGCTCCTGCCGGATCCGTTTCTGCCAATTGCATCATCTTGTGGCGCCTGCGGTAATATTCGATGGAGCTATGCACCATGATCCGCCTCACCCAGCCTTCAAAAGAACCTTCGCCGCGATATGCTTTGATATTGCCAAACACTTTGATAAAACCATTTTGCAGCATGTCTTCCGCTTCCTGCCTGCCGGTTGCGTAACGCAGACAAACACCTAGCATCTTCGCCGAGAAAAGCCGATAAAGCATTTCCTGCGCTTTCCGATTGCCCGACTGGCAGCCTTCGATCAGCTTGGTTAAGTTGTGTTCCAAAAGCATCATTTATCAACAAGATGATGTTTTTTTACAATAGGTTGCGCGCCCGGCAAATTATTTTTCAAGATACTGTTTTTACCGGGTAAAAATTGGTGCGGCAAAATACGACAAAACAAAATCATTGTTTTTTACAAGGCCAATTTTGCTTATATTCATCATTTTAAAGATATTGTAAAATTGTTGGGTTTTAACTGCTCCCATCCAAACTTAAAATAAATTATAAACCTCAGCTATAATAAATATTAACATGCCCAACTGGTTAAAAACTGTATTTAAAATACTTGCCGTTATTATTGGATTATTTTTAATTGTCATTATTGCTGCTTCGGCTTACATCAGCTTTCACAAAAAACCAATTTTGGATGCGATTATTAAAAAACTGAACACCAATCTGCACGGCGGAACTTTGACCGTTGCCAATATGGAACCTGCTTTTTTGAGCGGTTTTCCCGGCGTTTCTGTTTCACTCAAAAATGTGGTTTTGCGGGACAGCCTTTGGAAAGTGCACCATCATACTTTGTTGGAAGCCGGAAACTTCAACATCACGATCAATCCTTTTGCACTTTTTACAGGTGCCATCCAGATCAATCAAATCGGTATTGAACATGCTACGGTTTATTTGTACACCGATACAAGCGGTTATAGCAATACATTTGTTTTTAGAAAGAACGACCAACCCAAAACCAATGCCGATAAAAAAAGCAACGCTGCAACCGAGATCAGAAGAATTGCTTTAACGCAGGTTAATTTTATTCTCGAAAACCAGAAAGGCCACAAACTTTTTCATTTTGCGGTTGAAGATTTAAAAGGCAAAATGGATTATGACGGCAATAACTGGGACGCCGGGCTCGACCTTAAAGTTTTTGCCAATGATTTAGCTTTTAATAGTTTGCGCGGCAGTTTTATCAAAAACAAGTTGCTACAAGGCACAATCATGGCAAACTATAATGGTCAAACAGGTATGATCACTGTTTCGCCGAATACTTTGAATATTGGCGGCGACCCTTTTATCATCGGCGCAAGTTTTAACACGGTAAAAAATGCAGGCGACTTTACCATCAATATTGCCGCTAATAATATTTTATGGCGGCATGCTTCGGCCTTGCTGGCATCCAATATTGCTACACACCTCAACAAGTTTGACCTTAAAAACCCGATTGCGGCAAAAGCTATTTTAAAAGGCAATTTTAGTAAAGGAGACCTTGAAATCAACGTAAGCTGTGCGGTTAAAGACAATACGTTGATCACGCCCGGCGGCACGATCGACAGTTGTGCCTTCCAGGGTCATTACACCAATAATTATGTGAACGGAAAAGGGCTTACAGATCAAAATTCGGCCATAAAATTGTATCACCTCAGGGGAAATTATGAACAGGTTCCGTTCCGGGTTGATACCGGTATCATCAGTAATTTGGAAAAACCGATTGCTGCCGGGACTTTTAAATCAAAATTCAATGTAACCAGATTGAATCATTTGTTTGGGGAAACCGTCCGTTTTACACGCGGCATTGCCGATCTCAACCTAAATTACAAAGCTGATATTGTAAATTTTAAATTTGTAAAACCGGTTGTTGCCGGTGCTATTAATATCAAAAGTGCAGATGTGAATTATGTGCCGCGCAACCTGAATTTTAAAAACACTTCTATTTCCATCAATATTACCAAAAATGATCTTTTCCTAAAAGACATTCATTTGCAAAGCGGAAGAAGTATTGTTTATATGGAAGGAAGTGTACGCAATTTTATGAATTTGTATTACACCGATCCTGAAAAAATACTGATAACCTGGCAAATACGCAGCCCGCAAATGTATTTGGGCGAGTTTATCGGTTTTCTATCCAGAAAAAAGGTTGTTCATGTTAAAAAGAACAACAGCAGCAGTTTTGCAGATCAGTTGAACATGGTTTTAGAAAAAGGCAAAGCGGATATGCACCTGCACATTGATAAAGCTTTTTACTACAAGTTTCTGGCTACTGATGTGAACGCAGATTTATTACTGTCCGAAGCCGGCATCCAAATGAAAAATGTGCGCATCAAAAATGCGGATGGTTCTGTACAATTGAATGGTATAATCACCCAAAACAGCCAGGGCAATCACTTCACGATCAGTACCGACGTTGACAATGTGAACATCAGTAAGTTTTTTTATTCGTTTGATAATTTCGGTTTGCAGGATTTTTCATATAAAAACCTGAAAGGCTTCCTGTTTCTAAAATCCAATATTTCCGGAAACATTACAGATCAGGGGAAACTGGTGCCCGGATCGATTAACGGGGTGGTCAATTTAAATCTGAAAAAAGGCGCTTTGATTAATTTTGATCCGATCGTGAGCGTAGCAAAATTTGCTTTTCCTTTCCGCGATGTAAGTAACATCACGATTGATAACCTCAACGGCAGGTTTGATCTGCACGGCGATAAAATCACCATCAACCCAATGATGATCAATTCGAGCGTACTGAACATGAATGTGGCCGGTGTTTACGGATTTACAAAAGGAACCAACATTGCATTGGATGTACCGCTGCGCAATCCGAAAAAAGATGAAAAGATCATCAGCAATGACGAAAAAGCGGACAGGCGCATGAAGGGCATTGTGTTGCACATTCTGGCGGCAGATGGCGACAATGGTAAAATTAAGATCGGTTGGAACAAAAACCATAATTAGCACAAGCAAACACGCATTTGCATATTTTTCTTCTGCACATAGATTTTTAGTCGATAAAAGAAGCATTTTCTGCAGATGCTTCTTTTATGCACTTAAAATTTAAGCTACATTAGGAATATGAAAAGATCGTTTATTTGTATTTTACTGTTTGTTTGTACTTCATCCTTCGCCCAAAAGCTGACCTTATTAAAACCTGACCGTATTTTTGACGGGCAAAACATGCACGAAGGCTGGTTGGTTTTGATAAAAGACAACTATATTGAAGCTGCCGGAGGTGCAGCAACCATCAAAGTTCCGGCAAATGCGGAAGTCATCAATTTAAAAGGCATGACACTTTTGCCGGGTTTGATCGAAGGCCATTCGCATCTGTTCCTGCATCCTTATAATGAAACTTCCTGGAACGATCAGGTATTGACCGAAAGCCGGGCCGAAAGAACCGCCAGAGCAGTTGAACATGCAAAAGCCACTTTGATGGCAGGCTTTACCACCGTTCGGGATTTGGGGACAGAAGGTGCCGGTTACGATGACGTGGGTTTAAAAGCAGCGATCGAAAAGGGCGTAATCCCGGGCCCGCGGATGCTGGTGGCCACACGTGCCATTGTGTCCACGGGAAGTTACGGCCCGAAAAGCACGGTTACCGAAGCCATTATCCCAAAAGGTGCAGAAGAAGCTGACGGAATGGACGGCATTACACGTGTGGTGCGTTCGCAAATTGGTTACGGTGCCGATGTGATAAAACTTTACGCCGATTACCGCTGGGGATTAAACGGTATTGCAGCGCCAACTTTTACGGTAGAAGAATTAAAATTGGCTGTGCAGGTTGCCAATAGCAGCGGCAGGACAGTCGCAGTACATTCCGGCACAACAGAAGGCGTGCGCCGTGCCATACAAGCCGGAGTAACCACTATTGAACACGGCGACGGCGGCACACCAGAATTATTTAAACTGATGAAAGAAAAAGGAATTGCCCTATGCCCTACTTTGGCTGCAACAGAATCTATTTCCAGTTATCACGGTTGGAAAAAAGGAGTTGACCCGGAACCGGAAGGCGTTAAGCATAAGCATTTGATTTTTACAGAGGCTTTAAAAGCCGGCGTTACGATTTGCATGGGCGGCGATGTCGGCGTTTTTCCGCACGGCGATAATGCCAAAGAAATGCTGCTGATGGTAGAATATGGTATGAAACCGATAGAGGTCTTGCGGTCTGCAACTTCTGTGAATGCCGCCGTTTTTAAGTTGCCAAACTTAGGCCGGGTTAAAGCCGGTTACCTGGCGGATCTGGTTGCGGTGGAAGGTAACCCTGCGGAAGAAATGAAGGCTGTAAAACAAGTGAAAATGGTTTGGAAGGACGGGAAGCAGATGAGGTAGAATGTGTATTTTTCAAATATTCATTGCATTGAGAAATTTTATACTTAGAAGTTGTTTGAACTTTTTATTTTGAGGGGGATTTCTCCTGTAAATATAAAACCATCCCCCTAACCCCCTTCACAAGGGGGAAGTATGGCGTCTATCTTTCCAAAACGATATAAATTGGGTTTAGAAAGGGCCGTATGCAGGTTCCCCTTTTGAAGGGGGCAAGGGGGATGACCTGATATTTAGCCGATAAAAGAAGCATTAAAAAAACAGCAAGAAATAAGTTTATACAACTTCTTAATCACTATCTTTACTTTATGACTGATATTAAATTATACAATCAAATATCCTCATTGCCTGCTGACTTAAAAAAAGAAGTTTCTGACTTTGTAGAGTTTTTGAAGCATAAATCAAAAGCGAACAAGCCGCTAAAAGAAAGGCAATTTGGTTATGCCAAAGACTTTTTTAAAATGGCACCAGACTTTGACGAACCTCTTGAAGATTTCAAAGAGTATATGTAATGGCATTTCTTCTCGATACACATACTTTTATTTGGTTTATTAATGGAGACAGATCACTCCCTGAAACAGCAATTAATGATATTAAAAATGTTAAATATAAATGCTTTATTAGTATTGCAAGTATTTGGGAGATCGCCATTAAAGCAAATTTAAACAAGTTAGAATTAAATCTGATTTTGATAAAATCATTGACTTTTTAGACTATAACGAAATTGAGATATTACCTATAACATTTGAGCATATCCAAATGCTCAATAATCTTGAATTTCATCATAAAGACCCTTTTGACAGAATAATCATTGCACAAGGAATTGCTGAACAACTAACTATTATTACCAAAGATGAAAGCTTTAAAAAGTATGATGTAAGTGTTCAGTGGTAATTGAAAAATGGCTTGTTTAATTTATCTCAAAAAAACACGATGCTCCTTTTACCGCATAAAATTGCTGCCTATAGATAGCTCCTGGCCAACCACCAATTTTTTAGTGCTAAAAGAAGCATTGTCCTTTTTCCTAATATCAACCTGTACACCTTCTCAATTTCCAAGTCCGCAACTTTCGGGTTTTAAAACTACCAGGGGCCGGATACTTTTGTAATATCAAATCCAAACAGATGAACGAGCAGGAACACATCAATTACAACCGTATTGCAGAGGCCATAACCTACATCAAACAAAACTTTAAAACACAACCCAATTTAGATGAAGTAGCGGAGAAGATCCATCTGAGCCCTTTTCACTTTCAACGGCTATTTACTGACTGGGCAGGTGTAAGTCCGAAGAAGTTTTTGCAGTACACCAGTGTAGAATATGCAAAAAACATTTTAAAAGACAAGCAGGCTACATTGTTTGATGCCGCTTACCAAACAGGTCTTTCGGGCACAAGCCGACTGCACGATCTGTTTGTTAAAATTGAAGGGATGACCCCGGGGGAATTTAAAAACGGCGGTGAAAACCTGGCGATCAATTACAGTTATGCCGAAAGCCCGTTTGGAAATATCCTGGTGGCATCAACATCAAAAGGCGTATGCTATATGCACTTTGCCGACGATGAAGAAAAGGCCCTGGCCAATCTGCAACAACGTTTTCCAAATGCACAATTCAAGCAAATGGTTGATCTCGTTCAGCAAAATGCTTTGTACATTTTTACGCATGACTGGAGCAAACTCAGCCAAATAAAATTGCATTTAAAAGGAACAGATTTCCAATTAAAAGTTTGGGAAACACTTTTAAAAATCCCGATGGGGCAACTGTCAACTTATGGCAGCATTGCCGAAAAAATCCAAGTCCCAAACGCATCCCGGGCCGTAGGAACAGCCATCGGGAGCAATCCGATTGCATTCCTGATCCCCTGCCACCGCGTCATTCAATCAACCGGAACATTGGGCGGATACATGTGGGGAACAACCCGGAAAACGGCCATGATCGGATGGGAAGCAGCTAAAACAGCTTTGATTCAATAACAGCATTTGGGCGTGCCCCTGCGGGTCGGGCTATCCGCTGCAATCTTTTTTTTCGTGCCTTAAAAAAAGGATTTCCGCTGCTATCCCTCACGTAAAATCCGCAACTATTCAGTAATGATTCATCACAAAGAAATAAGTAAAGAAGAACTGCACCAAAAGATCAGGCAAAAAGAAATTTGTTTTGGCGGGAATAAAAAACTCAAGATTTACGGAACCTTGCATTGCCAGTCGGGCAAACGGATGAAAAAAGAAAACCGCATATTTTTTATATCGGTAAAAGAAGCATTGCAACTTGGTTACCGGCCTTGCGGGCATTGCATGAAAGCAAATTATCAAACTTGGAAAAACACCCAACCGAACTTTAACAACAAACTTAAAACGTACAACTTAAAACGTACAACTTAAAACTTAAAACGTACAACTTACAAAAATGGATTTATTTAATACCAAACCGGTAACCAACTTATTGCCTCAGGATGGTGTTGCAATTTATTACGGAAAGCTATTGAAGCAACAGGAAGCGCAATTCTATTTTGACAAATTACTAAACACCATTGAATGGAAAAACGATGAAGCCATTATTTTTGGCAAACACATCATCACCAAAAGAAAAGTAGCCTGGTATGCGGACCGCAATTACGCTTACACCTATTCCAACACCACAAAAGAAGCATTGCTTTGGACAAAGGAACTCCTGGAACTAAAAGCAATGGTAGAAACAATTACGAATGCAAAATTTAATTCTTGTTTGCTCAATTTATACCACAACGGAGATGAAGGAATGGCCTGGCACAGCGACGACGAAAAATCATTAGGAAAAAACACTGCCATTGCTTCCCTGAGTTTTGGGGCAGTAAGAAAATTCTCCTTAAAACACAAACAGACCAAACAAACCATTTCCATTTTATTGGAAAGCGGCAGTTTATTGGTGATGAAAGATACAACCCAAACTTATTGGCTGCATAGCTTACCGAAAACAAAGCAAGCAACCACACCAAGGGTAAATTTAACGTTTAGGACAATGGTGATGTAAATAATCATCCTTATTAACAACAAATCCATCAAACTATAATTCCAGTCAACCGCATTTTAAATACAGCTGGAAAAACAATTGAAAAAATAAGCATAATAGATAGCTACTTCTTTTTAGTTATCAAATTATGTTTTGTGCCCATTTAGCATCATTTTTACTACCTTTGAAATAAGTAACAATCATTTAAATTATGCTAATAGAAAGAACAAATGAAGAAATCATCATTAAGCTGCCTTCTTCTGTTGATACCATAGGACTACAACGTTTGGTAGATTATTTAACTTACAAAGAAGCAACTGCAAAATCGAAAGCAGCACAAGCAGACATTGACAAACTAGCTAAAGAAGTAAAAAAAGATTGGTGGGTTAAAAACCGTAACAGGTTTATCAAGTGAAAATTGTTGTTGATACGAATATCATCTTTAGTACTTTACTTAATTCCAATGGAACTATTGGCGACTTAATTTTTAATTCAGACAAAGTATTTGAATTTTATAGCTGCACTTATATGCAATTTGAGATTCAGAAACACTGGGGAAAACTGAAAAAAAATTCAAAACTATCAGAAGATCAATTACAAATAGCTTATTATAAAACGCTTCTAAAAATTCGTTTTATAAACGAAGAGCTTATTGCTCAAAAAACATGGCTTTACGCTGAGCAGCTAGTAAAAGACATTGACATTGATGATGTTGATTTCGTTGCTTTGACCAAACATCTTCACGGTTACTTATGGACAGGAGACAAAGAACTTTACAATAGTTTGAAAAACAATCGATTTAAAAGGGTTTATAATACTTAGGACTTATTAGATTTTAGAACTTCAAAACTTAAAGAATAAAACTATCCTCATCAGATTAAATGGAAATAGCCTAAAATTTCATCAATGTAATTAAGTACAAAGAAATTGGTGGTAAAAAAAGCATTACAAATACTTTTACGAATAGAGAATTAGAAAAAAACACTGTATTTGCAAAGGAAATTACATTTGATAAACTAAAATGATTTTTGAGGTTTTCCCAATCCTAAAACGGCAAAAAGAGTACACATGATTTATTTTCTTAACCATTATTTTGATTTATATTTGTGTATAAAATTTAGAGATTTTACACATGAGAACAAATATTGATATTGATGATGCTTTGATGGAAAAGGCTTTGAAAGCTGGTAATGCTAAAACTAAAAAGCAGGTTGTAGAGGAAGCGTTAAAATTGTTTGTAAAAATTGAGGGTCAAAAAAGTATATTAAACCTTAAAGGGAAAGTAAAATTTTTTGAATCACCGGAAGATGAAATTATGATGCAGTCAAGATGAGAAAACTGCTGGTTGATTCATCTGTCTGGATAAATTTTTTAAAGGATAACGTTACATTAGAAAGTTCGTTTTTGGAGAAAAATCTCGATAAATTTGAGATTTTCACATGTCCAATAATTATCCAAGAAGTATTGCAGGGAATCAACTCTGATCAGGAATTTTATCAAATAAAAAGTTATTTTGATAATCTTACCCGTTTAGATGATGATCCTTACGATATAGCTTTAAAAGCAGCATCATTATATCGAAAATTAAGAAAAGCTGGCAAAACCATAAGGAAAGCAAACGATTGTTTAATTGCTATTTATTCAATTGAAAATTCTATTCCACTTTTACATAATGATAGGGATTTTGATTTTATTGCGACGGAAGTTGAACTGCAGAATATCAGCCTTAACTAATACACCAATTTTACAATCAGTACCGATAATCATAAATGAACATCAACTATCTTTTTGGCAACCTCGACTTCCAAACAATAGCAGCAAATCCAGATTTTAAAGAGGACAGCGTAAGAGAAGTAATTATCCTTCCCATACTTAATGCCCTTGGATATACACAAGGAAATATAGTCCGCAGCAAAACTTTAAAGCACCCATATTTAAAAATCGGAAGTAAAAAACGGCCGGTAAACCTTGTCCCGGACTATGCTTTAAAAGTTGAAAATAATTTTGCCTGGGTATTGGATGCTAAAGCTCCAAATCAAAAAATAATAAATGATGATAATGTAGAACAGGTTTATAGCTATGCCACACATCCGGAAATAAGAAGCAACTATTTTGCCCTTAGCAACGGTTTAGAATTTTCTCTTTTTAGAACTGCAGATACAGATAAACCTATTTTGTTCTTCCTCATTAATGAAATTGAAGAAAATTGGAAAGATTTAAAGTTATACTTATCGCCGGATAGCTTTCAAATTGGAAAGAACTTTACTTATGAAACAACAACCGCTACTGCAAAGCCAAAAGGACAATTTGATTATGGCAACAGACCACTGCTTGAAGAAATACCTGTAAAAAAACAACAAGCAAAAAGGCATTTTGGCGTTCACGGGTACTTTACAAAACAAACTTGGAATGTAGTTGCAGATTATATCAAAAATTTTAGTAAACCGGGTGATTTAGTTCTTGACCCGTTTGGTGGAAGTGGTGTTACAGCGGTGGAAGCATTAATGAATAATAGAAGTGCTATTAGCATTGATATAAACCCAATGGCCGTTTTCATTGTACAATCTCTTATTGCTCCTGTTAAGCATTCGGAATTAGCAAAAGCTTTCGAAGAAGTAAAAAGTGAATACATAAAACTCGACCCCAAAACCGAAGAAGAAATAAAGAAAGCATTAAAAAAATATCCTTATCCAAAAGGTCTTGTTTTACCAAAAGGTTCAGATGTAGAAACGGTTGAAAAATTATTTAGTCCTAAACAATTGGCACAATTAGGTTTGCTAAAATCAATCATAAAAAATGAGAAGGATAATACGATTAAAAACTTATTGATGTTAATGTTTTCTGGACTTTTAACAAAAGTAAATTTAACATATCACTCATCATCTACCCGAGGTGATGGAGGCGGTGACTCAGCAGCGTTTAGATATTATAGATATAGAATTGCTCCTAAAACAGTAGATATTGATGTAATGCGTTTTTTTGAAATGCGATACAAAAAAGTTAGAGAAGCAAAGAAAGAACTTGATTACTTCATCAATGATAAAACCATTTCAAATGCACAGATTTTAAAAGGCACGGCAACCAACTTAAAGTTTATACCAAAAGAAAGTGTTGATTATATTTATACCGATCCGCCTTATGGTAAAAAGATACCTTATTTGGATTTATCTGTGATGTGGAACGCTTGGCTTGATTTAGAAGTTACCCAACAGGATTATGACCAAGAAGCAATAGAAGGCGGGGAAAATAAAAAAAGTAAAAAGCAATACAACGAGCTTATTGCACAAAGTATCAAGGAAATGTATCGGGTTTTGAAATATGATCGTTGGTTGTCTTTTGTATTTGCGCACAAAGACCCGGAATTTTGGCATTTAATTATTGATACTGCAGAAAGTTGCGGATTTGAATATATTGGAGCGGTTCCGCAAAAAAACGGACAAACGAGTTTTAAGAAACGTCAAAACCCTTTTACAGTTTTATCCGGGCAACTGATTATTAACTTTCGTAAAGTTCGGAATCCAAGGGCAATTATGAAAGCTAATCTTGGGATGGACATTGCTGAAATTGTAATACAAACTATTGAAGGTATTATTGCTAAAAACAACGGCGCAACACTCGAACAAATAAATGATGAATTAATTATTAAAGGTTTAGAGTTAGGATTTCTCGATTTATTGAAAAAAGAATATTCAGACCTGACGCCAATTTTAATGAGCAGTTTTGATTACAATGAAACGACAGAGGTTTTTACGATCCAAAAAAATTCAAAGTTTAAATCCCATCTTGATGTTAGATTGAGGATTAAGTATTACTTGATAAGCTACTTGCGAAGAATGGAAAGAGAAAACAAGAGCCCGCATTTTGATGAAATCGTATTGAATCTTTTACCTCTTTTAAAAAATGGGTCAACACCGGAAAAGCAAACTATTTTGAATGTTTTAGAAGATATCGGAGAACAAATGGGGCAAGATAGCTGGAGATTAAAAAAAGAAGGACAAACAAAATTGGCTTTATAATAACAAAAACATGTAGTTATCCGCCCCTCACCTCTTCAACCGATAATACTTGTAAATCTTTACCGCCGACATAATGATCATTGAAAATACCAGCAAACCAATTACGCCATAAATCCAACTAACGGCATTTTTAAGCACAGCCAGAAAAACTATGGCAAACAGCAGTATGGTGGCAACTTCATTCCAAATGCGTAATTGGGTGGAAGTAAATTTAAAAATGCCGTTTCGCATTTGCTGCATCAGGTGCTGGCAAATGAAATGGTAAACAATCAAACCAACCACAAAACCTAACTTTACTTGCAACCAGCTTTCTTTCAGCAAGCTGGGATTGAGATAAACCATTGCAATTCCAGCCAGTAGCGTCAATACCATCGCCGGCGTGGTAATGATTTGGTAAAGCTTCCGCTCCATCATTTCAAACTGTGGGAACAGGATTTTTTGTTCTGCTTCCGGCCGTTCTTTTGCTTCAGTATGATAGATGAACAAGCGGACAACATAAAAAAGCCCCGCCATCCAACTGACTACAAAAATGATATGGATTGCTTTTAGGTACAGGTACATGGTTGCTTCTTTTATGCTTGTTTTTTATGCTTTTGCAATTTCTTACAGACTGAACAAGAAATGAAGACAAAAAACTAAATTAACTTTAAGAATTTATGTCTGCCTCGTGTAATTAATCCCTATCAACAGTAAAAGAAATCAGGATCAGCAAAGATTTCTCCTAAAAAATAAGAAATTTGAGGCGCATTAATAACTTCATTACAAATTATCAATCAGACACATCATTTTAATATGAGAAATTCAAAAGTAGGAAATAAATTTCCTGATATTACTGTAAATGCCATGGACGAGATGGGCGATGCTTACAAAATAAACATACTGCAAAAAGCCATCAGCGGGAACAAGAAGATACTGCTTTTCTGGTATCCCAAAGATTTCACTTTTGTTTGTCCTACTGAAATTCATGCTTTCCAAGCTGAATTGGAAGCATTTAAAGCTAAAAACACGTTGGTAATTGGTGCCTCCTGTGATTCTGCCGAAGTACATTTCGCCTGGTTAAGCACAGCTAAAGACAATGGCGGGATAGAAGGCGTTACTTTCCCTTTGCTGGCCGACACTACGCGTAAATTATCGGCAGAACTGGGCATTTTGGACGAGGAAGATTTTGTTACTTACCGCGCTACTTACCTGATAGACGAAGAAGGAACAGTTTTCCACGAAAGCATTAACCACATGCCGCTAGGCCGTAATGTAAACGAGTATTTACGTTTGGTGGATGCCTACACACACGTACAAACACATGGCGAGGTTTGCCCGGCCAACTGGGAAGAAGGAAAAGAAGCAATGGCTGCAACTACCAAAGGCGTGGCTGAATACTTACAAGCAAATTAATAATGACAGAATTAACAACGGATACTTTAGGCAGCGTTGTTGCCGCCAATAAAAAAGTAATTGTACAATATGCTGCTTCCTGGTGCGGCAATTGCAAGATCATGAAACCGAAATTCAAGAAGTTTTCTGCGGAAAATGAAGATATTAAGTTTGTGGTGATTGATGCGGAGAAAAACCCGGAATCAAGGAAACTGGCCGATGTAAGCAACCTGCCTACTTTTGCTGCTTTTATAGACGGAAAACTATTTAAGCAAACACAAACCAATAAAACCGAAGTACTAAAAGAACTGATTGATGAAACTGCCGGTAATTAAACACATTGTTGATTTTGTGGAAACACACGACCAGGATTGGGTAGTTGAAACCATCGAACTGCTGGAATACATGACGGAGTTTTCCTCTATAAAAGATGAAGAACTGGACGTGATCGGCGAATTGTTGTCCAACTTGTACGGTGCACTGGAAGTACATCAGGCAATACAGCAAGGCACACCACCCAAAGAAGCACTCAATAAATTTATGGGCAGGGTTTTAGGTTCTATCGATAAATAAAACTTAACTATTTTATAAGAAGAATCCCTCGCTGTCCATTCCGACGATAGGAGGAATCTTATTCCAATCAGTTTCGCTTACCTATTTTAGGTTGATAAAAAAAGTATGATTATTTGAATAAGATCCCTCCCTGCGGTCGGGATGACAAATGCCGCACTGGCTTTCCGACGAAAGGAGGAATCTTATTTCAATCAGTTATGACAGATTTTATGCTGATAAAAGAAGCATGTTTAAACCATGTTTAAGTTTCAGGTACATTGGATCCATCGTTGAGGGCAACATCTTCTTCCTCAACAAAAACCTTTGTTTCAACAACTTCGGGCTCAATCACTTCATCCCCCAATAATAATCCCCAGGGTTGCAGGCTTTCTACACGGTCAAAAATGATTTTCATGATCGCAATTACCGGAATGGATAAGAACATGCCCGGAATCCCCCATAACATCTCGCCTAAAACAACACCGAGAATGGTAATGAGTGCATTGATACGAACCTGCGAACCTACAATTAACGGCAACAGCACATTGCTGTCGAGAAGGTGCATAATGATGATGGTAACCCCAACTAAAATAATTTTGCCTGTAGCCGCCGCTGTGCTTAAAGTTATCAATACGTTGATCAGCAATGCTGTTGCGATACCAATGTAAGGTATGATGTTAAAAAGTCCGGTAATCAACCCCAGCAATAAGGCATATTTAACACCGCTGATTAAAAAAACGGTACAGCATACGGTAGATACCACCATCATTTCGAGCATTAAACCGGTAATGTATTTGGTGATGATGTATTTGATCCTTTCCACAACTTCATAAACTGCTATGGCATTTTCTTTTCTAAAAACAGCAATTAAAAATTGCAGCAACAACCGGCGGTAAATAAGCAGGAAGAAAGTGTCAATAATCACAAAAACCCAAAAAAGTATAATGTAAGAAGCCGTAAGCACGGTAACACCGATAGCAGTGGTGGCAGTAGGCCCTCCGGCAGAGATGTTGCCGGTTGCGCTTTGTACAATATTCATTTGCCTCCGCGCTGTTACATGAAAGTTGGCTTTAACCCAATCTAATAAATTGTAAAAAGAATTTGTCAATTGTGCTTTGATGGTAGGCCAATCGTCCAGCAAATCGGCAATTTGCGAACCAACCAAATACAAAACACAAGCCACTACGGCCAGCATCAATAAAATGGCCAGCATGGAAGCCGCGCTGCGGTGAAGACGGAACCTCCCTTCAAAATATTGCCCTACCGGAAGCAGCAGCAGCGAGAACAGCATGGAGAAAACCAGCGGACACAGGATTTGCTTGCCTTCGATAATTAAAAAACCTAAGGAAATCAGGGTAAACAGTACAGAAGCCCACTTGGTATAAACCGGTATGTTTTTCTTCAAAGCGCCATGAGTTTAAATTAGATGTTGAATGTTCAGCTCCCTTAACGGAACTTATTGTTTTTTGTTCAGGTTCATTTTTTAGCTGTTGCTAAGCTAAACATATCCACTAATTTTTATATGGAAGTTGTTTAAACTTATTTCTTGATGTTTTTTTAATGCTTCTTTTATCGGCTAAATATCAGGTCATCCCCCTTGCCCCCTTCAAAAGGGAGAACCTGCATACGGCCCTTTCTAAACCCAATTTATATTGTTTTGGAAAGATAGACGCCATACTTCCCCCTTGTGAAGGGGGTTAGGGGGATGGTTTTATATTTACAGGAGAAATCCCCCTCAAAATAAAAAGTTCAAACAACTTCATGGTAAAAGAAGTATGGCAAACAATAATTCCAATAAAAAATTCGGATAAATCACGGTAAAGCATCCCTAAAACCCGTATTGATTTTGGCCTCACCTTTAATTCCTCTCCGGTAGAAAGGAAAAGGAGGGTTTTAAAGATGCCCTATAAACAAAGAAGCACCCGGTTCATTAAAACCAGATGCTTCTTTTATGGGATAAAAATCAGTATAAAACTTATTGTCCCTGTGCCAGCGAATAACCCAGCTTGCCGCCAAATTTCTTCAAAAATTCAACAGAACAAACATTAATTACATCAGAAACACGGGAAGCCAGCCCGAATACATCTTTTGCGGTAAGTTCCTGTCCGTCGTTTTTTTCAAAGCGTAAACGCGATTGGTTGGTCAGTTCCGTAAAAACAGAACCGGTTGGCCAGGTTTGCGTGCCGCGGTTGGAGATCATCACCAGTTTAAACTTTTCGTTCAGTGTGCTTTGTGCCAGTTCTGCCAATGCTTTGGGTTGAAGCATGCTCTCCACAAAAATATCAGTGCCCATAATTTCTTCGGAAATTCCGGGTTCTGTTTCTGTGATCTTATTTTGTGTTGGCTTCTCTGCCGAAAGGGTTGATTTTACAAAATTTGCTTTAAATGTGGCCACACCTTTCTCCGGTGTTTTACCGAGATTGGAAATGATGGCATCTGCAAATTGCGTGGTATTGCTGGCCGGAATGGTTTTATTTCCAAAATCACCGGTGTGCACCCCTTGTTCTAATGTGTAAAGCAATGCGTTTTCTATCGTGGCCGCATTTTCTGTCAAACCCATAAAACGCAGCATGGCCACGCCAGACAACAGCAAAGCAGTTGGATTGGCAATGTTACGGCCTGCAATATCCGGAGCCGTACCATGCACCGCTTCAAAAATTGAAATATGGTCGCCAATATTGGCCGATGGCGCAAAACCTAAGCCGCCAACCAAACCGGCACAAAGATCAGACACAATATCGCCTTGCAGGTTTGGCAACACTACCACTTCAAAAGTTTCCGGGCGGCTGACCAATTTCATACAGAGGTCATCAACAATAATATCGGTAGCATAAATTTGCGGATATTCTTTGGCGATCTCATAAAAAGTATCTAAAAAAAGCCCGTCCGTTAGTTTCATAATGTTGGCTTTATGTCCGCAGGCAATTTTGGTATTGCCTTTGCGCCTGGCCATTTCAAATGCGTACCTGATAACTTGTGCAGAACCGGAACGCGAAATTATACGCCTGCCTACGGCTACGTCATTGGTAAGCATGTGCTCGATGCCGCCATAAGTATCTTCAATATTTTCGCGGACAATAGTGAGATTGATCTGAATGCCCGCCCTCGAAAAAACAGTATCAACACCGTTCAATGTACGGAAATCGCGCTGATTGGCATACGTGTTCCAGACTTTACGCGCCGTAACATTGATGCTTTTTACGCCCTTGCCTTTCGGGGTTTCCATCGGGCCTTTAAACAAAATGCCCAAGCTTTCTATCGTTTCTTTTGCCAGGGCAGTCATCCCGGTTGAATGGCCTGCATCAAAATAGGATTTCCCCATCTCCACAAACCCGTAATCCAACTGCACATCGCCGGCTTCAAAAATGCTTAAAACAGCGTCCATAATTTCCGGACCAATCCCGTCGCCTTGGGCAACAGCTATTTTTGTTTTCATGAACATTGTTCTGGTAAGGGGGCGAATATACAGCTTCATGCAGGAATTTTGCTATAAAAACAGCATTTTGGTTTAGGCTAATTCGTAATTTTGCTTTAAACTTGTATCATCAGATGAAAGCATTTTACGGAGATTTAAAGCTGGGGATTTTAGGCGGCGGACAATTAGGCCGGATGCTGATCCAACAGGCCATCAATTATAATGTAACCATTAAAGTGCTGGACCCGGACCGGAATGCCCCCTGCAAAAAACTATGCGATGAGTTTGTGGTTGGCCCATTAAGCGATTACGAAACCGTTTACAATTTTGGCAGGCAAACCGATTTGCTGACGATTGAGATTGAGAAAGTAAACGTAGATGCGCTGGCACAATTAGAAAAAGAAGGCGTGTTGGTTTATCCGCAACCGCGCATTATCCGGCTGATACAGGACAAAGGTTTGCAAAAACAGTTTTTTAAAGAGAACGATATCCCAACTGCTGCTTTTAAGATCATTTCTTCACCAGAGGAATTTAAAGGAAGCCATTTTCATTTCCCATACATCCAAAAACTTCGCAAAGATGGTTACGATGGCCGAGGCGTTTACAAAGTTTTGGATGAATCGTACCTCGCCAATGCTTTTACAGAACCCAGTTTGATTGAAGAGTTGATTGATTTTGAAAAAGAGATTGCCGTAATTGTTGCCCGTAACATTCAGGGCGAAGTGAAAGCCTTCCCGATGGTAGAAATGGAATTTAACCCGGAAGCTAACTTAGTCGAATTTTTGATCTCGCCTTCGCTGCTAAGTTTTGAAATCCAACAAAAAGCGCAGCAAATTGCTGTTGATATTGCAGAAAAGTTAAGCATTGTAGGTCTGCTGGCAGTGGAAATGTTTCTGGACAAACATGGCAACATCCTGGTAAACGAATTGGCACCGCGCCCGCACAACAGCGGCCATCAAACCATAGAAGGCAATGTGGTTTCACAATTCGAACAGCATTTAAGGGCAATTTTTAACCAGCCTTTAGGCGATACTTCCGGTTTGCACCATGCCGTAATGGTGAATGTTTTGGGTGAAGCAGGACATGAAGGACCAGCAATTTACAAATGTTTAGAAGAGATTTTAAAACTGCACGGTGTTTACGTGCACCTTTACGGCAAAGTTTTAACCAAACCCAACCGTAAAATGGGACACGTTACGGTAATTGATGCGGACAGGGATAAGGCCATTGAAAAAGCAAGACATGTGCAGAAGACGTTGAAGGTAGTGAGTTGAAGGGAAGCTTTCAGCTATCAGTAATCAGCTTTCAGCCATTAACAAATTAACCAAGAACCATCAACAATACGATGAACCAAACGATCAAAGTTGCCATTATCATGGGCAGTAAATCCGATTTGCCAATTATGCAAGATGCTGCCGATGCTTTAAAGGAATTGGGCGTTGAGTTTGAAATTACGGTTGTTTCTGCACACCGCACACCAGAACGAATGTTCAGTTATGCCAAATCTGCTGCAGGCCGTGGTTTAAAAGTAATTATTGCCGGTGCTGGCGGTGCTGCACATCTACCCGGAATGGTAGCTTCGTTAACGCATTTACCGGTAATTGGCGTGCCCATCAAATCCAGCAATTCTATTGATGGTTGGGATTCTGTGCTATCCATCCTGCAAATGCCAAACGGTATCCCGGTGGCAACGGTTGCTTTAAACGCAGCCAAAAACGCCGGTATTTTAGCTGCGCAGATTTTAGCTGTTGGGGATGAATACCTCGTTCAAAACCTTATCCAATATAAAAAAGAACTGGCAAAAAAAGTAGAAGAAGCTGCCATGGAAATGAAGCAGGACGGTTTCCCTTGTGATTTTTAGGTGGTAAAAGAAGTGTGCGCTGTCATTCTGAACTCGTTTCAGAACCCCTCAGGATAGATACCATTCAGCTTTTCACTATAGATGCTGAAAAAATCCCGGCATAACAAACCTCAATGATTTTTAGGTGGTAAAAGAAGTATTTAAATTGTCATTCTGAACTCGTTTCAGAACCCCTCAGGATAGATACCATTCAGCTTTTCACTATAGATGCCAAAAAAATTCCGGCATGATAAATTACACCAATTTTTACTTGATAAAAGAAGCATTTAAATTGTCATTCTGAACTCGTTTCAGAATCATTCAGGATAGATACAATTCTATTTATTATCTTGGATGCCTAAACAAATCACACCAATTTTTACCTGATAAAAGAAGCATTTAAATTGTCATTCTGAACTCGTTTCAGAATCACTCAGGATAGATACAATTCTATTTATTGTCTTGGATCCCTAAACATATCACACCAATTTTTACTTGATAAAAGAAGTATTTAAATTGTCATTCTGAACTCGTTTCAGAATCACTCAGGATAGATACAATTCAGCTTTTCATATAGATGCCGAAAACATTCAGGCATGACAAAACCCGATGATTTTTAGGTGGTTTTTCTATTTTTGTTTTCATAGCCACCAATTAATCAATTCTCCATCAAGATTCAATGGGAATATGTATTTCTGAGCCTCTTTGGCCTCCTTTACAATATTTTCGTAAATAATGCCTTTTTTATTAAATATCTTTCTGATTGAATTAATTACATCTTTTCTTCTGTCTCTGGGAATATTATTATGAAAGGAGTGTTCCGGTTGTAAGAGAATATAGTGATCTTCAGGACACCAGCGCGTACTGCTTTCATTATAGAACCTTGATAAGACAATAATGAAAAAGGAATTGTTTTCAATGGAGAATCTCCAATCGTTATTTTCCAGGTCAACGAGACTTTCAGGCTTGTTGATAAAAAATACAAGCTTTTTAAAATAAGCTATAAGGTTCTGAAATTGGGCGAAATCAATTGTAAGCTTAATTAAAAAACCATCGTATTCATGGAAATTTTTGGAAGTTAAGAAAGCTAAAAATTCTGCTTTGATTTGTTGTAGGGTAGATTCTGATTCGTCTTGAACATTAATGGTACAATCATGAATCTTTGATCGAATAGCAAAAGGGCAAAGTGTGCCTTCTTTCACTGTCCATGTTTCAGTTGCTTGAAGCATGATATTAAGTTGGGTTTAAGTTAGAGGTTTCTAATTCGGTTAAAAATGTTTAAAAAAACACTTCGTTATGTTTTTAAAAACATAACGAAATAAATCATTAATTACCAATTATTTCTAAAGAATCTTAAACTTATTAATAATATAAAACAGCCTTAATATTGAATGAAATCCAGAAAATATTCCAAAATTCAATTAATGACTTGATATGCAACTGATTATAAAACCTACTAGATCTTAAAATTGAAAAGTCCGATTTTTGTTAAAAAACCGTCTACTGGACTAATTAATCTTCATTAAAAGATTATTTAACATTGTGATGATATGACTGACTTTTAACTATCACGATAAATATTGAGTAGTTTAAAATAATGAGATATGGAGATCGTTCATTTTATTGCAACATCAGTGGTTTCAAGTCGATGACGTAAGGTTTAAATTCTTTGAATAACAATACTACCTGCCTCGCGTTTTTAAAGATTCTTCATCACAATTCAAAACATGCCGGATTGCTTTACCATTACTGATCAGGTATTATTAATTAATGACTAAATATTTAAGCAATTTTCGGTCTTCTCAGGACAGATATTCCTTCAAAGCGTTAGCGTAATTATGCACAAAATTATATCGCTCATCTGACTCCTGTTGATTGTTTACCATATCATTACTGAGCACCTGTTTGATCAATACGCTCAAGGAACTTCCATCAAAAGTTTGTAAGCACCATGCATTCGTTGAAGAATCAAAAACCTCCTTGAACGTTGGAATACCAGTATAAATGATTTTAACGTTTTTGTTAGCAAGGAGTTTAGCTTCTATCGATGTCAATCCAAAGCTTTCAAACCTTGAAGCAATAATTGTCAGCGCAGTTTTCTGATATTTTAATATTGAAAACTGCAAAGTTTCCTGATAGGAATCAATAAAGGTTACATGAGCTGAAATTTTATTCACCTTGTCTTTAACCATCTTTACATATTCATCGGTTCCTGTTTGTATAGGACAAATTAAAACAAGGTGATACTCATTAAAAAACCGTTCATTCATTTCTCCTATTTCTATTATAGCATCAAGTATAAAATCTATTCCTTTCTGGAAGCTGCACCTACCCCATGAGAAAATAATTTTCTTGTCCTGCGGAATGTTAAATTGTTTCAGTGTTTCTTTATCTGCCGGTTGGACAAGATATTTGTTCGAGTTCAGGTAAATCCCTGAAGATAAAAAGGAAAAGTGAGTATCATTTAATTTAAAATCCTTTACCAGACAATCTTTCGTTAGGTTACTAATAATTCCGATCTTAAAATTCTTTTCGACGAGGTCGTTGATACCTTCTTTTTCAAACTGGATTCGTTCCTTTTGCTTATGATCGTTGAACAACGAGCCCAAACTATGCGGAATCCAAAGAAGAAAAACATTCGTTGCTGTTAAATAACACGAGGTCTTAGCAAAAATAGTGTCGTGTGCTATTACAGTTACTTCGTCATAAAAAACGCTTACACCGTCGATAAAAGAAGCCAGACTTAAACTAATACTTTCCCACATTAGAACAGAGTTTGTCTCAGGATTACCAAACCATAGTTCATCTAAGCTTTCCGTTTTTCTAAAGTCTGCGATTTCGTGTATATAACCCTTGTTCTGAAAACATGCAGCGTGCGTTATCTGAAATATTCTGCTATCGAAGTTTTTATTCTTAGTACTTATTTTCGGAGTAACCGCTATCAATTCTGTATGCCCTATATCAAATATCTGCTTAATTTCTTTAAAGGCTTCGAAAAAGAAACTTACAACTACACCAACTCCGGTGTATTGAGATTTAATTCCGTCAGCAGCAGCGAATATTAGTAATTTCCGTTTCATTTAATTATAGATTTATTTTGAATTTATAGAAGTAATTTATCTCCGAAATGATTTGCCTAACCTAAATAAGCTCATTGGCTTTGGGAATTAAAGAATTAGATGATCTTTTTGGTCTTGATTCTATCAGAACAATAAAAAAACAGAAAACAACAGAAATAAGTATGAATACAAAGCTCGCAGTTAAACCCTTCCAGTTGCCCAAAAAACCAAATATTAATGGTCCTGTTAGAAAACCAATGGACCCGGCACCAGAAAGTATTGCGATGGCACGGGATGGAACATCCGTGTTTTGCGATGCGGTTCTGTAAACTATTGGTACCAATAAAGAAAATCCGACCCCGGTTAAGAAAAAGCCTAATAATGAAATCAAAAGAAACTTTACCAATATTAGAATCAAGCCAAATAAGGCAATAACGAGGCTCGCTTTGATAATAACAGATGGTCGGAAGAAGGCAGCTAACTTATCTCCTCCAAATCGACCAATACACATGGTGACGGAAAACATACCGTATGCGAGACTATAAGACCATGAGGGGCCCGCAATAATATTTCGGATATACAGTCCTCCCCAATCAGCCATTGCCCCCTCGCTCATCATAATAAAATAAATAATTAGTACGGGAACAAGCATCTTAATCACATAAACTAATGAAAAAATAGTTTGCGATTGAGTTTCACCATTGCTCTCAACTTGCTTTTTTGATCTTCCATTTGTTTTTAAAACACATAATATCACCGTGACAAGCACAATTATCAAACTAAGTAAATGAAGTATCTTTGGTAAATGAACTAATATTACAAAAGACCCTATACCTGAACCGATTATACAGCCCAAGCTAAAACAGGCATGACAGGTAGACATGATATTAATATTCAATTTGCTTTCAATTGACAAAACCAAAGAGTTCATTGCCACATTACTTGATGAAGCAAGAAGGCCCACTATAAACATTCTGACACATAGGTCGGTGTATGTTCTTGAAAAAGGCAATGAAGCAATACTAATAGTGAAAGCGAGAATAATTATTTTCGTCGCGTTTGAACTTCCAAGCTTTTTTATGATCAAAGGACAAAAAAGTAAAGCAATAAGGCCTGCGGCAGACATAGAGAATATGGCAAGGGCAAGTTGAAATTGGGTTATCTGAAGATCGATTTTAACAAATGGAATATATACAAACCAAGTACTAAACATGATCCCATAGGTCATAAAAACGAACATCGGTTCAAGCGCATCTTTAATTTTAAAAATCTTTACCATAGACGTTATAAACTGTTAAAATTTAATTTACTCGCTTTTCCTCGTCTATTTTTTCTCTTTGTTTTTGTTTGGAAACGCCGAATTTATAAGTATAGGCCACCCTGACAATTTGGGTCTCGAAATTGTTCATTCTATGAAGTTCAAAATCTGCGACACTCAATTTATTAGTCTCTGTCCAGATATTAGTCTTGAAAACGTCGTTTATTACCAGACTTATATTTGACCGTTCGTCAATCTTTTTCAAAAGCCCTAAATTCACCTCTCTGGGGATACTTCTTGTTGTGATACCTACAATGAAAGGTGATTGAATATAACCGGAAAGTTCAATGGAAATTCCTTCAGGCAAAGTAAAATTATTGGTAATATTTAATCTGACCGCATTCTTTGACAAGTTCAACTGCTCATTATAAGCATAGATCGTTCTAATTTTCTGATAAAAATAAGTCCCGCTTGCCAATAATTTCCACCAGGCGTTAAGTTCAAAAGGTGCATTAGCAGTAAAAGATATGACTTTCAGGTTGTCTATATTCTTTGGCGTAAGCAATAAGGTATTTATTTCCGTATTTAAAACCGGCTGAAATGTGCTTATAGAGTTGGTATTGTTAGAAAACTCCAAGGAGAAGAAATAATCTAACAATTTATATGACAATGAGTAGTTATCAGTTTTGGTTGGTTTTAACTCTTCATTACCAGTTACGTAGGTGTATGGATCGAGGAATACGATAAATGGTGCAATATCTGTAAAAGAAGGCCTGAAAATACGTTTGTTATAGCCTAATTGTAGGGTATTATCAGCATTAATCTCATACTTTGCTGTAATGCTGGGAAACAGATTCCCGTATTTTCGATCAAATAAAGAATTGTTATTTTGATCAGTCAGATTGGATGAAGTATATTCATATCTTAATCCACCATCAAGATTGACTTTCTTGGAAATAGCGTATTGCAAGGTTGAATATACCGCAAAAATATTTTCGTTCAGGAAGTCTTTTCCATCTAAATTGACAATCAAAGCATTATTCAGATTGTTAAGATTAGTTTCGTTCACATCATTTGTGAAAGAAGAAAGAGCAGCTTTTACCCCCGTTTTAAACGTAAATTTACTGTTCGATGTGTAGTTGTAATCAACTTTAAAAACCTTTATAGCGATTGGGGTATGTTTATCGGTTGCTATAGTTTCGGTTCTTAATAGGTTGCCGGATGAAAAATAATCATTATCGTACAAGTGTTTATTGTTATTTACGTAAGACAGATAATCGGCATTCGCAGTGACGTAGTTGTGCGGGTTAAAAAGATATTTTGCATCAACTCCACTTAATATATTGAGCCATCGATCTCGCTCATTATCGGTTTGTTGTATGCTTTGGTTATTATTTGAAATTGTGTTGTTATCCGCATTCATATTCCACCTTTTCGTATAAAACTGCACATTTGCCCCCAATGATAAGCGATCATTTACCGGTAAATCAAGCCTAATATTCCCTGAATTGGTCAGGTTAGTAGGACTACGATTCGTAATGGTATTATTTGTAAATAAGGTATCATGAAAGGTGTTAATGCGATTTACCTGCCACTGCTCTTTCATTTGGTTATATATTATGGAATAAGACGCAGCAATATTTAATCTGCCAAATTGATTGGTGTAGTTGATATCGCCCCCTAATTTGCCTCTCCTGCCATACCCTCCATTAAGATCATAGCTAAAACTCTTTCCCAAACTGCTTCCTTTCTTTAAAATGATATTAATAACGCCGGCATTACCTGATGCGTCTAAATCAGAGGATGGGTTACTAATCAGTTCAACTTTGGAAACAACTCCTGTGCCTATTCCTTTTAGCATTTGAACAACTTCCGATACTGGAAGATACGTAGGCTTACCGTTGATCATAATTTGAACACCTTCCTTGCCCCTCATGGAAATGTTATTGTTCTGCCTGTCAACTGCAATTCCAGGTGCTCTTTCAATCACATCAAGTACGCTACCACCATTTGCACTGATCGTCTCTCCGACATTAACGACCGTTTTGTCCATCTTTTGCTGCAAAGCCGGTTGTTTATATTGAACGGTTACCTCGTTTAACTGCCTACGTTCTTCATGTAAGATAATTACATCTAAATTGATTGGTACTTGGATGCTATTTACAATCAAAGAATCAATCTTTTCTGTCTTAAATCCAATTAACGAAAGCTTAAGCGAATAAATGCCTTTTACGACATTTGTAAAAGCGAAATCTCCGTTTTGGTCACTTGTTTTTTTAAATTCACTCCGAGGATTAACAACATTGGTGAGAATGCAAATAACATTTGACAAATTGTTGCCACTTGTGTCTTTTATTGTACCCCTGATTTGGGAGAAGGACAAATAAGGTAGAAATGTCACAACGCAAAGAAAGAATAGCTTCTTTCTTAAATTGCTACCGGGAATATTATGCACTTGCAAGTAGTTGGTGTTAGGTTTTGGGATATTGCTTTCTTCAGCCTATGCTTCTAATGTTGTATTTCCTGAATTATTTGCAGATAATTTTTGTTCACCCTCTTCTACGATCACTTCTTTGAACGCTATCAGGAATTCGTTAAACTCAACATGTTTATGCATCATATACAACATCTCCTTTTCGATATCCAGCCAGGTCGATATATCCGCTTCGTTATGTTGAATTTGCGCCTCAAGTTTGTCTAATGCATTTGCTACCTTGGCTTCATTTGTTTCTTTGGCCTCAAATTCATGCCATAGTGTGTAAAATTTATCCCCCGTCACATTATCCAATGTATTCCTAATCTCATCAATAGCCTGCATCTCTCTTTGGATCTTCAACTCCCGAGTTTCCTTATTAAATGCATCAAATGCCCAAACGTCTCCGGCAATAATTTCTATTATATCGTGGATCACGATCATCTCTAATGTTTTTAAAGAATCGACTTTTATTCCTAAATGGGGCTCCACAAGAATAAACATGATAGATATTCTCCAGGTATGTTCTGCAACACTTTCCTGCCTGCCGTCAGATAACCAGCTATGCCTTGTTAATTTTTTAAGGTTTTCAGTAAAGTGCAGGAAATCTAAAATCTTTTTTGCTTCAATTTTCATAGGAACTATTTTGTCAATTTAAGGTTTCATTTTGTGATATATCCATATCAAGATCATAATCTATTAAATGCCTTAACTGAATAGCTCAGTAAATCTTTAAAGTAAAAAAGTCTATTGATTAGTCTCACTTGGTTATTTTATTAGTACAAATATATTTCTAAAGCCGTTTTTTTAATATTAATAAATTATTAACATTAAATCTGAAATTCAAAGCGTTGTTTTTACTATTAAGTTAAAATTTAATAGTAAGATAATATATTTCGTTATGTTTTAGCAAACATAACGAAATATTGATAAACTCAAAAATAAGTTGGCTTTAAAGTAGTTCTCACTCGCAACCTTTGATTACCTAATTAACATAGCTATTTATTGTAACTATGTTAATTGGAATGATATTTTCATTAGGGACTAAAGTAAAGTTACTATTCTAGGTTGATATAAGTAAAGGAGAAGATAACTGAAATTGGATCTAAAGGGTATCAGACGCTTTTGATTTTTGTTATTCTTGAACGGATGTCGTCAAGTTTACTGTGTTAGACTAAGGAGCAAACTGCACTCAGTAAAAGAAGTATGCAAACTGTACAAAAACAATTTGCTACTTAT
>JAABUT010000174.1_pt1 | contig 118706 bp, 123 predicted proteins | sample 5559281 | NCBI WGS metagenome assembly JAABUT01 (sample SAMN10711880, study PRJNA513359) | rock metagenome | isolation source: Antarctica rocks | place: Antarctica: Victoria Land, Ricker Hills nord | collected 2016-01-04 | reverse complement strand
ATTATATGTCATTTCTTCAAAGAACGTCACTATGTTTTCTGTCATTGAAAAGACGATGACATCTCAGTTGAAAAAACAGTCTGAATTATGCTATGAAACGTTTATCGACTGCACGATCTACTCAGTTCTATTGTTTCAAATAGAGACTCTCAATTTGTATTCATCATATGAAAAAGTCTTTGTAAGCGACTATGAATTATCACTAGCTTATTCACTGTTTATTATTCTGAGATCAATGATCAAACAGAGCGAGTCAATTAAGACGTTGAACGCGAACTCAGAATTTACTGTAATTACATGTCGAATGATTGAGCTAAATGAATATCTATAATTGAGTTCAGTGACAATGTCAATATGTTTTCAATCATCTCAATGATTTCTTTCTACTTCAATAAAGAATTTCATCTTCAAATAAGTTTTGATTCAGATACAACTGACTACAAAATCACTTGTGAATGAATTAAAACTAAAAAAGCAGATGATATTGTCATTCAAATGAAAGAGTTACTGAACTTCAATCGTCAACAATTGAAAAAGACTAAGCTGATCATCAAAGCTCAGATCAATAAACATAGATGAAACGTTATTTACAAGATAGATGATCAGATCTGACTATCTTTCAAAAACGTCAAAATCATGAAATCATGCAAGAATTTGAAAGACAAACAGCTAAATCTCTACTCAATCATTGTCAAAGTTGAAACTTTCTATCATCTTTGTCTATTTACAAGCATGAAGCATATACACTTGATGTTCAGCTTAAAGCTACTATGATCATATTCAGAAAACTCTTTATCAGAACAATATTCAGAATCACTCAGATCAATCACTATTGAAAACAATGAACATTGAAAAATAGATAATATATTGAACTTCAAACGCTATCAAGGTTGAATACAGTACAAAGTCAAATGAAAAGATCTAGATAGAAACAACGAATGATACTATGTTGATAAAGAGAAATTCAATGACTCAGAGAAAGTTTTGAATGAATTTCATAAGCTATACTTAAGCAAACTGCGCTAAATATTGAAATAACTATCAACAAAAGTAAGCAAAGAAACTACATTCATGCAAACATGAATTTTCAAAGAAAGAAATAATGTTATAAGTGTATCAAGATTAATAAGATTAAACAGAACTGAAGCTTTAATCAATTTGCAATGCACGCTAGTGAGTATTCTGCGTAATGATTAAAACTAGTCAATAATCTAGTCAAGATCTGATCTAGATCTTACTCAGATTTGACTCAAATATGACTCAACATTCTTTTTCTTTCTTAACACTTTTTTCTTTCATCAACATCTTGTTCATCTACATCATTTTCTTTTCATGTCACAAACACATTTCTTTCAAGTTTAATGCAGTTTCTGAACATTACATAAATAAAAGCTTTTGTATCAATCTTCTTCTGTATTCTTAATATTCAGTTATAATTATTTTTAAAGATCAAGCATTATCAATTCTGATCTTCATTGATTGTATCATTTAGACACGATTCTGACATTATATTAAGAATTCGTTAATCACATGATACTGATCTCATTACTCATTCAACATACTCATTTAGGCAGAACGAGTCTAAAGAAATTCATTTATCTGATGATTGACGTAATTGAAAGATAGAACAACACTAGAGAATTGAATAGAATCAACAACAAGACTGTTTGAATTGCTAAACTACTTATTGCTCATTAAGTATACAAAGTTTACTTAATTACAAGAATCATGATAAAGAATCTTCGTGAATTGCTCAAGAATCAAATTGATCAATAAATTCAATGATAAAGAATCATCATTGTTTGCTAGAAAATCAATCAAATCAATCAACAAACAAATTTCATTTTCTTTGTTGAAGATTAAACATCATTTCATACATCTTTCTTCTTCAATCATTAAGCATCATCATTCATTTGATTCTCTTTCAAATAAATCTCATCATGCTTAGTCATTCATTTATTAAAGAGCATTCTGAGAAATTTCAAACTCATTTCTCTCAAATCTTTGATGCTGATTCATTGAAATCACGAACGAAATCATCAAGTGCTGCATCATTCATTCATGAAAATGACAAATCATTCGTTGAAACAATAATATTTCTTGTGTTTTACGAAATTTGAAAAGCTCAAAATCTAGTTCTTGATGAAGAAATAAATCAACTTTACAAATTAAATACATCAACAAAATGTTTGACAGCTAACTTTTTGCTCAATGACAGAATCTGAAAAAGTCGACTTGATTCAGCTAATAATCAGCTAACATCTGACTAATTCTTTAAATAAGTATAGAAAAATTCGAGAAGTTTACAGAATCTGAGATGAATCTTGAGTTCTTGATAAGACATAATATTAAATTTGAACTCTTGAAAGATTTTCAAATGCTTCTGTATTTTTTTATTCTTTCGCTTCATCACAACGTCTTTAATAAAGTCTTCAACAGTCTCTGTCTCAACAGATCAACGTCATAAGAATTCAACATCAGAAGTCAATTACAAGAGTATATTCATGATTCATCTGTTTAATGACAGACAGATTGAATTCTTGATCAAACTATCTTGTAGATCAGCATAATAAGAATTCAAAATAAGAATTCAACGTCAGAAGTTAATTATAAAAGTATATTCTCAATTCATCTGCTCAATTGCAGACAAAGTTGAAATTCTGATCGTGTTATTCTGCAGATCAGCATAATAATAATTCAAAATAAGAATTTAACATCAGAAGTCAATTTTGAGAGTATACGTGCTTTGCTCTCAATGCAGTGTGTGTGCTTAAAGACGACAGAAAGAATTAAAGCTGTGTAAGAAAGATCTTGAGCTAAGTGATCAAGTTATTGATCAGATAAATAGAACATGACATCTTCGTCAGCAATGAAGAATTTTCATCAAATAAGTGAGTCAACATTCTGAAAGTCAATCTTTTTGAACTCAGCTGATGAATCAACAGCATCAGTCAATAATCACTGAGCTGAAAACTATATGATACATGTGTGCAGAGTTGAATCTCTTTCTTTGAAGCTCTGATTTCAAGTCTTCAGACATGTTTTGAATCTCGATTCATCTGTTCAATGACAGACTGAATTGAAGTTCTGATCAAACTTTTCTGTAGATCAGCTAATAAGAATTCAAAATAATAATTTAACATCATAAGTCAGTTTCAAGAGTATATTCATGATTTATCTGTTCAATGACAGACAGATTAAAATCTTGATTGACTTTTCTTGTAGAGAAGACTGCGTGTACATTGCAACTATCATCACTGTCAATATATAACTTAGCTGAGTTTGTGTCAACAAAAGACACTGTTGTTCATGATTAATAATACGATTTAAAAAAAGTGCTTTGAAGAGATATTCTTTCAATCTTGATGAGTTAATCGAAAAGTTTCTGAAATCTTAGAATTTCAGTCTTAAAGATTTATGCTACGTCTCAATTCAGCACAGACTCGACAGAAAGAATATGTTGTTGAAGATAGAGACTAGATTACTAGAAAGACTAAACGACGAAAGAAGAGAATATATATGTTGATACAATAACTTACTGTTATATATTAAGAGAAAAAGATAAAAGATAAAATTAAGAAGAAGAAGAAAGATGATTTGATGATGTGTAAAAAAGAAGAATAACTGAGACAGATATTTGAGGTTTATATAGTGTAAAATGATCTCTGTTGAGCGATATGAATCTCTTGAGAAATGAAAGATGAATATTCATAACTTACTAATCTTTGCAATTAATGAATGATGAAGAAAATATGTCTTTTCAAACGAAGATGAAGTAAGAAGCATGAAAACTGTCACTTCATATTCAATTACTTCTCACATCACGTCTTGATATTTGTAGAACTTTTATTATTAGTAATATATAGTAGTAATATCATATTAATGACGTGAAATTATATAAATGCTCGACAAACTGTACTTGTATGATATTATATCTTAAGTCTCACTGCAATTGATCTATGTTGAAGAAATGAAGCATGTCAATGTTTTTAAATGAATGATAATTGATATGAGATAGTACTAGATTCATTGAATTGAATCTAGATTCAATGAATCACTAAGATCAATCATTATTGACTAGCTTTAGTGTGAAACATGAACGCGAAAGTTGCTCATCATACTAGATTTATTGACTTGAATGTAAACAACAACTACAATAACACTCAACATGATTAAAGCAATGATTAACAAGACTCTTGATTCAACGACATGATCTGAAAATATCATATGATCTCAACTAGAAATAGATGAATCAATATATCTTCTTATCTTGAATCATTTACAGCGTGAAATGAACAAGTTAGATATTCTAGATGTCAGATTGAACACATGCAAAGTTAAAAGTCTTTTCAATCAAGTCTTTGCAAATGTATATAAACAATTCATTAACATCTTCAACAACATTTCAAAATCTTGAAAAGACAAGTATCTTGTCTTTATAACACAATGATGCAACTACAATAAAAGAAAATGAGTCAAAACTCAAACAGTAGTGTCTGTGAATGAAATTCAGCACATAGTGACATCATTTAACATATCAAATTCTTCGAGTATGAGCTCTTCTTCGATTAATGACATTGATATGCATGAATTTGTCAAGACAGTACAGAACATCATGATTCAAGTTCATTATGATATCTTTCATAATATTTATTGCAGATCACAAGATCTACTAGTATCAAACATTGCAAAGAGCATGATTGAGATTGATGACTTGAACTTTACGACTTTTATAGATTTAATAAGTTTGAAGTTGAGCTATAAAAAAAGAAAATATACAATTTTCTATGAATGTGATGATACAGCAAACATCAGCATAATGAATGAGCGAGAATGAAAAGTAGCTTTTACAGAAATGCACATGAAGAGATTTTTATGATTCTGCTTCATCATTAGAAGAAGCGAAGTGATCTCAAAGATTAGTATGTATTCATAATTCATTTTGATGCTATTTAACTAACTGCTTTGCATATCAAAACGTGAAGAGAGAGTGCATCATCATCATCAGAAAATGCAGCATTGAACAGTTGAGCAAGCAAACAAGTTGAAGACAAAATCGTTCAAGTTACTGTATCTTATAACAACTATGAAACACACGATTAAAAAAGTAACAATATCTGATTGATTTGATGTTCATTAAATTGATCATTTAATCGTTGTAGAAAATGTTTGAATCAACATCTTTCAGCTAGCTCGTCAAAACTCTGCTAATATAACATGTGAATGTATTGTTTATTTATTCACTCAAGTTTTTCTTTTAACTATAGTATTAATATCTCTCATCAATACATCACATCATCACTCTGTATTTTCAAATATTAGTTGTTAATTATACTATCTACTGTTGCTTCTACTGCAGCTTTTATTGTTTCAACAATCAACAACTCTCTCAAAATATTGAGAATGTCTTGTGTTCTCATCACAAGCTCAAGTCATAGTGTACATACTTCAGTTTTCATAAATTCTAAAGATAGAACTGCAGCTGATATCAGAGCTGACAGATGAAATGAAACATTATCTCAAGAGTTACAGATTTGAAACATTCAAAGCACTTCAAAGACTTGTTGAACAATGATTGCTATAATAATGATAGATACGAAGAATACTTAAATAGCGATATAAATGAATCAACGTTTGATGAGAGTGATGTGTGAATGAATGTCAAACTTTTCACGTCTTTCAGCGTCTTAAGTACTGACGAAGAAAGAGACACAGTCAATCTCAACGATTCAGCACTTCAAAAAGCGACGACGTCATCGCAATAAGAAGTGCATCGCTCATCATCAACGACGTGACAAGTCAAGCAGTCAAAATCAATCATTTGAATTGACATCTTTCAAGTCATTTCAGATTGATCGTTCTTGACAACAGAAGTTCATAAAGAACAAGTTGAAGAAATCAAAACAGAACTATGAAAGTTCAGTTATTAAAAGAATCTATCTATGATTGAGCGTAAAATGATGAGAAAGAGAAATATTCATTAAAAAGCATGCATCAATGATAAAAAATTGTCTACTCTACATTCAAGCTTGAATTCTGAGTGATCGAGCGAGTAAGAAGATCACGTCATGATCAAATGACATCAAGTCATGACTTAATGATCAGATTTGTAAAATATGAATTAATATGATTGAACATCTGAAAACATTGATGAACAACTTGCACTATAAAGTTGACTTCATTTTCACGTCTCACGAAGCACGTCAGATAAGCAACAGAATCTTTCAACAGATTTAACTCACTGACATCAACAGATGTATGACTGCTTTGAAATATGATGAGATAACATGATGTTCAAGATTCAAAGAATAGTATCAAATGTATATAATTGACAACAGTATCACAGCGAGAAAACAATTCAACAAGCAATACAGATCTTGTTACAGAATGATGATTACACATGCGCGAAAATGAGATTACATCTTGATTAGAAGATGTTGATTAATTATGACATAGTCATTGAAACAAAGATTTCTTGTCTCAGTCATTGCAATGATGTTTGTCAGAATGACATTTACTCAAGAAAGAGAATCGTTTACAAGTCAAAATCATATTAGAGAATTCTTTGATGTTTTATCAATATTTTTGATCACTTTCGTCTCAGCAATGATAGCTCACTGCATTCAAGAGTGACAGATGAAAACATGCATACTTGCAAAGTTCAAGAGTCTGAAATCTTCATGTAAGTCTTGCAGATTAATTGAAATCTACACATCAGACACAGAAACGACAATATGCTGATCATTATAACTGACTGATGATATTTAATGACAATTTGAAATAAGCAAATCATTGCTCATCAAGACGTGATATTATTACTTCTTTGTACTCGAATCATGAAACTTGTTGAAAGAAAAGATGTAAAAAGAGTTTTCAATATTACTTCTGTTCTCAATGAATACATAACATTCTTGAATGATCTTTTGAAAAATGAGATGAATGATCAGTGAAAGAGTTTGAATAAAACAATCAAGAAAAGCGATAAAGTGTTATTGAAAATCGATGATTATGAGAATAATGATGACATAGAGAGCACTCGAAAACAGATGAACATAAGTGAAACATAAGTTGTTCTTCTGAGCATCATCACGCTTCGTTCAATGAATCACTCTCAGTCGAAATAAATTGATAATAGACGTTTAAACTAATAGTTGATTGATAGAATTTCAATGTACAGTTAATTCTAATGAACACTCAGCTCGCAGCAGAATCTAGAGTGAAAATAGAGAACACATCAATCAAGAACAACAAATAAATAAGTACATCTTAAGATTAAATTGATGATCAAAGCTCAAGTCTGAATGATGCAACTTTCAATGAAGAGATAAAGATTCACTTGTACAAACTGACAGTGAGAAAGAAGAAGATGAAGATAAAGAAATATTAAACACAGTGAAATTGAACTTGATCACAATTGATGAAGAAGTTGAGATTGAAGTTAGATGAACATCTGTAATATACTAGAAATTCTAAAGACGACTTGATACTAGCAAATGCAGAGAAGTATGAGACGTTTAAACAGTGAAATGATCATGCAATGAATATTGATGTATTGTGCGAGAAAGATGACATTGAAGAATCATTAAATAGTTAGTGGTATGATTATTGATTCACGTTGATTGATTGCAAGCGTACTTAGAAACAATAATAGCTAGATCTACAAATTCATTAGTATAATTGATAATGAAAGCATATGAGAGATCATTACAGTAGACAGTTGATATGCAACTTGAAATTTTAGCAAACTGAATAAAGTAAACTATATAACGTTGACATTTCAACTAGTCTCGAGCTCAAAATCGTCTCGTATCAACGATGTCAATCAATATTGATTATACAAATTCAAAGCTACTGTTGAGAAATCTTTCTATGAAACATTGATTCATTCATATGCAATGTCATCAATGATAAGTAGTATATTGCAGTGATAGTAAATCAAGTGTCTGCTTTTGCTTGTATCATAGTAATAATAGTATCTAGTAGCATTCAATACAGTAATTAAACAGTCTCATATTCATTATCTTTGTCTTTGATCTTGTTTACATCTCGCTCAGATCTGACTCAGATCTTACTCACTCAGATCTCGTTCAGATCTTGCTTACTTTCATCTTGTCAATTCAGATCTCGTTCAGATTCTGCTTAACATATGTTGTGAAAGACATGATCATATTTTATTCAGAATCATCGTCTTTTTTTAGAATATTTTTTCGCATACAAAGTCTTGCGCTTTAAACGTTTTCATGATTCACGTCGTTTATGACTTGCATATGCATGTCAGATTTCAACGATCAATGAAGCTGCTGACGATGAAATAAATAGTGATGTTGATGTGCATGAAATCTGATGATATGAGACGAGTGAGTTAATAATTTCTCAACAAACGCTCTTCAAATTTGAACACGTCAGATGTTCATCTTTGCTCGTAAATACTGACGTTTCTGTCGATAATGTGACTATATCAACTTGAGAAAGATATTGCATTTGACTATCATTGAAAGTTTGCTTGAGCGTTAAATGAAATGATGTGCAATTTGTAATTGTGACGAAGATGATGATTTTATCGCGCTCATCAATTAATATATCGACTTGAGAAAGATATTGCATTTGACTGTTCTCATTATCAGACTCGTATGCAGAAACTTGCTTTGCATCATTAATCAATGCATTGAAGCTTTCACATGATGATGATGAATGATAGAAAACATACTTCTTGTATCAAGTACTATTCATAATATTCAAATTTAACGAAGATCTTAAGTCTCAAGAACTCATAAGACTAGACAATATCAACTCATTGTTTATCAAGATTCTGCGTTCATTTCAATGAACTTTCAATGAAATAGATTTATCGTCAGAGAAAATGATAAGTGACGACGAGATTTTGCAACTGAGAGATGAGTTCACTTCGTGCAACATCTTTCGATGACAAGAGATGAATGATAGACAACTTTGACTTTCAATATCATTGAAAGTCTGCTTGAGCATTAAACGAAACGTTGTGCAATCTATATATATGATGAAGATGACTGTTTTATCATGCTCATCAGTTGAAGATGTGATCTGAGTAACTGCATTCACATAAAGAAACTTCAGACTGATGACTTTTGATCTGAAATGAAATTCAAAGCATTGAAATTTCTCATCAAATGCACTTGAAGACACATTGAATCACTCATCATCAGTGATATTTAGAAGTAACTGAAACGAGAGAATCTGTCTTGTCTTGCATCAACATGATGTCTTTGACATAACGTCATCAAAGCATCAAACAACTATAGATTCAATGTTGAAAAGTTGAGATTTCTCATCAGATGCACTTAAAGACGCGTTGAATTACTCATCATCAGATGTACTTAAAAGCGAGTGAGATGAAAGAATCTGTCTCATCTTGCGTCAACATGATGTCTTTGACATAACGTCATCAAAGCATCAGATAACTATATATTCAATGTTGAAAAATGATGCAGAAAATATGAGTTTTAGCGCATTTAAAAACAATCTAGTTCTGATTAAGTCAAGATTCAAGTCAAATAAAAATTGAATTGAAAGTTAGTTTTATTCATGTTCTTGTTTACTTTCTGCAATCTTTATTTCTTCACACGCTCTTTATCTTTAAGACTTCATTGAATTTATGATATAATTTAGTCATCACTTTACATATTAATGTAAGATATATTGAAAGATCATCTTGCAGCTATGCACATGATCAAACGAAAGAGTCATGAATGCAAGATAAGCATGATCATTATTTATTGCACTTATTTCAAGTATCATCAGCTTATCTCTGTGCTAAAAATAATTCAAGCTCAATTAAAGAATTAATATCAAACAACTTTGAATCTGTTTATGCTTCAGTAAAACATAGAAAGAAGTTGAAATCTGACTTGAAAGAAAAGAACAGTTGAGAATTATCATTAATGAAAATACAATCACTGATGTGTATAAAATTCACGTTGAATTTCATTATTGATGATAAGCAGTCTACATCTACACTGTCGTTCAACGAGAATGATCATAGAAGAAATAAAAAGCGTACTTTGAACATGTTGAGCATGCTATCAAACTCTCAACATGATTCATCTCATGTCTTCATTGATTTCAAGATCAAGTCACGCAGCATGAAGTCTATGAATTCTTCGTTCTATGATTGACAGCGAAGAGAAGATGATCATCACGACTCATCATATATCTGAAGTGAGAGTATTCAACGCAAGAGAGAAATTTCAACAGTCGCGCACAAGAACATCATGTGATAGATGATTTCATATTTGCAAACTATGATTATGACTGAATACGCGAGCGAAGACTGCGAATCATGAGCTGACTTTCAGCAAAAAGTCAATCTTTCAACTTTCATAAAAAGCATATGATTGAGAGTGATTAATTGTATAATTCGAATCATCAATTGAAGAAATGATGATGTAAAGATGAAATCAACATCTCATGAAGTAAGAAGAGTAAAGCAATCATGATTGAATGATGTTCACTCAAACTAACGCAGTTCAGATGTATGACATCATAAGCAACTATCAATTTTATATAATGTGTAAGATTTGCATCTTGATTCTCAATTATTACGATTTTATCAACAACACAGTCTCAATGAATTTAGTTCATGCTTTATTGAAGAACAACATCTTTCTAAGCGTTGATCATCATGATGTAGAATAATCTTCTTGAAATACTTTCATGCTGACGTTGAGAAGATTAACTTATCAGAAATGTTCAGAAACTTCATTTTAACAAAAGCATTGACATCTTTCATGCACAATGATCATCACGAGAGCTTTGACATCACAAGTTTAACACAGCATATGTTCAATTCTATCATGTTTCTGATGATCATTCTTGTGACAACTATGATTTAACATAGTATAGAGAAATACAGATAGAATGCGCGAGTTGAGAATCACTCTCAGAAATGAGAAGTTGAAGATATGCTTCGTTCTGCTCAGATCAAGAGACATATACACTGACAAAGTGATCACAAATAATCACATATTCATCACAAGACAATGATTTACTCAGTTTATCTTGAAACAAGAAACTATGTGATGATGATTGTGAAAGAAGCTGATGAAACAAAGTCAAGTGAAACTTGATTTGAATGCAAAGAATGAATTCATATACTTTTCTCTTGTGCACTCGCTGTCTGATGTAGAAGACATCAACAACGACTTTGATTGTCAGTGAAGTGAATTCAGAAAGAGAAAGAAGAAAAGCTTTACAGAGAACAGTTTGAATCATGAAGCTGTCTTGAAGTTCTTCATGAAGAATAAAGTATGTTTTTTCTCGCTCTGTTGCAACTTTGATCTAACAAAGATGATAGAAGAACGATGATACAGACAGTGAGAAACTCAAGACAAGAATGAGTCGTAACTCATCATAATCAATTTCAATTCTGCACATGAGAGAGTCAAGCGCAGTTCAGAATCAAGCTCATTATTATATTATTCTAGAACGATGACGTTGAGAGAGTCAATGCATGCGTAAGTGTTTCATATCAAGAATCGACTGTTGAATCATATTTGTCTCAATATCTTGATCAAATTTAGATTGAATTTCAACTAATTGAGACATAATGCATAAAGAGAAAACATGCAAAAGAATTCTGTAAGTGATTTCAAGAAAGTGAAATGACTTGTATCTGTGTCAGAACTGACTCATTTGATGACTTTTGTTTTGCTAACTATGATATTGTGTATAACGTGTACATGATGTCAGAGACTAGACTAAAGATACTATTAATATAGAAGAATGATATTATTATTACTTGATAGAATCTAGATACAAGATATACATCAAATAATGTACAAGATGAAAGACAAAAAGCGAAAGAAAAGAATGAAAATCAGACTTCTATTATACATGAATCAGACAGAATTAAGACTAAACAGTAGTTTTAAGACTTAAGATTGCTGTAACTAGATTCAGATGATGATGACTAGATTAATGACTGTGTTATGAGCATGTCAGAATTGAATAGAGTTTTTATAACTTGCTAACTTTAATCAATTTACAATCAACGCTTGAGAGTTGAGTATGTAATGATTAAACTAAGTTCTAATCTGATTTATGTTCTAATTCTGAATGATGATCTGATTCGTTGAACTGCAAACAGATTCATTGAACTCATGATGTTTGCAATTTATGTTCTAAATCTGAGTGATGATCTGACATCATGACACGTGAAGACAAGAATCAAAAATTCGTAAGTGTGTTCAGCGAAAGACAATGAGTTTAATACTGTGCAGAAGATGTACAGCATGCTCACTATACTTATTATGTAGAAAACTCATTCTATATTCTTGTGATAACAAGATGAACGAGTAAGTATCTAAAAGTTCTTTTCATCGTTGATCGACAAAGACTGATGTACAATGAACTCACAGAAGACATTGAAAGAATGAGATATCAACATGATAGATTTGATTCATTCTCTTGATTGTATACTGTATGCTAAGCTCTAGATTGCAAACACATCTTTCGTTGACAAGTCAGATGCTGATGATGTTGAACTGAGCATCATAAAGACTTTGACTTCAGATGAATATTGAATTCGCGTCGAAGAAAAAGCATTTATGATTTTCAAACTGCATACTACTCAAACTTCTTGAGCGAAGAGAGTGAGCATCAAAAAAGAAGAAAGAGTCTGATACAGTAAGTCTGCTGAATCATTTAGCATCATCGACGATGCTTGAAGATATAAGCAGTTTGTACAGTATATGCAAATCAAGCGCAGATTCTCGATGAAAATCATTATTGAAAGCGACGATGATTGAAATTTAGACTAGATAAATCAATATGTCACAAATCACTTGATTGTTGTACTATTTTCAAACATGTATGATGAAAAGAAATATCTTGTCATACATAACATAATTTACAGCAAAGACGATCTAACTGATTCAAATGAAAAAAGAGTGAAGATTGATTCAAACGTGTATAGCGAAAAGAAATATCTTATCATACATAACATAATTTGCAGCAAAGACAATTTATTCAATTCAAATGATAAAAGAGTGAAGAGCAACAAGATAAAAAGAGACATTCAAAGAAACTTAACTATATATAATGATCTAGTAACAGAATGCGCAAACATTTAAAAAGATAACATAAGTAATATTAATGTGATGATTGTTGCAAGAGATAAAATCAATATTAGCTGAGTGCACAGCTAAGTCAGCTAAGTGACAGCTAAGTGACAGCTAATAGTCAGCTAATAACTGAGAGAATCAGCTAATTTCAATCATTAGCTGACACATGAAATTAACAGCTAACTCAGAAAAAGTCGACAAAAATCAGCTAATACTGACTTTTTTCGCCTCATGATTTTGTCGATGTAAACAACAAGAAGATGAAATCAAAGAGTTGAAAACTAAACTTCAAGCTAAAGAAAACACTTCTTCTGATTTCATCTACTTTAAGCGTTCTAGATCTCAAAAAATATCTGATTCTTTGTTGTTTACTGATGAAAAGAACTCTACTTAAAAGAATTGATATGAAAAAATTCAGAATAAATTAAAGATCAATGTCAATCTCTTTTCTAATGAATGAGTTAAATTGAGTTATATACATTCTAGATTATTCAATGATGCAGCTGAAATTATTCAGACTAGATGCAAATGAGACTGTATCAATCTTTATAAGATCATTGATGATCTTTTGAAAAAGCTAGCTCAGTTGTTCAATGACTTGAATAAGAAAGTCAACTTTCATAGAGAATATTACAACTTGATTCTGTTGAAATCGTGTCTAGATCATTCAATCAAAGAAACTTAAGACTGATATATATATATTGCTTTTTAAAGATAGTTATAACAAGACATTAAGAATACAGAAGAGAAAGAGTGCAAGCTCTTCTATAAATAATGACTTGAGACTGCGTTAGACTTGATACAGATGTGATGTAATATGTCAGATGTATTTGTCTAAAAGAATGATGAAAGAGATGAATGAAGAAAGTGCTGAACAATGAGAAGAAGTGCTGAGAATGACTTGAAGAATTCAATAGAGATGCGCTAAATTCATACTAAACATAGCATCATGACTTGCTTTAATCAAATTGATTAGAATTAGATCTGAACTTTGACTGATTCAGACATGTTCATAACATTATTTCTTTCTTCAAACATTCATGTTTGCATGAATAGAAAAGAAATAAAAGTAAAAAATTCATCGTGTTTTCAATTTAATGCAACTTATTCAAATATAGCTTGTGAAATTCATTCAGAACTTTCTTCAAGTCATCAAATTTCTCTTTATTGACATAGTATCATTCATCATCATGATTTATCTTGATTCATTTGATCTTGTATTGTAGTCTTTCTTTATATCGTCTGAAGTTCAATATATTGTTTACTTCTCAATGCTTTTCATTCTTTTCAATGATTATTGATCTAAAGAGTTCAGAATGTTGTCTTGATAGAAAGTCATTTGATGAAGATCATAGATACTTCGAACTGAACATTGAATGTATATGCTTCATGCTTCTAGATAGCTGAAGATGATAGAAGATCTCAACTTTGACTGTGATTAAATAGAGATTAAACTGCTTGTCTTTCAAATCTTTGCATGATCTAGTGATTTTGTTGTTTTTGAAAGTTAATCAAACTTGATCATCTATTTCATAAATGACATCTCGTCTATGCTTGTTCATCTGAGCTTCAATGATCTGCTTGATCTTTTTCAATTGTTGATGATTGAAGATAAGAAGTTTGCTCATTTGAATGATAATGTCATCGATCTTTCTAGCTTTAATACGTTAATGAGTCGTTTCATAATCAGTTGTATCTGAATCGAAACTCATTCGAGAGTGAAAGTTTTTATTGAAGTAGAAAGAAGTCATTAAGATAGTTAAGAATGTATTAAAATTATCACTGAATTTCATCATTGAAAGTCATTTAGCTCAATCATTCTGCATGTAATTGCAGTAAATTCAAAGTTCACATTCAACATCTTGATTAACTCATTTCAACTGATCATTGATTTCTGAATGATAAACTATTGATAGATTGACTTTGATCTTCAGTCGTTTACAAAGACTTTGTCACATGATTGATATGAACTAAGAGTCTTTATTCAAAACGATAGAACTGAATAGATCATGAAGTCAATAAACGTTTCATAGCATGATTCATACTGTTTCTTCAATTGAGATGTCATTGTCTTCTCAATGACAGAGAACATAGTGATGTTTTTTAAAGAGACGACATATGATCATGCAAATGACGTTATAGTTTTTTGATAGAAGTAGCTCAGTGATGAAGTTCATAGCTATATCTTGTCAACGCTGCTGAGAAATCAATAGAGACTGAAGCAAATCATTTGTATCATCTCAAGATGCTTTGCTTTGCTGATAGACATGATAGTTTCAAATGTATTGTTGAATAGTTGCTTAATGATCTGATCAATAATAGAAGTGTTGAACTAGATCAATCATTCATTTAATGTCAAAGTGCAAGATTGATGATTGATCATGAATCTTTTGAAGCAATTTTGTATGTATTTGTTTCAACACTCATAGTAGACTCTTTTTGAATAAAACGTTGTCAATGATTTGACAGTTCTTTAGCTTCATATCATGAAGCTTCAGTTCATCTTTGTTCATAGCTTGTCAATACTCATTGCATAGTTCATTCTTCTGATTGACTAGACGTACGCGTTGATGAAAATTAGTCTCGTATTCAGATTCAATTTTGAACTCAATTAATAAAACGTTTATTCAATTCAAGATCAGTATAGTCTGAAAACAATCATTTATATCTTTAGTTGATTCAGAACTATCAATCATCAACATTCTAGTTAAAGCATCAACTTTGATGTTTATTTTGTCTGATCAAAAGATAATCTAAAAGTTAAACTTCAATAGAATATTCAAATAGTTTGCTTGTCATCAAGTCAGCTGTTTGTTTTTCATAAAGATCTTCAAAGTCTGATGATCAGTAAACATCTGAATAAATAGCTCAGTATCTTTTAGTTCAAATCATCAATGTTCAAAGCATTGAATGATAGTTAGTAATTTCTTGTCATAGATGTGATAATTGCATTCAGCTGAAATCATGCTCTTGCTATAGAAGACTATCGAGTGAAGCACATTCTCATCATTATACTGAGATAGTATGTCGTCTTTTACATAGTTGAATGTATTGATTTTCAAAATAGCTTGATGTTTAACATCAAAATGACGTAGAACTGAGATCGAGCTGATCTGCTTCTTTAGATTGTCAAAGACTTCAATGCAGACTTTGTTTCAAACAAAAGACGTGTTTTTTCAAATCAGCTGAGTGAACAACTTGACTAGTTTCAAAAAGTTCTTGATGAAGCATTGATAGAAATTGACGAAGTTGACGAAGTCTTGTATCTCTTTTAGATTAGTAGATGTAGCTCAATTGACTATAGCTTTCACTTTGATAAAATTCATGCAAAGATCTTGTTTTGATACTATGATCTTTAAGAAGACTGTTTCTTCTACGTTGAATTTGCACTTTCAAATATCTATCTACAGATCAGCATCTCATAGATGATTTAGTATCATCTTGATATATTGTTTATGCTTCTTTTGAGTCTTGCTGTATATGAGAATGTTGTCTAAATAAGCTTGACAGAAGTCATTTAGAAAGTCTCATAAAACATCATTCATATATTGCTGAAACAAGATCGAATCATTCGTTAATTCAAATAATAGAATCTTTGATTTGTACGCTTCTAGAGCGATAATGAAGATCGTATAGTTTTCACTATCGAGATGCATACGAAGTTTGTTGAAAGCGAAAATTATATTCAGTCTGATCAGATGCTTGCAGTCAACGATTTTGTCAATCATCCCATTTATGAGTGATAGAAAGTAGTGATTTCTTTTGATAATGACATTAAGCTTTCGATAGTCAATGCAGAAGCGAAAATCATTATTGATCTTCAGAGTGAATAAAACGAGTGAGAAATATGAGATCTTGCTAGAAGTAATAAAATTCTTTGACAGATTTTCGTTCAGATATTCTTTGATCTTCTGAAGCTTGTAGAGTGACATTCAATAAGCTCGACATTTAGAAGAAGTGACATCGTTAGTGAGCTTTATGTTATGATCATATGAATGATGAGATGATAGCTTATCAACTTGAGCTCGATCAAACACGTCAAGAAAATTCTGATATTTCAAAGATAGCTTGACTTTGATGTCTTCTAAATTTTGAGCTGATGCATCAATGAAAGCGACGTCTAGAACGTTCAGTTCGCATTGAGTGTTGTAGACTATTTTTCTATCAATATCTTCGATTGACATAGCGAAAATCTCGATGCAATTCTTCTTTGATCATTTAATCAATGCATGAAAAGATGCAGTTCTCACACTGAACATAAAAAAGTTATTTTTCAAAGCAGTAGAAGCTAATCATTGAAGCACTTTAAAAGCTGAACTGATAGAAGAATTTAATGATCATAATCATTTTGAGTGTGAAGCTTTAGCTGACATTGAAAAAACAGAAATGAAAGCTTTTAATTCATTTGAAAAAATGATGACATCGTTTTGCATATCTAGTAGTATTTCATTTTTATTCATTCAGAGCTTTTCTAATATGACGTCATGATGATTTATATCAGCTATCGTTACGAGCGTATCAAGACTGATAAGACTGAACAAGACTGAAGCTTTAATCAATTTGCAGTGCACGCTAGCAAGTACTTTGCATAATGATTAAAGCTAGTCAACGATCTGATTGAGATCTGACTCAGATTTGACTCAAATATGACTCAACACTCTTTTTCTTTCTCAACATTCTTTTCTTTCATCAACATCTTGTTCATCTACATCATCTTCTTTTCATGTCACAAACACATTTCTTTCAAGTCTAACACAGTCTTTAAACATTATATAAATAGAAGCTTTTGAATCAATCTTCTTCTGTATTCTTAATATTCAGTTATAGCTATTTCTAAAGATCAAGCACTATCAATTCTGATCTTCATCAATTGTATCATCTAGACATGATTCTGACATTATATTAAGAATTCGTTAATCACATGATACTGATCTCATTACTCATTCAATCAACTCGTACAGATGAATCGAGTCTAAAGAAATTTGTTTACCTGATGATTCAATCTCGAAAGACAAGAACAACATCAGAAAATTCATAGAATCAATGAGAACATATGATTGTTGAATTGCTAGAAAATCTATCGCTTATTCAGTACGCATTCGTTCAAAATCGATTAATAGAATCTATGATAAAGAATCTTCGTGAATTGCTAAGTAGAGAATCAAATCAATCAAGAGAATTACAATAAAGAATTTTCGTGAATTGCTTCAAGATCAATCATTCTCAGAAACATCTTCTTTGTTGAACAAACATACATCTTTTTTTTTCAATCATCAAGCATCGTCATTCATTCAATCTTCTTTTAAACAATTCTTATCTTCTTCATTATGACATCTAAGAACACATCTAATAAAGATAAAGCTTTCGTTGACTTTTTGCAACAAACACGTTCACAAGATTTCTCTTCTATTGTTGATTCACAACATGCTTCTTCATTCATTGCTTTCAACGAATTAAACGCTGAAATCATCATACACGATGATATAAAAGTATGAAAGAAACGTATCTATGTTCTTAATAGAGAAACAGATCATCTCATCGAGATGAAACAACGAGACAAGAGCGAAATTCAACAGTTGAAAGAAAAACTACAAGCTTTCACTGCTATCATAGTCAATGTAATCATCACTGCTCTCTTGATTGTCATCTACTTCAAATGATCTAAATATCACAAAATACTCGATTCTTCAATGTTCACTGATGAAAAGAACTCTACTTGAGAGAACTGATCTCTTGACATACGAGAGAAGTTAGCAATGAACGTTGACATCTTTTCAAATGAACTCTACAAGCTGAGCTACATTCACTTTCAACTAGCAAATGATGTCGTCGAAGTCACTCAGATCAGACGTGATCTCAACTGTGACAATTTCTATCTGACTGTCAATGAACTTCTAAAGAAACTAGCTCAATCATTTCATGATTCTGATAAGAAGAATAACTATCGTAGAGAATATATTAATCTGATTCAAGAATCAAAGAAATTCAGCAATTTCTTTAATCAGTTTAAACGACTATACATCTATCTGAAGTATCAGAAGAACGTACTAGTCGTTAATCTAAAGAATAAAATAAACTCTCATCTTTGAATCTTTTGAACAACTCAGATGAAGTCACTCATCAAGCTATCAGATATTCGAAACTATCTGATTCGCTTGAACAATGAACATAGAGCAGTTTGAAAGATCAAGAACAAACTACTCAAATGTGATGATTCAAAGATCATCATTTCTAGAGCAATTATTGCTGTTCAGTCTTCGACTTTGAAGTCTGACTGATCAAAGTCGCGCAGCGCAGTTTTGACTAACGTCAAGAATGCAAACGTTCTAGTTGAAATCTGTTTTGTATGTCACAAATCAGATCATAGTTTCAAAGAATGCTCAAATTGATCTATCAAAGTTAATGCAGTTGACGAGAACTATGATTGTTTTGAACTCAATACTGAATCAGAGTTTGAGTCAAAAAACTAGTTATCTCTTCAACAGTCACTGAAGTGAAGATTATATCTTTGTGCAATCTAGACGAAATTCTATTGAAAGAGAATTACTTTGATAAGTCGTTTCTGATCAATGCTTTTCTCATCTCTCAGAAACAATCTTTCAGTCTTCATTCTTTAATAGACAGTGATTCAGTCGTCTACATGATCATACATTTCAATCTAGTCAATAAAGTATGCAAGAAACTGAGAATTCAATCTATATCACTGACAAAAGAGAAGTTAATAAAAGATTATGATGAAAAGATATTTAAGAAGATCATCACTTATAAAATTCTACTCAATCTCATCATCAAAAGTCATAAGAAATTGATTGTATCAATGTTGATAGCTGATATTGATCATCATGAAGTCATTTTGAATAAGCTCTGAATGAATAAAAATGAAATATTACTGAATATGCAAAATGACGTCATTGTTTTTTTGAATCAATTGAATACTTTCATTTCAGTTTTTTCAATTTCTCTCAATTCAAAGCACTTAAGTTGATCGCGATCAACTTCGCTCTCTTCAATCACTCAGACTAAGATCTCTACAATGCTCAGACGACTTGTTTAAATCACTGCTCAGAAAAAGTCATTCTCGATTCAAAGCATAAACATCACTTCATTCAAAACATTGTTAAATCATTCAAAGAAGAACAAGATCAAAGTCTTTGCTTTATTCATGATGAACATCAATAGAAAAATCACGTACAATACTCAGTGCAATTTGAATGCTTTAAACGTTTCTTCAATCAATGAAACGACTCAGAATTTAAAAGACATTAAAACGAAGCTGCTCTTGAAATATCACGAGTTTCTAGATGTTTTTGATTGAGTTCAATTGAATAAACTATTCTCTCATCGCTTCTATGATCATAAAATTGAGCTCACTAGTGATTCAACGCTTTCTCGCTGTCGAGCATATTGAATGTTCTCTGTCAAACTTCTAAAAGTAAAGAAGTATCTGAACGAGAATCTGTCAAAGAAATTCATCACTCTCAGTCAGACTCTTTATTTCTCATCAATTCTATTCATTCTCAAAGCAAATGAAAATCTTCAATTCTGCATGAACTATCAAAAGCTAAATGTCATTTTCAAAAGAAATAAATATTCTCTATCGTTGATAAATGAGATCATTGATAAAATAGTGAGTTGCAAGCATCTGACTAGATTGAACATCATATCAGCGTTTAACAAACTTCAAATGCATCTTAATAATGAGAATTACATCATCTTTATCACTGCTTTAAAAGCATATAAATACAAAGTGCTATCATTCAAACTAACTAATGAATCAATCTTCTTTCAGCAATATATGAATGACATTTTATGAGACTTTCTGAACGACTTTTGTCAAGTCTATCTAGATGACATTCTCATCTATAGCAAAACAAGAAAGAAACATAGAGATCACGTCAAACTAGTATTGAAACGACTACGCAAAGCTGAACTGCAAATGAATATTCGAAAGTGCAAATTCAATGTAGAAGAGACTGTCTTTCTAGAAGTCATTGTATCAGAACTAGATCTTCGTATGAATCTCAGCAAGATGACAGTCATAGTCAGCTGAATCACTTCAATCAATCTAAAAGAAATTCAGAGCTTCGTGAAATTTGTTAACTTCTATCGTTGTTTCATTAAAAACTTCTTGAAGCTTGTCAAATTATTCACTCAGTTGACTAGAAAGAATACATCTTTTGTTTAAAACAAGATCTGTGTTCAAGCTTTTGACAATCTCAAGAAACAAGTCAGCTCAGTCTCAGTACTTCGTCACTTCGATCTCAAATGACAAGCTATTCTGAAGATCAATGCTTCAAACTATGTAAAAGATGAAATACTATCTCAGTACAATGATGAGAGAGTTCTTCATTCGATGACATTCTACAGCAAAAGCATGATTCTTGCTGAAATCAATTATCACATCTATGACAAGAAATTGCTAGTCATTATTCAATGCTTCAAACACTGACGACTTGAATTGAAATGCATTGAACTACTCATTCAGATGTTCATCGATCATCAGACTTTGAAAATCTTCATGAAAAACAAATAGTTGAGTCAATGACAAGTCAACTATCTGAACATTCTATCGAAGTTCAACTTTCAGATCATCTTTAGATCAGACAAAATAAACATTAAAGTTGATGCTTTAATCAGAATGTTTTTAGTGAACATCTTTAAATCAGCTCAAAGACTTGAAGATCACTTTTAGACTATTCTGATCTCTGATAAAGTCGATGTTTTATCTATTGAATCAGAAGCAAATCTCTATCAACGAGTATATATGATCAATCAAACAGATGAGTTCTGCAGCGAATATAAACAAGCTATGAACGACAACAAGCTCAAATTTCATATCACTAAACTGAAGAACTGCAAAATCATTGATGACGTTCTATTTAGAAAAGATCTACTGTGAATCTCTGAGAACATGCACACGAAATTACTACAAGAAGTGCATGATCAATCTTCAATCTCTCACTTCAACAATAAATGAATTATCAATCTAGTTCAGCATTTCTACTATTGATCAGATCATCGAGCTACTATTTGATGATACATTCAAAACTGTCATGCTTGTCAGCGAAGCAAAGTCTCTAAAGATAGCATCAATGAACTTCATCATTCTCTTTTGATTTCACAGAAACGCTGAAAGAATATAGCTATGAACTTCATCATTGAACTATCTCTGTCAGAAGACTATAACATCATTTGCACAATCATATGTCATTTCATCAAAGAATGTTACTATGTTTTCTGTCATTGAAGAGATGATAACATCTCAGTCAAAGAAACGGTTTGAATCATGCTATGAAACGTTTATCAACTGCATGATCTACTCAGTTCTATTGTTTCAAACAGAGACTCTCAATTCATATTGACTATGTGAAAGAATCTTTGCAAATGACTGAGAATCACAACTAGTTTATTCACAGTTTATCATTCTGATATCGATAATCAATCGAAACAAGTCAATCAAAACGTTGAACGCGAACTTAGAATTTACTGCAATTACATGCAGAATGACTGAGCTAAATGAATATCTATGATGAAATTCAGCAACAATTTCAATATTTTCTCGATCACTTCAATGATCTTCTTCTACTTTAATAAAGAATTTCACTTTCAAATAAGTTTCAATTCAGATACGACTAACTATGAAATGATTCGTGAACGACTTGAAGCTAAAAAGACAGATGATATTGTCATTTGAATGAAAGAGCTGCTGAGCTTCAATCATTAACAATTGAAAAAGACGAAGCTGATCATTGAAGTTCAGATCAATAAACATAAATGAGACGTCACATATGAAGTAGATGACTGAGTTTGATTATCTTTCAGAAACGTCAAGACAACGAGACTCTGCAAAGATTTGAAAGACAAACAGCTAGATCTCTATCAAATCACTGCTAAAATAGATATCTTCTATCATCTTTGTCTATCAGTCAGCATGAAGCATCTGCATTCAATATTCAGTTCGAAGCTACTACAATTGTATTCAGAAGATCTTCTATCAGAACAACATTCAGAATCACTCAGATCAATCACTATTGAAGACGATGAACATTGAGAGATAAATGATATATTGAACTTCAGATGTTATTGAGATCGAATACAGTACAAAGTCAAATGAAAAGATCTAGATAAAGACAACGAATAATACTATGTCGATAAAGAAAAATTCGATGACTCAGAGAAAGTTTTGAACGAATTTCATAAGTTATATTCAAGCAAATCGCGCTAAATATTGAAATAACTATCAACAAAAGCAAGCAAAGAAACTAAATTCATGCAAACATGAATTTTCGAAGGGAAAAGTAATGTTACGAGCGTATCAAGACTGATTAGAGCTAGTCAACGATTTAGTTGAGATCTGATTTAGATCTGATTCAGATTTGACTTAGATATGACTCAACACTCTTTTACTTTTTCAACATTCTTTTACTTTTTCAACACTTTTTTACTTTCTCAACACTCTTTTACTTCATCAACATCTTGTTCATCTACATCGTCTTCTTTTCATGTTACAAACACATCTTTTTCAAGTCTAACGCAGTCTCTGAACATTACATAAATAGAAGCTCTTGTATCAATCTTCTTCTGTATTCTTAATATTCAGTTATAACTATTTCTAAAGATCAAGCACTATCAACTCTGATCTTCATTGATTGTATCATTTAGACATGATTCTGACATTTTGACTGATCAGTCATTTTCATTTCTATGATTCTACAAGTAGCTTTGACTGATTTTTCAACAAAGATGATCTGTTTAGTTGTTTAAGCTTTGATCATTGCTTCTCTATTCTTGATCTTTCAAATAGCTCATTGATTGTTATTCAATCAAATGAGATAGAAATAAATTTCTTTCAGAGTACTGAATTGAATCAATTGAGTTACTTAAGTGAATTGAAGTTGAAGATTTATTTTATTCTTTAGATCAATGATCAGCTGTTTTTCTTAATAGTCTAGATAGAAGAATAGTCGTTGAAATTGAGTATAAAACTCGCTGAATTTCTTCTGTTCTTGAATCAAGTTGTAGTAGTTTTTACAAAAGTTGACTTCTTTATCTGAGTCATCAAACAACTGAGCTAACTCTTTCAAAAGCTCATCAACGATCTTGTATAAGTTGAAACAGTCACGTTCGCGTCTTAACTGAGTGATCTCAGCTGCATCATTGAATAATTTGAAATGTACGTAGCTCAGCTTGACTCGTTCACTTGAAAAGAGATTGACGTTGATTTCTAGCTTGTTCTGAACTTTTTCATATCAGTTCTTTCAGATAGAGTTCTTTTCATTAATGAATAACGAAGAATCGAGTATTTTCTGAAATCTAGAACGCTCAGAGTAGATTGATGATGACGAGATAATGTTAGAAATCAGCATAGAGCGAGTCATATGAATGTAAGATAACGAGTATATAAATACTAAGAAAGAAAAGTATCTAGAAGAAAAGAATCGACTATTTATATGACTCAGAAGAACATAAGCTAACTCTGAATAGAGTTGACTTCGAAACAACTTCATAGTCTAGTGATGAGCGATCGACGATAGTCAGAAACATAGTCATCAACATAGTCATCAACATAGCTATCAACATAGATGCGTAGCTAGAATCGTAACAGTACTTTCTCTCTTCAATGATTCATGTTCACATGAATGTATTTTCTTAGTCTTGTGTAGAATCGAAATGTCTATTGTAGCAGGCTAGCTATGTAGAAAGAAATTGACTTGCTCAGCGAAAAGATCAACTATTGACTGATGTCATTGAAGCAGACTCACTAGAAGAGAATCGACTAGCTCAGCGAAGAGATTGACTATTGACTGATGTCATTGAAGCAGACTCACTAGAAGAAAATCGACTAGCTCATCGAAGAGATCGATTCGAATGATGTCATTATAGCAGACTCACTAGTTGCACATGAACGTTTGATCAGATTCACTGATGAGTAGAGCGATGTGAGTAGATAGATCATCACGTTGACGAAAGACATCTTTGTAGCAGACTCACTAGTTGCATGTGAACATTTGATCAGATTCACTGATAGATAGAACGATGTGAGCGAGTAGATCATCGCATTGAGAGTGTCGTTGAAGCAGACTCACTGAAATTTCGATATAGAAACAAGCTCAAAGATTTGCTTGTTGTCGAAGACATTATTGTGTCATTGTAGCAGACTCACTAGTTGCACATGAATGAATAGACGAGTCGATTCACTGATGAGTAGAGCGATGAGAGTAGATGAGTCATTGCATTGACAATGAGTATCATTGAAGCAGACTCACTGTTGAGGTTTGCTCATCGAGATAGAGACTTCACGCAGTTCTAGACTGATCTCTTTGATTGCTCTTTGAGATAGAGACTTCACGCAGTTCTATGACTGACCTCGTTTGAGTGCTCATCAAACTCGAAAAATCTCTTGCGAATTTGAATGAGCGATGTATTCGCTGATCTTTGACCTAGTCGAATGATTTCAATCGTTTGTTTATACTCGCTGATCAGCGCATGAGTGAAGAAAGGTGAGTGCTGCTGCACGAACGCAAGTCGCTAGATCAAAGTCGATAGAGAGTTGAAGAACTACTAGCAGAAGCACTCGAAGAAATTGATGCAGATTATTTCACTTCGCCTGTAATGAAGAAGCATTTATATAATGTTAGAGATCAGCATAGAGCGAGTCATATGAATGTAATGTAATGAGTATATAAATGCTAAGAAAGGAAAGTATCTAGAAGAAAAGAGTCGACTATCTATATGACTCAGAAGAACATAAGCTAATTCTGAATAAAGTTGACTTCGAAACAAGTCTATACTCTAGCGACGAGCGATCGACGATAGCTCTCAGAATAGTCATCAACATGATCATCAACATAGTCATCAACGAAGATGCGTAGCTAGAATCATAACAAATAATCTCTTTAACTTGTAGTCTAGCTTTCAGCTCTTCACATCGTTTCTTCAAAGCTTTCATAGTCATAGAAGATGTTATGATTTCAGCGAATGAGTCATTATCTTCGACAATGAAGAATGAAGCTTCGAAACGCTCTTTGAAGAGACGAGACATGATGAAGAAGAAAGAAGAGATTGAATTGCATGAGTGTTTTAAAAGAAAGAAATCGAGCGAAGAGTGATGCTCGATAATAGAAGATGAAGTTGTTTTTGTTGTTTGATTTGAAAGTTGATTGATTCTCTTGATTGATTTGATTCTCTAGCAATCAATGAAGATTCTTTATCGCTGATTCTATTAATCGAAATGAATGATGTATACTTAATAAGCTGTAAGTCGTCTAGCAATTCAATCAGTCTCGCTGTTGATTTTATAAACTCTCTAGTGTTGTTCTGTCTTTCAATTGCGTTGATCATCAGGTAAACGAATTTCTTTAGACTTGATCTGTCTGAACGAGTATATTGAACGAGTAATGAGTATCTGTATCGTATGATAAACGAAATTCTTAATGTAATGTTGAGATCATGCCTAGATCATTCAATCAAATAGACTCAAGACTGATATGTATGTATTGCTCTTTAAAGATAGCTATAACAAGATATTAAGAATACAGAAGAGAAAAAGTGCAAGCTCTTCTATAAATAATGACTTGAGACTGCGCTAAACTTGATACAGATGTAATGTAATATGTCAGATGTGTTTGTCTAAAAGAATGATGAAAGAAATGAATGAAGAAAGTGCTGAACAACGAGAAGAAGTGCTGAGAATGACTTGAAGAATTCAATAGAGAGACGCTAAATTCATACTAAGCATAGCATCATGACTTGTCTTAATCAAATTAATTAAAGTTAGATCTGAACTCTGACTGATTCAGACATGTTCGTAACAGATTCAAGAATTCAAGAAATTCAATGAATTCTATACTCAGTTTCAACGTCTATTTTTCTATCTAGACTATCACGAAAAGCAACTGATTATTGATCTGAAAGATAAAATCAACTCTCATCTTCAATTCATTTAAGTAAATCAACTAGTTTAATTTGATTCTTTAAAAGAAATTCATTTCTATCTGATTCATTTGAATAATGATCAGCGAGTCATTTGAAAGATCAAGAACAAGCTCAAACATGTTAATGATTTTTCAAAAACTATCTTTCATAAAGCAACTGTTATCATGCAGTTAATCAATCATTCAAAGTTTGAACAGTCAAAGTTGTGTGACGCAGTTTTAACTAACATTAAGAAAGCAGACGTTTTAGTTAAAATTTGTTTCATATGTCATAAATCAGATCATAGCTTTAAAGAGTGCTTGAATCAATCTACTAGAATTAATGTAGTGAACAAAGAATATGATTGCTTTGATTTCAATTTCAATTTCAATTCAAAAAACTAAACTGATCATCAAGTTGAGTTTCAATATCAATCTTCTGACTCAACTCAAGTACTCAATATCAATCTTCTGACTCAATTCAAATACTTGATTTCAACATTCTGACTTAATCTGATATCGATTTCAAGTCGATATCAGATTCGAGTTTTCGATTCAACTCGTCAAGAAATCGAAAATGACGTCAAGAGAGCTAAATATAGAAATTTTTCCGGTTTTTCGCCTTTGCATTACCTTTTTGCATTATCTTTTTGGTAGAAAGTCATAAAGAGAAACATAAAGAAAAACATGAAGAGAAACATGAAGGTTATTTGATAGAAAGTCATGATAGAAAGTCATAATAGAACGTTTTAATAAAACATCTATCTATCTATTTTCATGTCTTGACGAATCGAGTCGAAAATTTCAAATCGATACTCAATTTCAATTCTCTAACTCAACTTGAATACTTGAGTTGAACATCTCGACTCGACTCAAATACTTGAGTCAAGAATTCTGACTTGAATCGAGTCTTGACAAATCAAATACTCAACTCAAACTCAAGTACTCAACTTGACGCGATCAGTCTACAAAAAACTAGTCATCTTTTTAAAAGTTATTAAAAAGATAAAGATTATATCTTTGTGCAAACTAAATGAAATTCTATCGAAAGAAAATTACTTTGAAAGATCATTTTTAATTGACACTCATCTCATCTTTCAGAAACAATCTTTCAGTCTTCATTTTCTAATAAACAGTGATTCAATCATTTACATGATTATACATTTCAATCTAGTTGATAAAATATGCAAGAAACTGAAAATTCAATTTATATCACTGACAAAAGAGAAGTTAATAAGAAATTATGATGAGAAAATATTTAAAAAGATCATCACTCATAAAATTCTATTCAATCTCATCATTAAAAGTTATAAGAAATTGATTATATCAATGTTGATACCTGATATTAATCATCATGAAGTCATATTGAGTAAGTTCTGAATGAATAAAAACGAAATATTACTGAATATGTGAAACAACGTCATTGTTTTTTCAAATCAATTAAATACTTCTATTTCGATTTTTTCAATCTCTCTTAATTCAAAGTACTTAAGTTAATCATGATCATCTTCATCTTCTTCAATCACTCAGACTAAGATCTTTATGATACTCAAATGACTCATTTCAATCACTGTTCAAAAAAAGTCATTCTTGATTCAAAGTATAAACATTGCTTCATTTAAAACATTGTTGAATCATTCAAAAAAGAATAAGATCAAAGTCTTTGCTTTATTCATGATGAACATTAATAGAAAAATTACGTACAATACTCAGTGCAATTTGAACATTTTAAACGTTTCTTCAATTGATGAAATGACTCAGAATTTGAAAGATATTAAAGCAAAGTTGTCATCAAAATATTATGAGTTTTTAAATGTTTTTGATTAAACTTAATTGAATAAACTATTCTTTTATCACTTCTATGATCATAAAATTGAACTCATCAATGATTCAATGCTTTCTCACTGTCAAATTTATTGAATGTTCTCTGTTAAACTTCTGAAAGTAAAGAAGTATTTGAATGAAAATCTGTCAAAGAAATTCATCACTTTTAGTTAAATCTTCTATTTCTTTCCTGTTTTATTCGCTTTTAAAGCAAATGAAAATCTTTGATTCTGCATGAATTATTAAAAGCTAAATGTCATTTTCAAAAGAAATAAATATTCTTTATCATTAATAAATGAAATCATTAATAAAATAGTGAATTGCAAGCATCTGACTAGATTGAACATTATATCAGCATTTAACAAACTTCAAATGCACTTTGATAATGAGAATTACATCACTTTTATCACTGCTTTAAAAGCATATAAATATAAGATGCTATCAGATCAGAGAAACAATCACATCACATGCACAACAAATCTTGAAAAAGAGCACTACATGCAAGGCAGAGCGAATCTAGAGAATGATCAAATGATGATGAATTGCACGAGTTGCAGCAATGCAAGTTCGAAGATAATTGCAAGCAACGTTGACATGTTGTAAGAAAACAGCGACGCAAAGTTGCAACACTCACGCAACGATGAAGAGAAAATAACTGACATTATCGATTTACTAATAAAGACATCAACGTTAGAGAAAGAGATGAGCAAAAATTACTCATGAAAAGAAATAGCACTGAAGCTGATGCATTGTCTTCGACTCGATTCAGAAGAAAAACATCACATGACTCAGAACGCGTTCATCGCGAAGAACGTGCAGAAACTGAAAACATCAGTTCAACTGCTAAGCGAGCAGTTACAAATGCAGAAAAATACGCGTTTCTCATCGAAAATCATGTCATGAGCAAACGTGACAAGAGAAGAATTATCAATGAGAAAGCAACGTCTCAGAGAGAGATCATCATCACTTTGCAAGAAATGCGAAATCATGATAAAGATAGCAGACAAAGAAGAAATAAAAAAGATGCAGAAGAAGATCGTTGAGCAAATTCTTCAGAAAATAGCAGACGTGTCAACGAGTCAATGAAATCTGATCATGTCTCTTTGCAAGCTGAATAGCAAAGACATCTTTCTTCACGCAGTCAGCTCAGATGCACGAGCAAATCTGAAAAAGACTCAAGAATGAGCAAAAGAAATTGCGAACTTGACGCGCATATTGCGACGAATCTTCGCAGTGCTGACACATAAAATGCACACTACAATCGACATGAGCAATCAGAATGAAGTCATTAGAAAGCTGATAAAGAATAACGTGAGACTTCATGAAAATCTGAAGATTCTAAGAATAGTCTGACTCAAGAAAGTAGCAAAGAGCGAAAAGACTCATTCGTTGCTCATCGTAAAGATAGCAATCGAAGCAATAATAAATCAACTGATGAACGTGAGTATGCTAGATGCATATCATGAATGCACATGTGAATTGTTCAAGAAGAACTATTGCATCACACAGTGCTTCAGATGTCAGAAATTTGATCACATGATCAGATTCTGCAGAAAGAATCAACGCTGCGTCAAGTGTGCAGACAAACATCACATTAAAAGATGCGTGATGTCTTCAAATAAAAGACGTTGTGCTAACTGCAACGAAAATCATGAACTCTGAAGACGCATCTGTTTCAAATGACAACAGCAGATGAAACAAGCGTTTGAAATCTATAAAAATAGATCGTTCAGATATTCAGAAGCATTCAGATACAATTGCACATTCTCGCAATTCTCAAGCTCTTTGCTGTCTTCAAGCTCTGCAGATTCAATGAATTCTTCAAGTTCAATGAACTCTTTGAGTTTAACGAACTCTTTGAAGTTCACGAACTCTCTCAGTTCAACGAACTCGTTGAGCTCAGCGACAGTTGTGCTGAAAACACGCAGTCTAGTCGCTCATGAATCAACATGACAGATGATAGAAGTCAAGAAGAGACGCGTCGATCATTTCTCTTGTGTGAGTAGTGACTCAGATAAGACGTCGCTCAAGCAGAGTCAGAAACGACAAATCAGAAGATGAGACAGACTCACAATGACTGAAAGCATTCAGAGAGTCTTCTCTTTGCAGAGTCAACAACAGGTACAAATAACTTTATGACAAAACAATCTTTTCTACAAATACTGCAGCACAACATCAGAAAATCATTGAAAATTCAGGATTCATTTCTAATCAACAGAGAAGTTCGCGATTTTGACATCGTAGTCATACAGAAGCAGAATTGCAACATTAACGACACTCAATCATTTAACTCAGCTCACAACTTCTTTTATCTAGTGAAAAACACGTCATCACAGTCAAGAACATGCATATATGTGAACAAATGCTTAAGACTCGATCAATGAATGATAGAAACAGTTGAGTCAGACATCTGCTCAATCAGAATATTAACTCACAACACAGACAACAAAATGCAGACGTTGCAACTTATAAACATTTACAACTTGTGTTCACTGTTCTTTACATCTATAAAGAGATCTTTAATCATTTCTTGCTTGAGCGAGCTACTTAAAGACGACTGCGAACAACTGATCATGAAAGATTTCAATCTACATCACTCTCACTGAGAGAAACAAAGATGCTTCACTCAACATGCAGCAGTCAACAGTTTACTTGACATCATTATTAACGCTAAGCTGAAATTATTGCTGAAATCAGACACTATTACTTGCAAGACTCACAATCAGTTTACAATTATTGATCTAGTCTTTAGCAGCGAGAAAATACAGTTCATGATAAGCAAGTGCAAAGTACACATTGATTTGCATCAAGAATTGAATCATCTTTTGATTGTCATAAAACTGTGTCTACAAACAACTTCAGTACAGTCTTCAACTTGATGACTATGAAAGAAAATGAACACAGAAGCATTGAGCGCGTATCTGCATATGCATCTTTCGTCGAATCGTTCTTTGAACAGCAAGACGATGATGAACATAAGAGTGTGTGAAGTTATCAAGATGCTACAGAAGATCATTGAGAAATTTATTTTCATGACAAAGTCATCAAGTTGAGCAAAGAACTTCTGAAATTCAAACTGCTTGAAGATAGTAATGAAATCAAGATGACTGCAAATTGTATGAAAAACACAGAGCACACTAGATGCGTGAAATGAATATCTGAAACACAATGATCATAAAAACAAGGTCATTTGACAAGCAAAGCGCGCAGATTTCAGATCATAAATGCATAAGCTGAGCGATGCACTCAAGTTGATATGATGCTTCGCAAAATGAGTCAGAATCGAAAGTCAGCTATTTAAAAAACTTTCTCAGTTTTCATCACTGAAGCGAAGTGACACTGATCAAATGATAACAACGTTCAAGAAAAAAATCGAGATATTGCAAGAAAAATTCTTTCTTTCATTCTTTCAGACAAACATCAACAACATCGCAGACTCATTTATACTCTTGACAATGTCATTTGACTTATGCATTTCAGAAGATGAAGTGAGACAGACAATCAAAAGAATAAAAGTAGACAAAGCATTAAACATTTCAGACATTTTAAACAGAGCGTTGCAGACAGATCTTGCAGAACTGATCTCGATACTGATGAGTTTATTCAACGCATGTGTAATACACAGATATCATTCGAAGCAGTTCAAAAAAGCTTAAACAATAGTACTATGCAAATCAAAGAAAAGCAATTATACTGATTCAAAGACATATTGATTTATTGCTTTGCTTGATATCATGAGCAAAGCTCTGAAGTCAATCATGACTAAGAAACTGAGCGATATAACTGAGACTCATCACATGCTATCTGATGCTCAAATGAGAGCGAGATGCAAGCAATTCATGATCTCAGCATTAGATCTACTAGTAGATCAGATTCACACAGTATGAGATTGCAAAATCAAATATGTAGCGTTCATACTAAGTTTAAACGTCATCAAAACATTTAATTGAGTCTTGCACATCAGACTTCTGCATACTTTGAAAATGAAAAGAACTTCAGACTACATAGTTGAATGAGCATGCAGCTTTCTTGAAAATCGAGAAACATTGCTGAGATTCAATGAACAAATGAGTGACATGCGCGAGGTAAATGCAAACATATCACAGAGATTTCTCATTTCATCAATTCTCTTTCTATTTTTCAACGCAAGTCTGATTGAGAAGTGTGAAGCATTGAGAATTAAGATCAAAGTGTTCAACTTTGTAAATGACATTAACATTCTAGCATATGATAAATTTATTGAAGAAATTTGCAGAATACTAAGCAGAGTGCACGACATCTGCACGAAATGAGCTTGCACTCATGACGTAACATTCGCATCAGAAAAGTACAAATTTACATACTTCATCAGAAAATCAAAGAGATTTGACATGACAACTAGCATATAAATAGAAAGCTCAGTTATTAAGTTGAAATCAGACGTGCAAGTTCTAAAAGTACAACTGAACATGAAATTGCAATGAGATACGCATCTTTATCAAATCAAAGCGAATCACGTCACATGAATGCTAGCACTTAGTTGACTTGAAGTTTTTACAGAAGAGACAATCTTCACAAAAGCAAGACAGATATACTCAGCAATAGTAAGATCAGAAATTACATTCAAAGCATTAATCTGACATCAGCGAGAAAAAGAGAAAAAGCTGACAGACAAAGAACGCAAACTTGAAACACTACAGAATCAAACTCTGCATCACGTTGCAGAAACATTCAAAAGAGTAAGCATCGAGACTCTGAAAGCAGAAACATACACAAGCTCGCTGCATGTTCATCTGAACATGCTGCAAGACAAGATCACATTACGCAGTTGAGTCAACGATCGTACACAGAAAATCAAACAAGCATGCAAACTGATACGCGCTCGTCTGATGAGCATCAATTGCATCATTTCTCGCTTTTTTATCATCAAGAAAGTGACGCTTCTGAACAACTTAATTCAAGAAGATGTGAAAATATAGTTGAGACATGAGTGATTAGCTTTCGCTGCGACAATTTTGACTAGTGACAGCATTGCAATAGCGCAGTTTCACAGAAGTCAGTGAAAGCAACGATGAGAAAAATATAGAAAATGCATTGCAGATGTTTACATCATCTCAACACAAAGATTGCATTTGTTCAACAAGATGATAAAGATGCGAAATGATCTTCAGAAGATCAAAAGCACTCTCGTCACTCACATCAGAATTGAACGCATAGATCTGAATGCTTATCTGTACTTCAGAAACATTTCAGACGCAGATAGCATGTGATGCAACTGTAACTGAAATCATCAGACGACAAAACATGTATTCATGCATTGCTTGAACTGATTGCATCTGCGATCAAGAATGCTATGAGACGTCAACTTCTTGAACTATTGAATAATCATTGCTATCACGAAGAATCTCAGAGCAGCTGCAAGAATGATGATGAAAACGAAGCTTCTGAAGCAATTTAGAGTGACTAAGTCATTCATTCTTTAACGTGCAATCAACGCGAACTAATTTTATACAAAGTCTCATAATGATAGTTTCGACTGCGTGAAGCAGTCGTATAGACAGCGAGTGATTTTCTATTTCAGAGAGTTTTGTTCACTCGATATAAATAGCATAGAGTTTCTCATGAGTCGACTTAATCAATGTCACAAGAGTGTATGAATTTATTATTATAAGATGCTATCATTTAAACTGACTAATGAATCAATCTTCTTTCAGCAATATATGAATGATGTTTTATGAAACTTTCTGAACAACTTTTGTCAAGTTTATTTAAATGACATTCTCATTTATAGCAAAATGAGAAAGAAACATAAAGATCACATCAAACTAGTATTGAATCAACTACATGAAGTTGAATTGCAAATGAATATTTGAAAGTGCAAATTCAATGTAGAAGAGACTGTTTTTCTAGAAATCATTGTATTAGAATTAAATCTTTGTATGAATTTCAGCAAAGTGACAGTCATAGTCAGCTGAATCACTTCAATCAATTTAAAAGAAATTCAGAGCTTTATGAGATTTGTTAACTTCTATCGTTGTTTCATTAAAAACTTCTTGAAGCTAGTCAAATCATTCACTCAGTTGATTAGAAAGAACACATCTTTTGTATGAAATGAGATCTGTGTTCAAGTCTTTGACAATCTAAAGAAACAAGTCAGCTCAATCTCAGTACTTCGTCATTTCGACTCTAAACGGCAAGCTATTCTGAAAATCGATGCTTTGAACTATGTAAAAGATGAAATACTATCTCAGTATGATGATGAGAAAGTTCTTCATTCAATGATCTTCTACAGCACATCAACGTTTCAACGAAGAGCTTGAGTAGCTTGTAAGCTAGTGAGCAACAATATCTGAATCTTAATGCGCTTGAGACGCATATGCTAGCTACTAGATGAGACGTTTGCTACAAGCTAGCTGTCAGCTGAGTTTGCATCGTTGATTAGCTTACATGCTACATAGATCAGCTACAAGCTAATTTAGCTGATTTAGCACTACTCTTCATTCTACTTGTCGAGATCTACTCATCTATCTACTCGCTCATCTACTCTTCATTTTACTCATCTATCTACTCGCTCATCTACTCTTCACTCTACTCGCTCATCTACTCTTCACTTTACTCGTCTATCTACTTGCTCATTTACTCTTCATTCTACTCGTCTATCTACTCGCTCATCTACTCTTCATTCTACTCATTTATCTACTCGCTCATCTACTCTTCATTCTACTCGCCTATCTACTCGCTCATCTACTCTTCACTCTACTCATTTATTTACTCGCTCATCTACTCTTCATTCTACTTGCTCATCTACTCTTCATTCTACTCGTCTATCTACTCTTCATTCTACTCTCTATCAAACGCGTCGATCAAGCGCATAAAACACGTCAAACAGTGCTTCAAACAATGCTTTCTACATGACTTTCTACCTACTCGTCATTCTACATGCTCAGCTACCTACTCAATAATCTTCGCTTCAAGCTCTATAGAGCTGACGCTAGAGAGTTCGAAGTTTTCACCTTCTTTTTTCCTTCATAGTTTCTACTTTCTAGAACAACAACAATCAAAATATCAACATGTTCAGCTATCAACTCAGCTATCTACTTGTTCATCTACTAGTCAAAAGACACGTCGATCAAGCGCATAACACAAGTCAAACAGTGCTTCAAACAATGCTTTCTACTGAGCTTTTCACTGAGCTTTCTACTGATCTTTTGATTGAGTCATCTAGTGAGCTTTCTACTGATCTTTCGATCGATCTTTCTATTGATTTTTCTACTGATGAGCTTTCTACTGATCTTTCAATCAAGTCATCTAGTGAGCTTTCTACTGATCTTTCGATCGATCTTTCTACTGATCTTTCTATCGACCTTTCTATCAATCTTTCTATCAATCTTTCTATCGACCTTTCTACTGAGCTATCTATTGAGCTATCGACTAAGCTTTCTATCAAACGCTCTATCAAACATTCTACCTGCTTCAAAATACGCGTCGATCGAGCGCATAACACGAGTCAAACAATGCTTTCTACATGACTTTCTACATGACTTTCTACATGACTTTCTACATGACTTTCTACCAAGCGCTCTTCATGTTTTTCTATCAAGCATTCTACCAAGCACTCTTCATGTTTTTCTATCAAGCGCTCTTCATGTTTTTCTACCAAGCACTCTTCATGTTTCTCTATCAAGCGCTCTTCATGTTTCCCTACCAAGCATCTTATCAAGCACTCTTCATGTTTTTCTACCAAGCATTCTACCAAGCACCCTTCATGTTTTCCTACCAAGCGCTCTTCATGTTTCTCTACCAAGCACTCTACCAAGCATTCTTCATGTTTCTCTACCAAGCATTCTATCAAGCACTCTTCATGTTTTTCTATCAAGCACTTTTCATGACTCTCTACATGATTTTCTACCAAGCATTCTTCATGTTTAAATAAATGGTTAAATAGCTACTTAAATAATCAATTCATCAAATGATTTATTTGATTACATACGAATCTTGAATGTAAAAATGTATGAAAAGTGAACATGTATTGCACACTATATCTTTTGAGCAAATGACTGTCATCAAAAGATACAAGCTCTTGTAGCTAGTTATTAGTTGTTGATGAGTGACTATTAAAGCTTGTGAGCTAAAAGCTCAACTAAACAGATGTTTTTGACTGATGCTAGCTTGATGAGCTTGTAGTCAGTTTTAACTGATTTCGTCAAATGATTGATGCAAAAGCATGATTCTCGCTGAAATCAATTATCACATTTATAACAAGAAATTGCTAGTTATTATTCAATGCTTTGAACATTGATGATTCAAATTGAAATGCATGAAACTATTCATTCAAATGTTCATTGATCATCAGACTTTAAAGATTTTCATGAAAAATAAACAGTTGAGTTGATGACAAGTCAACTATTTGAATATTTTATCAAAGTTCAACTTTCAAATCATTTTTAAATCAGGCAAAACAAACATTAAAGTTAATGCTTTAATCAGAATCTCTTTAATGAACATCTTTGAATCAGCTCAAAGACTTGAAGATTGCTTTCAAATTATTTTGATCTTTGATAAAGTCAATGTTTTATCTATTGAATCAGAAGCAAATCTCTATCAACGAGTATATATGACAAATCAAACAGATGAGCTTTGCAGCAAATATAAACAAGCTATGAATAATAACAAGCTCAAATTTCATATCACTAAACTGAAGAACTGTGAAATCATTGATGATGTTCTATTTAGAAAAGATCTACTGTGAATTTCTGAGAACATGCACACAAAATTACTATAAGAAGTGCATGATCAATCTTTAATCTTTCACTTTGACAATAAATGAATCATCAATTTAGTTCAACATTTCTACTATTGATCAGATTATCAAGCTACTATTCAATGATACATTTGAAACTGTCATGCTTATTCGCAAAGCAAAGCTTTTAAAGATAGCATTAATGAACTTCATCATTTTCTTTCAATTTCATAGAAATGCTGAAAAAATATAACTATAAACTTCATCATTGAACTATCTTTATCAGAAGATTATAACATCATTTACATAATCATATGTCATTTCATCAAAAAATTGTTATGAGTTTGCATAAAGCGAATTATATGAGTCTATTTTAACTAGAAGTTCAAAGCTGAAGAAGAAAAAAGATGCAACACGTCGTAAGTTTTACTCACGAAGACATGCTAAATTACTAGCGTGTCAACATCAGCTTTATACTAGTTTATGATAGTTTGACATAATTTATGTTAGACTAATTCAAAGTGCATGATTGCAACATTACTCTCTCTCTTTATTTAGTAATGTTCTCATTGCTGCAGTTCAATCAATCTTTCTTAAGTCAATTTCTATCTTGACTTGTTTAAATATCATTCATGAAAGTCATTTACAATCTTCAAGCATTCTTTGAATTCACTTTTATTGACGTTGTATTAATGTAAATTGACATTGTATTCTTTTCAATTAACATGATATTGTAGTCATTTATCTTGTTTGTAATGTTTGAAATTCAGTATGTTTTTCATCTTTCATTCATCTTCATCATCAATCACTATAGAGTCAGACAATTTATTTCATTGTTCATTCTGCAAGTTCTTTGAATTTAGTTACAGCAAATCTGATGCAAACTTTGAATATATCTTCATAATTAATGACAGTTTCAGTCAATAAACATGTTTAATTTCAGTCAGAATCTTGAAGAATTCTAGCATTTTATCGTTTAACTTCTTTAATGATCATGAGATCATTATGTTTCTAGAATTCAGAAACATCATGTCATTTATCTTGTAAATCATTTTCTTTTAATGCTTATTAATTTGTTTCTTCATTGTGACTTTGACTTTTGTCAAGACTTGCTTGATCAATGCTAATGATCATTTCATATGTTCAAATATATTCTTTACTTTGTCTGCTTTAATTTTAGCTTAAGTGATCTCATATTTGATTGAATTCAAATCAAAACTCATATGAAAGTGAAAGTTCTTATTCAGAAAGAACATCAACTGTTCAATTAATGATGAAATAGCATTGTTATCAATGAATTTAATCATGAATAATCAGACGAATCAATCATCTTGCATATACAAGCAATAGCTTCGTAGATATCATTCTACATTCTGATTTGCTCTTTCTGTCTGATCATCAATCTGAGAATGATAATCAATGAATAGTTTCATCTTGATGTTTAGTTTCAGACATAGAGACTTTCAAACAATCAATATGAATTGTAAATCACGATCAAACATTATTAATCTTGATAATTCATGAGTTCTGAAGACTCATATCAACAGTAGCTTGACTGTTTATTCTGCGAAGATTTCTTCATCATCTGATCAACATGATATATAGTTTCGTTTCTTAGACAATCGATTTATGACTGTCAGAATCACGTTGCTTTCATCACTTTCTGATAAATTAATAATGAAGTTTAATGATATGTTTTGTCATTACTGCTTAAGTATGAACAATGACTTCAGCAGTTCATTGATTCAATCTCTTGATGTTTTTAATCTATGATAAACGTAACAGTTTTGAATGTAATGCTTGATCATCATTCTCATCTTTGATCAACAATATGATCATCTCAGCAAGTTCAATGTTCAATTCATGTCAGAATGATCATTAATTAAAAGATCATGTGCTTTTCTTATCAATAAAGTGATCATTGACTGAGAAACTCATAGTCTATCATCTTTTTAAAGTACTTCATCAAGTACTTTGCAATTGTCTAGATTAATATCTTGACAAGTCTTTCTATTCTGTTTCATGATTATTTGAATATCAAAGCACAGTTAATTCATTTGATTTTCAACTATAATTTGATTCTGAATAGAAATTATCTTTTCGATCAAATTTTGATTAGCTTTTGATTCAAGTTTTAAATCTGAGTCAGATTCTGAGTCAGATTCTAAGTTAAATCTGAGCAAGATCTGAGTCAAATCTTGATCAACTTTCTGATCATCTTTTATTAACTGAAGTTCAAATCTGTCTTTTAACAATAGCATCTGATGTTGATATAATTTATGATCATCATTTGCTTCAACTGACTTGACATTTGACATTCTGATTAACGCATCAACTTTCAGATTCTGTTTTTTCAACTGATATATGATCTTGAAGTTATATTCAGATAACTTCTCAGTTCATTTAACTTGTTGTCTGATCAGTTCTTTAATGATCATGAAGTACTTCAAATTCAGATGATTGATGAAAATCTTAATTAAAATATTTATACATTTTAATTTAAAGCATCAATGCTTTAAGCAGCAAATGATGATCAGCAGTTTCTTGTCATAAATCTTGTAGTTGCATTTTGCAAGAATCATGTTCTTGCTATAAAAGATCATTGAATGTAGAATGTCTTCATCATTATATTGAGATAATACTTCGTCGTTGACATAGTTCAAGAAGTCAGTTTTCAGAATAACTTCTTTGATTAAGTTAAAATGCTTCAGAATGAAAGCTATCATCACTTATTACTTCAATTCTTCAAAGATCATCTGACAAATCTTTATTCATTCAAAGAAATAATTTTTTTAAGTCGACTTTATCATGAATTAAGTGATTTTTGAAAAGTTTTTTATGAATCATCAATAGAAATTGCAGAAGTCAATGAAGATTTGCACATAAGTCAATGATTGAAACATTTCTCAGTTTTGAATCACATCTACTTTTCAAGAATTCATTCGCAGATCATTAATGAATATCAGTAGTTCAAGAAATGAGATTTTCTGAATCTTGAATTTGCACTTGTTAATGTTTATCTGTAGATCAACTTCATGAAGCTTTTTTAACACTTCTTTCACATAAGTTTTATGTTCTTTCAATGTTTTATTGTAGATGAGAATATCATTCAAGTATGTCTGACAGAATTTATGCAAACAATTGAATAATACATCATTGATATAATGCTGAAAGAAAGCAAATTCATTAATTAATTCAAAGAACATTACTTTATACTTGTAAATGTTGAAGAAAGTAATAAAAGTAGTTAAATCTTTGCTCTTTAAACTCATGCGCAGTTTATTGAACGTGATAATAATGTTAAGTCAAGTCAGATACTTACTGTCTTGAATTTAAGCTAGTACTTCATTTATTAAAAGTATTGAATAACAATCTTTTTTGATCAGAGCATTCAGTTTTTGATAGTTCATGCAAATGCATAAACTATCATCTTTCTTTTCAACAAACAGTATTAACAAAGCAAAAGAAGCTTTGCTGAGTATGATGAATTTCTTCTTCAAATTCTCTTCTAAATACATTTTGATTTTCTGCAACTTATAGCTCAACATGAGATACAATTGACTTTTAGAAGATTAACTCTCTTCTTTTAATTCAATCTTATGATTGTATGATTAATGCAAGAGCAACTATGTTATCTTCTCTTTATTAAAAATATTCAAAAAGTCATGATAAACTATTAAAAGCTTCTTCTTCAGTTCATTTAATGACATGACAAAAATCATTTTATTCAGTTTCGCGAAATCTTCAACTGAGTTAAGTGCTTTGTTGATTTCACTAATAATCAAGAAAAAGATCTTGATCTTTTTATTCTTGACTAAAGTTTGATATACAACGACTTCAATCATGACAATATTGACGAGTTTTTTTGTCTCAATTGACTGAAAGAAGCGAAGTTGATCAAGATTGACTTAAGTGCTTTACTTTGCTATGAGAGCAAATTCAATGAATTTATTCACTGATTTCTGATTCATGAGTCTCTTCAAGATGATCATTGATGTAATAATTGAGTTTAAGTTCTTTTGTTTCATTTCACAGATCTTGTTTGATTCAATTTTTGTAAAATGCTGATTGACTGCTTGCTTTCAAAACAACAGATTTCAATGTTTAAATCTTCAATGATGATATTAATTGATCATTTGCAGAATTTATCAACATTTGATTTCTTTTCAATTAAAGATTTTCAATGATTATCTTATGCTGATCTAAACAAGTTATCAATAAAGACATCATTTCATTCTTGTGTTCTTGTATCATGATTGATGTATACAAAGCATGTGTAATTGACTTTCAATCAGAAAACATCATACAATTGAATCAACTTTGATTTTAATAGTGATATTGACTGAATATCAAAGTGTTTACATAGTTTTGACATCAAAGATTCATTAATGAAAGTCATGTCAATAACTTCAATATTTATCAGAGCAAAGAATCTGAATATTTTTTCTAGATTATTCAAGATGATGTCAACAATGAACGACTTGAAATTAAATGAATCATCAAACATGCTGATGAAGTAAAATATGAGTATATTATTCTCAATCACTACTTTGACAAGAACAGATTGTTTTTCAAATTCGCTACAATTTTATGCATCTGAACTGATTCAAAACAGTTGCATGCTTTATGTTTTAACTTCTTGCATTTGAAGCAAAGTTCTTTTTTAAACAACTTCTTTCTAGCAGAATCAACATTTGATATTTTGAGTTTCTTTCATGCAAAGATTGAAGCTGAGATTGCAATCATAATTGTCATCAAAATGCTAGCAATAAAGCGAGCGACTTGAATCATTAAGATCTTAAAAACTGATCAAGCATTTAATTTCATCAATTGAACGTTGACTTGCATGCAGATGTTAATGAACTCATTCAAATTCATAGTTTGTTCATTGATCATGACTCATTAAAGATCTGAGCTAATCTTATGCTGAAAATCATTTAGTAAAGTTTCATTATTGTACTTTAGTTTTGCACTAAGTCTTTGAAATTTCATTTAAAATTCATGAAAGAAGATCTTGTTTTGATACAGTTTCAAGAATTGTCATTAAGTTGTGTGATATCAATTAAGATCATCGTACATCTTATTTATGATCAACAGTATCTCTTTTGCTTCAAGAAATGAGTTTGTGATTATGTTTTTCATTTTGAGTGCTATGTGTTTGATCATCGTTTCACTGATTCAACTTTTCACATATGCAATCTTCATTTCTTTGATAGAAAAATGATTCTTGTTCATCTTCAGCTTGTTTTGCATTCAAAACAATTAATTATTTACATTCTGCTTCAAAACTTCAAACAAAGATGAGTCAGATAGTTTAATCAACTTTAAGAATTGACTTTTCAAAATCAAAGTGTTTAGTCAACTTGATGTTGCTTCTAAATGATGTATAATCATGTTTTTTTTCTTCATTTCTTTCTATAAATGCATTCAAACAGCGTTCAGCATTATTTGAGTAACTTTCAACTCAATGTTGATAGCTTTCAACTCAATGTTGATAGCTTTTAATTCAATGTTGATCTTGTTGACATCATTCAGCATCTGAATCATGTCATTGTGAATCTTGATTTCAATGTCATGCTGTTAACATATGTACTTGATAAAGACAACGAGATCATCTGCTTCATGAATGCTTATTCAAGCATTCAGTTCAGTGCTGATGCTGATCTTGATAATTTTATGATTAAAAAGCAACGTGTTCATGTTCTTTTCTTCTGTATTCAATGATGCATTCATGTCTTCTTCTTCTGATGTTGTTCAATTTTGTGATAGAAGTGATTCTTTTTCAGCATTTTGAAGTTCATAGCAAGCAATGCTCAATGATTCTGATTTTAATTCTGTGCTTCTAATCATTGTGTGAGTAGAAAATTGCTGATTGAAATTCAACTGAAATTTCTGATTTTAGTTCTAGAACAATAAGTTCATGTTCTTCTGTTCTTCTGTTCTGACAACAAGCTCAGTAAAAAGTTAGTCTAGAACAATGCATTCATGTTTTTTTATTTTGTTCTAGAAATTTCTTAATTTTTAATGAATCTTCTGAACTCAATTTTCAATTTTCAATTTTAATTCAAGTTTGAATGATGTAACTTGTTTTTATATTGTTTACACATCAATAGCAAGATTGATGAGCTTTGAACTAATGTTACAAGTCTGCATAAAGCGAATCATATGAATGTATTCTAACTAGAAGTTCAAAGCTGAAGAAGAAAGAAGATGTAACATGTTGTGAGTTTTACTCATGAAGACACGCTAGATCGCTAGCGTGTTAACATCAGCTTTATACTAGTTTATGATAGTTTGACATGATTTATGTTAGACTAACTCGAAGTGCATGATTGCAACAAAAATGTCACTATGTTTTCTGTCATTGAAAAGATGATGACATTTCAGTCAAAGAAACAATTTGAATCATGCTATGAAATGTTTATTGACTGCATGATTTACTCAGTTCTATTGTTTTGAACAGAGACTCTTAATTCATATCAACTATGTGAAAAAGTCTTTGCAAACGACTGAGAATCACAGCTAGTTTATTCACAGTTTATCATTTTTAGATCAACAATCAATTGAAATGAGTCAATTAAAACATTGAACGCGAACTTAGAATCTACTGCAATTACATGCAGAACGACTGAGTTAAATGAATATCTATGATGAAATTCAGCAACAATTTCAATATTTTCTTGATCACTTCAATGATTTTCTTCTACTTTAATAAAGAATTTCACTCTCAAATGAGTTTCGATTCAGATATGATTAACTATGAAACAACTCATGAACAACTTAAAGCTAGAAAAGCAAATGATATTGTCATTTAAATGAAAGAGTTACTGAGCTTTGATCATCAACAATTGAAAAAGACAAAGCTAATCATTGAAGTTTAAATCAATAAACATAAATGAAACATCACATATGAAGTAAATGACTGAGTTTGACTATCTTTCAGAAATGTCAAGACAATGAGACTCTGCAAAGATTTGAAAGATAAACAGCTAAATCTCTATTAAATCACTGTTAAAGTGAGTATCTTTTATCATTTTTGTCACGATTCTAGTCTTGTCAGATCTATTCTCGCTTCGTCATCTTGACTAGTTTCTATTGAGTCTAGCGTCGACTGAGAAACACACATATGTAGTCAGCTTCTTTTCTATAGCTATCTTTCTTTCTTAGCATTTATCTTCTAGTTAAATGACATCTCTATTCAACTCGCTTTAGACAGGTTTCTAACATTAGATAAATGCTCATCATCTATTCTGCTATCGACGAATAAACGATACAAAACAATCTATTCAGTAAGAAAAATTTGCAAGAAATTCTTCAAATTTGCATCATCATTTTAGATTGCAAGAGATTCTTCGATTCTACACTCATTTTCATCATTCTATTTGCAAGAGATTCTTCGAATAAAGCACTCAGTTATTATCTGAAATTCACAAGAAATTCTTTGAATTTTCACTCATCAAAAAACATCAATTCAAAACATCAATCTTTCATCTACTTTTATCTCAACAACTTCTATCTTCTCTCATCATGACATACGACGTCAAGTCAGTTGAGCTTCGAACAACTCATCTGCTTAGAAGCATTGTCAGTAGAAGAGTTTCACTTCTATTCATCAATACTTCAGTTGAAGCTGAGAAAGCTGTCATTGCATGAAACATAAACATCGAAGAACAACTGTTTCATTAAGTCAGCAATTAACTCAACAAAGTCATCAATATGCTGAATGAGCTTCGAAGTCAGCAAGACTTGACTTTACAACTCAATGAACACTGACTTTTTGTACAAGACGATCATAAAAAGAGAGCGAAACAACTAGAAGTTGCTTTTGATAAAAATGATGAGCTAGAGAAAAAGATCAGTCAGCTACAAGGCGAGCGATTGAACTTCAGAGCGAAACAACGTCAAGCTGATCAATCTATGCTTCGTCAAGATACTCAGTCAGCTGAGCAACGAGTCAATCAGAAAGAAGCTTCTATGATCTCAGTTTCAGTTCGTCGTTCTGAAGTTGAACGAAGCTCGACTTTCAAAGCTCGCTCTCAACGAGAATTCTCTACTCTATCTGAAAACGAGAATGATTATTACAAGTTCATCAAGCTTTCGAATTCACTCATCTTCATTGAAACAGATGACTCTATCTGAGAGACATGAAACATCAAAATAGCTGACAAGCTCGATGTCAATGCAAATCATTACTCTACTGAAAAGATTTGTATTGTCTATGTGATTTTCAGGCTAGAAGACGATGCTGATCAGCAAATTTATGCAAAGCATTATGTTGATGCTTTCTCACTCTATCAGTCACTATCAGAGCTACTAAAACATCTGAAAGAAATTTACGAAGATCAGAATCTGATTCAAAAGTGTCGTTGCAAATACGTTGCTCTGAAGCAGCTCAACAAGTCTTTCAGCTCTTTCTATTCAAAATTCACTAGAATATTCAGCTTTCTGAACTACGACAATATCACTCTGATGAACGACATTCAGAATAAAATCAACAATCATCTTCAGAACGTGTTGTCAGTTTATCTCATAAAGTTTAGCTCACTTAATAAGCTCAAGATCTTTCTTCAAGATGTGAATAATAAACAACAAGTCAATTATCAGCTACATGATGAGCAATGAACAGTCAAATTGATAGCAGCTTTGAAAAAACGTTTTGTTTCTTCGTTGACATCAGTCTTGACTGCTAGCTATGTTCGACTCGCTACTTTTTTCACTCTCGAATCTGAATGATCAAGAATGTCAATCATCTGCTTCAACTGCAAAGTATTGAGTCATCTTTCAAAGAACTGTTCTCAGCTGAAGACTAGTACTTTGACATCTCATGCATTCATTTCTCGTCTCAATGAGATCATCATGTCAAAAGAAGAGAAGAAATTATTTACAGAGAAATCAAAGAATGAGACAAAAAACTAGTGACTTTCATCAAAGACGTGATAAAAGATGTGTTAATTTCTTCAACAATGAGCAGCTCAGATGATCTCTTTGCTTCGAAATCTTTGACTACTAAATGTGTACTATCTAGCATTGAAATTAGTTACTCATTAAAGTCATTGATTGACATTGAAGCAGCTGACTATTCGTTCATTGATGAATTAATCGCGCAGAATGTTTGTGATCATTTGCAAATCAAGTCTCTGACGTTGATCAAAGCGAAGTCAATTCGAGAATTCGACGATCATTATGCTAAGAAGCTCATTACTCATGCAATTTATTTGAATCTGACTGTTCAAGATCATACGATTGACACAGCTTCTATGTTGATCACTCGATTAAGTCAACATCAAATAATTCTTGAAAAAACATGAATGAACAAAATCGATCTAGTAATTGATATGCAAATCAATTCTCTTTGATTTTCGAATTTCATCTTTAGTCAGAAATCGATTGTTCTATTCTCAAGCAATAAAACAATCACGAAATAGAAAAGCTTGACTTCTACTCAAATATTAAAGAGATCTATCTCTTCTGTCATCACTCGACTCAGCGAGAAGTCATCTTCATTCAGTAAAATCGTGAAATCATCTAGTTCAATCAACTTCGCTTCGTCTTTTGATTCAATGAACATAGCAATGATAGAGACTGCAACATATAAATTACTAGTCAAATGATTGAATGTGACTACTTTCATGATCATCATCACGAAAATTGATTGACTTCTAAAAACAGCTAGAAATAAATCAGAAGATGTAAATCTACAAGAGCTGTCACATGAAGAGATCTTGAAAGAAGTCAAAGCTAAGCTTTCTTTGAAATATCATGACTATCTAGACGTGTTTGATCGAGCGATGACTGATCAACTATTCTCTCATCGCTTCTATGATTATAAAATAAAGTTGATCGACGAGAAAACATCTTCTTGAAGTCGTCTCTATTATATGTCTGACTACAAGCTTCAAAAGATGAAGAATTATCTGATCAAGCATCTGAATAAAGACTTTATATTCTCTAGCTCAGCTTCATACGCTTCGCTCATACTATTCGTTGAAAAGAAAGATGATAGTCTGCGTTTCTGCGTCAATTATAGAAAGCTCAATGCTTTGATCAAACGAGATTGCTATCTTCTATTCTTAATAGACGAAACTCTCGCTCGTATTCAAGATAGCAAGTATCTTACTCGATTGAACATCATTGTCGCCTTCAACAAACTGCGTATGCATTCAAGCAGCGAAGATTTGACTATCTTTATCACCTCTTTTGATTTCTACAAATATCACGTGATGTCTTTCAAATTAATCAACGACTCGACTTTCTATCAACACTATATGAACGACGTGCTGTTTAACTATCTTCATCAGTTTTGTCAGATCTATCTAGATGACATTATCATCTACAGCAAAACACTGAAGAAACATAAGAAATACGTACGTCTAGTTTTATATAGACTACGAGAGATCAATCTACAGATGAATATAAACAAATGTAAGTTTCACGTTCAAGAGATCAGCTTTTTAGAACTATTGCTATTCATCAAGAGACTGAAGATAAACTCTCGAAAGATACAAGCAGTTGTCGAATGATCTACTTCTACAAATCTCACTCAGATGCAGTTCTTTATCGACTTCTGCAATTTCTATCGTCGCTTTATAAAGAACTTCTCGAAGATTGTTCAATCAATGATTCAACTCACTCAAAAAGAAATGATATTTGAATGAAATCACGCTTGTCAAACAATCTTTGATCATATGAAGAAACGAATGACTGAAGCATTTATTCTTCGTCATTTTGATCAGAATAAAGAGACTATTCTTGAAACAGACTCATTCGACTACGTCAACAATCACATACTTTCTCAGTATGATGACGAAGAAACATTGCATTCGATGATTTACTACAGCAAGAATCTGAGCTTCACTGAGTGCAATTACGAGATTTATGACAAGAAGTTACTAGCGATCATTCAAGCATTCAAGCATTGACGATCTGAGCTGAAATTGACTGAGCTATCAATTAAGATGTTCATCGATCATCAAGCTCTGACGTCATTAATGAAGAATAAAGAGCTGAGTAGACGTCAGATGCGTTGAGTTCAAAAGCTCGTCAACTTCAACTTCAAAATCATGTATCATTCAGACAAACAAAACATCAAAGTCGATGCATTGACTCGTCAAGTCGATTCAGTTTCTAGAAGTCTTGAGAATGAATGATGTTGCTATCAGTGAACTACGATTCTGACATTGAATCGAATGAAAATCGCTGATCTGAAGAAGAAAGAGAACGATGAATCAATTTATTGATTGATTCTAGAAGTTAATAGAATCAACGAGAATTGTGTTCTACTTCGTGAAGTCGTATCAAAAGATGAAGCTCAATACAAAGATACTAAATTAAGAGATTGTCGAGTTCAGAATGAAATACTGTATCAAAGTGATCTTCTATGAGTTTTCTTTGATGAGCATCTTCAAATGAAGCTAATTCAAGAAGTTCATGATCAATCTTCTATTGATCATTTTGAAATTCTTAGAACGATAAAAGCAATAAGAAGATACTACTATTGACTCTCAATATGAAAGACAGTAGATAAATATATTTGAAACTGCTACATTTGTCAGCGATCAAAAGCTCTTCGAGATAAATTCAATGAATTACTACATTCTCTACTCATACTCGAACAGTAATGAAAGAACATAGTCATGAATTTCATCATCGATCTACTTTCTTCTGAAGATAAAAACATCATACTAACAGTGATATGTAAACTGTCAAAGAAACGACACTATATCTCTTGTTCTACTGATGACGAAGAAATCACAGCAGAAAAAACAGCTGAGCTAATGCTTCAGTGAATATATCAAATACATGATTTACTCGATTTTATTGTTTCGAATCAAGACTCTCAATTTATCTTCATTCTATGAAAGTCTCTTTGCAAAAGACTGAGCATTAATCTTCAACTATTCACTGTCTATCACTCTTAGATCGACGATCAAAGTGAATGAGTCAATCAGAACATTGAAAGATATCTTCGATTCTTCTGTTTGTACATGCAGAATGACTGAGCTAAGCTACTACTCATGATTGAGTTTGTTAACAATAATGCTCTGTTCTCAGTCATCTTCTCGATCTCTTTCTTTCTAAACAAAGACTTTCATTCTTGTATGAGCTTCGAACTCGATACAATCGAATATGAAAGCTTTCGTGAACGCTTGCAAGCGACTAAAGCTGAGAATATATCTGAACATATGAATAAGATCTTGATGTTTGCTCGCGAATCTCTAGTCAAAACAAGAAAACAAATGATTCAACAAGCTAATAAGCATAGAAAAGAAGTTGATTATGAGATTGAATCAAAGATGTTTCTGAATGAACAAAACATTGTTACAGCGAGATCTTTCAAGAAGCTAAACGACAAAATGCTCGATTTCTTCATCAATCTAGATTTCGTTGACTCATCATATAAGCTGAAATTATCAGAGACTATGCATGTTCATGATGTATTTCACTCTGATCTGCTTCGCTTCGCCGTCGATAATTTCTTGCCTGATCAAAAGAACGAGTCTCTCAAGTCAATAGTGATAAACGACGAAGACGAATGAAAAATCGACGATATATTGAATTTTCGTCGATATCGAAGACAACTTCAGTATAGAGTCAAATGAAATGACTATAACAATGATCTCAATTGATACAACGCTGATGACGACGAATTTATGAACGCTCAGAAGATAGTTGACGATTTTCATATTTAATATTTGAATAAATCGCGCTAAAAGCGCTTTCAACTATTCAATCAATCAGAATTTAATGAGCATGAGTCTGTGAAATCATGATTGAGCAATAAATTGAATCGAGCAGAAAATACATTCATGCAAACATGAATCATCGAAGAAAAGAGATAATGTCATGATTCTAGCCTTGTCAGACTCAGTCTTCTAGTCTTGTCAGATTTATTCTCACTTCATCATCTTGACTAGTTTCTATTGAGTCTAGCGTTGACTGAGAAACATACATATGTAGTCAGCTTCTTTTCTGTAGCTATCTTTCTTTCTTAGCATTTATCTTCTAGTTAAATGACATCTCTATTCAACTCACTCTAGACAGACTTCTAACAATTTTCATTTATCAGTCAGCATGAAGCATCTGCATTCAATGTTCAGCTCAAAGCTACTATGATCATATTCAGAAAATTCTCTATCAGAACAACATTCAAAATCACTCAGATTAATCACTATTAAAAATGATGAACATTGAAAGATAAATAATATATTGAACTTCAAACGCTATCAAGGTTGAATATAGTACAAAGTCAAATGAAAAGATCTAAATAAAGATGATGAATGATAGTATGTCAATAAAGAGAAATTCAATGACTCAGAGAAAGTTTTGAATGAATTTCATAAGCTATATTCAAGCAAATTGCGCTAAATATCGAAGTAACTATCAACAAAAGTGAGCAAATGAATGTTATGAGCGTATCAAGATCAATAAGACTGAACAAGACTGAAGTTCTAATCAATTTGCAATGCACGCTAGTGAGTACTCTGCATAATGATTAGAGCTAGTCAACAATCTAGTTGAGATCTGACTCAGATTTGACTCAGATATGACTCAACACTTTTTTTCTTTCTCAACACTCTTTTCTTTCACCAACATTTTGTTTATCTACATCATCTTCTTTTTATGTTACAAACACATTTCTTTTGAGTTTAATGCAGTCTTTGAACATTACATAAATAGAAGCTTTTGTATCAATCTTCTTCTGTATTCTTAATATTCAGTTATAGTTATTTCTAAAGAATAAGCACTATCAACTTTGATCTTCATTGATTGTATCATTTAGACATGATTCTGACATTATATTAAGAATTCATTAATCACATGATACTGATCTCATTACTCATTTAATCAACTTGTACAGACGAATTAAGTCTAAAGAAATTTGTTTATCTGATGATTTAATCTTGAAAGACAAGAACAACATCAGAAGATTCATAAAATCAACAAGAACATAAAATCATTGAATTGCTAGAAGATTTATCGCTCATTCAGTACACATTCGTTCAAAATCGATTAATAGAATCTATGATAAAGAATTTTCGTGAATTGCTAGAGAATCAAATCAATCAAGAGAATTATAATAAAGAATCTTTGTGAATTGCTTCAAGATCAATCACTCTCACAAACATCTTCTTTGTTGAACAAACATTTGTCTTTCTTCATAAAACTACTGAGCTTCATTCTTCATTCAGTTCAAATCAATTCTCATCTTCTTCACTATGACATTTAAGAACACATTTGATAAAGATAAAGCTTTCATTGATTTCTTGCAATAAACATGTTCACAAGCTTTCTCTTTTATCATTGACTTACAACATGCTTCTTCATTCATTGCTTTCAACAAATCAAACGCTGAAATCATCATATTCAATGATATAAAAGTATGAAAGAAATGTATTTATGATCTTAATAAAGAAACAGATCATCTCATCAAGATGAAACAATGAGACAAGAACAAAATTCAACAGTTGAAAGCAAAACTACAAGCTTTCACTGCTATCACAATTAATGTAATCATCACTGCTTTCTTGATTGTCATCTACTTTGAACGATTTAAATATCACAAAATACTTGACTCTTTGATGTTCACTGATGAAAAGAATTCTACTTGAGAGAACTGATCTTTTGACATACGAAAGAAGTTAGCAATGAACGTCGACTTCTTTTCAAATGAACTCTACAAGTTAAGCTACATTAACTCTCGACTAGCAGATGATGTCATCAAAGTCATTCAAGTCAGATGCAATTTCAACTGTGATAATTTCTATCTGACTATCAATGAACTTCTAAAGAAACTAGCTCAATCGTTTCATGATTCTGATAAGAAAGACAACTATCGTAGAAAATATATTAATCTGATTCAAGAATCAAAGAAATTCAGCGATTTCTTTAATCAGTTTCAACGACTATACATTTATCTAAAGTATCAGAAGAACGTACTAGTCATTAATTTAAAGAATAAAATAAATTCTCATCTTTGAATCTTTTGAACAGCTCAGATAAAGTCACTCATCAAACTATCAGATATTTGAAACTATCTAATTCACTTAAACAATGAACATAGAGCAGTTTGAAAGATCAAGAACAAACTACTTAAACGTGATGATTCAAAGATCATCATTTCTAAAGCAACTATTGCTGTTCAGTTTTCTGCTTTGAAGTCTGACTGATCAAAGTCGCGCAGCGCAGTTTTGACTAGCATCAAGAATGCAGACGTTCTAGTTGAAATCTGTTTCATATGTCACAAATCAGATCATAGTTTCAGAGAATGTTCAAATCAATCTGTCAAAGTCAATGCAGTTGACGAGAACTACGATCATTTCAAATTCAATACTGAATCAGAGTTCAAGTTAAAAAACTAGTCATCTCTTCAACAATCACTGAAGTGAAGATTATATCTTTGTGCAATTTACACAAAATTCTATCGAAAGAGAATTACTTTGATAAGTCGTTTCTGATCGATGCTTTTCTCATCTTGCAGAACAAATCATTCAGTCTTCGCTCTTTGATAGACAGTAATTCAGTCGTTTATATGATTATACATATCAACCTAGTCGATAAAGTATGTAAAGAGCTGAGAATTCAATCTATATCACTGACAAAAGAGAAGTTAATAAAAGAATATGATGAAAAGATATTTAAGAAGACTATCACTCATAAAATTCTATCAAATCTCATTATTGAAAGTCATAAGAAATTGATTATATCAATGTTGATAGTTGATATTAATCATCACGAAGTCATATTAGAAAAATCATGAATGAATAAAAATGAAATATTACTGAATATGCGAATCGACGTTATCGTTTTTTCGAATCAATTAAATACTTTCATTTCGATTTTTTCAATTTCTCTCAATTCAAAATATTCAAGTTGATCGTGATCAACTTTGTTTACTTCTATCTTTCAGTCAAAGATTTCTAGAATGCTCAAACAATTTGTTTCAACTACGATTCAGAAAGAGTCATTCTCAATTTGAAGCATAAACGTTGCTTCATTCAAAATGCTGTTAAATCATTCAAAGAAGAACAAGATTAAAGTCTTTGCTTTATTCATGATGAACATCAATAAAGAAATCGCGTACAATACTCAGTACAATTTGAACATTCTAAATGTCTTTTTAATCAATGAAACTGCTCAGAATTTGAAAGATATTAAAGCGAAGCTGTCATCAAAATATCATGAGTTTCTAGATGTTTTTGATTCAGCTCAATTGAATAAACTATCTTCTCATTGCTTCTACAATCATAAAATCGAGCTCATTAATGATTCAACGTTCTTTTGCTGTTGAGTTTATTGAATGTTTTCTGTCAAACTTCTGAAAGTAAAGAAGTACTTAAACGAGAACTTGTTGAAGAAATTCATCACTCTCAGTCAGACTCTCTATTTCTTTCTCGTTTTATTCGTTTTCAAAGCAAATGAAGATCTTCAATTCTGCATGAACTATCAAAAGCTAAATGTCATTTTCAAAAGAAATAAATATTCTCTATCGTTGATAGACAAGATCATTGATAAAATAGTGAGTTGCAAGCATCTGACTAGATTGAACATCATATCAGCGTTTAACAAACTTCAAATGCATCTTAATAATGAGAATTACATCATCTTTATCACTGCTTTAAAAGCATATAAATACAAAGTGCTATCATTCAAACTAACTAATGAATCAATCTTCTTTCAGCAATATATGAATGACATTTTATGAGACTTTCTGAACGACTTTTGTCAAGTCTATCTAGATGACATTCTCATCTATAGCAAAACAAGAAAGAAACATAGAGATCACGTCAAACTAGTATTGAAACGACTACGCAAAGCTGAACTGCAAATGAATATTCGAAAGTGCAAATTCAATGTAAAAGAGATTGTCTTTCTAGAAGTCATTGTATCAGAACTAGATCTTCGTATAAATCTCAGCAAGATGACAGTCATAGTCAGCTGAATCACTTCAATCAATTTGAAAGAAATTCAGAACTTCATGAAATTTGTGAACTTTTATCGTTGTTTCATTAAAAACTTCTTCAAACTAGTCAAATCATTCACTCAATTGACTAGAAAAGACACATCTTTTGTTTGAAACGAAGTTTGCATTCAAGCTTTCAGAAATCTGAAGAAACAGATCAGTTTCACTTCAGTTCTTCGTCATTTCAATCTCAAACGTCAGACTATTTTGAAAATCGATGCATCAAACTATGTAAAAGATGAAATACTGTCTCAGTACAATGATGAAAATATACTTCACTCAATGATCTTCTACAGCAAAAGCATGATTCTTGCTGAAATCAACTATCATATCTATGACAAGAAATTGCTGATCATTATTCGTTGTTTTGAACATTGATGACTCAAGCTGAAATGTACTGAATTACTCATTCAGATATTCATTGATCATCAAGCTCTGAAAATCTTCATGAAAAACAAACAACTGAGTCAACGTCAAGTCAACTATCTGAACATTCTATCAAAGTTCAATTTTCAAATCATCTTTAAATCAGGCAAAATGAACACTAAAGTTGATGCGCTAACTTAAATGTTTCTAGCAAACGTCTCTGAATCAGTTAAACGATTTAAAGATTGCTTTCAAACTATTCTTATCTTTAATAGAGTCAATATTTTATCTATTGACTTGAAATCAAGCGCAAATTCAAAATCAGAAGTCAATATTTATCAGAGAGTATGATTAATCAATCAGATGAATGAGCTCTGCAGTGAATATAAACAAGCTAAAAATGACAACAAGCTCAAGCTTCATAGCACTAAGATGAAGAACTGCAAAATTGTTGATGACGTTCTATTTAAAAAAGATTTACTGTGAGTTTCTGAGAACATGCACACGAAATTACTACAAGAAGTGCATGATTAATCTTCAATCTTTCATCTCAACAATAAACGAATCATTAATCTAGTTCAGCGTTTCTACTATTGATCAGATCATGAAGCTACTATTCAATGATACATTCAAAACTGTCATGCTTGTCAGCGAAGCAAAGCTTCTAAAGATAGCATTAATGAACTTCATCATTCTCTTTCGATTTTACAGAAACGCTGAAAAGATATAACTATGAACTTCATCACTAAATTATCTCTGTCAGAAAACTATAACATCATTTGCACAATCATATGTCATTTCATCAAAAAACATCACTATGTTCTCTGTCATTGAGAAGACAATGACATTTCAGTTGAAGAAATGATTTAAATCATGCTATGAAACGTTTATTGACTGCATGATTTACTCAGTTCTATTGTTTTGAATAAAGACTTTCAATTTATATTCATCATGTGAAAGAGTCTTTGATAACAACTACAAATTATTGCTAGTCTATTCACTGCTTATCATTCTGAGATCGATGATCAAACAGAGCAAGTCAATCAAGACGTTGAATGCGAACTCAGAATCTACTGTAATTACATGCAGAACAATTGAGCTAAATAAATATTTATGATTGAGTTCAGTGATAATATCAATACATTCTCGATCATCTTAATGATCTCTTTCTACTTCAATAAAGAATTTCACTCTCGAATGAGTTTCGATTCAGATACAACTGACTATGAAATCACTCGTGAACGAATTGAAGCTAGAAAAGCAAATGATATTATCATTTGAATGAAAAAGCTACTGAATTTCAATCATCAACAATTGAAAAAGACTAAGCTGATCATTGAAGCTCAGATCAATAAACATAGACGAAACATCATTTATAAGATAGATAATCAGATCTGACTATCTTTCAGAAACGTCAAAATCACAAGATCATGCAAGAATTTGAAAGATAAACAGCTAGATTTCTACTCAATCATTGTCAAAGTTGAAACTTTCTATCATCTTCATTTATTTACAAGCATGAAGCATATACATTCAATGTTCAGCTCAAAGCTACTATGATCATATTCAGAAAACTCTCTATCAGAACAACATTCAAAATCACTCAGATCAATCACTATCAAAGATGATGAACATTGAAAGATAAACAATATATTAAACTTCAGACGTTATCAAGATTGAATACAGTACAAAGTCAAATGAAAAGATCTAGATAGAAATGACGAATGATACTATGTCGATAAAGAGAAATTCAATGATTCAGAGAAAGTTTTGAATGAATTTCATAAGCTATATTCAAGCAAATCGCGCTAAATATTGAAATAATTATCAACAAAAGCAAGCAAAGAAATTACATTCATATGAACATGAATTTTCAAAAGAAGAAGTAATGTTACGAACGTATCAAGATCAATAAGACTGAACAAGACTGAAGTTCTAATCAATTCGCAATGCACGCTAGTAAGTACTCTGCATAATGATTAAAGCTAGTCAATGATCTAGTCGAGATCTGACTCAGATTTGACTCAGATATGATTTAACACTCTTTTTCTTTCTTAACATTCTTTTCTTTCATCAACATCTTGTTCATTTACATCATTTTCTTTTCATGTCACAAACACATTTCTTTCAAGTTTAGCACAGTCTCTGAACATTACATAAATAAAAGCTTTTGTATCAATCTTCTTCTGTATTCTTAATATTCAGTTATAGTTATCTTTAAAGAACAAGCATTATCAACTCTGATCTTCATTGATTGTATCATCTAAACATGATTCTGACAATAAACTACATTCATGTAAACATGAATTTTCGAAGAAAGAAATAATGTTACAAGTGTATCAAGATTGATAAGACTGAACAAGATTAAAGCTTTAATTAATTTGCAATGCATGCTAGCAAGTACTTTGCATAATGATTAGAGCTAATCAATGATCTAGTTGAAATCTGACTCAGGTTTGACTCAAATATGACTCAACATCTTTTTTCTTTCTTAATACTCTTTTCTTTCATCAACATTTTGTTCATTTACATCATTTTCTTTTCATGTCACAAACACATTTCTTTCGAGTTTAATGCAGTCTTTGAACATTACATAAATAGAAGCTTTTGTATCAATCTTTTTCTGTATTCTTAATATTTAGTTATAGCTGTTATGAGTTTGCATAAAGCGAATCATATGAGTGTATTCTAACTAGAAGTTCAAAGCTGAAGAAGAAAGAAGATGCAACACGTCATGAGTTTTACTCACGAAGATACGCTAGATCGCTAGCGTGTCAACCTCAACTCTATACTAGTTTATGATAGTTTAACATGATCTATGTTAAACTAATTTGAAGTGCATGATCACAACATTATTCTCTTTCTTCATCTAGCAATGTTCTCATTGTTGCAGTTCAATCAATCTTTCTTAAGTTGATTTCTATCTTGACTTGTTTGAATATTATTTATGAATGTCATTTATGATCTTTAAGCATTCTTCGAATTCACTTTCATTGACGTTGTATCAATGTAAATCAACGTCGTATTCTTTTCAATTGAAATGATATTGTAATCATTTACTTCATTCGTAGTGTCTGAAGTTCAGTATGTTCTTCATTTTTCATTCATCTTCGTCGTCAATCACTATAGAATCAGATGATTCATTTCATTATTCATTCAGCAAGTTCTTTAAATTTAGTCACAGCAGATTTGATGCAAACTTTGAATGTATTTTCATAGTTGATGACAGTTTCAGTCAATAAGCATGTTCAATCTTGATCAGAATCTTGAAGAGTTTTAGCATTTTATTATTTAGCTTCTTTAATGATCGTGAAATCATTATGTTTCTAGAGTTCAGAAACATCATGTCATTTACCTTGTAAATTATTTTCTTTTGATGTTTATCAGTTTATTTCTTCATTGTAACTTTAACTCATATCAAGACTTGCTTAAGTAATGTTAATGATCATTTCATGTGTTTGAATATATTCTTTGCTTTGTTTGCTTCAATTCTAGCTTAAGTGATCTCATATTTGATTGAGTTTGAATTGAAGCTCATATGAAAGTGAAAATTCTTATTTAGAAAGAATATTGACTGTTCAATTAATGATGAAATAGCATTGTTATTGATAAATTCAATCATGAATAATCAGATGAATCAATCATCTTGCATATATGAGCAGTAGCTTCGTAAATATCATTCTACATTGTGATTCATTCTTTCTGTCTGATCATTGATCTGAGAATGATAATCAATAAATAGTTTCATCTTGATGTTTAGTTTCAAACATAAAAACTTTCAGACAATTGATATAAATTGTGAATTATGATTGAACATTATTGATCTTGATAGTTCATGAGTTCTGAAGATTCATATCAATAGTAGTTTAACTGTTTATTCTGCAAAGATTTCTTCGTCATCTGATCAACATGATATATAGTGTCGTTTCTTAGACAATCAATCTATGACTGTCAGAATCACGTTGCTTTCATTACTTTTTGATAGATTGATAATGTTGAGATCATGTCTAGAAACTAATCAGAGTGCGTGCGTGACTAGAATGTTTGATCTATAAAGATAGCTATAACTAAGACTTTAAGAATACAGAAGAAAGAAGGTATAAAAGGCAAGAAGAACACACTCTATATAGTAGTTACTCAGATCGACGCTAGTCTCAAAGAAGACGTGTTGAAATACAAGAAAGATGTTGATTTGAAAGATGTTTGTGACACAAAGAAATGTGTTTGTCATAGAAACTTGTTGATCACTCATAATACAAAGAAGTGTGTTTGTCTAAAAGACAATAGAAGCTGATTAGAAGATGCTAGAAAAGAAAAAAGATGCTGAGTCATATCTGAGTCAAGTCTGAGTCAGATCTAGATCAGATCTCGACTAGATCATTGACTAGTTTTAATCAATTCTGACACATTCGTAACATTACTTTCTTCTTCAAAAATTCATGTTCGCATGAATAGAACAAATGAAACGCAAAATTTTTTCACTGTTTTTCAATTTAGTGTGACTTGTCTGAATAGAGCTTATGAAATTTGACTAAAACTTCTTTCAAGTTCTCGAATTCTTCTTTGTTGACATAGTATCATTCGTCATTTCGATCTAGTCTCGTTCATTTGACTTTGTATTGTATTCAATCTCAATAGCGTCTAGAGTTCAAAATGTCATCTATCTTTCAATGCTCATCGTCTTCAATAGTGAGAGATTTAGATGATTCTGAATGCTGTTCTGATAAGAAATCATCGAGACAAGAACGTAATAGCTTTGAACTGAACATCGAATGCAGCTGCTTCATGCTTATCAATAAACAAAGATGATAGAAAATCTTAACTTTGACAGTGATTTGATAAGATTCTAGCTGTTTGTCTTTCAAATTCTTACATGATCTAGTTGTCTTTATATTTCTAGAGAATAATCAAACTCAGTCGTTTACTTCATAGATGACGTCTCATTTATGTTTATTAATCTGAGCTTCAATGATCTGCTTCGTCTTTTTCAATTGCTGATGATTGAAGATAAGAAGCTCTTTCATTTGAATGACAATATCATCGACTTTTCTAGCTTCAAGACGTTTGTAAGTTGTCTCATAGTCAGTTGTATTTGAAACAAAACTCATTCAAGAGTGAAACTCTTTATTGAAGTAGAATGAAATCATTGAGATGATTGAGAAGATATTGAAATTTTCGCTGAATTTCATCATTGAAAGTCATTTTGCTCAGTCGTTCTGCATGTAGTTACAGTAGATTCTTAATTCACGTTCAATATCTTGATTAGCTCATTTTGATTGATTATCAATCTCAGAATGATAAGCTGTTGATAAACTAGTCGTGATTCTTAGTCACTTGCAAAGACTTTGTCACATGATTGATATGAATTGAGAGTCTCTGTTTGAAACAATAGAACTAGATAGATCATGAAGTCGATAGACGTTTCATAGCATGATTCAAACCGTTTCTTTGACTGAGATGTCATCATCTTCTTAATAACAGAAGACATAGTGATGTTTCTTGATGAGATGACATATGATTGTGCAAATGACGTTATAATCTTTTGATAGAGATAGCTCAATGATGAAGTTCATAGTTATATATTTTCAGCGTTTCTGTGAAATCGAAAGAGAATGAAGAAGTTCATTGATGCTATTTCTAGATGTCTTGCTTTGTTGACAGACATGACAGTTTCAAATGTAACGTTTAATCGTTGCTTGATGATCTGATCAATAGTAGAAACGTTGAACTAGATCGATAGTTCTTCAATTGTCAGAATGAAAGATGAAAGATTGATCATGAATTTTCTTTAGCAATTTCGTATGCATTTTCTCAGAAACTCACAGTAGATCTTTTCTGAACAGAACGTTGTCAATGATCTTGCAGTGCTTCAATTCAATGCTATGTAGCTTGAGCTTGTTTTCTTTTATAGCTTGTCTATACTCATTGCAAAGCTCATTCATCTTGTTGACATTTTTTACTCACTGATAGAGATCAACTTCAGATTCAATAGTTAGAATATTTACTCTATCGAGTGTCAGATTGATCTGATAGTGATCTTCAGTACGCTGAGTTGATTCAAAAATGTCAATCAGAGACATTCTGATTAAAGCATTGACTTTAGTGTTTATTTTGCCTGATCGAAATATAATCTGAAAGTTGAACTTGAATAGAATGTTTAGATAATTGACTTGATGTCAAATCAACTGTTTATTTTTCATGAAGATCTTCAGAGTCTGATGATTGATGAATATCTGAATGAATAGTTCAGTGCATTCAAGCTCGAGTCTTCAATGTTCAAAACATCAAATAATGACTAGCAATTTCTTGTCATAGATATGATAATTGCATTCAGCGAGAATCATGCTCTTGCTGTAGAAAGTTACTGAATGAAGAACTTTCTCATCATTGTACTATGATAGAATTTCATCTTTGACGTAGTCAGATGCATCGATTTCTAGAATAGCTTGTCGTTTGAAATTGAAATGTCGTAGTACTGAGATCGAGCTGACTTGTTTCTTTAGATCATCAAAAGCTTGAACACAGACTTCATTTCATACAAAAGATGTGTTCTTTCTAGTTAACTGAGTGAACGATTTGACTAGCTTCGAGAAGTCTTTAATGAAACAACGATAGAAGTTAATGAATTTCACGAAGCTCTGAACTTCTTTTAGATTGATCAACGTAGCTCAGTTGACTATGACTTTCACTTTGATAGAGTTCATGCAAAGACTCTGTTCTGAAACTATGACTTCTAAGAAGACAGTTTCTTCTACGTTGAATTTGCACTTTCAAATATCTACTTGTAGATCAGCTTTTTGTAGATGATCTAATATCATTTTGACATGTTGTTGATGTTTTCATTGAGTTTTGCTGTAGATCAGAATGTCGTTCAGATAGACTTGACAAAAGTCATTTAGAAAGTCTTAAAGAACGTCATTCATATACTGTTGAAACGAGGCAGAATCATTGATAAGTTTGAAAGATAACATCTTTGTTTTATATGCTTCTAACGCGATAATAAAGATAGTGTAGTTCTCACTATCAGAGTGCATTTGTAGTTTGTTGAACGTCGAAATGATATTCAATCGAGTCAGATGTTTGCAATCAACTATTTTGTCAATTACTTCATCTATGAGCGATAGAGAATAGCGATTTCTTTTGATAATAGCATTGAGCTTTCAATAGTTAACGCAGAATCGTAGATCTTCATTTGCTTTCAAGATAAACAAAACGAGTGAGAAATACGAAGCTTTGTTAGAAGTTATAAATTCTTTGAAAAGATTCTCGTTCAGATATTTCTTTACTTTCTGAAACTTGTAAAAAGACATTCAATATGCTCGACAGCGAAATGACGTTGCGTCACTAGTAAGCTCTATCTTATGATTATACGAACGATGAGACGATAGCTTGTCTGCTTGAGCTCGATCAAAGATGTCTAGAAAATTCTGATATTTTAATGAAAGCTTGACTTTAATATTTTCTAGATTTTGAGTCATTTCATTGACTGAGAAGACGTTTATGACATCTAGTTCACATTGAGTATTGTAGATAATTTCTCTATCGATGTCTTCGATGAACATAGCAAAAATCTCTGTCTGATTCTTCTTTTTTCGTTTTACTAGTGCTTGAAAAGAAGCGATATCTATGTTTTGAATCGAGAATGACTCTTTCTGAAAGAATAAAACTGAGTGCTTGAGCATCTTAGAAATCTTGCTGTGAGCTGCTGAAGAAATCAAAGTTGATCGCGATCAACTTGAGTGCTTTATATTTGACGAAATCGAAAAAATCGAAATAGAAGTATTTAATTGATCAGAGAATATGATAGTATCATGTCTCATGTTCAATAATATTTCATTTTTGTTCATTCAGAGTTTGCTCAATATAGCTTCATGATGCTCAATATCAGTTATCAGCATTGACATAGTCAATTTCTTATGACTTTCGATTGTGAGATTGAATAGAATCTTATGAGTAATAGTCTTTCTAACTAACTTCTCATCATAGTCTCGTATTAACTTCTCTTTTGCTAGTGATATAGATTGTATTTCAAGTTTCTGACATATCTTATTGACTAGCTTGTCATGTATCAGCATGTAGACGACGAAATCACTATCTATTAAAGAGCGAAGGCTGAAAGAATTGCTCTGAGAGATAAGAAAAGCATTGATCAGAAATGACTTTTCAAAATAGTTTTCTTTCAATAGAACTTCAATTTGACTGCACAAAGATATGATTTCTACTTCTTTAATGATTTTAGAAGAGATAGCTAGTTTTTTGAATCAGAATTGAACTCAGAGTTTGATGTAAATCGATCAAACTCATCATCTTCTAATGCATTGACTCTTGATTGATCAGAGCACTCTCTAGAAGTATGATCTGATTTGTGACAGGTAAAACAAATTTCAGCTTGTAGATTAATATTTTTGACGTTAGTTAAAATCACGTCACGCAGCTTTGAATGATTGACGAGTGTAGTGACTTCGATCTTTCTATAGAGATTCAATGAATCTCATTTCTCAGCAAAAATGACTTGCTTTCTGACTTTGATCAAGAATTTCTTTTCTTTGATGTCATTTATGACTCAATGCTCATTGTTCAAATGAATCAGATAACTACGAATTTCATTGAGAGATTCTGACTGAATCAGCTGATTACTTCAAGCTGCACGAAAATGATAAACTATCTTGTTTTGTAGATCAACAATCAATTGCTTTTCGTGATACTCTAGATAAAAGAACAGATGTTGAAATATTGAATAAAAGTCATTGAATTTGCTCTTTTCTTGAATGAAATTAGCATATTTTCTTCGAAAGTTTGTCTCTTTGTCAGAATCATCATAAAGCTGAGCAAGTTCATCTAGTAGATCATTGATCATTGAATAAAAGTTCAATAAATCTCGCTGATGTCTGACTAGAATGACTTTGACTGCGTCTTCACTAATTCAAGAATGAATGTAGACTAGTATAGCTTTGTCATTGTTGAAATGATTGATGTTGATTTCTAGCTTGTCGCGAATCTTTTCTTGTCAATCATCTCAGATAGATTCTTTTTCATCAGTAAACAGAGATGAATTCAAAAGCTTTTGAAATCACTTGAATGAATTGAACATGATGAAAGAAGTAGAAGTATCTTCTTTAGTCAATCACAGTCGATGTTATAGTTTCATCAGCTGATCTTGAAGCTTTTTAAGATTTAGATTCGATCATTCTTTTGCTTGATTAATTTTCTTGAAATGAGTCTTTCATATTTGTTCGCTGAGTATTTTATCAAATAGCTCACAAACTTCTACATTTAGATCTCGTTGAGTTTGAAGATTGTTTAAATCTTCTAGAAAAACTTCTGAGTCTTGTTTGACTCAATGTTGTAGCTGCTCTACATTTTTAATATCTTAGAAGATAGAGACTTTCAGAGATTCATTGAATGTCTGAAAGTGAGACATGAATTGATGATGTTTTTGTACAAAGTCAATTCTAAGAAATTTCGATAGATGAGAAGATAACTCAAGATAAATGACTGAATCAAAGCTTTGATTACTTTCGAAGAAATCGAGTTGAATATTCACGAGTGATTGAATCATGATGAAGGTTTTGATGATCGAGCGAATGATGATGCTCAATAGTAGATAGTGAGATTGTTTGTTAAAGTGTTTAGTCTTCAAAGAAGAGTGTTGCTGATTTGAGAGAGTTTTTTTGTGATTCTCAAGCAATCAACGAAGATTCTTTATCATTGATTCTATTAATCGATTTGAACTGATGCTACTGACTGAGCGATAGATTCTCTAGCAATCACACGATCATATGTTTTCGTTAATTCTATTGATTTCTTGATGTTGTTCTGTCTTTCGATGTCGTTGATCATTAGATACACAAATTTCTTTATACTCATTTCGTTGTCAATCGAGTGAATTTGAATGAATATAGAAATCAGTATCATGTGATTAACAAATTCTTAAAGTAATGTTGAAATCGTGTCTAAAAACTAATCAGAGTGCATGCGTGACTAGAATGTTTGATCTATAAAGATAGCTATAACTAAGACTTTAAGAATACAGAAGAAAGAAGATACAAAAGACAAGAAGAACACGCTTTACATAATAGTTACTCAGATCGACGCTAGTCTCAAAGAAGACGTGTTGAAACACAAGAAAGATGTTGATTCAAAAGATGTTTGTGACACAAAGAAATGTGTTTGTCATAGAAACTTGTTGATCACTCGTAACACAAAGAAGTGTGTTTATTTAAAAGATAATAGAAGCTGATTAGAAGATGCTAGAAAAGAGAAAAGATGCTGAATCATATTTGAGTCAAGTTTGAGTCAGATCTAGATCAGATCTTGATTAGATCATTGACTAGCTTTAATCAATTCTGACACATTTGTAACATTACTTTTCTCTTTGAAAATTCATGTTTGCATGAATAAAACAAATGAAACGCAAAATTTTTTCACTGTTTTTCAATTTAGTATGACTTGTCTGAATAAAGCTTATGAAATTCAACTAAAACTTCTTTCAAGCTCTTGAATTCTTCTTTGTCAACATAGTATCATTCGTCATTTCGATCTAATCTTGTTCATTTGACTTTGTATTGTATTCAATCTCGATAGCATCTAGAGTTCAAAATGTCATTTATCTCTCAATGTTCATTGTCTTTGATAGTAAGAGACTTAAATGATTCTGAATGCTGTTTTGATAAAAGATCATCAAGATAAGAACGTAATAGCTTTGAATTAAACATTGAATGCAGCTGCTTCATGCTTATCAATAAATGAAGATGATAGAAAATTTCAACTTTGACAGTGATTTGATAAGATTTTAGCTGTTTGTCTTTCAAATTCTTACATGATTTAGTTGTCTTTATGTTTCTAGAGAATAATCAAACTCAGTCGTTTACTTCATAAATGACGTCTCATTTATATTTATTGATTCGAGTTTCAATGATTTACTTCGTCTTTTTCAATTGCTGATGATCAAAGATAAGAAGCTCTTTCATTTGAATAATAATATCGTCAACTTTTTTAGCTTCAAGACGTTCGTGAGTTATCTCATAGTCAGTTGTATCTGAATTGAAACTCATTCGAGAGTGAAACTCTTTATTGAAGTAAAATTAGATCATTGAGATGATCAAGAAAATATTGAAATTTTCGCTGAATTTCATCATTGAAAGTCATTTTGCTCAGTCGTTCTGCATGTAGTTACAGTAAATTCTTAATTCGCATTCAAAATCTTGATTAACTCATTTCAATTGATCATTGATTTCAGAATGATAGACTGTTAATAGACTAGTTGTGATTCTTAGTCACTTGCAAAGACTTTGTCACATAATTGATACAAATTGAGAGTCTCTGTTCAAAACAATAAAACTAGATAGATCATGAAGTCAATAGACGTTTCATAGCATGATTCAAATCATTTCTTCAACTGAGATGTCATTGTCTCTTCAATGACAGAAAACATAGTGATGTTTCTTGATGAGACAACATATGATTATGCAAATGACGTTATAATCTTTCGATAGAAGTAACTCAGTAATAAAGTTCATAGTTATATCTTTTCAGCGTTTCTGTAAAATTGAGAAAGAATGAAGAAGTTCATTAATGCTATTTCTAAATGTCTTGCTTCGTTGATAAACATGACAGTTTTGAATGTAACATCTAATTATTGCTCAATGATCTGATCAATAGTAGAAACGTTGAACTAGATCAGTAGTTTTTCAATTGTCAGAATGAGAGATAAAAGACTGATCATGAATTTTCTTTAACAATTTCATATACATTTTCTCAGAAACTCACAGTAAATCTTTTTTGAACAGAACATCATTAACAATCTTGCAATGCTTCAATTCAGTGCTATGTAGCTTGAGCTTGTTTTCTCTTATAGCTTGTTTATACTCATTGCAAAGCTCATTTGTCTTGTTGTCATCTTTTACTCGCTGATAGAGATCAACTTCAGATTCAATAGTTAGAATATTTACTTTATTGAGTGTCAGAATGATCTGATCATGATCTTCAGTATGCTGAGTTGATTCAGAGACGTCGATCAGAAACATTCTGATTAAAGCATTGACTTTAGTGTTTATTTTATCTGATTGAAATATAATCTGAAAGTTGAACTTGAATAGAATGTTTAGATAATTGACTTGATATCAAGTCAACTGTTTATTTTTCATGAAGATCTTCAGAGTCTGATAATCAATGAATATCTGAATGAGTAGTTCAATGCATTCAAGCTCGAATCTTCAATGTTTGAAACATTGAATAATGATTAGTAATTTCTTGTCATAGATATGATAATTGCATTCAGCGAGAATCATGCTCTTGCTGTAAAAAGCTATTGAATGAAGAACTCTCTCATCATTGTACTGTGATAAAATTTCATCTTTAATGTAGTCAGATGTATTGATTTCTAGAATAGCTTGTCATTTGAAATCAAAATGTCGTAGTACTGAGATCGAGTTGACTTGTTTCTTTAGATCATCAAAAGCTTGAACACAGACTTCATTTCATACAAAAGACGTATTCTTTTTAGTTAACTGAATAAATAATTTGACTAGCTTCGAAAAGTCTTTAATGAAACAATGATAAAAGTTAATGAATCTCACGAAGCTCTGAACTTCTTTTAAATTGATCGACGTAATTCAGTTGACTATGACTTTCACTTTGATAAAATTCATATGAAGATCTTGTTCTGACATTATGACTTTTAAGAAGACTGTTTCTTCTACGTTGAATTTGCACTTTCGAATATTTACTTGTAAATCAGCTTCTCGTAGATGATTTAATATCATCTTGACATGTTGTCAATGTTCTTGTTGAGTTTTGCTGTAGATCAGAATGTCGTTCAGATAGACTTGACAAAAGTCATTTAGAAAGTTTCAAAAAACATCATTCATATACTGCTGAAATGAGACAGAATCATTGATAAGTTCAAAGAGTAGCACTTTTAACTTATATACTTCTAATGCAATAATAAAGATAGTGTAGTTTTCACTATCAAAGTGCATTCGTAGTTTGTTGAACGTCAAAATGATATTCAATCAAGTCAAATGTTTGCAATCAACTATTTTGTTAATTACTTCATCTATGAATGATAGAGAATATCGATTTCTTTTGATAATAGCATTGAGCTTTTAATAGTTAACGCAGAATCATAAATCTTTATTTGCTTTCAAAATGAACAGAATGAGTGAGAAATACGAAGCTTTGCTAAAGATTATAAATTCTTTGAAAAGATTCTCATTCAGATATTTCTTTACTTTCTGAAGCTTGTAAAAAGACATTCAATATGCTCAACAGCAAAATGACATTACGTCACTAATAAGCTCTATCTTATGATCATACAAATGATGAGACGATAGCTTGTTTGCTTGAACTTGATCAAAGACATTTAGAAAATTCTGATATTTCAATGATAGCTTGACTTTAATATCTTCTAGATTCTGAGTCATTTCATTGACTGAGAAAATGTTTATGACATCTAGTTTGCATTGAGTATTGTAGACAATTTCTCTATCAATATCTTCAATGAACATAGCAAAAATCTCTGTCTGATTCTTCTTTTTTCATTTTACTAGTGCTTGAAAAGAGATGACATCTATGTTTTGAATCAAGAATGACTCTTTCTGAAAAAATGAAACTGAGTGCTTAAGCATCTTAAAGATCTTGCTGTGAGCTGCTGAAGAGATTGAAGTTGATCATGATCAACTTGAGTACTTTGTATTTGACGAGATTGAAAAAATTGAAATAAAAGTATTTAATTGATCAGAGAATATGATAGTATCATGTCTCATGTTCAATAATATTTCATTTTTATTCATTCAGAGTTTACTCAATATAGCTTCATGATGCTCAATATCAATTTTCAGCATTGACATAGTCAATTTCTTATGACTTTTAATCATAAGATTGAATAGAATCTTATGAGTAATAGTCTTTCTAGCTAACTTCTTATCATAATCTCATATTAACTTCTCTTTTGCTAGTGATATAAATTGTATTTCAAGTTTCTGACATACTTTATTGACTAGCTTGTCATGTATCAGCATGTAGACGATGAAATCACTATTTATCAAAGAGCGAAGGTTGAAAGAATTGCTCTGAGAGATAAAAGAAGCATTGATCAGAAATGACTTTTCAAAATAGTTTTCTTTCAATAAAACTTCAATTTGACTGCACAAAGATATGATTTCTATCTCTTCAATAACTTTGAAAAAGATAGTTAGTTTTTTGAATCAGAATCAAACTCAGAGTTCAATGTAAATCAATCAAACTCATCATCTTTTAATGCATTGACTTTCAATTGATCAGAGCACTCTCTAAAAGTATGATTTGATTTGTGATAAATGAAACAGATTTCAGCTTGTAGATTAATATTTTTGATGCTAGTTAAAATTACGTCGTGCAACTTTGAATGATCAATGAATGTAATGACTTCGATCTTTTTATAGAAGTTCAATGAATCTCATTTCTCAGCAAAGATGACTTGCTTTCTAACTTTGATTAAGAATTTCTTTTCTTTGATGTCATTCATGACTTGATGCTCATTGTTCAAATGAATCAAATAACTATGAATTTCATTAAAAGATTCTGACTGAATCAGCTGACTACTTCAAGCTGTACGAAAATGATAAACTATCTTGTCTTGTAAATCAATGATCAATTGCTTTTCATGATACTTTAAATAAAAGAACAGACGTTGAAATATTGAATAAAAGTTGCTGAATTTGCTCTTTTCTTGAATGAGATTAGCATATTTTCTTCAAAAGTTCATCTCTTTGTCAGAATCATTGTAAAGCTGAGTAAGTTCATTTAGTAAATCATTGATCATTGAATAAAAGTTCAATGAATCTCACTGATGTTTAACTAAAGTGACTTTGACTGCATCTTCGCTGATTCAAAAATGAATGTAGACTAGTATAGCTTTGTCATTGTCAAAATAATTGACGTTGATTTCTAGCTTGTCGCGAATCTTTTCTTGTCAATCATCTTAGATAGATTTTTTTTCATCAGTAAACAGAGATGAATTCAAAAGCTTTTGAAATCGCTTGAATGAATTAAACATGATGAAAAAAGTAAAAGTATCTTCTTTAGTTAATTGCAGTTGATGTTGTAGTTTCATCAGCTGATCTTGAAGCTTTTTAAAATTTAGATTCAATCATTCTTTTGCTTGATCAATTTTCTCGAAATGAGTCTTTCATATCTGTTCGCTGAATATTCTATCAAATAACTCACAAGCTTCTACATTTAGATCTCATTAAGTTTGAAGATTGTTTAAATCTTCTAGAAAAACTTCTGAATCTTGTTTAACTCAATGTTGTAACTGCTTTACATTTTTGATATTTCAGAGAGTAGAGACTTTCAGAGATTCATCAAGTGTTTGAGAGTAAAACATGAATTAATGATGTTTTCATATGAAGTCAGTTCTAAGAAATTTCAATAAATGAGAAGATAACTTGAAGTAAATGACTGAATTGAGACTTTGATTATTTTTAAAGAAATTGAGTTGAATATTCACAGATGATTGAATCATGATGAAGATTTTAATGATCAAATGAATGACGATGCTCAATAGTAAATAGTGAGATCATTTGTTAAAGTGTTTAGTTTTCAAAGAAGAGTGTTGCTGATTTGAAAGAATTTTTTTGTGATTCTCAAGCAATCAACGAAGATTCTTTATCATTGATTCTATTAATTGATTTGAACTGATGCTATTGACTGAGCAATAAATTCTTTAGCAATCACATGATCATATGTTTTCATTGATTTTATTGATTTCTTGATGTTGTTCTGTCTTTTGATGTCGTTGATCATCAGATACACAAATTTCTTTATACTCATTTCGTTATCAGTCGAGTGAATTTGAATGAATATAGAAATCAGTATCATGTGATTAATGAATTTTTAAAGTAATGTTGAAATCATGTCTAGAAACTAATCAGAGTGCGTGCATGACTAAAATGTTTAATCTATAAAGATTGTTATGATTCTAGCTACACATCTTCATTGATGACTATGTTGATGACTATTCTGAGAGCTATCGTCGATCGCTTGTCACTAGAGCATAGACTTGTTTTGAAGTCAATTCTATTCAGAGTTAGCTTATGTTCTTCTGAGTCATATAAATAGTTGACTCTTCTCTTCTAGATACTTTTCTTTCTTAGCATTTATATACTCATTACATTACACTTATCTGACTCGCTTTATGCTGACTTCTAACATTATATAAATGCTTCTTCGTTACAGACGAAGTGAAATAATCTGCATTGATTTCTTCAAGTGCTTCTGCTAATAGTTCTTCAACTTTCTATTGACTTTGATCTAGCGACTTGCATTCGTGCAGCAGTACTCATCTTTCTTCACTTGTGCGCTGATCAGCGAGTATAAACAAACGATTGAAATCATTCAACTAGGTCAAAGATCAGCGAATTAATCGTTCATTCAGATTTGCAAGAAATTCTTCGAATTTGTTGAACAATCAAACAAGATCAGTCTAGAACTGCGTCAAAGTCTTTATCTCAGAAACAAATCTTACAGTGAGTTTGCTTTCATGACACTTCTTCGTCAATGCAATGATCTATCTACTCACATCGATTTATTCATCAGTGAATCAAACTACTATGTTCATGTGCAACTAGTGAGTCTGTTACAAAGACGCGATTCAAATTGATCTCTTCAATGAGTCAATTGATCTTCTCATAGTAAGTCTGCTACAATGACACGTTTGACAGTGAGTCTGCTTTAATGACGCGTTCAATATTGATCTTGTCATCAAGTCAGTCACTCAATAGTTAGTCTGCTTGAACGACACTTGAAGTGAGTCTGCTACAAAGACAGACAACGATTGATCTCTTGATTGAGTCGATCAATGAACGAAACAAGCTCTACTATATAGTAGATCTGAATCAGAAGTGAGTTTGCTTTAATGATATCTTTCGTCAATGCAATGATCTATCTACTTACATTATTCTACCTATCAGTGAATCGATCTGTTGACTCATTTGCGTGCAACTAGTGAGTCTGCTTTAATGACACTTCTATCTTGCATAGTGAGTCTGCTACAATAGACATTTTGATTCTACATAAGACTAAGAAAATACATTCATGCAAACATGAATCATTGAAGAGAAGAAGTAATGTTACGATTCTAGCTACGCATCGTCATTGATGACTATGTTGATGACTATGTTGATGACTATTCTGAGAGCTATCGTCAATCACTCATCGCTAAAGCATAGACTTGTTTTGAAGTCAACTCTATTCAAAGTTAGTTTATGTTCTTCTGAGTCATATAGATAGTCGATTCTTTTCTTCTAGATAATTTTCTTTCTTAGCATTTATATACTCATTACATTACACTCATATGACTCGCTCTATGCTGATTCTTAACAAAGATAGTTATAACTAAGACTTTAAGAATACAGAAGAAAGAAGATACAAAAGACAAGAAGAACATGCTTTATATAGTAGTTACTCAGATTGACGTTAGTCTCAAAGAAGACATGTTGAAACACAAGAAAGATGTTGATTTAAAAGATGTTTGCAACATAAAGAAATGTGTTTGTCTAGAAATCTGTTAATCATTTGTAATACAAAGAAGTGTGTTTGTTTAAAAGACAATAGAAGCTGATTAGAAGATGCTAGAAAAGAAAAAAGATGCTGAGTCATATTTGAGTCAAGTCTGAGTCAAATCTAGATCAGATCTTGACTAAATCATTAACTAGTTCTAATCAATTCTGACACATTCATAACATTAAATCATTGTCTATTAGAGAACGAAGACTGAAAGATCATTTCTGAGAGATGAGATAAGCATCAATTAGAAATGACTTTTCAAAGTAATTTTCTTTTGATAAAATTTTATCTAGTTTGCACAAAAATATAATCTTTATCTCTTTGATGACTTTTAAAAAGATGACTAGTTTTTTGAATCAAGATTCAAATCAAAATTAAAGCAATCATATTCATTGTTCACTGTATTAATTCTAGTAGATCGATTGAGACACTCTTTAAAGCTATGATCTGATTTATAACATATGAAACAGCTTTCAACTAAAATGTTTGCTTTTTTGACGTTAGTTAAAATCGCGTCGCGCAGCTTTAGATGATCAAACTTCAAGTAATTGATTGATTGAATGATAATAGTCACTTTATGAAAGATAGTCTTAAAAATTTTATTGATACATTTGATCTTGTTCTTGATTTCTCAAATGATTCACTGATCATTATTCAAATGAATCAGATAGAAATCAATTTCTTTTAGAAAATCAGATTGAACTAGTTAATTTATTCAAATGAATCAAAGACAAGAATGTATTTTATCTTTTAAATTAGCAATTAATTGCTTCTTATGATAGTCTAGATAAAAAGATAGACGTTGAAACTGAGTATAAAATTCATTGAATTTCTTGAATTCTTGAATCAAGTTGTAGTATTTTCTATGAAAGTTGACTTTCTTATTTGAATCATTGAACAACTGAGATTACTGAGCTAGCTCTTTCAAAAGATCATCAATGATCTTATAGAAATTAACACAGTCTTATTCACGTCTAGTCTGAGTGATCTCAGCTGCGTCATCAAATAATCTAGAATGTATATAGCTCAATTTAACTCATTCATTAGAAAAGAGATCAATATTGATCTTTAGTTTATTCTGAATTTTTTTGTATCAATTCTTTTAAATAGAGTTCTTTTCATCAATAAACAGCGAAGAATCAGGTATTTTTTAAAATCTAGAATGCTCAGAGTAAATGAAATCAAAAGAAGTGTTTTCTTTAGCTTGAAGTCTAGTTTTCAACTCTTTGATTTCATCTTCTTGTTGTTTATTTAACTCATAGAACTGATCTGTTTCTTCATCAAGAACTAGATTTCAAGCCTTTCAGATTTCATAGAACATGAGAAATATTATCATTTCAGCAAATAATTCATCATCTTTATGAAGAAATGACGCAGCACTTAATGATTTCGTTCATGATTTCAATGAATCAGCATCAGAAGTTTAAGAGAAATGATTTTGAAATTCTTCAAAATGCTCTTTAATAAATGAATGACTAGACATGATGAGATTTATTTGAAAAGAAGATTGAACAAATGACGATGCTTAATTATTGAAGAAGAAAAATGTATGAGATGAGATTCAATCTTCAACAAAGAAGATGAGATTTGTTTATTGATTAATTGATTGATTTTCTAGCAAACAACAAAGATTCTTTATCATTGAATTTAACAATCGATTTGATTCTTAAGCAATTCATGAAGATTCTTTATTATGATTCTCATAATTAAGTGAACTTTGTGTACTTAATGAGTAATAAGTAGTCTAGCAATTCAAACAGTCTCATCATTAATTTTATTCAATTCTTTAATGTTGTTTTATCTTTCAATTGTCATCAATCATCAGATAAATAAATTTCTTTAGATTCATTCTGTTTAAACAAGTATGTTGAATGAGTAATGAGATCAGTATCATGTGATTAATGAATTCTTAATATAATGTCAGAATCATGCTTAAATAATACAATTAATGAAGATCAGAATTGATAGTGCTTGATCTTTAAAGATAACTATAATTGAATATTAAGAATACAGAAGAAGATTGATATAAAAACTTCTATTTATATAATGTTCAAAGACTGCACTAAATTTGAAAGAAATGTGTTTGTGACATGAAAAAAAGATGATGTAAATGAACAAGATTGTTACAAATGTATCAAGATTGATAAGACTGAACAAGACTGAAGTTTTAATCAATTCGCAGTACACGCTAGCGAGTACTCTGTGTAATGATTAGAGCTAGTCAATGATCTGATTGAGATCTGACTCAGGTTTGACTCAGATATGACTCAACACTCTTTTTCTTTCTCAACACTCTTTTTCTTTCTCAACACTCTTTTCTTTCATCAACATCTTGTTCATCTACATCATCTTCTTTCTGTGTCATAAACACATCTCTTTTGAGTCTAGCACAGTCTTTGAACATTACATAAATAAAAGTTCTTGTATCAATCTTCTTCTGTATTCTTAATATTCAGTTATAGCTATCTTTAAAGATCAAGCACTATCAATTCTGATCTTCATTGATTGTATCATCTAGACATGATTCTGACATTATATTAAGAATTCATTAATTACATGATACTGATTTTATTACTCATTCAATCAACTTGTACAGATGAATCAAGTCTAAAGAAATTTGTTTATCTGATGATTCAATCTCGAAAGACAAGAACAACATCAGAGAATTTATAGAATCAATGAAAACATACAATCGTTGAATTGCTAGAAGATCTATCGCTCATTCAGTACACATTTGTTCAAAATCGATTAATAGAATCTATGATAAAAAATCTTCGTGAATTGCTAGAGAATCAAATCGATCAAGAGAATTACAATAAAGAATCTTCGTGAATTGCTTCAAGATCAGTCATTTTCAGAAACATCTTCTTTGTTGAATAAACATACATCTTTCTTTTTCAATTGTCGAGCATCATCATTTATTCAATTCTCTTTTAAACAATTCTCATCTTCTTCATTATGACATTTAAGAACACATCTGATAAAGATAAAGCTTTCGTTGATCTCTTGCAATAAACACGTTCACAAGCTTTCTCTTCTATTGTCGACTCACAACATGCTTCTTCATTCATTGCTTTCAATGAATCAAACGCTGAAATCATCATACACAATGATATGAAAGTATGAAAGAAACGTATCTATGTTTTTAATAGAGAAACAGATCATCTCGTCAAGATGAAACAACAAGACAAGAGTGAAATTCAACAGTTGAAAGCAAAACTACAAGCTTTCACTGCTATTACAGTCAATGTAATTATCACTGCTTTCGTGATTGTCATCTACTTTGAATGATCTAAATATCACAAAATACTCGATTCTTCAATGTTCACTGATGAAAAGAATTCTACTTGAAAGAACTGATCTCTGAACATACGAGAGAAGCTAGCAATGAACGTCAACATCTTTTCAAATGAACTCTACAAGCTGAGCTACATTCACTCTCGACTAGCAGATGATGTCGTCGAAGTCACTCAGATCAGACGTGATTTCAACTGTGACAATCTTTATCTGACTGTCAATGAACTTCTAGAGAAACTAGCTCAATCGTTTCATGATTCTGATAAGAAAGATAACTATCGTAGAAAATATATTAATCTGATTCAAGAATCAAAGAAATTCAGCAATTTCTTTAATCAGTTTCAACGACTATACATCTATCTGAAGTATCAGAAGAATGTACTAGTTGTTGATCTAAAGAATAAAATAAACTCTTGTCTTTGAATCTTTTGAACAGCTCAGATGAAGTCACTCATCAAGCTATCAGATATTTGAAACTATCTGATTTGCTTGAACAATGAACATAAAGCAGTTCAAGAGATCAAGAACAAACTACTTAAACATGATGATTCAAAGATCATCATTTCTAGAGCAACTATTGCTGTTCAGTCTTCGACTTCAAAGTCTGACTGATCAAAGTCGCGCAGCGCAGTTTTGACTAGCGTCAAGAATGCAGACGTTCTAGTTGAAACCTGTTTCGTATGTCACAAATCAGATCATAGTTTCAAAGAATGCTTGAATTGATCTATCAAAGTCAATGCAGTTAATGAGAACTACGATCATTTTGAACTTGATACTGAATCAGAGTTCGAGTCAAAAAACTAGTCATCTCTTCAACAGTCACTGAAGTGAAGATTATATCTTTGTGCAATCTAGATGAAATTCTATTGAAAGAGAATTACTTTGATAAGTCGTTTCTGATCGATGCTCTTCTCATCTTGCAGAACAAATCATTCAGTCTTCGTTCTTTGATAGACAGTGATTCAGTCGTCTATATGATCATACATATCAATCTAGTCGATAGAGTATGTAAAAAGCTGAGAATTCAATCTATATCACTGACAAAAGATAAGTTAATAAAAGAATATGATGAAAAGATATCTAAGAAGACTATCACTCATAAAATTCTATTGAATCTCATCATTGAAAGTCATAAGAAATTGACTGTTTCTATGTTGATAACTGATATCAATCATCACGAAGTCATATTAGAAAAATCATGAATGAATAAAAATGAAATATTACTGAATATGCGAATCGACGTCATCATTTTTTTGAATCAATTAAATACTTTCATTTCGATTTTTTTGATCTCTTTCAATTTAAAGCACTCAAGTTGATTGTGATCAACTTTGTTTACTTTTACTTCTTAGTCAAAAATTTCTAGAATGCTCAAATGATCTGTTTCAACTACGATTCAGAAAGAGTCATTCTCAATTCGAAGCATAAACGTTGCTTCGTTCAAAACGCTGTTGAATCGTTTAAAGAAAGACAAGATCAAAGTCTTTGCTTTATTCATGACAAACATCAATAAAGAAATCGCGTACAATACTCAGTGCAATTTGAACGCTTTAAATGTCTTTTCAATCAATGAAACTGCTCAGAATTTGAAAGATATTAAAGCGAAACTGTCATCAAAATATCATGAGTTTCTAGATGTTTTTGATCGAGCTCAATCAAATAAACTACTCTCTCATCGCTTCTATGATCATAAAATTGAACTCATCAATGATTCAATGCTCTCTTGCTGTCGAGTCTATTGAATGTTCTCTGTCAAACTTCTGAAAGTAAAGAAGTACTTAAATGAGAACTTGTCGAAGAAATTCATCACTTTCAACCAGACTTTCTATTTCTTTCTCGTTCTATTCGCTCTCAAAGCAAATGAAGATCTTCGATTCTGCGTGAACTATTGAAAGCTAAATGTCATTTTCAAAAGAAATAAATATTCTCTATCGTTGATAGACGAGATCATTGATAAAATAGTGAGTTGCAAGCATCTGACTAGATTGAACATCATATCAGCGTTCAACAAACTTCAAATGCACTTTGATAGCGAGAATTACATCATCTTTATCACTGCTTTAAAAGCATATAAATACAAGATGCTATCATTTGAACTGACTAATGAATCAATCTTCTTTCAGCAATATATGAATGACGTTCTATGAGACTTTCTGAACGACTTTTGTCAAGTCTATCTAAATGACATTCTCATCTATAGCAAAACAAGAAAAAAACATAGAGATCACGTCAAACTAGTATTGAAACGACTACGTGAAGCTGAACTGCACATGAATATTTGAAAGTGCGAATTCAATGTAGAAGAGACTGTCTTTCTAAAAGTCATTGTATCAGAACAAGATCTTTGCATGAATTCAAGCAAGATGATCATCATAGTCAACTGAACTACTTCAATCAATTTGAAAGAAATTCAGAGCTTCGTGAAATTTGTGAACTTTTATCGTTGTTTCATTAAGAACTTCTTCAAACTAGTCAAATCATTCACTTAATTGACTAGAAAAGACACGTCTTTTGTTTGAAACAAAGTTTGCATTCAAGCTTTCAGAAATTTGAAGAAACAGATCAGTTTCGCTTCAGTTCTTCGTCATTTCGATCTCAAACGTCAGACTATTTTGAAAATCGATGCATTGAACTATGTAAAAGAAGAAATACTGTCTCAGTACGACGATGAGAGTGTACTTCACTCGATGATCTTCTACAGCAAAAGCATGATTCTTGCTGAAATCAACTATCATATCTATGACAAGAAATTGCTGATCATTATTCGCTGTTTTGAACATTGATGACTTGAGCTGAAATGTACTGAATTACTCATTCAAATATTCATTGATCATCAAGCTCTGAAGATCTTCATGAAAAATAAACAGCTGAGTCAACGTCAAGTCAACTATCTGAACATTCTATCAAAGTTTAATTTTCAGATCATCTTTAAATCAGGCAAAATGAACACTAAAGTCAATGCATTAACTTGAATGTCTTTAGCAAACGTTTCTGAATCAGCTAAATGATTTGAAGATTGCTTTCAAACTATTCTTATCTCTGATAAAGTTGATATTCTATCTATTGACTTGAAATTGAACGCAAATTCGAAATCAGAAGTCAATCTTTATCAAAGAGTACAATTAGTCAATCAAATGAATGAGTTCTGCAGCGAATATAAACAAGCTAAAAATGACAACAAGCTCAAGCTTCATAGCATTAATATGAAGAACTGCGAAATTATTGACAACGTTCTATTTAGAAAAGATCTGCTATGAGTCTCTGAAAACATGCACACGAAATTACTACAAGAAGTGCATAATCAATCTTCAATCTCTCATCTCAACAATAAACAAATCATTGATCTAGTTCAGCGTTTCTACTATTGATCAAATCATCGAGCTACTATTCAATGATACATTTGAAACTATCATGCTTGTCAGCGAAGCAAAGTCTCTAGAAATAGCATCAATGAACTTCATCATTCTCTTTCGATTTCACAGAAACGCTGAAAAGATATAGCTATGAACTTCATCATTGAACTATTTCTGTCAGAAGACTATAACGTCATTTGCACAATCATATGTCGTTTCATCAAAGAACGTCACTATGTTTTCTATCATTGAGAAAACGATGACATTTCAGTTGAAGAAATGATTTGAATCATGCTATAAAACATCTATCGACTGCATGATCTACTCAGTTCTATTGTTTTGAACAGAAACTTTTAATTTATATCAACTATGTGAAAAAGTCTTTGCAAGCGACTGAGAATCACAACTAGTTTATTCACAGTCTATCATTCTGAGATCGACGATCAATTTGAATGAGCAAATCAGAACGTTGAACGCGAACTTAGAATCTATTGCAATTACATGCAGAACGACTGAGTTAAATGAATATCTATGATAGAATTCAGCGACAATTTCAATATCTTCTCAATCACTTCAATGATTTTCTTTTACTTCAATAAAGAATTTCATTCTCGAATGAGTTTCAATTCAGATATGACTGACTACGAAATAACTTATGAACGACTTGAAGCTAGAAAAGCAGATGATATTGTCATTTGAATGAAAGAGTTACTGAGCTTCAATCATTAACAATTGAAAAAGACAAAGCTGATCATTGAAGTTCAGATCAATAAACATAGACGAAACGTTACATATGAAGTAGATGACTGAGTTTGACTATCTTTCAGAAATGTCAAGACAACAAGACTCTGCAAAGATTTGAAAGATAAACAGCTAAATCTCTATCAAATCACTGCTAAAGTGAGTATCTTTTATCATCTTCATTTATCAGTCAGCATGAAGCATCTGCATTCAATGTTCAGCTCAAAGTTGCTACAATTGTATTCAGAAGATCTTCTATCAGAATAACATTCAGAATCACTCAGATCAATCACTATTGAAGACGATGAACATTGAGAGATAAACAATATATTGAACTTCAGACACTATCAAGATTGAATATAGTACAAAGTCAAATGAAAAGATTTAAATAGAAACAACGAATGATACTATGTTGATAAAGAGAAATTCAATGACTCAGAGAAAGTTTTGAACGAATTTCATAAGCTATATTCAAACAAATCGCGCTAAATATCGAAATAACTATCAACAAAAAGTGAGCAAATGAACTACATTCATGCAAACATGAATTTTCAAAGAGAAGAGTAATGTTACGAGTATATCAAGACTGATAAAACTGAACAAGGCTGAAGCTTTAATCAATTCGCAGTACACGCTAGCGAGTACTCTGTGTAATGATTAGAGCTAGTCAATGATCTGATCGAGATCTGACTCAGGTTTGACTCAGATATGACTCAACACTCTTTTTCTTTCTCAACACTCTTTTCTTTCATCAACATCTTGTTCATCTACATCATCTTCTTTCTGTGTCATAAACACATCTCTTTTGAGTCTAGCACAGTCTTTGAACATTACATAAATAAAAGTTCTTGTATCAATCTTCTTCTGTATTCTTAATATTCAGTTATAGCTATCTTTAAAGATCAAGCACTATCAACTCTGATCTTCATTAATTGTATCATCTAGACATGATTCTGACAAAGATGTTGATGAAAGAAAAGAATGTTGAAAAAGAAAAAGAATGTTGAGTCATATCTGAGTCAAATTTGAGTCAAATCTCAACTAAATCATTAACTAGCTATAATCATTGCACAGAAAACTCGCTAGCGTGCACTGTGAATTAATTAAAGCTTTAATCTTGTTCAATCTTATCAATCTTGATACACTTGTAACAAAGAATTGAAAAAACAGAAATAAAAGTATTCAATTGATTCAAAAAAACAATGATGTTATTTTGCATATTCAGTAATATTTCGTTTTTATTCATTCAAAGTTTACTCAATATGACTTCATGATGATTGATATTAACTATCAACATTGATACAATCAATTTCTTATAACTTTCAATGATGAGATTGAATAGAATTTTATGAGTGATGATTTTCTTAAATATTTTCTCATCATAATCTTTTATTAACTTCTCTTTTGTCAGTGATATAGATTGAATTTTCAGTTTCTCGCATACTTTATTAACTAGATTAAAATGTATAATAATAATAATAATAATAATAATAATAATAATAATAATAATAATAATAATAATAATAATAATAATAATAATAATAATAATAAATTCATACATTCTTGTGACATCAATTAGATTGACTCATGAGAGATTCTATGCTATGTATGTCGAGTGAACAAAATTCTTTAAGATAGAAAATCGCTCGCTGTTTATACAACTGCTACGTGCAGTTGAGACGATAAAACTGAGACTATGTATCAAATTTGTTCGCGATGATTGCACGTTAGAGAATGAATGTTCTTGTCACTCTAAGCTGCTTCAGCAGCTTTGTTTTCATCATCATTCTCGCTGTTGCTCTGAGATTCTTCGTGATTGAGATGATGATTCAATAGTTTGTGAAGTCGACATCTTTTAGCATATTTGATCGAAGATGCGTTTAATTCAAGCAGTGCATCAGAATATGCTTGACTGTCTGATGATTTTATTTGCAATTGCATCGAAGACTATTTGCGTTCAACACGTTTCTTGAATGCAGATAAATCTTCAGCTTTATGCGTTTGATTCTGATGTAAGTTGCAAGAATGCTTTCAATCTTTTGAAGATCATCACGCATCTTTACTGACTTCTTGAATAGATGAGATCTTTGAGCAAGAAATATATTAATGTCTGTGATGCGTTTTTTGTAGTTTTCTCATCGAAGATTTCATTGACTTTTGTGAAACAATGCAATTGCACGTTCACTCATTTGAGTTGTCATTAAGAAGTTGAGTCGTTCACATCTAAACTATATCTTTGCTTCTTTGCAAATTGAAGCATTCAGAAACATCATTTTTTGAAGATTAAAAAGCGAGAAATGAGTTTATTAGTTTTTATCAGACGAGCATGTATGATCTTGCATGCTCATCAAGTCTTCTGTGTTCTGTCGTTAATTCAACTGCGTAGTGTGACTTGATTTTGTAGCTTGTTCAGATGAACATGTAGCAAGAATGTGTATATTTCAACTTTCAGTGTTTTGATGTTCACTTTTCTGAAGACGTTGATCACATGACACAACGCTTGATTCTGAAGAGTTTCTAGTCTTCATTTTGTACTCGACAATCTTTCTTCTTTATTGCGTTGATGTCATATTGATGCTTCAAACTTCATTCTTGATTTTATTATTGCAGAGTATATCTGTCTTGCTTTTGCAAATGTAGCTTCTCAGATGAAGATTTCAAGTCAACTAAGCATCAGCATCTTGATGACGTGATCTGCTTCTATTTAACGAAGATGCGAATCTCATTGTAGTTTCATGTTCAGTTGTACTTCAAGAATTTGTACATCTGATTTCAACTTTATTATCGAGTTTTCTATGTATAGACTGACTGTTATGTCGAATCTTTTTGACTTATGAATGAAGTGAGTGAGTTCATATTTCTCTGAAGCGAACGTAGCATCATGAGTTCAAGCTCACTTTGCACAGACGTCATGTGCTTGACTCAGTGATTTGCAGATTGATTTTGTGATTTTGTTGTAAATCAGAATATTGATGTCATTTACAAAGTCAAGCACTTTGATTTTGATTTCTAAAGCTTCGCATTTTTCAATTAAGCTTGCATTAAAAAATAGAAAGAGAATCAATGATATGAGAAATCTCTGTGATATGTCAGCATTTACTCGTTGCATTGTGCTGATTTGTTCATTGAATGTCAGCGATGACTCTCTGTCTTTCAGAAAGCTGCAAGTTCATTTGACTATATAGTTCAATGTTCTTTTCATTCTCAAAGTATGCAAAAGTCTAGTGTGCAAGACATGATTGAACATCTCAGCAATGTTTAGACTAAGCATGAAGACTACGTACTTGATTTTGCAGTCTCATACTGCGTGTACTTGATTCACTAGTAGATTCAGCGCTGAGATCACGAATCACTTGCATCTCACTCTCATTTGAGCGTTCGAAAGCATGTAATGAGTCTCAGCAATGTCACTTAATCTTTTGATTATGATTGATTCTAATATTTTATTCATGATGTTTAGCAAAGCAATGAATCAATACATTTTCAAATCGATGTAATCACTCTTCTTTGATTTGTAAAGTACTATTGTCTGAGCTTTTTTGAACTGCTTTGAATGATATTTGTGAATTACACATGCGTTGAACAAATTAATTAGTATTGAAGTCAGTTCTGTTAGACTCACTTGAAGCGCTTTATTTGAAATTTCAAATACGTTTGATGCTTTGTTAACTTTTACTCGTTGAATCATCTGTCTCATCTCATCTTGCAATAAGACTGAATTGAACGACATTGTCAGCAATATAAACGATCTTGAAATGTTGCTGATATCTGCTTGAAACGATGATGAAAAGAATTTCTTTCATAGCATCTTTGTTTTTTCTTTGAATGAGTCTGCTATGTGATCGAAATCGTTGCTCTTTAATGACAAAAACTGCGAAAGTTTCTTGAGAAGCTGACTTTCGATTCTGACTCATTTTGCGAAGCATCAAATCGATTTCAATTCGTTGCTCAGCTCATGCATCTGTGATCTAAAATGTGAATGTTTTATTTCTTTAATGATCTTGTTTTTGTGATCATTGTATCTCAGATAGTCGTTTCACGTTTCTAGAGTACTCTGCGATTTTCATACAACTTGTAGCTGTTGCAATTTTGTCACAACTTTTGAGCAGATCTGATTTCAAAAGTCTCATGCTTGAATTGATGACTTTGCTCAAGAAGTAAACTTCTCGATGATCTCTTGTAATGCATGAGTGATCTCAGTTACTCTGTCATCTATCGCTGTCTTATCTTCGAGAAAACAATCGATGAAAAGATGTATTCTTAAATGAGTGTTTAGTGCTTCTGTGTTCATTTTCTTTCATAATCGATGAGTCGTGAGCTGCATGAAGATTGTGCATAGACACAACTTCGTGATGATCGAAAGATGATTAAATCTCTGATGTAGATCAATTTTCATCTTGCATTTATGTATCATGAATTGAATTTTCTCGCTGTCAAACGCTAGATTTATTGTTATTAGCTGATTGTGAGTCTTTCTAGTAATTATATCTGATTCAAGCAATAGCTTTAGTCTTGCGTTCATAATGATGTCTAGTAGAACATTTGTCGCTGTGTGACGAGTAAAGCATCTTCTGTCTTCTCAGTGTGAGTGATGCAGATTGAAATCTTCTACGATTAGCTGTTTGCAGTCATCTTTGATTAGTTCGTTCAGACGAGAAATATTAAATGATTCTTCTGTAAAGATGATAGACAGTGAGCATGAATTGTAAATGTTTATGAGTCGTAGCATTTGTATCTCATCTTTCAAGTTGCTAGTTTGTAACTTGATTGAGCAGATGTTTAATTCAATGATTTTCATCATTCATTGATTGAGTCTTAAATACTTGTTAACATAAATGCATGTTCTTGCTTGAAATGATGAGTCTTTCACTAGATGAAAGAAGTTGTGAGTTGAGCTAAATGTCTGCAAAGCATTAATGTTGCAATCTTGTTTCTGAATGACTATTATGTTGAATTTACGAACTTCTCTGTCTATCAAAAATGATTTCTGAATTTTCAATGACTTTCTGATATTATACTGTAGAATTCGCAGAAAGATTTGATTCATCATAAAGTTATCTGTAGCTGTTGTTGACTTTGTGCAAAGACAGCTTTTTGTATGCTTTTAATCATCAAGAGTCTCTTGCATTTTCTGATTTAACATTTCTGTGTTTATTCAGACATCATGTCTTCTGAATTGCTAATCACGTCTGAAGAGTGATTGACTCGTCTCTTCTTAACTTTCATTACTTGTCATATTGACTCATTGACGTCTCGACTGCTTGTTGTTGTCAAGATGTTCATTGAACTCACGAAATTTATTGAACTCAAGAAGTTCAAAGAGAAAAAAAAGAATGAGTGATTATCTTTCAACGTTTCAAAGTATCTGATCAATCTGTTTCAAAAAAATTCTTCTGATTACTTTATCTGTAGTTTTCACTTAGAGCATGAGCATCTTCAGAATTCGTGACTATTGTTGCAGTTCATGCATCATCTTCTATTCATCAACACAACGCACTTTTCAGTGTGATGTTTATCTGTGCATTTGAAGCAACACTCTTCATTTTTGCAGAATTTAGTCATATGATTGAAATTGAAGCATTTATAGCACTGTATAATACAACGATTCTTTTCAAACAATTTGCATAAGCATTTCTGATATGAGTTCAGCATGTTTACGTCTAGTAGTTGATTCATCATCGTTTCAATCACGATCTCTACGATGAGTGATGAGTGAATCTTCTCACTTTCAACTATCTTCTTGAGTCAAGCTATTCTCAGTATTTCTAGATCTTCATGAAGTCTTGCGTTGTTCTTTACTAGTCTTTTGATGATCATCTTCTGATTGCTTGTGTTCAATGTGATGTGTACATCATGTGCTAGTATCGCGAAGCTTTTATGCACTATGTGCGCTGAGCTTGCGATTCTCTTCACTCATGTCTGAGACTTTTCTAGAGCTGCTCGAGCTTTCGAGCTCATCATGTGAAGTGCAATGTCTTCGCTTTCAAGTTTGCGAAGCGACACTATTAGATCTTGTTGCGTCATCAACACGTTTGCAATTTCTTGAAAAACTTGATCGATCAATCTCTTCTGTATCTCTTTCATCTCTTTTCTCTTCACTATCTTCACTAGAATCTTGCATTTCTTGCGAAGTGATGACAAATCATCTCTGAGTCACTGCTTCTCAGTTGTCGCTTCTTCTCTTGCTACATTGACTCATGATGATGTTTTGAATGTGAAACGCGTATTTTCTTGTGTTTGTAATTGTTTATTAAGAAGTTGAATGAATGTCTTCAACTTTTATACATTCTTCGTGATGAATATGTCTTGACTTTTAATCTTTCTTTCTAAGACGTTTCGAAAACGTTGAATCAGCTCTAAGATCACTTCTTTTCATGAATGATCTTTGTTCTTCTCTTTCTCTAACGTTGATGTCTGTGTTAGTAGATCGATGATGCTGATAACTTTCATCTCATTATTGCGTGAGCGTTTAGACTCTGCGTCGCTGTCTCTTTGCAACGAGTCAACGCTGCTCGCAATCATTATTGAATCAGCATTACTGCTGCTCATGCAATTCATTATCGTTTATTCGTTTACTCGATTTTTTCTCTCTCGTTTATAATGCTCTGTTCAAAAGTTCGTTTTGCGCGCGTTGTGATTGTTTGATTAAAATGTATAATTATATAAATAACTGAATCATTGTTTATTAAAGAATGAAGATTGAAAGATTAATTCTGAGAGATGAAATGAATATCAATTAAAAACGACTTTTCAAAGTAATTCTTTTTCAATAGAATTTCATCTAGTTTGCACAAAGATATAATTAGACGAATCACGTCAAGTTGAGTATTTGAGTTCAAGTTGAGTACTCAACTCATCAAGACTCGATTCAAGTCAGAATTCTTGACTCAAGTATTTGAGTTAAGTTGAGATGTTCAATCTGAGTATTTAAATCGAGTCAGAGAATTGAAATCGAGTATTGACTTGAAATTTTCGACTTGATTTGTCAAGACATGAAGATAGATAGATAGATGTTTTATTATGACTTTCTATTATGACTTTTTATCATGACTTTCTATCAAATAGTCTTCATGTTTTTCTTCATGTTTTTCTTCATGTTTTTCTTTATGACTTTCTATCAAAAAGATAATGCAAAAAGGTAATGCAAAGACGAAAAACCGGAAAAATTTCTATATTTAGCTCTCTTGACATCATTTTCGATTTCTTGACGAGTCGAGTCAAAAATTCGAATCTGATATTGATTCAAGATCAATATAAGATCGAATCAGAATGTTGAAATCAAGTATTCAAGTTGAGTCAGAAGATTGATATCAAGTACTTGAGTCGAGTCAGAAGATTGATATCAAAACTCGACTTGATGATCAGTCTAGATATAATTTCTATCTTTTTAATGACTTTTGAAGAAATGACTAGTTTTTTAAATCGAAATTCAAATTGAAATCAAAGTGATCATATTCATTGTTCACTGCATTAATTCTAGTAAATCGATCGAGACACTTTTTAAAGCTATGATTTGATTTATGACATATGAAACAACTTTCAAATAAAATGTCTGCTTCTTTGACATTAGTTAAAATCGCGTCGTATGACTTTAACTGATCAGACTTCAAGTGATCTACTGATTAAGTGATAACAGTCATTTTATGAAAGATAGTTTTAGAAAAATCATTAATACATTTGATCTTGTTTTTGATTTCTTAAATGATTCACTGATCATTATTCAAATGAATCAGATAGAAATGAATTTCTTTTAGAAAATCAGATTGAACTAGTTGATTTACTCAAATGAATCAAAGACAAGAATGTATTTTATCTTTCAAATCAGTGATCAATTATTTCTCATGATAGTCTAGATAGAAAGATAAACGTTGAAACTTAGTATAAAATTCATTGAATTTCTTGAATTCTTGAATTAAGTTTTAGTATTTTTTATGAAAGTTGACTTTCTTATTCAAGTTATTGAACAACTGAGTTAACTCTTTCAAAAGATCTTTGATGATTTTATAAAGATTGACATAGTCATGTTCATATTTAGCTTTAGTGATTTCAGCTGCATCATCAAATAATCTAGAATGTATATAACTCAATTTGATTCATTCATTAAAAAAGAAATTGACGTTGATCTTTAGTTTATTCTGAATTTTTTCATATCAGTTCTTTCAAGTAAAGTTCTTTTCATCAGTAAACAGCAAAGAATCAGATATTTTTGAAGATTTAAAATGCTTAAAGTAAATGAAATCAAAAGAAGTATTTTCTTTAGCTTGAAGTTTGTTGAGATCATGTCTAGAAACTAATCAGAGTGCGTGCATGACTAGAATGTTTGATCAATAGAGATAGTTATAACTAAGACTTTAAGAATACAGAAGAAAGAAGATACAAAAGACAAGAAGAACACGCTTTATATAGTAGTTACTCAGATTGATGCTAGTCTCAAAGAAGACGTGTTGAAACATAAGAAAGATGCTGATTTGAAAGATGTTTGCAATACAAAGAAATGTGTTTATCATAGAAATCTGTTAACTACTCGTAATACAAAGAAGTGTGTTTGTCAAGAAGATAATAGAAGCTGATTAGAAGATGTTAGAAAAGAAAAAATATGTTGAGTTATATCTGAGTCAAATCTGAGTCAGATTTAGATCAAATCTCGACTAAATCATTGACTAGCTCTAATCAATTCTGACACATTTGTAAAATTATTCTTCTTTTTGAAAATTCATGTTTGCATGAATAGAATAAATGAAACGCAAAAATTTTTCACTGTTTTTCAATTTAGTGTGACTTGTCTGAATAAAGCTTATGAAATTCAACTAGAACTTCTTTCAAGCTCTTGAATTCTTCTTTGTCAACATAGTATCATTCATTGTCTTGATTTAGTTTTATTCATTTGACTTTGTATTGTATTCAATCTCAATAGCATTTAAAGTTCAAAATGTCATTTATCTTTCAATGTTCATCATCTTTGATAGTAAGAAATCTAGATGATTTTGAATGCTGTTCTGATAAAAAATCATTGAGACAAGAACATAATAGCTTTGAACTGAACATTGAATGCAGCTGCTTCATGCTTATCAATAGACAAAGATGATAGAAGATCTTAACTTTGACAGTGATTTGATAAGATTCTAGCTGTTTGTCTTTCAAATTCTTACATGATCTAGTTGTCTTTATGTTTCTAGAGAATAATCAAACTCAGTCATTTACTTCATAAATGATGTCTCATTTATGTTTATTGATCTGAGCTTCAATGATCTGCTTCGTTTTTTTCAATTGCTGATGATCAAAGATAAGAAGCTTTTTCATTTGAATGATAATATCATCTGCTTTTCTAGCTTCAAGACACTCATGAGTAGTTTTGTAGTTAGTTGTATCTGAATCGAAACTCATTCGTGAATGAAAATTCTTATTGAAGTAGAATGAAATCATTGAAATGATTAAGAAGATATTGAAATTCTCGCTGAATTTCATCATTAACAGTTATTTTGCTCAGTCGTTCTGCATGTAGTTACAGTAAGTTCTTAATTTGCATTCAACATTTTGATTAACTCATTTTGATTAATCATTGATTTCAGAATGATAAACTGTTAATAAATTAGTCGTGATTCTTAGTCACTTGCAAAGACTTTGTCACATGATTGATATGAACTGAAAATCTCTATTTGAAACAATAGAACTAGATAGATTATAAAGTCGATAAACGTTTCATAGCATGATTCAAATCGTTTCTTCAACTGAAATGCTTTCGTCTTTTCAATGACAAAAGACATAGTGATGTTTCTTGATGAGTCAACATATGATTGTGCAAATGACGTTATAATCTTCTGATAAAAGTAGTTCAATGATGAAGTTCATAACTATATCTTTTCAGCATTTTTGTGAAATCGATAGAGAATGAAGAAGTTCATTGATGCTATCTCTAAATATCTTGCTTCGTTGACAAACATGACAGTTTTAAATGTAATGTTTAATCGTTGCTCAATAATCTGATCAATAATAGAAACATTGAACTAGATTAATAGTTCTTCAATTGTCAGAGTGAAAGATGAAAGACTGATCATGAATTTTCTTTAGCAATTTTGTATGCATTTTCTCAGAAACTCACAGTAGATCTTTTCTGAACCGAACGTCGTCAATAATCTTGCAGTGCTTCAATTCAACGCTATGTAGCTTGAGCTTGTTTTCTTTTATAGCTTGTCTATACTCATCGCAAAGCTCATTCATCTTGTTGACATCTTTTACTCACTGATAGAGATCAACTTCAGATTCAATAGTTAGAATATCTACTCTATCGAGTGTCAGAATGATCTGATAGTGATCTTCAGTACGCTGAGTTGATTCAAAGATGTTAATCAGAGATATTCTGATTAAAGCATTGACTTTAATGTTTATTTTGCCTGATCGAAATATAATCTGAAAGTTGAACTTGAATAGAATGTTTAGATAATTGACTTGATGTCAAATCAACTGTTTATTTTTCATGAAGATCTTCAGAGTCTGATGATTGATGAATATCTGAATGAATAGTTCAGTGCATTCAAGCTTGAGTCTTCAATGTTCAAAATATTGAATAATGACTAGCAATTTCTTGTCATAGATATGATAATTGCATTCAGCGAAAATCATGCTCTTGCTGTAGAAAGCTACTGAGTGAAAAACTCTCTCATCATCGTACTGTGATAAAATTTCATCTTTGACGTAGTCAGATGCATTGATTTCTAGAATAACTTGTCGTTTGAAATCGAAATGTCGTAGTACTGAGATTGAGCTGACTTGTTTCTTTAGATCATCAAAAGCTTAAATACAAACTTCATTTCATATAAAAGACGTGTTCTTTCTAGTTAACTGAGTGAATGATTTGACTAACTTCAAGAAGTCTTTAATGAAACAATGATAGAAGTTAATGAATCTTACGAAGCTCTGAACTTCTTTTAAATTGATCATCGTAGCTCAGTTGACTATGACTTTCACTTTGATAGAGTTCATGCAAAGACTCTGTTCTGAAACTATGACTTTTAAGAAGACAGTTTCTTCTACGTCAAATTTGCACTTTCAAATATCTACTTGTAGATCAGCTTCTTGTAGATGATTTAATATCATTTTGACATATTGTTAATGTTCTTGTTGAGTTTTGCTGTAAATCAGAATGTCGTCTAGATAGACTTAACAAAAGTCATTTAGAAAGTTTCAAAGAACATCATTCATATACTGTTGAAATGAGGCAAAATCATTGATAAGTTCAAAAGATAACATCTTTGATTTGTACACTTTTAAAGCAATGATAAAGATAGTGTAGTTCTCACTATCAGAATGCATTTGCAGTTTGTTGAAAGTTGAAATGATATTTAATTGAATCAGATGCTTGCAATCAACTATTTTGCTGATCATCTCATCTATGAGCAATAGAAAATAGCAATTTCTTTTGATAATAGCATTAAGCTTTTAATAGTCAACGCAAAATCGTAAATCTTTATTTGCTTTTAAGATGAACAGAATGAGTGAGAAATATGAAGCTTTGCTAGAGATTATAAATTCTTTGAAAAGATTCTCATTCAGATATTTCTTTACTTTCTAAAACTTGTAGAAAGACATTCAATATGCTTGATAACAAGATGATGTTAAGTCACTAGTAAGCTTTATCTTATAATCATATGAATGATGAGATGACAGCTTGTCTGCTTGAGCTTGATCAAAGACATCTAGAAAATTCTGATATTTCAATGATAGCTTGACTTTAATATCTTCTAGATTCTGAGTCATTTCATCAACTGAAAAGATGTTTATGACATCTAGTTTGCATTGAGTATTGTAGATGATTTTTCTATCAATGTCTTTGATGAACATAGCAAAAATCTCTGTCTGATTCTTCTTTTTTCGTTTTATTAAAGCTTGAAAAGAGATGACATTTATGTTTTGAATCAATAATGACTCTTTCTGAATGAATGAAACTGAGCACTTGAGCATTTTAAAGATCTTGCTGTGAGCTGCTGAAGAGATCAAAGTTGATTATGATCAACTTGAGTGCTTTGTATTTGACGAGATCAAAAAAATAGAAATAGAAATATTTAATTATTCAGAGAATATGATAGTATCATGTTTCATATTCAATAATATTTCATTTTTGTTCATTCAGAGTTTGCTCAATATAGCTTCATAATGCTCGATATCAGTTATTAACATTGACATAGTCAATTTCTTATGACTTTCGATCGTGAGATTAAATAGAATCTTATGAGTAATAGTCTTTCTAGCTAACTTCTCATCATAATCTCATATTAACTTCTTTTTTGCTAGTAATATAGATTGTATTTCAAGTTTCTGACATACTTTATTGACTAGCTTATCATGTATCAGCATGTAGATGACGAAATTACTATCTATCAAAGAACAAAGACTGAAAGAATTATTCTGAAAGATAAAAGAAGCATTGATCAAAAATGACTTTTCAAAATAGTTTTCTTTCAATAGAACTTCAATTTGACTGCACAAAGATATGATGTTTATCTCTTCAATGATTTTGAAAGAAATAACTAGTTTTTTAAATCAGAATTGAACTCAGAGTTTGATGTAAATCAATCAAACTTATTATCTTTTAATGCATTGACTCTTGATTAATCAAAGCACTCTCTAGAAGTATGATCTGATTTGTGACAGATGAAACAAATTTCAGCTTGTAGATCAATGTCTTTGATGCTAGTTAAAATCGCGTTGCATGACTTTGAATGATTGACAAGTGTAGTGACTTCGATCTTTCTATAGAGATTCAATGAATCTCATTTCTCAGCAAAGATGACTTACTTTCTGACTTTGATCAAGAATTTCTTCTCTTTGATGTCATTCATGACTCAATGCTCATTGTTCAAATGAATCAGATAACTACGAATTTCATTGAAAGATTCTGACTGAATCAGCTGACTACTTTAAGTTGCATGAAGATGATAAACTATCTTGTCTTGTAGATTAATAATCAATTGCTTTTCATGATACTTTAGATAGAAGAACAGACGTTGAAATATCAAATAGAAGTTGCTGAATTTGCTCTTTTCTTGAATGAGATTAGCATATTTTCTTTGAAAGTTTGTCTCTTTGTCAGAATCATCATAAAGCTGAGCAAGTTCATTTAGTAGATTGTTGATCATTGAATAAAAATTCAATGAATCTCGCTGATGTTTAACTAAAGTGACTTTGACTGCATCTTTGCTGATTTGAAAATGAATGTAGACTAGTATAGCTCTGTCATTGTCAAAATGATCAACATTGATTTCTAACTTGTTGCAAATCTTTTCTTGTCAATCATTTCAGATAGATTCTTTTTCATCAGTAAACAGAGATGAATTTGAAAGCTTTTGAGATCGCTTGAATAAATTGAACATGATGAAAGAAGTAGAAGTATCTTCTTTAATCAATTGCAGTCGATGTTGTAGTTTCATCAGCTGATCTTGAAGCTTTTTAAGATTTAGATTCAATCATTCTTTTGCTCAAACAATTTTCTTGAAATGAATCTTTTATATTTGTTCGCTGAATATTTTATCAAATAACTCACAAGCTTTTACATCTAGATCTCGTTGAGTTCAAAGATTGTTTAAATTTTCTAGAAAAACTTCTGAATCTTGTTTGATTCAATGTTGTAACTGCTTTACATTTTTGATATTTCAGAGAGTAGAGACTTTCAGAAATTCATCAAGTGTCTAAGAATGAGACATGAATTGATGATGTTTTTGTACGAAGTCAGTTCTAAGAAATTTCAATAAATGAGAAGATAACTTGAAGTAAATGACTGAATCAAGACTTTGATTACTTTTGAAGAGATCAAGTTGAGTATTCACAAATGATTGAATCATGATGAAGATTTTGATGATTGAGTGAATGATGATGCTTGATAGTAGATAGTGAAATTGTTTGTTAAAGTGTTTAGTTTTTAAAGAAGAGTGTTGCTGATTTGAAGAGATTTTTTTGTGATTCTCAAGCAATTAACGAAGATTCTTTATCATTGATTCTATTAATTGATTTGAACTAATGCTACTGACTGAGCGATAGATTCTTTAGCAATCATACGATTGTATGTTTTCATTGATTTTATTGATTTCTTGATGTTGTTCTGTCTTTCGATGTCATTGATCATCAAATATACAAATTTCTTTATACTTGTTTCATTATCAGTCGAGTGAATTTGAATGAGTATAAAGATCAGTATCATGTGATTAACAAATTCTTAAAGTAATGTTGAGATCATGTCTAGAAACTAATCAGAGTGCGTGCGTGACTAGAATGTTTGATCAATAAAGATAGTTATAACTAAGACTTTAAGAATACAGAAGAAAGAAGATACAAAAGACAAGAAGAACATGCTTTATATAATAGTTACTCAGATCGACGCTAGTCTCAAAGAAGATGTGTTGAAACACAAGAAAGATGTTGATTTAAAAAATGTTTGTGACATAAAGAAATGTGTTTGTCATAGAAATCTGTTGACTACTCGTAACACAAAGAAGTGTGTTTGTTAAAAAGATAATAGAAGCTGATTAAAAGATGCTAGAAAAGAGAAAAGATGTTGAGTCATATTTGAGTCAAATCTGAGTCAGATCTAGATCAGATCTTGACTAGATCATTGACTAGCTCTAATCAATTCTGACACATTTGTAACAAAGTTTAGTCTTCAACTTTTTGATTTCATCTTCTTGTTATTTATTTAACTTGTAGAATCAATCTGTTTCTTCATCAAGAACTAAACTTCAAGTCTTTTAAATTTCATAAAATATAAGAAATATTATTGTTTCAATAAATGATTTGTCATCTTCATGAATGAATGATGCAGCACTTAATGATTTCGTTCATGATTTCAATGAATCAGCATCAGAGATTTAAGAGAAATGATTTTGAAATTCTTCAAAATACTCTTCAATAAATGAATAACTAAACATGATGAGATTTATTTGAAAGAAGATTGAATGAATGATGATGATTGAAGAAGAAAAACATATGAGATGAGATTCAATCTTCAATAAAGAAGATGAAATTTGTTTATTTATTGATTTGATTGATTCTTTAGCAAACAACAAAGATTCTTTATCATTGAATTTATCGATCAATTTGATTCTTGAGCAATTCACAAAGATTCTTTATCATAATTTTCATAATCAAATGAACTTTGCATACTTAATGAGCAATAAGTAGTCTAGCAATTCAAACAGTCTTGTCATTGATTTTATTCAATTCTTTAATGTTGTTTTATCTTTCAATTGTCATTAATCATCAGATAAATAAATTTCTTTAGATTTATTCTGTTTAAATGAGTATGTTGAATGAGTAATAAGATCAATATTGTGTGATTAATGAATTCTTAATATAATGTCAGAATCATGTTTAAATAATACAATTAATGAAGATCAGAGTTGATAGTTCTTAATCTTTAAAAATAACTATAATTGAATATTAAGAATACAGAAAAAGATTGATACAAAAGCTTTTATTTATGTAATGTTCAAAGACTGTGCTAGACTTGAAAGAAATGTGTTTGTGACATAAGAAGAAAATGATGTAAATGAACAAGATGTTGATGAAAGAAAAGAATGTTGAAGAAAGAAAAAGAATGTTGAGAAAGAAAAAGAGTGTTGAATCATATTTGAGTCAAATCTGAGTCAGATCTAGATTAGATCTCGACTAGATCATTGATTAATTTTAATTATTACACAAAGAACTCACTAATGTTCACTGCAAATTGATTAAAGCTTCAGTCTTGTTCAATCTTGATACATTTGTAACATTAAGTCTCTTTCATCATTAAAATGTTCTTTACTTCAGAATGTTTGTGATCTAACTTTTTGTCTAAACAATTTGCAATATTCTTTCATACTTCTTTCATTTTCTCATTAAGTCATTTCTTTTTAAAGTCTAATCATGAATTGCTATTGTTATTAACATGATCACTCAATATTCATGCAAGTAAATAATGAGTGCAAACTTCAACAATTGACTCATAATTAACAATGAAGTTGCATTTAGTTCAACGTGATATTTTTTCTCATAAATATGATGTTATTGATTCTCAGTCTGCATCGTTGATGTCATCATCATCAAAATTAATTCTAATATGTCTGTTATTAATTAATTGAAAAGAATCAAGCTACGATTCAATGTTGCATACATCAAGTTTTTGAAATGTCGTGACAACTTTGCAAGAATACTTTCATTGAATGCTTTGATAGCATTTGATTTTGTCTTTTTTTGAATTAGTCATTTATTCTTTTGAATTCTTAAGTGAGTTACTACTTCAAGAGTGACACGTCTGTCTTCGTTGAAGACTTCTTTCACAGAATCATTGTTGCTTGAGTCTGTTGTGATCTCATTGTCATTGTGAATCTCTGTGTGTTCAACTGCGCTGCGCTTTGACAATGATGATGTCTTGAAGTTGCTCATGTGATGATGTTTTTTCTGTAATGTCACTTAGTATCTTGATAAACTCATCATCATAAAGATTGATGTACTCTCATGTTGCATTCAAGATGAAAATCATTTGATGTGACTCATCATCAACAAGAACATTCTTGGCAAGAAGAGCGATCAGATCTGCAACGAAGGTGTTCAGAGCTATTGTTGTGCTGGCTTCAAGCCCGCCCCAACCAAGGAGCAGCTGGCCAAGGAGGCAAAGGATGCTGCAAAGGCGGCGGCAGAGTCAGCAGCAGAACAAGCAGCCCTCGATGTTGCTGCTAAGGCGTTTTGCAGAGTTGTAGTCTCAGCTCTACTTGCACCGCTCGAGCTACTGGAAGATCTAATCCCAATATTTGAAGAGATCGCTGACATTGCTGAGATTGCTGCCACTCCGGCCATCATCCAGGGCTGTGTCAAAGGCATCGAGAAGGAGGGCAAAGCCGAATTCAAAATATTTGGAAAGAAGCATACCCTGTCGATGGACAAGCCGTCCGAGAAACCTACAGAAACGAGGCCTCCAGCGACAAGCCATGAGACTCCTAAGACCAGCACTCAAAGCAACGCATGCAACCTCAAGGCCAGGGGTCTCGAGAAAAGAGCTGGCTGCAACGATCTGACGAGATATACCGACACAACTACCCTCTATCAGACTATCGCTAAGGTATGCACGGGGAAAGATTATACACAGGCTTGCTTTCATTATCAGTCAGCCATTGAAGCCGCAAATAATCCCCGCTTCAACCCGGTCACATGCTCGGAACACGCTCGCCCACGACAGTTCTTGCAACCTGGACCAGCCCTGAAAGAATGGTCAGATGAACATGATCGCGCTTGGTTGCGCTGGATGCGACGTCCGGCGGCGCGGTGCGAGCGCGATGAATGGCCTCCAAACCATTTCTGGCAAGGTGATGACAGACAGCTCATCAGGTACAACGTGAGTACGAACTTGTTGAGCAGGTTGATGCCAAAGCACCCTATGCTGTGGGCTTTGAAACTTGTCGCAACTCTCGCCTCCATCTCGATAAGGCAATACTGACTCCAAATTCAGCACCAAGAAGATAATGGAGGGGCCGGGTCACTCTGGAGACTATTTTGTCCCGAGCATGCCGCGTTCCGTTGTGAACCGGGAAGTGCGAAAGAGCTTCCCAGACCCCCAAGAGCAAGATCGGCGACAACAGAATGTAAAAAAGAGCTGACGCTGAGAGGTGAGTGAAGAGCCTACCTGCTTTTGCATTTGATGTCACTGACGTCTTTCGTAGTCATGTCTATGTCATTTGACATGGAAGATCTTCCCATAGCTCAAGAACGGGATAATGGTCTCAGCGCCAACGAGTGCTATCCCCAGGTGCTCCTAAACGACCCGTCTTTTGCTCTTCTCAACAGGGATCCCTACGTCATCAGGCACGGCGTCAATGCGTTATGGGCAGCTGGTCCAACTCCCCAGTTGATCAATGGCAGAAACCCGCCGTTCCGTAAGCGAGACATTTCCTACCTAAATCCAAACGAATATGTCCTCGAGGAGAACAACTCCTCACGCCGTCTCGGTCAGGACGAGCTCGACCTGGTCGCCGAAGCCATAGCGCTCGACGAGCATCTTCGCATGCTAGACGAGCAGATGCACGAGGTTGCTGCTTACGTTGATTGCGTTGGAGATGATTGCGCTACCTCGACGACGTTGATCTCTGAGTACGATCTGCCATTGTGATCGAACCTTCATTCTCGCATTCCTGCTGACAAGAACAGGGCATCAATGACTTTGTTACCATCAACGCCGACGGGCACAGCACCCAGTATTGTAGATGCGACCGCGACTGCAGTGAACATGCCCTTAGATCCTGCACAAATCAAGCAAAGCGTTGCATTGGCGCGATCGGGGCCGACTTTACCGGCAGCCCCAGAAGTCACCGGCCTTGTACAGTATGGGATTTTGGCTTCCTAATATAAGTTCCCGTTGAAAGCGTTCTGGGACCTTCCAGATAAAACTCTGATACTCAGAAACCCGAGGGTTTTCTGCAATAATGTTCCGCTGGACTTGAGACCGCGGGGGGTACTTGTGATATCTCCTAAAGAGCCATCACCTTATCCAAATTCAGGGGTTGCGAAATCGACACCTCGACATCCCCTTCTATTGCATGTCTTGGCCTAGAGTTGATAGACCATTTGCTCCGTGTAATTCGTCTTGAATAACCAAGTGGTTGAAGACTGAGTCGACTTGTGTGACCAAATTGCATTCAACGAACACTTAGCATCTGAATCTGCGCCAATCTTGGGCCAATTAATAGTACTCTAACATATGTAGACGGCCGTATTTGAATTCTTTTTACCGAATTGGCTATGGAATATCTTTAGACTCGTGGATTGAAAGGCCTTATACAGTATCTATCTGCTCTTGAGTGTCTCAGATTCAGACCAATACCTCACAATATTACGAAGATACAGACCCTTGCGCATTCACAACCGCCACTAAAGTCCTAGAGATGTCTTGATGCTCATGCTATACATGTTGGAAGAGTTCTATATTCCATGCCCCGTACGATATACAGCAGCCCTTTCAACAGATGGACCAATGACGAATTCTAATCATGCCGCCGAACGCCGTCAAGTCCGAGTCTGAGTCGGACTCCTCGATCCCCTATCTGTTTCCTATAAGATACAAACCTTACCAGTGCCTTTACTATCTTAGTAATACCGACCTACCTCTAGAGAAGCGACTCCATAACCTTAATAATAAATATCAAAGCTTCTAGAGGAGGAGTCGTATTCATAGTACGGAGGCATGTTTTAGTTGGCGGTTGTACGCCCAAGCCCTAACTTAGTCATGTGATTTGGTCACATGACCGTACTACTGTATATCAGCTTCCTCGCGTGCAGAGATTTCTTCCTAATAACGATAACCTCATGGACCAAATACCTCCAATTGTTAACTGTTTTACGGGTATGCTATGCGTATAGGTTCTTGGGGAAGACAACGAATGCCACAGGCTGTAAGGTACATAAGTTACCCACTATTGGTCCAGGGGCCCGGGTGATAGGAAATGTATATATATAAATATATCATGCAATACAACGGATAGGAAGTCCAAAAAGTAGCAGCGTCGATCAATCCAACCTACCTCGACAGTTCTAGCAGTCGTTCAGCATAGAACAAAGTCCTCAACCTTGGCGCCATTTGCTACAAGTTCGCCATCCATAACACCGTGGATATAGCATTCACCAACCAGCGTATACTGAACTGCCTGACGTTCGCTCGTCTCGTCAGATGAAGCGATATGCCGAATCAGAAATGGCACTTGAGCTCCTGAAAACACACAGACCCGGTCACCTGTCTCTGTTGCTGGAGGGACTAATCCGATATAGCCTTTTTCGGTAACGCAGAATTTGCGCTTCGGGCAATGTAAAGATTGGATAAAACTGTATTCCCAGATGTCTTTGTCGAATTTGGCCAGTTCTTCCACATGTTGAATAAGGCATTCGTTTAACATTTTTTGGAACATCCTGCGTGATATATCAATTCCGTCCGATTGAAATACGTCGGACCAGAAGGCCCATAGGCTCTTTCGCACATCACTTCCGTCGACGTAGTAATCGTTGTATTCGGCCCAGAGCTCCCGAGACCTTCCTTTTGAGCATTTGGAGCCTTTGGTGTTGAGGAACGTTGTCAAGCCTATTTTATCATTCTCCCTATGTGCTTGGTAAGGTCGTTTAGAAGATGCGGGTGCAGGTTGTTCTGTACGGGTCCTGTCTCCAATGAAAGTCCTCCATAGCGCTTCAGAAAATGGCTCGCCGTCACGGTACGGATCTTTGCTGCCGTCTTTAGCCATTATACCCGCATCATCCTCCGATCGCCTCTTTTCCAGTATGCTTGTCCTCGCATGCTGGTCCTGGAAGTCAAGAATGGAACCAACTGCAGTGATCTTGTCCACGCGATATCCGGCAAAGACAAGAATTCCAGGTGACTCGTTTGCTCGAGTGTTTTGGCGCGTCTCTCCTGACGTACGATATGTAATCCTCCCTTCCGGGGAGTAGAAAGGGTTTACGCATCCTGCGCTCCAGTCTTGTACCCAAGATGGCGGGCCTTCCATAAACCTCGAACGGCAAATGCCAGCCAGAGGTAGAATACTATCCAAGTGTTTATGAAGAAGCAAGTAACGCGCCGTGTTTTGATACGCCTCTCGAGCAGAAATTTGGTCATTAAAGGCAATATTTAGATGAGATTTAGATGAGATTTAGAACATGAGATGCCTTGTAAAGCAAGGACTTTGTCCCTCAGATCTGATGTTTGCAATGCAGAGCAGAAAATCAATAGATCTGACAGAGGCATCACCTTGCTGCCATGAAGTTCGTCTCTTATCCTAATTACTCTAGCGATGATCCAATTGCTGTCAGCTGTGTCATTAAGAGAGTCTAGCAGCTGGGGATCACTGAGAAGTGTAATGATTAACTTTAAAGACCCCCAATCCAGATATTTTCCACCCCATAGCAGATGTACATTTTCTGCCAAGCCCACAGGCTGGACAGCCCATACTCGTTTAAACCAGGGAGGATTGAGAAAGCGTCTCAAAGCTCGCCCAGAGATCGATTCCGGGTCTCTAATTGGCGAACTCAGATTCGCCAGTGTTCCAACATATTTGCGATTATACGAAAGCAGATTCTTCATTTGAGCTATTGCAAGTACAGAGTATTCGCAGTGTCCGAGCCAAACCACGACCCGAGAAGCTTGAGAATATACGTCTCTTGCCAAAAGAGCTTGTCCTCTCTTCTCAAGATGATCAATATCTTCATCTACGCACACAGAATCGATCCATGGCACTCTTGCTCTCCCAATTAAACTGCGATCAAGCAAAATCTCTTAGGCTGTATTTGTAACTTTCAACGACCGGCCATCCACAACTATAATATGTGACTTTTCTTCTGAGTCGCGGCATTGATATGTCGAGATCATCGAGAGACACGTGAACGAGCCTTGATGTAACTTCTGCAAATGGTGATTTTCTGTGCAATATTAAAAGCCTTGTCTCTCGAATCATGAGACTGCAATACTCATATGCCCGAGGAGGCACAGTATGCTGTGCCTCGAATTGTTGCCACCGGAAAGCAGTATAAGAGATCCATATCTGATGGATTTTATAAGAGTAATGTACGAGAATTTTGCTTCGGTAGTGCCAAGCCCAGCCATCGATGAGAGTCTCATAGTGCAATGCAAGGTCCAGTGTTAAATACACTCTATGAATGACCGCGTGAACTAGCGAATGTTTCCAGCATCTGTTAGCGGAGGAAAGAAACAAAGCCGAATCCAACCAAGATCTCAAGGACCAGGCCACAAATTCAAGCATGTAGAGATATGCTGTGAAGAGTCTCACACGTTGATATGCGCAGTATTCATGCAACAGAACGGCGGTTTCATAAAAGCCCAGCATTGATAGTTTATGGCTCTTTAATGCCGCATATTGCCTGAATGGCGGGCCATCACAAATCAAGTACGTTAAGAGCGCATCGAGAGAATCTCTTTGGTAACTGGTGATTCATATGCTAATGAGAAGCGTATATGAAGGGTCGAAACAGTGTGCCACGCCCGCTGTGCAGCAAAAACCCCAGTCTGGACAACCATGTAAGCAATATCGCCAGTCGCAGCATCAGAGTAATGCAGAGGCATGCTGATCCATTGTCATACACATACACAGCGGGGCCGATCTGCTGCGATTGCTGAGAGTAATTGATTGCCAGCCCCATGACCTCGAAATGCTGTAGTGGAAGGAGTGCAGTTTAGATAAACAGAACAAACGAGGTGCTACTCTAGGGGTACCCAAGGGTTATATCAATTCCGGGAGATATACCTACATGTCTACTCCGTCGCATCCACGCCTCTTGTTAGTTTTAGGATCATTCCCACACTACTGGACACGGCGCAGTTAATATAGTTTGATTCAAAACATTCGTGGGTACAGGGGCCATGCTGCGCTGGTCTGGCATCGGTATTCGAGTAAGCTTTTGTAGAAGCAAAAGCTAGCGAGGGTAGCTAATGGGCCCATTATCTCTGGGCCCGGCCTTGAAAATGTTTTTGGATTCTCCTAGGTACTAAAGCTCGCTTCGTATAATCTTTCTGTCCAGTCCTATACGTCATGAACGTACAGAATAAGATACTCGAGATGCTATAAACAAGAAAGAGTATCGCACCACTAATGCAGCCCTTGATAACCTTGCTGTGACAGACGTGCCTCAATTCTACTCTCCTTCAGCACCCTCAACCCTCCTCAGAAACTCCCTTACCCTCCCTACCTCGACGTCCTCCCCTCTCTCACTTTCCACCGCCGCGACCAATCCAGCGACCATCTCATCCACTCTGCTCTCTTCCACCCCCGTACATAACGCGACTACCTTTCTCAACTGCTCCTCTAACTCGATACTCCTACTCGCAAGGTCCTTTGCCTGAGCTTCCAGCCTAGCGTTGTTCCGACGGTATGCTGAGACACGCGCCTGAAGGACTTTTGCGGGAGGCAAAGAGCTGACGTAGGCAAATTGCTGAGGAGTCAGGTCTCCTGGATTCACAGGATCAATGTTCGCAAGAGAAGAATCAATCTCAAGACCAGCGTCTGCTTCGCCGATTTTGACATCTGCTCTCGCTTCCAGTGGGGTATTCCCGGATCTTGAGAGCAAACTCCGCTGCTCATCATTTGCACGGCGGAGGTTTGTGACCTTCTGGCGGAGGTCTTTGCGCTCCAGGGATTTGCCTTGGAGGTCTTCGAGACGGCGACGCTCGGTGACAAGGAGGGAGGTAGTTTCGCGGAGGGTGGCGTGGGCTTGGTCGATAAGGGATTGTTTGGTTTGAAGCTCTGATTTTAGGGATGATGAGGTGTCAGAGAGGAGGCTTGATATCGCTGGAAATCATGTTAGTGCTGCAGTTGCACGAAGGATTGAAGGACAACTTACAGTTCATAAGTTCTTGGCTACTTTCTAAGACTTTGCTTACTGGATTCTTTTCCAGCTTTGTAATTTGGCTACTTGGCTGCACATCCGTAGGCTCTGGGTTGCCCCCCACCCCAAAGTCAACGGGCTTGAGGCCACCACGATTTGCAATCGTCGGATTCGCACCAACTTCGAGAAGCTGTTGTGTGATGCTCTTGTTGCCGATCCTTGCGGCAAGGTTCAGTGCTGTGTCTCCAGACATATCTTCTGCGTTCACGATTTCTGCCATGAATCTCGCAAGACCAATAGGTTTAATTGCTGGCCTTGCGCTGGCTTCAGGGCCATCGAAAGAATTCTGTTGGCTATTCTGGGCGCTTCCCTGCCGTACAACAAATTCTAGCAAACACTCAAGGTAGTATCGGCAGGCTTGACTTCGGCCTTTGACAGCCGAGGAGACTGCAATATGATGCAAAACAGTGCGCCCACGACCGTCTCTGATCTCTATAGTAGGTCCAAGTAGCTCTAGCAATTCTGGAAAATTGCTTTGATCAAGGTTGTTAGTCGTGAGCGCTGCACGGATCAACGCTGTCTCGCCTCCTCCGTTCAAGCGGAAGATACTCGCCCCCTTTGATATCAGTGCGCGCAGCAAGGAAGTTCGTGCTAGCGTCGCAGCCCAGTGTAGGGCCGTATGTGCCGTTGCATCAATCGGAATGTCAAGATCTTCACCAGACAACCGTAGTAGAGCTGGATGATTCGAAAAGTCTGTTTGTGATGGATCGAGAAAGAGAGAAATTAGCATATGCTGTTTTTTCATCATTATATCACAAGTAGGTTGCGGTAGAGGCGCTAGCCCTGCGGTCGTGACGTCCACATTAGGCTGAGGTTGGTAAACAAACGACTCATTTGGTTCGGTGGGTGACATTTCTCTCATGCTAGTGTCATAGCTCAAATCATAAGCAAAAGGGTCTTGGCTGGAAGAAGGTCTCGCACGCTTCCGCGGGGGTTCGTTCATGTCGTTGTTTTGATTTTCGTGCATGTTGGTGAAGTAAGGCCCGCTGTGACCTCTAAGAGCTGGATCGAGGTGACTATTCGCTCCAAAGCTGTTTTCCGATTGCAAGCTCTGCATACTCTGTTGACTGCTACCGGCATACGCTGATTCTTGACTGGCCATCATCTGCTGCGAGGGTCTTCGAGCAGGCGCAGGACGTTTATTGCCGCTGCCTGGACGAGGTCCTGGAGAATCGAATCTTGCTTTGCTAATTGCATTCACAGCATTCGCTGCGGTCTTTGAGATGTTCTTAAAGAATGTTCCGTTTGGGGAAGAGGCTGTGGGTCGATTGTCAATTCCTCCGTTGAGCATGTTTCTCTTCCGCTGAGCTGCCATTGCCTGCTCCTTGGTAGGCGTATCTACATTTCCTTGGCCGGCGATAGTCAATCCATCCTGACCCATATCATACTCCAGCAGAGGGCGCAATAGCTCTTCGACACCGTATCCTCGACAGAAATCGACACCTCTTCTATAATTTATCCAGGTTCCTTGGTATTTTCCGTACCCACCCTGGACCTTTTCGTGTTCACCAGCAAGGATTTCTTTCTCTAGGACCTTTGTGCGTTTGCCCTTGTCGATGCCTGCAACCTTTAGAATTTGCGTCGCGTTCAGCCATGAATCGTTGCGCCGGCGCATGACGGCTACTTGATTGACTTCCATTTCATAGACAGAGACTCCAGAGTATACGGCCTGAAACATCCAACTGAGTTAGCCCGAGTTCATACCGACACAGTTATCTAATTTAGGGCAGCCATACCGTATAAATTTGCGGCTTATGACCTGGAGGGTATCGCTGTTGCGGGACGTTGACATGCATATCCCCGAAACTTTTCTGTGCGCTATATTGCGAATGTAGTCCATTGGGGCCCCCATAACTTGACATGTTGTGTGGTAGAATTTGTTGGTGCCCTCGAGACGCGGGTGGGGTCGGTGTTGGGGTAGAGGCGACTGATTGAGGAGCTTCGAAAGAATTCAGACCGGTCTGTGAGAGGTGGATGCCATTCATGGATGAGTCGGTGCTGTTTTGGGAAAATGAGGGTGGGGGGTAGGAGGAAGAAGCGGCGTGAATGGCCGAGGCCATGAGGACGTTAAGGGGAAATTGCGCCAACGGCGAAGAAGAATACTATGAAAGTCCTTTATGCCGAGCAAGATGGAAATGTTACTATCCCGCTGGGTTGCCGTATTGCACGCTTCATTTATTGGGCAATCTGTTCCTCTCTGGCGACGCTGAGTAATTTCGTTGATTTTGGAAGACGTGTTCGCGTCCTTCCGAAGTGGGCGGGGAACTCTTTCGGCGCGTCTCCGTTCGCGCCTAAGGTACATATGTATCTACTTTAATCAATGGCCCTAAGCCCTGTGAATTTGGTGATGATGGTTTACTGTGCAAGGAGCTTACGAGTCTACAATGTACAAGACTACCTACCGATGTGCCCAACACTTAAGCCAGTCAGGCCAGAAACATCTACACTACGTCTGAAATTGGACGAGGACGCTGAAGTCACTGTATTGCATGCGCACATCAAACACCCTATTTGAGCGCTTACAGACAATCACAGTGGATACAACTTACGCGAGAGAAATTGGAAGACTCAATTCAAGCACATATGAGTAAGCCAACGAAGACGATGAAGGATGTTAGATATAAAACTCAAGAACAGACTCGAACGCTCTTTCCCTCTGTATACGACCTGATTGAAGCTTTCATTGTTCTGCCATGTTATGCCCTGTTATGATCCTATGAATGATGATCTTACAGTTCTCCTTCTTAACAATCATCAACCATTGCGTACATCCCAAACATTGCTCCAAAGACTCCAGAGTTGGCCGATGGCAAGAGTACTCCCGCTAAGAAAAGAGGACACGACATCCCCACAGTATCCGGACAGCTCTAGATCTTTGTGCTGTCAAGGAAATCAACATTCTCTAAGAGCCAGCTTTGCGCTATAAGATACTATCTATAAGCTCGGTAGATATCCATGGGATAGAAGGATTCGTAGTCGTGATAGGGAGTCTCACTGGAAACGCAGTAGCAGACATCGATACGTGATATGGGTAGAAGTCTGTTCGAATGAAGCCAACGGAATGACTATACCTACGAGTAATCTATTAATTCTCTAGTAGCCCAACGACTACCATCAACATTAAGCCGTCATCCATGACTTCACTGATTGAAGGTCTAGGTCTGACAGGATCAAGTTCACTAATAAGATACGGTGCGGACCTAGAACTTTCACCAAGCTGGAGATAGTTCTTGATTCTAGCTCTTGATCTTGTACCGGAGTATGACCTTCAGCCGAGCAGTTCCGTTTAGAGATCAGTGTGACAAACAGCACTCAAGTCGTCAACCATAATAGAGTGATGTATTAGCGGCGCGAGCATGTAAAGCTGGCTTATTTGTTCCGGCCCTAACCCTGCATGCTACAGAATAGGACCTCAAAGAAATATGGAGGCCATACATATAGACGTTTGGAGATCTGAGCGCGTCCTCGCCTCCTTCTTCCAAGGCCCTTTGACCCCGTCCGTAAAAACTCAAACAATCACACCGACGTCTAGCTCCCGGCGGGGGGAGGAGTGTAGTTCGCTTCGTGGATAGAAGTCCGTGCCGCTGGTCGAAGTTGATAATATAGATTAATTCGCCGTCAGAGCTAGGGCGATTGTGGTCAAAAGTAATGCCGTGGCAATAACAGCTCTGGAGAGACCAAATACATTGTCATCTGGTAAGGTGAAAGTGGAGGCAGGACAGAAGTCTAAATAGCTGATGGATGTAGATATCGGACACTTGGGGTTATTCGAATGGGAAACAAGGTTTAAGAATTGCAAAAATTACCGGACTTCTGGTGTGTAAGAACGTTTCCAGCTACAAAGAGCAAGTAGTGCAGAGTATATACCGAAATAACAAGAGAAACAACCAGGTTGGCACTTTGCGTAAGTCATGGTACAGGGGCGTGCACAGGGGGACAAGGTGTTTGAAAACCGTTGGAGACATACGAGTAAACTGTTCATCTACATTCAGCCGTCATCTCCAGCCATCTCAGACAGAATCAGTTCCAGGATAAGGTAATTGAGCCAGCAATCGACTTCGACAGCCTGGTGGAAGAGGGTTGACCCTAGATCAAATACTGATGAGTTCTCTGTAAGATTCGTGTTGATGCCACTACAGGCGTGCTTAGAAGCCTAGCTTGTCACGTGCTAATCTTCGTGTTTGTTCGCTTATTGTGGAGCAACCAAAGGACAGACTCCTCAGCATTGGCTGAGCGGTATGTATAGAACTTTTCGATCTGAGATTGCAAGGAGCGCAAGACTAGATTACCTAGGGGAGGCACTCGCTGTTGCGAACTCAGAAAGCGTACAACCACACAGCAGATCCCAAAGTGAAATCACCCTTCATCTCCTCCGTGCTCTACTCCGTCAATGCACATACCTCCCCGACCCTGCGGCACGCAAGTACATACACTACCGTATCGTCTCGAAATTTCGCAAATACAGCCCTCGCCAGCGTTTAGGGGCACAACGTAAGCCGCAGATAGAGAACGCAGCTGCCGTTAAACGAATTCCAACCCTGCTCAGTCTTGGCATCAAACGCCTCAGAGTCCTCATTCGCGCCAATGAAGGTCATCCGAACGACCTTTATAAAGTTCTCGCGACAACCTATGGTCGTAGAGGGGAGCGGAAGCACGAGCTTCGGCAAGCATTGGAAAAGCTTCAGCAAGCATTGAAATCAAACAATATCCTCCTAGAGCCGAAAGCTGTGGCTCGGCTCTCAAGCTCCCTTGATGACAAGACAAAGGTGCCCTATCTCGGGGAGACTATGAGAGCACTTGTCAAATCGCAAAAGGCGCAGAAGGCGTTGGGATTCGACAAAGTACCGATAAAGGACCTGAGGCCGATAGTAGATAAGGAAAACGCCTGGGGTCGTCTAATGCCGATGAAACGGGTCTCGAATATACAAAAGAAGTGGTATGCCAAGACACTTGACGCTCTGTTGCCACCGCTGCCGGAGCACGAGTGGAACAGCCTCGGAGGTCTGGCCACTGGGCGAATTCCGTGGGAAGGGCCTGTACCTCGCAGAAGCCAAGCTATGATGCGGGATAGTGATGGGATAAAAGTTGAAAACAAAGCTGGTGCTGGAGAGGTGCTAGCAAAATTGCAGTGGCGAGAGTCCAATGATTGGTACAAGAAACGTAACCCGGATATTAAGACGAACCCGCACGCACTGACGCCAAGGTATATGAGAGGCCTGTGGGCTAGAGTCTTTGCGCAATGCCCGGTGATGAAGTGGGATGTCAACAGAAAAGAATGGGATGTCTCGTGGGGGAATGTGCAAAAAGACAAAGAGATCGTCCTTAGCGCGCATTGTCAGGGAGATATGAGCCTCTTTGAAGACGTGGATGAGTAGAGTGCCGACGGCCTGGGCAGCCAGACATATGGATCTATGGCACCTCCTATGTGATTAGCATGTGCTGACATCCACTCTACCCCACATAAGAACAACGCCTCCTGGGTCAACCCGAGTCACTCAAGGGCGATTCGCCAGCTTAAGGGCAGAGGGTTTTCCAAACCTTTCACGGCACAGCCACAAAGGGATTCTGCAATTGTAATATAAGAAGACCTTCGGCTAATTAAGCCCTTATGAAAGCAACGGATCAGCCAAATGAACGAATGCATGTAATGCCAAAACATACCACTGCCTTGCTATCAGCAAACATTTACTCCAATCAACTGCGTGTCTCGAAATTCCGACTCTTGCTTCGGTTTTCCACCCCATACTATTAAGTTTCGATACCTTATGCTCACAAGGAGCTGCCAAAATCATCCGCGCATCTGTGCCTATCCGCATCGGCGCATTGTCCGATCTCTACGAACTCGCTATACTTCTCGCCGTCCTCAAGACCCATCTCAAATGTGCTCCAAGACATTCCCAGGTTTGGATCTATACACGAATATGATAGATGTACCGATCTACGTATTTTTCCATCCATCCATGACGTCGTGTTTTCGGGATTTTTCTCAACATCTAGCGTTCACACAACATCCATACCCAAGGAAGAATATTCCGCAAGGTAACAAACTTTCTATCCATAGCATCAAAGTATGGCCCACCATCCAAAGCTCCTCCAGCTTCCGCGAATAAAGCATGGTTCGATAACTCTACTGATGGCATATATCCGATACCCTCTACACATCTGACCCAAAGGCTCTCATCTCAATCTATACGCTCATATTGCATGCCACGTGTCCGCTCGTATGTCCTATCCACCCGCTCAAGCCAAATCCTTCCCAAAACAAACCCATCCAGCACATATACCCGACATCTCCTTCAATCCCCCCTATCCATCACATCTACCCAATACCCCCTTCATTCTCCCATCTGCAACCCAGTACCCCCCTCTCCTACCATCCTTCCGCAAAACTCAACCCAACCAAACATTAAAGCCTTCAACACCCAACACAAAACTCTCAAACCCCTGGACACCTCCGTCGAGAGCCCACCAATAACCTGCATCTCCCAGAACCCCACTTGTTCCGTAAGTTTGCTGCAGAGTGCTACGCCACAGCCCCTGGCTCCAGCGGAGATAGTGACTATACGCACCCACTCCAAGCACCTTGGGTCGTATTGAAACCCCGCTAGGTTAGCATTTCCTATTTAATTTTTTTTTCATTTTTGGCACGGCGCTCAATGTCCTGTGCAGCTGGGACATATTTCCGAGATACCGAGACGAAAGAAACTCGACGAAAAGGATTGTTATCATGCGATCGTTCCCTCCCTCTTCCTTTCGGGCCTTTGAGAGATTCCTCATAGCCGGGGGGTTATTTGATATCGAGGTTCCATGGTATGGTATGGTGTAGAAATTGTAAGACTGCTACAGTGGTACAACAGTAATAGCACACTTTCTTGTTTGGCCGACAATGCCCTGTGGGGGTACTGCTCTAGGCGTCCCACTCACCCGAAATTTGATTCCGGAATAGGGTGGTCGGACTCGCGAGTCCTGGGAATTAAAAAATTCGCGAGTATGTATATATATGGGATGTTTTCTTTAAACTCTTTTTTTTGGCAGGTAAGATTACGAATGCAAATCGTTGGTTTCGTACTAGTTTTCTGTGCACGTATTTGGATCTGACGTTTTGTCGATTTTTTAAGGCATGCGAGAGAGCTGGGTTGGGATGATTTCTGTGATGCAGAATGGTGGGAGATTTGGGGGAGAGATTCGGGTAGGGGGGCTTCTTGGGCCTGTGGTTAAGGGCGGAGTGTTTGAGGTGTTTGGGTGTTGGATATGAGTTGGAAAATCTTGAGGTGAACGAAGTCGTGTGGATGGGAGTGCGCGGCTGATGGGTACATGGCTTTAAATTTTTTCCGACTTTTCAATGTCTCGAAACCGCATTGTGCAATTCAACTGCAACAGCCCCGAGAATCTCTGTGCGGAATAATCCTTCAGTACTCGCGACTATATCATACTCTTATACCCTCTCATCCTCCTCTTCTTCCTCCGCCCCTTTCTCCGAATCCAGACCCCCGAACACCCACCCACCCACCGACCCCCTTTCCCCCATCTAATCAACCACAGCGATAGCAAAACTCCACGGGCACGAAACTCGACGATGCTGGTACGTCGTTGCGGCGTCTGGTTTGTCCAGGTCATGCAAGTGCGGTAGGATATGTTGGTTTGTTCCATGGTGTAAGATAAAGGGGGAGGTTGGTTTTATTGATCTGCCTATCAGATTCACTCTGCGAGTGATAGCCCTGTAATGTTGATGGGGAAAGGCGGGGGTGGGGGGGTTCTCTAGCCTGTAGTCTGGGTTGTTTGGCGCGAGGAAGAGGGGGATGGATGAGAAAGGCGTATCCAGCATAAGTTTGAGCCTGAGATTGAGCGCTCCATCTCCACGGCTACTCCCACAACACCCACCACCACCTTCCCTTGGAAAAACCAGCCCTACAAACGACCGGAGAGCCAACACACCTCCTCAGGGCTCCAACGGACTCTTTGATGGAAAAGACGACGGAATTTTGACCGTAACTCAGTCAAAGTACTAAGCGCTTGAGCGGGCGAGCTGGGCGAGCTGGGCGAGCGGTAACCCTTTCGTCCAGGTGTTGAATGCTTCGTGCTCCCTCCTTATCTTCATATGTTAGGTTTCCATACCGTCGAGCACCCAGACGGCTGCGCGCGCATTTGAGATTGGTTTGGATATAATTGCTCAAGTGGGGTATGGAAGATGATTTTGTTGAACTCGCATAAGGGCTTGATGCTAAGGGAAGGATGATTCTGTTGCGACCCCCTAATTCGATTATGTAGATAGTAGCGTGGGCCCTTTTGGGTACGAATGGGGTGTGGCCTGGTTGAGTATTCTTCGGGGCATCGTGTTTCTATGTCGTGTTTGAGCCACCAATTTATTACATGTTCTATTTCTCCCAGGAACGAATTATCGCTCCTGCCACACAAGTGACTTGAATATTGTCTTCCGAGCATTCGACCGCCGAATCGTTCTTTTAAGCCTCTCCAAGGCGGCTTCAATTGCCTGAGATGGGTTGCATAGTAACATCAAGTCCACTCACCCTCGAGATCTCCAGACCTGCGGTCTTCGATTACTCCCCTTTCCTTTTCCTCCACGGCTTCTCTAATGGCTGATGCATCTTTTCCACAAACCCAACCTTTGCTTCACGACCGACTGAGAGGAGCTGTCCCATTGCGTACCCAGGTAAAAGGCTCATAATGCCCACCGTAACGCTCGTCGCTGCAGCCATCTGGCAGAACACGATATGCGGAACGATTTGGAGCTTGATATCAGGATTTGGCGCTTGATACGAAAAGCTCCAAGCTGCAATAATTGCGCGGTACCAAACCCGGAGTATGTCAAGGTAGATGACGAGCGAGGCCGCAAAAGCTATGCCGAGAAAAGTCAGATAGTGGGACGTTTCTGTTCGAGTGGGGGCAGGCCACGCTGCGTCATTGCTTCTTTCTTCTTCGTTTTCAATTGTGTGAAATACAGAACGACGAGTAGAGAAGAAACTGGTGTAAGATTGAAGCGAAGTCCAGAGGAGAATTGCCACGGAATAATAAGTTCCCAAAATGACGATAGCGGCGGCTGGCGACGCAGGCGATACTAAATATTGCAGGTCGGCAGATTGAGGCTTCAGTATGGGAAGTAGGAAATGTGCTAGCGTGATTGCAGCCGAAAAGGTAGAGAATAGTAACTGAGATGGGGGCAAGTAAGATAAATTCATCGTGATTCTCTGCGATGACGGATATATTGCACAAAACGCTCGACTCTCCTTGCCTCGAGGCTCTGGCCGGGTAGCGCTCGTTATGTAGCGTAGACCGACAACGGTGGTCAACCATTCTTCCGATGCGCTCATCTGAGATAGATGGGTTGCGGCATGATACAGCGCTCAAGGCGGGTGCGGCGTATTGTTTCATTGACATCAGCTGCGATGCGTGCCTCTCGCTGGCTGAGATAACATAGCCAAGAACTCGAATGGCACCGCGTTTCAACTTGCTCGAGCACCATGGATGATGGGAAAGCTAATTCAGGGAAGCAGTCCAGGGCGCGACAAATGAGTTTCTCTCCAACATAGGCGAGGAGGTATCTCTGATCTTTCAATCGCCTTGACCTTTGTTCCACACAGGTCAAATTTGTCAATATCAGTCCCAATGCACGCCAGAACGGGGGAAACGACTCCAGAGGTTTGTGGAGCGCCCACTAGAGCCTAGAAGTAAGTGGGTTGAAGCGGAAAGCCAAGCTTTGGCGAACGTATGCTTGTGGGCCTCCGGGGATTAATATCGATGAATATATCGTACGAACCAATCATAACTACACATTTCCGATCCAAGTGCTGGCTAAACACTCGACACCTTAAAACCTATCCATCTTCATCTTACAAAAAACCGTCATAATATCTAGATAGATATTGCCCATCCTCCCACCCAATCACATACATAACCAACCAACCCTACCATACAAATCTAGAGCCTGACAGCCAAAAACTTAACCAAGGCCCCAAAAACCCTCCACTCCTTTTCCTATCGACTTCTGAAAAACCACTTCCCATCGCATGTGCATCCGCCAGAGCTTCTTCGCAAAACTAAACTAACTCATTGAAATGTTCCGTACAAGCGTTTCTTGGTTTTGTGGTGGGAAAGATGTGGGAAACAGCGCTGTTTAAAGAGAGGGGGGGGAGCCAGCTATGTAAGGAATGCGAGAAATTCACAACTTTAATGTCGTAAAAAACCTCCGATCCCATCTTCATCGAGCCCCATGTTAGAATTCTTCTCCCCCTCCCCCCCCCATCCCATATGCACCACCAAAACCCGCTTCTTCACCCCCCAAACTCACATCTTAATTACCGCACAAAATAACCACATCGAAAAAACCCTAAGCAGCATCATCGTATGCAAACACTCACAAACACCCCTCACCACGCTCAACCCGTCTTCTTGCGCACCCAATCGCCCAGATCTCTATCACCAACACCAAAAAAGTCCCATCTTTCCGCTTCGTTCGAGAAGGTAGATTAATGAATGCGCGTGGCTGTTGTTCTTGCAGAACCACTAGTTGGGGTAAATACGGTAGCTTGCTGAGGCAGATTCCACGGTGAGAGGGGTTTGGGGATGTTGTCCTGGTTGTTGAGGAGGAGGATGGGGGATTTGGTGGTGAGGAGGGGGGTTTTGTGGTAGTGGGTTGGAAAGGGTGGGATGGGTGGGTGGATGGATGGATTAGCGAGGGCGGCGGTGGGAGAGAGATGGGTTGATAGCGCCGATGTGCTGTGAGAGCGTGTGAGAGCCCAAGTCCATGGGCGATGGTTACTGACTTGCTTGATTCGAGTACGGACACGGCGAGGGGGATGTGGGGAGATCTCATGTTGGTGTACTCAGCCGATGGGGTAGGTAGTCTGGCGTTCTTTTGTGCTGGTTTCGTATGATTGAGAGGGCTGGAAGCGTTGGTTGGATCGATGATGGCTTGGGCTCCGAATCGGTGATGTGGGATAGATAGTCTGCTTGCGCTTCGTGGATGGGCGGAGAGATCGGACAGAGGACGAGGGAGCAATGTCAAAGATAGTAGTGAGAGGCTTGAAAGCGGGCCATTTCGGAAGCAGGGAAATATTGTGGACAATTCTGATTGATACTACAAACCCCAACCCCTTGCCCGACCTCCCAGCCAAGCACGAAGCCCAGCTGCCGCTTGGCCAGCCCTCCCACAAGGCCATGCAACCTACGCCACAGCTCCCAAAACACCAGTCGCTCATGCATGTGCAATGCAACCCCAATGCGCTAGAATGTATAAAAGCAAATAGGGTATGTCTGCCCGAAGAAACCCAGGCGCCAATGACTAGCTCCATGTTATGCACGCTGATGCTATGTAAAGTAACAAGATAAGGTAATGGTATACGCAAGCAAACAAAACTCAGACGCGAAGATGGAGGCGTTGGACACGCACGTGGAAACAGGCGTTCATATGCAAGTGCATCTGGTGTAGGAGAAAGAAAAAGGGGTGGCCGACTCGGTGTGGCAGGAAAACGCCTAGTGGCGTTTACCCATATGCGGTTAGCGCAGACAGCAGCAGCTGATGCGCCGGGGAACACCATCACAAAATGCTTGTATGTAACGAGATACGGTCACCGAGTCATCTGATATCATGTTTGCTGGACGATTGCGTCGACGCAGGAGGATCATGGTATTGAGACATCTGCTGCGTGTCGGCACTCGCGGTGGCCGGGCTGGTGTCGAATAGGGTCGAAAAGTCCCATGAAGCTCGACCAGGCGGTCCAGTCATGGGCACTTGGCCGGAAGCAGCCGAACTCATTGGGTCCCGTATCGCGTACTGAGACCGCAGCGACGGGACTGTATAGGCTTGGGATAAAGTTGGAACGGAGACTTGAAGTGGGGGTGGTTCCGAGAAATGCACCGGTGCGGCTAATCTTCCATGGGAAGTAGGCGACATGGTCGTGGAAGTTAGGGTCGTGCTATACGCGCCCGAAATGGTGGAGTTGGAAGCCGAATGCGGTGAGGCAGAACAACGATGATCCGCGCTCGGCTCCGATTGCGGTTGGCCGAAACCATAGCCGGAGCTCCTTGGTGTGGGAAGAGCGCCGGCAGTCGACGAGTAGCTTGCTGACTGCCACATGTCAGCGTCATTGAAAAGTCTCAGAGATTATGCACACCGCGGCGACTCACATATTTCCCAATGATCTTTTTCAGCGCATGAGCCAGTATCTTCCAAGGGAATACCTTTACGTCCTTCTCAATGTTTCGCGGTTTCGGATTAGGGAATCCCATGATGATCTTGAAAAATTCCTCGCTGTCGGCCTTTGCTTTTGAGACAGTCATCGGCCGGAATCCTTCGAGGTTGCGTCTGATTCGGTTCTTTTCTTCCACGGTAAACCGTACGGCGACCAATGACTCCAACAAGAAAATCGTATCGACACTCGTCACAAAACACTCCTGACGTTCTTCCCACCAGATACAGCTAATGCAGATGCTGTTTGGCGGTCTGTTATCGGGTGCAACCGGCTGGAAATGGGTGTGGATCGTGCTTCCACCCTGCGATCTCCAAAATTGAACGAGTCTCCGCTTTGAGATCCACTCATCCGCAGTCCACTTATCTGCCATTGAATCCAGATGCCCTTTGATTTTGAGGACCGCTTTGTGCGGATACATGGCGTAAGGATTGAACGAACCACCCATAGAGCTTGCAGCCGGGGTAGCCGCAGGGCTAGGAGATTGCTGTAATGTTGATGTACGGATAAGGGGTGGATTTGCCGAAATGTTTGGAGAGGATATCGACAATGCCCCTGTAGTGGGAGTCGCCGATAATCCCGGGCTTCTGGTAGCTTGACTGATAGCGGTGTAAGATGATTTCCATCCCGAACTGTGTGGTGATGAAGTTTTGAGAGACTGGGAACCAGTAGTACCAACGGAATATTCTTGTGATACATGTCTCGTCATATCGCTTTCTGGAAGACTTCGCGAACTTGGCGACCTACAATAAGCTGCGAAGTTATTCTGGGTCGCAGTCACAGCGATAGGCTGCGAAACCTGCGAGTATGCCGATATCTCGCCTTGCGCATAGGGATACGAGGTGTAACTTTCGGTGCTCTTCGACTGCAATTGCTGGTTTGATGGCCTTTTGGCCGGAAACCTAAGGGCTCCTGCGGGCTCGATGGAGAGTCTCCTTTTACGGGATGTATCCTCAGGTGAGGCTCGAGGTTGATGTTGTATACCATCGGTATAGAGATAAGAGCCAACGTCAATCATGCCTATCTCTGGCCCGGATTCCTCCTGTACGTGCAACCGGAGAGGTACTTGGGCGCTGTTACCACCCGTATATGAGAGCGGTGGTGCATCCGCTGTGAGCACATATTCATACGAGGAGCCTTGAGCCTCAATCGGAGTCAAGTCGGATAGGCATCGTTGTGTGGCGAACATCAAGCTGATGACCAAGGGCGAAGGGGCCGTTAGACTGTACGTTGAACGCAGGTACACGTAGACTTGAGATCCTTGAGAGCCCTGATGGGGAGAGTGCGACGTAACTACGGGGAGCTTCCGTGAGCCGTAGTTGACGATGGACGACTGTGCTACTTCATCGTAGGTAGCACGCGGCTCATAAAATGAGCTAGCCGGGTAGGGCATGTGATCTGCATTTTGGTCATATGCCGTTGGAAGTCCATGCACCTGAGATTCGCCAAAGCCGGGTTGGGCGTATGCGAGGTACATTTGATCTTGTCCAGGGCGAGTAGCATTGTAGTCGGCAGGGCTGACGTTCGTCTGTCCTGGTCGGCTGGTGTCGTAATCTGCATGACGCACCGTTAGCCACCAGCGCCTTTCAATGCTGGACTGATCACGAGGAGTAGTACAGTAAAACCGTGTAGCTTATTTGAGTGAAGTGAAGGACAGTAGAACTTACTGTGCAAGCTGGGTGTTTGAGACTTCCCGTAGCCTGACATAGACAGCAAAGCTGTCCTCAATTCGCCCTTGGAGAGCAGCGCTTCCTGGTGCTCTCCACCGAAAGCAAACGACGCCGCCTCGACCAGGTCGTAGGTATCGTCTAATATTATTGGAGTGCGATCTTCCTGGGGCTGCGACCGTCAGTACTGGGCATGGCAAGGCGTGGCTGCGCCGCAGATTTTGGCCCCAACGAAGAAGAGTAGGCAGCAGGTTGACAGGTAGTACGCGAATAATCAAAACCATGACAAGGCTTCGCTAGTACATTCCTAAGGAAAGAGGGTTGTATTTCCCGACATCAAAAATCATCTATAACGTGCAAGAATTTCTCTTACCGGGAACGTCTGATAAGTAGTGAGAGCCAGATTGACGAATCTAGGAAGCGTTGGAGGCGATTGAGAAGAACAAGTGGATGAGGGCCGGCGATCAGGAAATCCAGGTACAAATTCGGAGGATGTAAGGGCGCTGTGCGCCTGATGCAGTAAAGGAGTGGCTTGTCGCCTTCACGACCACGGTGGAAGAAGCACACCACAGATCGTTCCTGAGGCTTCGTAATCGAATATTGTTTGATTTCAATCATGGATGGAGCTGCGGATCATAAAGTACTCAGGCAGTGTTTCTGGGCTTTGAATGATGGTTCGTCCTCAAATGGGATGCGTTCGCGCTAGGAACCCTATGATGCCTAACCCAGTCGAAGTCTCGGCAAGTTGAGTTGTTTCAAACAACGATAATAGAAGAGAAGCAGCACGATCTGAATCACCAATAAGTACCAGATTACAGCCAGTATAGTTCCGCGTAAGTGCAGCAGAGACCGATCAACTTACCGAAGAGTATAAAGAACCAGTTCAGCAAGACGAAGCTTCTAGTCCCATACGGGCAGCAGTCCTTGGAGTCTAGAAGGTACAAAGCTTTAAAAGAGGTCAACTGCGTTAGTAGTGATTCTCGGGTGATGTCGTGCAGAGGCTGAGAGAAAAGGCCAGCTCTTAAGAAGGCAAGGGATGGGAGAGGAAGGGCGGATTTAATGTGATCCCTTGATATAAGCCACAACATCAGAATTCTTGACCGTATCTCTTAATATAAAGCGAAACGTGATAGGGCTGATCATGCAGGCTCCCCACGCCCTCGAGGTCTGCCTGTTCGACGGGTTCGGAGAATTCTCGACTTGGGTTGCCAAACGCGACTACGCGCACAGTCGGAGGGCCATGGGGAACGGGCAGACGTAACAGATGCGCTTATAGAGAGATTAGATGTTAGAGAGTTGATCCTGCGATGCTTGCACGAAAAGTGATCGGGGTATCAAGTCCTTGCTGGGTCTCCACTGGCGTCAAACGTTAAGGCGGGAACAAACGAGGGATACCGTAAGGAGGGGAAGGTATAGGCTCGGGATCAACCTTGATCAAGGGTGGTGGATAGCAGTAGCACCGAGTAGTATAAAGAGCGGAGGTTTGGGGGACATGGAGAGATGCAACGGTATCATAGTAACGAAAGTGTGGTTGGTGCTTTGGCGAGCAATTGGAGAGGAAGTGAGGATTCTAAAGTAGCATATCGTCTGGGGGGGGGGGGGGGGGGGGGCGGGTACGGATG
>JAABUT010000173.1_pt1 | contig 119023 bp, 124 predicted proteins | sample 5559281 | NCBI WGS metagenome assembly JAABUT01 (sample SAMN10711880, study PRJNA513359) | rock metagenome | isolation source: Antarctica rocks | place: Antarctica: Victoria Land, Ricker Hills nord | collected 2016-01-04 | reverse complement strand
GCGCGCCCTGGGTGTCCATGATCCACGCGGCGTGCAGGGTCATGAGGCGCGCGGCGCTCATCTCCGCCGCCGAGTCGGCGATCCAGTTCTGGACGGTCTCCTTGTCGGCGAGCAGCGAGCCGTGCGCGTAGCGGGAGAGCGAGCGCTCGCAGAGCATGTCGAACGCCCGGCTCGAGACCCCGAGCCAGCGCATGCAGTGGTGGATGCGCCCGGGGTAGAGGCGCTGCTGGGCGATCAGGAAGCCCGCGCCCTGGGGCCCGAGGATGCTGTCGGCCGGCACCCGCACGTCGCGATAGAGGATCTCGGCGTGCCCGCCGAGCTTGCCGAACTGCTGGTCGGGATGCTCCATCGTCGGTACGTCGCGGAGGATCTCCACGCCCGGCGTGTCGGCCGGGACGATGATCATCGACGCCCGCTGGTACTTGTGCGCGTCGGGATCGGTCACCGCCATCACGATCAGGAAGTCGGCGATCGACGCGTTGGAGGAGAACCACTTGTGGCCGTTGATGACCCACTCGTCGCCCTCGCGCACCGCGGTGGTGGAGAGCGTCGTGGGGTCAGAGCCCGCGTTCTGCGGCTCGGTCATCGAGAACGCCGAGTGCAGGTCGCCCGCGAGCAGGGGCTCGAGCCACCGGTCCTTCTGCTCGGGCGTCCCGACCATCGCGAGGATCTCCGAGTTGCCCGAGTCGGGCGCCTGGTTGCCGAAGGCGAAGGGCGCGAGCAGCGAAGAGCCGAGGATCTCGTGCATGAGCCCGAGCTTCACCTGCCCGAAGCCCTGGCCGCCGAGGTCGGGCGGCAGGTGCGCGGCCCACAGTCCGCGCTCCTTGACCTGCTCCTGCAACGGGAGGAAGGCCCGCTCGAGCTGGCCCTGATCGACGTCGAGGGTCTCGAGCGGCCAGATCTCCTCGCGCACGAAGTCGCGCATCCAGTCGAGCTGCTCCTGGAACTCGGGGTCGGTCGAGAAATCCCACGCCATGTCGCTGCTCCTAGTCGCCTGAGAGGTGCCCGTCGCGTCATAGCAGAACGAGGCGGCGGCCGCTGCGGTCGGGGTCCGCCGGCGCGGCGCCGAAGGACTAGGCTGTCGGCCCCACGCAGAGGCGGAATCCTCAAGGAGAGAGCATGGCCCAGGCGCATCTCGATCGACTCACCGCCGTCGACGCGTCCTTCCTGGCGCAGGAGGGCCCGACCTCCCACATGCACGTCGGCGCGGTGATGATCTTCGAGGGGCCGCCGCCCTCCTACGCCGACCTCGTCGACCAGATCCGCGGGCGCCTGCACCTCGTTCCGCGCTACCGCCAGAAGCTCGCCATCCCTCCCATGGAGACCGGCCGGCCGCTGTGGGTCGATGATCCGAGCTTCAACCTCGAGTATCACGTTCGCCACACGGCGCTGCCGTCCCCGGGCACGGAGGACCAGCTCCTGCGCCTCGCCGCGCGCGTGCACTCCCAAGCACTCGACCGCTCCAAGCCACTGTGGGAGACGTGGCTCGTCGAGGGCCTCGAAGCGGGCACCGCGGGCGACGCCCGTGGTCGGCGCTTCGCGCTGCTCTCGAAGACCCATCACGCGCTCGTGGACGGAATCTCGGGGGTCGACCTGGCCACCGTCCTCTTCGACCTGAGCGCCGAGCCCGCCCCGCTGAGCGGGGGGCTCGAGCCCTGGCAGCCCCATACCGAGCCAACGTCCGCGGAGCTCGTGGCGGCGGGCGCCAAGGGGCTCGTGAAGACCTCGATCGGCATGGCGGCACGCACCGTCGGCGCGGTCACACGCCCCTCGACGTCGCTCGGCGTGGCCCGCGAGGCGGCCGAGGGCGTGGGCGAGATCGTCTGGGCGGCCCTGAACCCGGCGCCGGAGACGCCGCTGAACGTGGAGATCGGTCCCCACCGGCGCTACGCGATCGTCCGCAACCAGCTCGAGGACTTCAAGTACGTCAAGGACGCCCTGGGTGGAACCGTCAACGACGTGGTGCTCACCGTCGTCTCGGGCGCGCTGGCCCGCTGGCTGCGCTCGCGCGGCGTGCGCACCGAGGGGCTCGAGATGCGCGCCCTCGTTCCCGTCTCCATCCGTGCCGAGCACGAGCACCACCAGCTCGGCAACCGGATCGCCGCGATGCGCGGCCCGCTCCCCGTCTACATCAAGGACCCGGTGGCCCGCCTGCGCTTCGTCAGGCAGGCGATGGACGGGGTCAAGGAGTCAAAGCAGGCGGTCGGGGCAGAGGTGCTGGCCGGCGTCCAGCAGCTGGCACCGCCCACGGTCCTCGCCCAGGCCTCGCGGCTGAACTTCTCCACCCGCCTCTTCAACCTCATCGTCACGAACGTGCCCGGCCCGCAGTTCCCCCTCTACGTGCTGGGACGGCGGCTCCTCGACCTCTTCCCGATCGCCTTCCTGCCCAAGGAGCATGGCCTCGCGATCGCGATCATGTCCTACGACGGCGGGGTGAACTTCGGCCTGTTGGGCGACTACGACGCCCTCCCCGACATCGACGTGATCTCCGCGGGGCTCGAGGAGTCGCTCGCCGAGCTCATGCGCGCGGCCGGCCAGAAGTCGCCCAGCGCCAGGTCCGCGAGGGGACCCACCCGCCGGACCAAGGCGGCGAAGGCCCCCGGACCCGCCGCCGAGATGCGCGCCAAGCGCCGGGGCAAGACCGCCGGCGCCCGCAACGGCGGTGCCTCGACGGCGGGCAAGGCTCGCGCGAAGGCCAAGCCGCGCTCCTCGCGCCCGTAGTCCGACGCGTCCACCTTCCAACCTCGATCGGGCACGCGCGTTGAAGGGAGAGTGGTGGCGCTCGTTCGTCGCCCGCTCCGCCCTTGAAGTCTCGGCCGTTGCCGGTGCGACCCCCTGCGCGCCGGCGACGGTGGGCGGACGCCAGCTCGGCGCGGCCCGACGGATCGGGTCGCGTCGGGTGCTGGCGCTTCGCGCGTCGTCAGAGAAAGCGGGTCAGTAGCCGAGGGCGAACTTGGCGTCTTCGCTCATCTTGTCGGGCGACCACGGCGGCGTGAAGACCATTCGCGGCACGACCTCCTCGACGCCCTCGACCTCGCCCACGAACTCCTCCATCTGCTCGGAGACCTGCGGACCGATCGGACACGCGGGGGTCGTGAGGGTGAAGGTGACGGTGACCTTGGGGCCCTCGACCTCGACGTCATAGACCAGCCCGAGCTCGACGAAGTCGAGCCCCAGCTCGGGGTCGATCACGTTGGTCAGCGCTTCGGTGACCTCTTCGGAAGAAACGGCGGACATGCCCGTCAGTCTACCGGCGCCGGAGTCCCCCCGAACAATCTTGTGTGCGTTCGGTTACAAGTCAATGATGCGGTGCGTCGTATATCTGCGCTACGTTGCACGCATCCTCGCGTTCGACGAACAGGTCGCCGTGCTTCGCTGCTCGGGAGATGAAGACCGCTCGACGCAGGGCCGGCGGCGGCGCGCGTTGACGCGCGCGCTCGGCGCCCGCACCGACGTTGTGGTCGACCTCACCGACCTCGGCTTCGCCGATCCCTCCCTCATGCTTGACCTGGTGATGCTCGCTCGCCGGCTGCGCGCACGCGGGCGCGCGCTGCTGCTGCGCTGCCCCCAGCCGCAGATCGAACGCCTCATCGAGCTCGCCGGCCTGCACCGGCTGGATGGCGTGCGGATCGTCGGACCGGCAACCGCCACCGCTTTCGGCTAGCCGCCGGGCCGCTCGGCCGCTCGGCGCACGAGGGCGGGTAGCCTCTGGCGGCATGATCCTGCCGCTTCTCATCGTCGTCTTCATCGTCGTTCCGATCGCGGAGCTCTACGTGATCATTCAGGTGGGACAAGCGATCGGGACGCTTCCCACGATCGGACTGCTCGTGCTCGACTCCGTGCTCGGCAGCGCGCTGCTCCGCAGGGAGGGCCGCGCCACCTGGCGGCGCTTCAACGGCGCGCTCGGCTCGGGGCGTCCGCCGGCGAAGGAGGTCCTCGACGGCGCGCTGGTGATCTTCGGCGGCGCATTCCTCATCTCCCCCGGCTTCATCACCGACGTCGTTGGCCTGCTCCTGCTGCTGCCCCCGACGCGGGCGGCGCTGCGCCGCTTGCTCGTCCGCAACTTCGCCAACCGGGCGATGGCGCGCGTCGCCGGCCGCTTCGGCGGCCGCGGAGGCCGCCGAGAGACGGCCGACGTCGAAGGGACGGCGGTCGACGTCGACCCCGCTCGACGCCGCCTGCGGTGATCGGTCCCGAGGACGAGCGGGTCCGGCCCGCGCGTGGCCCGGGCTTCGGCGAGGCCGTCACCTTCGCCTGGGGCGACGCCGAGCAGGAGCTCTTCGGAACCGCGCGCCTCGGGCTCTCGCCCGGCGAGCCGGCCAGCGTGACCGGACTCTCGCTGCTCTTCGGCGACGGGAAGCCCGTCGCCACCGTCACCGAGCAGGCCGACGTCCACTCGCCGGATTGGCGCCAGCTCAGCGCGGGCTCCCTGAGCACCGCGACGCTCACGCCGCTCGAGCGCTGGGAGATCGCCCTCGTCGCCCCGGAGGGAGGCTTCGAGCTCGAGCTCTTCGCCCTCTGCGCACCCGCCGAGCTCGGCGAGGAGAGCGCGGCCGCGCGCGCGAGCGGCCTGCATGGCTACGAGCAGCTCTGCGCCGTTCGCGGCACCGTCCGCGTGGGGGAAGAGGCCTTCACGGTCGACTGCCTGGGGCAGCGCGGGCACCAGTGGGGCGTCCCCGACTGGGAGCGGCTGGCGCTCACGCGCACGGTCTCGGCCTGGCTCGAGCCCGACCTCGCCGTCGGGCTGAGCGCGGTGCGCGAGGCGGGCGCCGAGGACCACGAGGAGGAGGAGCTCAGCGCGTGGGTCGTGCAGCCGGTCGCCGCCGATGCCGAGGAGGCGGCGCGGCCCGCGCCGACGCCGGTGGCAGAGCCGCGTTTGTCGACCGTCTACGACGGCGAGGGTCGCCAGCGCCGGGCGGGACTCGAGCTCTGGGTGGGGGCCGAGGATGACTTCCCCCGGCGGGCGGCGGGCGACGCGGTGTGCGGAGCGTCGCTCGCGCTCGGACGCCTACGGCTCGACGCCGCCTTCTTCTCCTGGCGCATGGAAGGGCACACGGGCGTCGGGCGCTACGAGGTGCTCCGCCGCGCATGAGCCGCGTCCAAGCCATCGTCTCGGACTTCGGCGGCGTGCTCACCTCACCGCTGCTGCGCTCCTTCGCGGCCTTCCAGGACTCCTCGGGGATTCCGCTCGAGGCGCTCGGGCAGGCGATGGCCGCGGTGGGCGAACGCGACGGCGCCAACCCTCTGTTCGAGCTCGAGACGGGCCGGCTGAGCGAGCGCGACTTCCTCGCCAAGCTCGAGGAGGAGCTGCGCGCCGAGCTGGGCCGCCCGGCGAGATGCACGGCTTCGCCGAGGCGTACTTCGCCCACCTCGAGACCAACGAGGAGCTGATCTCCTACCTACGCTCGCTCCGGGAGGGGCGCGGCCTACGGCTCGCGCTCCTGACGAACAACGTACGGGAGTGGGAGCCGCGCTGGCGCGCGATGATCCCCGTCGACGATCTCTTCGAGCTCGTCGTCGACTCCGCCTTCGTCGGCATGCGCAAGCCTGAGCCGGAGATCTACGAGCTCACCCTGCAGCGGCTCGGCGTGCCCGCCGCCGCGGCGCTCCTGATCGACGACATCGAGGTGAACTGCGAGGCGGCGCGGGCGCTGGGCATGCCCGCCGTGTGCTTTCGTTCCACCGAGCAGGCGATCGCCGAGGTCGACGCCGCGCTGGTCTAGTTGGGGCTCCCCAGCCGATCCCAGCAGTAGAGCTCGAGGCACTCGCCGGCCAGACGACGGCAACCGTCGGGCGAGAGCCACGGGAGAACGGTGTCGAGGGCCTGCTCCTCTCCTACCCCCGCCTCGAACGCGTCCTCGCCCCGGAAGCCGGCAGCGATCTTCAGCGCCTCCCGACGATTCTCGCCGAGCGACGGAAAGACGCTCGTGAGGAACTCGCGGTTGGCGACGGGGTGGCCGACCTCGAGCGAGGCGTGCCAGGCCGCGAGCATCGAGAGGTCGTCCTCGTCCAAATCGGCGACGGCCTTGGCGTAATGGGAGGCGAGGTCACCCTCGGGGATCTCGTCGACCCAGGCACGCACCACCTCGCCGAGAAGCTGGCGGCGGGCCTCACGCCCGACGGACTCGGCCATGACGCGGATCGCGTTCTGGGGCTCGATGAAGCAGAGGGACATCGGGGCTCGCATGGTCCGGGGACGAGGAACGGTGTCCGAGACGGTACGAGGCGCGGCGGACGGCATGGCGCGGAGCGCCCGCAGGGGGCGGTCCTGAGACGGGCTCAGGGACCGAACTCGCCGCTCGAGGCGGCCGGGGATCCCGAGGACCGCGCCGGAGCGCTCGGCCGCGAAGTCGAGGCCGGAGCGGGAGCGCTCGCCGCCGGCTGCTCGGGCGCGAAGTCCCGGGTGGGAGGCGGCGGCGCGCTCGCGGTGGGCGAGGGCGCCGCTTGCGGGGTGCTCGGCGCCGGTGTCACGGCCGGCGGCGAGGAGCGTGGCGGCTCGGGGTTGGGCGCCGGCGGCGGCGCTGGATGCGGGGTCGGACGAGGCGCGGGAGCGTCGGCCAGCGCCTTGGCAGTTCGCGTGCGCCGCGGCGCGCGGTGGTGCCGGACGGCGACCCGGTGGACCTTCGCCCGATGAACGTGATGCACGGGCTCGAGCGCCTGCTGGGCCACGAGTCCCCCTCCCGCCAGCGCCGCGGTAGAGGCGGCGATCGCCGCCACCTTTCCCGACGAGACGACCTCCGCCGCAGACTGGAGCTTGAGCGCCGACAGGGTGGCCCGCTCGTGCAGCCCGCCCGTGATCGCTTCGTAGACACGCGCGAGCATGGTCGGCGAATCGCCCGACGGACCCGCCGCCGCGCTCGACGCGAGCACCGGCAGCACGCCGAGCGGAAGCACCACGGCGATCTTGCGAGCGGCGCCGTGGTGCTCGCGCACGGTCGCGCGACACGCGGCGCACCCGCGCAGATGCGGGCGCAGCTCGAGCAGCTGGTCGGCCGAGGCCTCGCCGTCGGCCACGGCGGAGAGCAGGGGCGCCCAGCGCTCGCACTCCGCGCCCGACTCGATCCCCGCGTAGCGGGCGAGGAAGCGCTGGCGACCCTCGGAGATGCAGCGGTTGACCTTCGTATAGGTCCATCCCGTGCGGTCGGCGATCTCGGAGTAGGAGTGACCCTCGGCCTTGAGCACGAGCGCGGTGCGCTCCTGGGGCTTTAGCCGCCCGAGCGCCTCGGCCGCCCGCGTCGCGCGGTCAAAGCGCGCGATCCGCTCCTCGTCGGTGGGAAGCGCCGGGTCCTCGTGAGAATCCAGGTCGGGCTCGACGTGGCCCACGAGGGGTTGGCGGCCGGCGCGGACCGCCAGCGCCTCGTGCTTGACGACGGTCCGCAGCCACGGGAGCACGGAGGAGGGCTCGAGCGTCTCGGCCCGCCGCAGGAAGATCTCGAGCGCGCGCTGGTAGGCGTCGTAGGCGTCGTCGGAGCACAGCGAGTAGCGCCGCGCGGTGGCCAGCAGCGATGGGGCGTGCTCGCCGATGACGGAGAGCACGAGCTCGCGACCTTCGGGCGCCCGGGGAACGCCGCCGGCCGAGCGGCGCACGAAGCGTCCCCCTTCGCCCCACCGGTTGTATCTGCGCGCTTGCTCCTCCACACCCGCCTCGTGCGGGTTCTAGCGTGCCGCCAGCGCTTTTTCTCCCCCTCGAGCCCAGGAAAAGTCGGAACTTGGGATCAAACGTGAGCAGTCCTACGCCACCCGCTCGCCCGCGACGAGCTCGCCGCGGCGGTGGCGACGATCAGCGATGGCGGCGCGGCGCGGCGACGCGCACGACCAGCGTGAGGTGGCGCACGTTGCCCGCGAGGTCGGGCACGGCGACGAGCACCCGGTAGCGCCCGGCGCGCCCGTAGAAGTGGCGCAGCCCGCGGGCCAGCGCCGCGCGCGGCACGTGTTGCGTGCTCCCGTCGCCGAAGCGCACGTGCACCATCCCCACCCCGGAGGTGGGAATGCGCCCGCGCGGCGGGCTGCCGGGCGCGGGCGGCGGCGGGGAGTCGGTGGCGGAGAGCGCGAAGCGCACCGGAGTACCGACGGAGGCGCTCCCGCGCACGCGCGCCCGGGCGAGCGGCGCGGTCGTGTCGATGAGCAGCGCAGCCGGGGCGGAGGCGCTCGTCTGCCCGCGGCGGTCGGTCGCGGTGATCTGGACGGTGTGGGCGCCGTCGGCCAGGGGCGTCGGGCGCGCGCGCGTGCCGCCCGTAGAGGCGACGAGGACGCGGTCGACCCCCACGGAGTAGCGCGCGCCGCCGAACGAGTCGACCGCGGTGCTCCAGGTGATGAGCGGACGCGAGGAGCGCAGGAAGCTCCGGGAGAAGGTGGCCGAGAAGCGCCCCGGCGGGACGTCGAGGCTGCCGAGGACGATGCGGCGGGCGTCGGGCGCGCCCTGCACGAAGGCCACGGCAACGTCGCCCGCGCCGTCGGCCGAGGCCTCGAGCCCCTGATCGACGGAAGCCGGGCCGAGCGAGGAGTCGCTCAGCGTCGCCTCGGGATCGAAGTTCCCGCCCGCGAAGAGCCGCACGCGAACGTCGGCGCTCGCTCCCGCGGACTGCCCGTAGGCGACGAGGCCCGTCCCCGGACCGAGCGCCGGGACCGGGCGGGGGGCGCTCGTGCTCCCGCCCGAGTCGAGCTGCATCGGCGCCGGCGCGTGACCGACGTTCTTCACCCACGTCTGGTTGGTCGACTGGCGCTCGGAGGTGAGCAGCCCGTCGCCGGCGCCGCCCACCGCGATCCGCGGCCGATCGGCGCCCTCGGGGGCGGGCGAGTCGAGCCCGTCCGCCCCGAAGGGGCCGTCGAAGGCCGAGCCTCGCAGCCGCCGGCCGAGCACGCGTGAGGCGTTGCCGCTTCCCTGCGCGAAGTCCTCGCGAAAGGCGACGGTGACCACGGAGGAGTCGTACCCCGCACCGACCTCCGGCGAGTCGGCCACGCCGGCCGCCTGGCCCTGGAAGGAGTCGACGCTCGCCTGGGGCGAGACCACGCTCGGGGAGGTCCCCCAGATCCGCCGGGAGTAGACGTTGCCCGTCTCCCCCCACGCGACGACGGCCAGGCCGTCGGCGGCGGCGGCGATCCGCGGCCGGCCGGCGCCCACCCCCGCGTCGCGGATCGGGTCGTTGTCGATCGGCGAGCCGATGAGCGACCACCCGCCGGGCGTCAGGAAGGCGGCGCGGACGTCGTGGCGCCCGTCCGGCGTGGCGGCGGTGAAGGCGAGATAGCCCTTGCCGTGCAGAGAAAGGGTGATCGACGGGTCCGAGGCCCCGGTGGCCCCGCCGAGCGGCGTCGCCGCCGGGAAGCCTTCGGCGGCCTGGCCGGCGGGGCGGGTGACGGTGTAGAGCTGGCCGGCGTTCACGAAGGCGATGAGAACCTCTCCCTTCTCCCCGGCGGCCACCACGGGCTGGGAGGAGGCGCCGCTCAGGCCGGAATCGAGGCGCTGGGGCGGCTGCGGGACTCCGCCGGAGAACCGGGAGGCGAAGACGTGCAGCGCTCCCTCGTCCTGCTTCGTGTAAACGAGCGCGCCCGTGCCGTCGCGTGAGACGTCGAGCCCGCCCAGGCGGTCGATCCCGGCGCTCGGACCGTCCACGGGCGCGGCGGGAACGAGCACGGCACGCGCCGAGGCGGGCACGCCGACGAGCGCGACGGACGCAAATCCGACGCTCGTGAGGAGGGCTCGAAGCTTTCCGGAAGAGAACAAGAGGCAAGCGCGACGGTGGCCGCCGGTTCGAAACACGGCCACCGGCGCGAAGTTACGCCGGGGCAACGGCGAGCGGGACGATGCCCTCGGCCGCTGCCTCGGCCGCGAAGCGCTCTGCCTCCCGCTCCACGCGCGCCTCGTCCCAGCCGAGCTCGCCGGCCAGCGCGCGCGCCACGCGGCTTGGCACCTCTGAGCGCTCCTCGCACAGCTCACGCCCGGCGATCAGGCCGAGTCGCGTGCGGCGCAGCAGCACGTCGCCCACGGAGCGCACCTGCTCGTGGCGAGCCGCGTGCGCGACCTCGGCGAGCAGGTCGGGCGCGCCGGCCAGGATGGGCTGGGTGAGGTCCTCCCCGGACCCGGACCCGGACCCGGCGGCGGCGGCGGCGAGACGGAGGACGTCGTGGGCCGCGTGCCCGTAGCGCTGCGCGAGCGCCGCGTAGGAGGCCTCGGAGACCCCCTCGACCGCCGGCAGCGACTCGGGCGAGACCGCGAGTCCGAGCGGGATCTCCTGCGTGCGGCACGGAGCTTCGCGGCCTTCGCGCTCGACCATCCGGTCCACCGCGAGCTTCGCCATCCTGCGCCAGGTGGTGAGCTTGCCGCCCGTGATCGTGATCAGGCCGCTCGAGGTCTCAAACAGCTCGGCCTTGCGCGAGATGTCCACCGACTTCTTCGTGTCGGCGGTGGATATGAGCGGTCGCACCCCGGCGTAGGCGCCCGTCAACCGCTCGGGCCCAAACGAGGTGCCAAAGGCGTCGTTCACCGCCTCGAGGAGGTAGAAGACGTCCTCCTCGGAGGGGCGGATGTGCTCGAGCTCGCCCTCGTAGTCGTTGTCGGTGGTGCCCACGAGGGCTCGCCCGAGCCACGGCAGGACGAAGACCGTGCGCCCTCCCGGGGCGGGCACGATCGCGCCGGCCTCGAGCGGCAGGTCTTCGGCGGAGAGCACGATGTGCGTGCCGCGGCTCGGACGGATCCGCGGCACCTCCGCGGCGTCGTGGAGCTCCTCGGGACGCAGGCGGTCGGCCCACACTCCGGTGGCGTTGATGACCGCGTCGGCGCCGATCACCCACTCCTCCCCGCTGTCGGCCTCGCGGACCCTGACCCCGGCGGCGCGTCCGCCCTCCTGCACGAGCTCGCGCGCCTCGAGGCCGTTGGCGCAGACCGCGCCGAAGCGCTCGGCCTCCCCGAGGACGGTGAGCACGAGGCGCGCGTCGTCGGTCTGGCAGTCGTAGAAGAGGTAGCCCCCAGAGGGGTCGCGGCCGGCGAGCGCGGGCAGGAGCTCGACCACCTCCTCCCCCGAGATCACGCGATGGCGCTCGGGGCTCCAGTCCGTGGCGCTCGCGCCGCCCGGCTCGCGCGCCGCCTCGCGCCGGGCGGCGAGCCTCCCCCGCGGCCCGCGCGCGGCCATTACGTCGTACATGTTCAGCCCGAGGCCGACGAGCCGGTCCGGGCGCGCGCCTTCGAAGGCGGGGACCACCAGCGGAAGCGGGGTGACCAGGTGTGGCGCGAGGCGGACCATGAGCTGGCGCTCGACCAAGGCCTCGCGCACCAGCCCGAGGTCGAAGTTCTGCAGGTAGCGAAGGCCGCCGTGCACGAGCTTGCTCGAGCGCCCGCTCGTGCCCGCCGCGTAGTCGGACTTCTCGATCAGGGCGACGCTGTAGCCGCGCGTGGCCGCGTCGAGCGCGACCCCGGCGCCGGTGATCCCCCCGCCGATGACCACGACGTCGAAGGTCTCCGAGGCCATGGCCTCGAGCGCGCGTGAGCGAGAGATCATGGTGAGCCGAGGGTAGGGGCTTGCGCGGCGCGACTAGAGCAGCCGTCCCTGGGTCTCGGCGGGCTCGGGCCAGGGCCCGGGGTCTTGGCCGAGGAGCTCGCGCAGACGCCGGGCGGAGGTGGGCGCGTCGCTCGAGCGGTTGTTGTTGAACATCACGCGCACGTCGCTCGCGGCGCCCGCGAGCTCGTGGGCGCGCCCGGCGACTTCGCGCAGCTCCTCCTCGGAGTAGACCCAACCGAAGCGCTCGGCCACCGTCTTGCCGCCCACGTAACCCTCGGCGTCGCGCCCGTGAAGACGCAGGTAGGCGAGGTCCGGGCGGGTCACGGCGTCGACCGGGGGCATCATCGTGAAGTGCTCGCCGCGCGGCGCGTCCACGCAGACGTAGGCGGCGTCGCGCTCGGCGAGCTCCTCGAGCGTGCGCTCGATCCGCTCCGGAGACACCCAGCTCCGGTTACGCAGCTCGACGGCGACGCGGCGCGGGGCGAGGCGCTCGAGCAGCGGCTCGAGCTCGGCCAGGCCGTGGCGCCCGGGAGCGAAGGAGGGAGAGAGCTGGAGCAGAAAGGAGCCGAGCCGTCCGTGCTGCTCGAGCGGCCGGACGGCCTCGAGGATGCGCTCGGCGAGCGCATCCTCGAGCTCGGGCGTGAGCCGGACACGACCGCGCGGGTTCACCTCCGCCGCCTCGCGCAGGTCGGGCGGCAGCGACTCGAGCGGCGCCGAGTGGCGCGAGAGCAGCCGGTGGAGCTTCACGTCGAAGGAGAATCCGGGCGGAGTCACCTCCACCCACCGGGCGACGGTGCCCGTATCGGGGACGGCGTAGAAGCTCGCGTTGAGCTCCACCGCCTCGAAGCGCTCGGCGTAGAACGGCAGCCGCTCGCGGGCGGACATCCCGGGCGGGTACCAGTCGGCGATGAAGCCGGGGTCGGCCCAGCTCGAGGTGCCGACCACGATGCGACCGGCCATGAGCGGATCCTACGCTCCGGCCGACGGGCCGCCCGGCCCGGGGGCGAACAGGTAGCTTTCCCACCTCATGCGGATCGGAGTGCCCAAGGAGACGGCCGAGGGCGAGCGTCGCGTGGCGCTCGTGCCAGAGGTGGTCGAGCGGATGAGCGGCGATGAGGTGGAGATCCTCGTCGAGTCCGGCGCCGGCGAGGGCGCATTGCTGCCCGACGAGCTCTTCGAGCAGGCCGGTGCCCGGATCGCCTCCGACCCCGGGGAGGTGTGGAAGGCCGACGTGGTTGCGAAGGTGTCGCCGCCCACTCGGGAGGAGATCGAGCGGCTGGGCGAGCACAGCGTGCTCGTCGGCTTCCTCCAGCCCCTGACCAACCGCGGGGTGATCGAGGCGCTGCGCGACAGCGGCGCCACCGCCTTCGCCGTCGAGGCGATCCCGCGCATCTCCCGCGCCCAGTCGATGGACGCCCTCTCCTCCCAGAGCAACGTGGCCGGCTACCGCGCGGTGCTCCTCGGCGCCCAGGAGCTCGGGCGCTTCCTCCCCATGCTCACCACCGCCGCGGGCACCGTGCGCGCCGCGACGGTCCTCGTGCTCGGCGCCGGCGTGGCCGGGCTGCAGGCGATCGCCACCGCCCGACGGATGGGCGCCACGGTGGTGGGCTTCGACGTCCGCCCCGAGGTCAAGGAGCAGGTGCAGTCGCTCGGGGCCAAGTGGCTCGAGCTCGAGGGCATCGGGGACGCCTCCGGCGAGGGCGGCTACGCCCGCGCGCTCACCGACGAGGAGCAGGAGCGCCAGCGCGAGCTCCTGGCCAAGGCGATGGAGGTCGCCGACGTCGACGTGGCGATCACCACGGCGCTGATCCCGGGCCGCCCCGCCCCGCTGCTCCTCACCGAGGAGGCGGTCAAGCGGATGAAGCCCGGCTCGGTGATCATCGACCTCGCCGGCGAGGCGGGCGGCAACTGCGAGCTCTCCGAGGCGGGGCAGACGGTCGTGCGCCACGACGTCAAGATCCTCGCCCCGCTCAACCTGCCGAGCACGCTGCCCGAGCACGCCTCGCAGCTCTACGCGCGCAACATCCAGTCGCTCGTCGAGCTGATGGTCGACGACGGCAAGCTGGCGCTCGACTTCGACGACGACGTAATCAAGGGGGCCTGCGTGGTGCGCGACGGAGAGATCGTCAACGAGCGAGCGCGGGAGCTGGTGGAGGCATGAGCCTCGTCACCTCCCTCGCGATCTTCTTCCTCTCGGGCTTCGTGGGCTTCTACGTGATCTCGAGGGTGCCCAACACCCTGCACACGCCGCTGATGTCGGCGACGAACGCGATCCACGGGATCGTCCTGCTCGGCGCGGTGATCGCCGTCGGCCAGGTGAGCAGCGGGCTCTCGATCTTCCTCGCCACGGTGGGGATCGTGTTCGGGATGATCAACGTGGTGGGCGGCTTCCTCGTCACCGACCGCATGCTGCTCATGTTCGGCTCCCGCCGCGGTAAGGAGCGCCAGGCCCAGACGAAGAAGCCCGCCGAGGACCGCAACGTGATCAAGGTGAGCTGATGGCGTCGCCGCCGCTCGCGTCGATCCTGCAGGACCCGAGCTGGCTCGCGGGCTGGTACATCGTCTCCTTCGTCCTCTTCGTCTACGGCCTCTCGCGGGTGGCCAAGCCGACCACCGCCCGCCAGGGAAACATCGTTGCCGGCGTGGGGATGCTCATCGCCTTTCTGGTGACGCTGGGCGACAGCAGGGTCGGCAACTACGGCTGGATCGCCGTGGGAGTCGTGATCGGCGCCCTGATCGGCGTCCCGGCGGCGCGCTCGGTGAAGATGACCGCGATGCCCCAGATGGTGGCGCTCTTCAACGGCGTGGGAGGCGGCGCGGTGTTCCTCATCGCCTGGGTCGAGTTCCGCCACGCCCACGGCAACCCGCCCTTCCAGGAGGAGCTCTTCTCCCTGTTCGCCGCGATCATCGGCTCCATCTCCTTCTGGGGCTCGCTCGTGGCCTTCGGCAAGCTCCAGGAGATCCTCCCCGGGCGCCCGATCAAGGCCCCGGGCCAGGCGATCATCAACGCCGCGCTGATGGTGACCGCCGTAGTCCTCGCCGTCGTCCTGCTCGCCGGCAGCACCTCGGAGGCAATCTTCGTCGGGATGCTCGTGGCCGCCGCCCTCGTCGGGCTGCTCGCCGTGCTGCCGATCGGCGGCGCGGACATGCCCGTGGTGATCTCGGGGCTGAACGCCTTCACCGGCCTCTCGGCGGCGGGAACCGGCATCGCCCTGGGCAACACCGCGCTGATCGTGGCCGGCACGCTGGTCGGCGCTTCGGGCTCCATCCTCACCAACCTCATGGCCAAGGCCATGAACCGCTCGATCCCCGCGATCGCCGCGGGTGGCTTCGGCGGGGGGGTCGCGGCCCCCAAGAAGGAGGGGGAGGAGGATCGGCCCATCCACCAGACCGACGCCCAGGACGCCGCCACCCAACTCTCGCAGGCGAGCAAGGTGGTGATCGTGCCGGGCTACGGGCTGGCCGTCGCCCAGGCCCAGCGCGCGGTCGCCGACCTCGCGAGCGCCCTCGAGGAGCGTGGAGTCGACGTCGAGTACGCCATCCATCCCGTCGCCGGCCGGATGCCCGGGCACATGAACGTCCTCATGGCCGAGGTCGAGGTCCCCTACGAGAAGCTCAAGGAGATGGAGGAGATCAACCCCGAGTTCGAGGGAACCGACCTCGCGCTGATCATCGGGGCCAACGACGTCACCAACCCCGCCGCTCGCGACGACGAGAGCAGCCCGATATACGGGATGCCGATCCTCGAGGTCGACAAGTCACGCCGCGTGATCGTCATCAAGCGCTCCATGAGCCCCGGGTTCGCCGGCATCGACAACGACCTGTTCTACGGCGAGAACACCCAGATGATGTTCGCCGACGCCAAGTCGGGCGTGAGCGACATCCAGAAGCAGCTCGAGTCCCTCTGAGGCTCGCCGCGACGGCCGAGGACCGCCGCACGGTTCAGCGCTTCGGCGCCGAGGCGAGTCGGCCGCCCGAGACGACGAGCGCGAAGCGGTGGGCCAGGGAGCTCTCCTTGAGCTCGTCGGCGGCGGCGAGGGTGCCTGCGGGGTCGGTGCCGGTGACGAGCCACGCGGGCTCCTGCTTCTCGAAGCGCGTCGCCGCGACGAGGCCCGTCCCGCCGGTCAGGCTCCGCGCCACCCCGCCGGCCGGGTTCAACACCGCGAACGTGCGACCCGACGGCGCCGGGCGAACGTAGACCCCGCTGGCCGTCGGACCGCGTTCGAGCGGCGCGGCGGCGTTGTCGCGCCGGATCGCCGTCCACGAGCCGACGAGCACCCGTAGCGTCTCCCGGCCCGCGCCGGTGCCGAGCACCGCGCGCGCCGCCACCACCCCGACGGCCTGGAGGCGCTGGGCGACCCGGTCGCACGCGGCGCCGGCATCCGGCGCGCACTCGAGCCGCACGGGCGGCCGCTTGCCCGCGAGGTCGTGCGTGAACGGCGCTGGGAAGGAGCCGACCACTGCCGGGCTGCCGTTCGTCCCGCTCGCACTCCCGTCGTGGCGGTCCCACCAGATGCGGTCGCCGGCGCGCAGCGTCGCCTGCGTCGCACCGACCGGCGAGAGGATCCCGTTGACGAAGAAGAACCAGTCGACCGGCCGTCCGTTCTCCTGACCGCGCGCCAGCCCGTCGATGGACTGCACGAAGCCTCCGCCGTTGCGGGTCTTGACGCTGAAGCGCTGCTGCAGGAAGCGCATGACGCTCTCGGTGCCGGGTACCGACGGCGCGGACGCCGCACCGAGCTGGCCGGCGCCGAAGTCGCGTGAGACGGTGAGCGAGACCGCCGAGGAGGTGCGCGGGCCGGCGCCGAGCCCACAGCCCGCGACTCCGGCGGCCAGCGCCGCGCCGGCCAGCGCCGCCGCGGCGGCGTGCGCGAGCCTCACCGCAGCCGCACCGCCTCGGGAAAGCACGGGACGAGTCACGGGGCGTCAAGCGCGTACTCGACGACGGTCACCGTGAACGGCGTGCCACGGCGCGCGGCGCCAAAGGCGCCTGAGAGAGGATGGAGCAAGAGAACCAGCCCTTTCGCGAGGACGTACGAGCTTGACAGGCCGGAGGTAGGTCTCGTGGCTATCGGGCCGCCTAGACTGCACTTCGAGCGCCCTATGACCGTCAACCTCACCCGCATCTACACCCGCCTCGGCGACTCGGGCGAGACCCACCTCGGCGACATGAGCCGGGTGGCCAAGACCCACCCGCGGATCGAGGCCTACGGCACGGTGGACGAGCTGAACGCCCAGCTCGGGGTGGCGCTGAACGCGCCGGGTCTCGACGAGGACCACGCCGGCTGGCTGCGCCGGATCCAGAACGACCTCTTCGACGTCGGCGCCGACGTCTCGGTGCCCGAAGGCGGCGCAGGAGCGCGCGAGCGCCTGCGCGTGCTCCCCGAGCAGACCGCGTGGCTCGAGGAGCGCTGCGACGAGGTCAACGCGACGCTCGCGCCGCTCAAGTCCTTCGTCCTTCCCGGAGGGAGCCCCGCCGCCGCCCAGCTCCACGTCTGCCGCACCGTGTGCCGGCGCGCCGAGCGGCTGGCGATCGCCTGCGGCAGCGAGGAGGTCGGAGCCGAGGTGGTCCGCTACCTCAACCGCCTCTCCGACCTGCTCTTCATCCTCTCGCGTGCCGCCAACGCCGGCGAGGAGCCGCTCTGGGAGCCCGGGCGCTACCGGTGATCCACACCGACTGGGTGACTCATCCCACGAGCTGCGGACGCGTTCGGGTTCGGCGCCCGAGGTGCTTGCGGCGCGGGCTACCCTCGGGCACCGCATGGGGTACCCCCGGGTAGCCCCTCGGACAAGCGGGTGCCCGTCGGGATTGGCGCCCCTAGCGCCCACGCCGTTGCGACATCACTCCGCTAGCGGCGAAGCGCCACCGACAACCCCGCAGAGAGCGACAGGCCGAGCGCCCCGATCGTCGCGGCGCCCACGAGGAAGATCGTGTGCTCGCGCGCGTAGGAGAGCACGGCCTCCGGCCGCGCGAGGGCGATGAGCCCGCCGAGAACGAGCCCCGCTAGCAGCAGCCCCGCGACCGGGGCGAGCGCCTGCCACACCGGCGTGGCGCCTCGCTCGGGGGCCTTCACGCGCCCGCGCCGCTCGAGCGCGAAGACTCCCGCCACTCCCAGTCCCACCCACACCGAGGCGACGAGGAAGCCGCCGAGCACGTCGCTCGGGTAGTGCCATTGCAGGGTGAGGAACGAGTAGCTCACCGCGATCGCGAACGCCGCTCCGAGCGCGGCGACGAGGGGACGCCAGCGCCGCGAAGCGACGAGGACGGCTCCGAGCGCGAGCGTCATGGAGGCGGTCGCGTGTCCGCTCGGCCAGGCCGCCGGGGAGATGAAGTGCGCCGTCGGTCCGAAGCTCTCCCGCGGCGCGGCGAGCGCCGGCTTGAGGAGCTGCGTGGTGGCGTTGGCGCCGAGCAGCGCAACGCCCACGGCAAGCGCCACCCGCGGCCGGCGCCGCAGCAGGGCGATGCCCACGAGCGCGAGCAGCGCGACGACGAAGGGCTGCGGGTTGGCCAGCTCGGCGACCGCCTTGGCCACGGGGTCGATCGACGGGCGCGAGAGCCCCGCGAAGCCGCCGAGCGTGGCCGAGTCCACCCGCAGGCCGAGGGGGGTGTGAAACGCCGTCAGATAGACGAGCACGAGCAGGACGGCCGCGAGGAGCGCGCCGGCGAGGGGATAGCGAGGATGGCGGGGCATCTGTCGCTCCACAGCCTAACGCGGGCCGGGCGCGCTCCCACCAGCCCAGCGACGCGAATAGTCTCCGCCCATGGCCCCGCTCCCCCAGCCTCATGTGCTCGGCGTCGAGCACCGCTACGTCACCGTCCGCGGCGTGCGTCTGCACTACGCCGAGGCCGGCGCGGGCGAGCCGCTCGTGCTCCAGCACGGCTGGCCGCAGCACTGGTACTCCTGGCGCGAGCTGATCGGCCCGCTCGCCGAGCGCTACCGGGTGATCTGCCCCGACCTGCGCGGCTTCGGCTGGTCTGACGCGCCGCGCGGCGGCTATGAGAAGCCCCAGCTCACCCAGGACCTCATCGGGCTGCTCGACGCCCTCGGACTCGACCGGGTCCGGCTGGTCGGCCACGACTGGGGCGGGTTCGTCGGCTTCCTGGCCTGCCTCGGACATCCGGAGCGGATCTCGCACTTCATGCCTCTCTCGATCCCCCACCTCTGGCCGCCCGAGGGGCCGCCCGATCCGCGCCGGCTGGCGCAGGCCTGGTACCAGGTGGTCATCGCGTCGCCCGGCGTCGGCCCGCTTGCGGTCGGCCGCCTCGGGTTCGCCCGCCGGATCCTCGAGCAGGCCCGCACGATCGGCCGCTTCACCGAGTCAGAGCTCTACCTCTATGAGGAGGCGCTCCAGCGCCCCGCGTCGCTGCACGCCTCCACCCAGCTCTACCGCACCTTCCTGCTGCACGAGCTGCGCCCGTTCGTGCAGGGGCACTTCCGCACGAAGCGCCTGCATACGCCGACGCGCTTGCTGATCGGGGAGCGGGACCCGATCGGCAAGGGCGTCGATCGCACCTTCGAGCGCTACGCGGACGACATGACCCTCGAGTGGGTCCCAAGCGCCGGGCACTTCCTGCCCGAAGAGACGCCGGAGCTCGTGCTCGAGCGGGCGCTCGCGTTCTTCGCCAGCGCCTAGCGCGCGCTGCGCTCCTCGGCGGCATCGATCACGCCGGTGCGGCTCTTGTGCTCGCGCTCGTAGCTGCGCACGGTCCGCGCGAGCTCGCCGCCGGCCTCGGAGAGCGCTTGCTTGATCGCATCGACGCCCTGCTCGTCGTAGCCGGCCCACGGCTCATCGCCGCTCAGCGAGGCGATCTTGTCGGTGATCGTCGTGCGGTTCTCGTGCTTGCGCTCGTAAGCGTCGATCAGCCTCAGCTCGCGCTGGGAGAATCCCTTGAGCTTGCCCGCGATGTCGGCCGCGTTCTGCTTGTCGTAGTCCTTGATCGGAAGATCGTCCTGCGTCGCCAGCGCACCGGTGACCGCGCCCTCGGCCTTGGCCACTCCGGGGAGCTTGCGGGCCTTGTCGGCGAATGAGCTCATGTACGTGTCCTCGCTTCGTTTTGGGGGTGCACAACGTATGCGGGCGCGTATACCCGAGGAGCGGCGCGCGAACGTGAGCGGGCGCACACAAGAGCCGCGCTCGCGCTCGCGCTCAGGGCAGCGCCGCGCCGATCGTGCCCCCACGACCGCCGAGCAGCCAGTTCGTCGTCGCGTAGTCGGCGAGCGCGCGGTAGGCCGGCTTGGGCGAGAAGTTCGTGCGCACGAGGCCGAGGTTGGCCTCCCAGTCCTCGGGACGGTCGTGCAGGAAGGGGACGTTGCGCAGCTGGTAGACGAGGGCCGCCTTGAGCCACGGATAGGAGGCGAACCGGTCGAGCGCCGTCTTCAGATAGGAGGCCTGCTGCATCTCGCTCACCCCTTGGGCCGAGGTGGTCGTCGACCACCCGAACTCGGTGATCCATACGGGCTTCTGGCCGTCGCCGGCGGCCTCCATCACATGGTGCATCTCCTCCACGCCGCACAGCGAATCGCGCGAGCGCGCGCCGGAGGCCTCGTCCTGACAGCGCGCCGGATCGCCGTCGGGATAGACGTGGTCGCCGACCGCGTCGAAGGAGCGTCCTCCGCCGTGCGCGTAGATCCCGCGTAGGAACTCGTGGTCGTTCTGGGAGAGCCCGCCGAGCACGACGGTAGAGGCGGAATCGGCGCGCTTGATCGCCGGATACGCCGCGCGGAGCATCTCCGTGTAGGCGCCGGGGTCCGGTCCCGAGGGCCAGAAGCGCGCGATGTTCGGTTCGTTCCAGACCTCGTAGACGTGTACGCCAAGACGCGAGTAGCGCCGGACGACCCAGGAGAAGAAGCGCGCGTAGTCGGCGAAGCGTCGCGGGCGGTAGTGGACGTTCCAGCGGTGCGCACCGTGGACGGTGCGCTTGCGCGGATCGCCGGAGGCCCAGAAGGGAACGCCGTCGGCGACGGGCATGACCACGCCGATCCCGGCGCGATGGAGGCGCGAGACGGCGTGGTCGAAGTCGCCGAGCAGGCGCTCGTCATGCCGTCCGCGCGATGTGGGCTCGACCCCGTCCCAGCCGACGTTCATCCGGACCCACGAGACGTGCGCGCCCTCGAGCAGCCTGATCTCGCGGTCGATGTCCGCCCGCGGGATGCCGTAGGAGAGCTCTGCGTTGGCGCCGGTGTCGGCCGCGCGGGCGCCGGGGACGCAGGCGAAACCGAGGACGAGGAGTGCGAGGAGCGCCGCTCGGGCCGGCGCACGGCTGATCAGGAGGGCATCCATGCCGACTCGAGCCACTTGGGTCGTCTACCCGTCAGGCGCGCGGTTCGGACACGCGGAGCCGCCTGACCCCTCGAACCGCGTCGAATCCCCGGTCGAAGGTGAGTACCTCTCCGATGTCGTGCCGGCGCATGACCGCGACGTGCAGAGCATCACGCGCGGCGAGCCTCCCGTGAACGTGAAGCAGGTCCTTCGCCTCGAAGACGTCGGCTTCCTCGACGGCCAGTACGTCGTCGACGACTCCTCTCAGGACGTCGAACGCGGCGTCGATCGCGTCCCGGCGATCGATGAAGACGTAGCGGTGCAAGATCTCCTGAAAGACCTCGCTGCTCGTGACCAGACGTCGGCGTTCGCTGATCAGCCGCTCGAGCATGCGCTGTGCGTCGACTTTGTGCTTATGCTCGCCGCCCACGAGGTACATCGGGACGTTCGAGTCGACGAAGATCACGCGTCCTGCGTACTTCGATACCCGGCCTCGATCTCGGCGCGCATCGCGTCGATGTCAGGAGCGGGAAACTCATGGCGCAATGCCTCGCGTACGGCAGAGAGCTTCGCCTCGAGGTCCCCTGTCGAGGTCGCCCGCTGGGCCGCGCCGAGCGTTCGGCGCACCCACTCGGAAACGGTGAGCCCCGCCGCCCGAGCGGCGCCCTCATACCGCTCCAGCTCAGCGTCCGGCACGACCACCTGCAGACGCTTACTCATAGGGGGAGTATTTCATACTACTGTCCTGAGCCGGCGAGGCGGCGCGCGTGCATGCGCGGCGCAGTGACGCGCGCGCCGGTCGGCGCGCGCGTCATCAGCCGTGCGTGCCTAGCCGACGCGCGCCGTGCGCGTCGAGCTCACCCCGCGGGCGTGGTCGGCGTGCGACCCGAGAACCACGCGGAAGGTGCCCGTGCGGTAGACCCGAAGGCGCTTTGAGTACGACGAGCGGTTGGCCCCGATGACATGGGCGAGCCGCACGCGCGTGATCGTGCTGTAGGCCCCGGTGCTCAGCCGGCGCTGGATGGCGACGAGCCCGCCGTCGTGGGCCGGGTAGACGCTGCCCGAGAAGCGGACGACCTGCCCGCGCCGCGGGTGGTAGGTGCTCAGTCCAAAGGTCACTCGCGTGCGGACCTGCTCGAGGACCTCGGTGCTCGTCGTGTTCGGCCCCGGCTTGGTGGCCGCGCTCGCGCGGTAGCGCGTGTTGAGGCCCGGCCTCACCGTGAACGCGTAGTGCCCCGTGGAGTCGGTGGTGACGGTCGCGGCCGGCTTGAAGCCCGTGAAGGGGTACGGGTTGCTCTGCAGCGTCACGTTGACGCCCGCGTTGGCGCTCCCGCTGAGACGGCCCGCGAGCACGGCGGTGCGGCTGTAGACCACCGGGTTCGGACTGGCCGTGATGGTCAGGGTCTGGTTCTGGTTGGGCGCGGGCTTCGCCGCCACGGCGCTGCCGGTGACTCCCGCGCTCATGGCCGCCGCGGCTCCCACGAAGCCCAGCGCCGTCTTGGAGATTCTCATGCGTTCATGCCCCGATCTTTGGATTTGCTCCTAACGGGTCGAACGCCGCGGACGGGGGAAGGTTGGGCGGTTGGGCTCTGGCCCTGGCGACGGTCGCGCCCGGCCACCGAGCCGACGCATCGCCTGGAGTAGGTGGCTGGCTCACCGGCTTAAGGGCCTATCCCCGTAGAGCCTGTGCTTGGTGAGCGGCGTGAGCCTTCTTGCTTGAGTCGCTCAAAGTCCCCGAACGGGTCTCCGCGCAGCTCGCCTGAGGCGAGGTACCCGCGTTGGACTAGCTCCTCGTTTGCAGTCAGGCGGACCGGACCCGGAGCTGGGCTTTGACGATCGGCTGACCCCTCTCGCGACAGTCATCTGCGCGTCGTGCGCGTGCGCTTCAGGGCCTCGAGCGGTATTTGCTCGACGCGCTCGTCCTCCCGGACTTCCTTCTTCAGCGACAGGAAGTAGCCGTGGACGTGGTCGGACCAACGTGCCTTCTCGCACACGACTTCGCGAGGGATGCACCACAGTTCGGTTAGCGTCATGTCCGCCTCGAAGACAACAGCAATCACGACGTTGTAGTCGTCACTTCTGATTGCTGACAGGTTCCGTCGGCCCGACTGGGTGCGCCGCAGGCCCTTGACCTGCACCTTCGTCCCGTCCGCAGCGACCAGATCGTGACCGGCTGTATTGGCTGTGGCTAGGGAGACCCCGTACAGCTGAGCGACGATCCGCTCAGCTTCGTCGGCGACCGGGTTGTTCCCGGACCGAACGAAGCCCCGCTCCCGCAGCGTCGTCATCACGGAGCCGTAGAGCCGAAGAAGGTCTTGCCGGGAGTACTCATTCAGCGGCGGGAGCGCTCGCATATGTGGCCGGAGCCTAGACCCCGTGCGCAGCACGACGTTGCGGACCGATAGGGGTAGGTTGTCGCCCTTAGGGGACCAGGCCCCCCGCGAGCGCCCCGAAGACACAAGAAAGGCCCCACGGAATGGGGCTTTCGGCAGTACCGCTACGGGGATTCGAACCCCGGTTTCCGCCGTGAGAGGGCCCGCCTGAGAGTTTACAAAGTGCCTGCGTAGCCCGCAGAAACCCGCGTAGGTGCAGGGGAAACAGGGGTTACGGGGTGACGCGCTATGACCCGCCGTGAAGCGCCGTTTAGCGGCCTAAAACCGTCGCGTGACCGTCGCGGGTCCGTCTGTCCGTTCCGAATCGCGGTTGGGGCCGAGACCTAGCGTTCGTCTTATGGCTACTCGGAAACTGGCGGGCGCGGCGCTGCACTCGCAGCAGACGAAGACTTCTCCCGCGCCACCGGCGCCGAAGGGCAACCAGCGCGGCCGCAAGCATGGCCTGCGCAGCGAGCAGGCGCTAGCGCCGAAGCGGCAGGAGCACGTGAAGGCGCTGCGGGCCGACTACCCGGACCTTGACGACCGGCGCCTGGCGTTGCTGGCCGACCGGCTCGCGCGTATCGACCTGGCGACGGCGTGGCTAGACGCGCAGAAGGGCATCGTGCGCGACCGCAACGGCGAGGTGTACGCGGTGGTGACTTACGTCGAGAAATGGGTTAGCCGCGCCGAGGCCGTGCTGGCGGAGGTAGAGCGCGAGCGCCACGCGCCCAAGCGGTTTGACCTTGCCAAGAGCATGAGCGCGCTCGAAGAGCATGGCTGACGCTGCGCTACTGCGCCGCGACGCGGGCGCCTTCGCGGAAGCGATCGGCATGCCCTTGTCGCCCGTGCAGCGGCGCGCGGTGCGCTTCGACAAGCGCATAACCGTCGTCGTTGCGCCCAGGCAGTCGGGGAAGAGCCGCTTGTTGGCGGTGGTGGCGTTGTGGTCTGCCTTCCGGCGGCGCGGGCAGCGCGTCCTCATCATCAGTACCGGCGAAGACGGCTCCCGGCGGTTGTTGTCGGAGATTCGCCGGGTTGCGGCGTCGTCGCCGTTGCTGGCCGGCTCGGTGCTGCTGGAACAGGCGGCGATCCTGCGGCTGTCTAACGGCAGCGAGATCCGGTCGGTGCCCGCGTCGGAGCGGCAGGTGCGCGGCTGGTCGGTAGACCTGTTGCTGGTAGACGAGGCGGCCCTGGTGCCCGACGAGCTCGTGCTTAGCGCCGCGTTCCCCACGGTGGCGGCCCGGCCGGACGCGCGCATCGTCTTGGCTTCGTCGGCGACGGTCTCTTCCGGGGTGTTCTACGACCACGCGATGCGCGGGGATGCGGGCACCGAGCACGTAGAGACAATCCGCTGGACGCTGGCCGACGCCCCGTGGATTTCCCCGTCGGTGATCGAGGCGATGCGCAGCAGCATGCCCGAGATCCGCTTCCGGGCTGAGATGGAGAACGTCTTCGCGTCCGGCGCCGACGCCCTCTTCACGCGCGCGACGCTCGAGCGCGCTACCGCCGACTACCGGCCCGCCACGCTAGGCACCCTTACCGGCCCGGCGCGGGTACTGGGCGGGCAGGACTGGGGCGCTACGGAAGACCGCAGCGCGTGCGTGGCGATAGCCCGCGTCCCGGTTCCGGGCGAGGTGCCCGTGTTCGGCGTGGCGCTAACGCGCCGCTGGGCGGCGGGAGAACCCCTGACGGACGTGATCGATGAGCTGGCCCGGTCGCCCGCGCATTGGGCCGCGCTGACGTTGGAGACGAACGGGCTGGGGATGCCGTGCGCGCAGATGCTCGCCAAGCGCATACGCCAACGCGACGACACGGCAGGCGGCGCGCGGCCCGGCGGCGCGGTACGCCTCGTAGACGAAACGGCGGCCCGCCGCCGCAAGCCCACGCCTCCGCCTTCCGTGTGGCGGCAGGAGGAGCCGCGTTGGGCTACGCGCCTGAACCCGGTGCACGTGAGCGCCGAGAGCAAGGCTGCCACCTACAGCGCCCTACGCCTCCTGCTGGACGGCGGCCAACTCGTACTGCCAGCGTCGGCGACCGACCTGCTGCGCGAACTGATGCTGCTGCGCGTAGACCTCTCCCCCACCGGGATGGAGCGCATAGAAGCGAGCACGGGGCACGACGACCTGCCCGACGCGCTAGCCCTCGCGCTCGGCCCGCACAAGGACCGCGACGGGCGCTGGCGCACGCTACTCGGGCGCCTCGCAGACCCGCGCCGCGCCGCTCCCCCGGCGGCGCTACCCGCCGTAGACGTGCCGATGGTCCCCACGGGCGGCGGGCTACGGGTGCCTGCGATGCCCGTGTTCCAGAGCGTTACCGGCACCCAACTCACCACACCACCGGGCCTAGTCCCGGCCGCCGCCGAAGGCACCCGCGTCGGCGACTTCACCATCAACGCAAGGAGCGCAGCATGAGCGACAACAAGTACGCATCCCACGACGACGCCTTCGCCGAAGGATTCAAGGCGGGCGCCGCCGCCGGGGAGCAGGGCGCCCCGGAGCCGCTGACCCGCAGCGACGTCGAGAAGATGTCCGCCGACGAGATAAACGCGCGCTGGGACGAAGTCTCCGCCGTCCTCACGGAGGACCAGCGATGAGCACCCAAGCCCCGCCCACGCCGCTACAAGAGCGCGACCGGCTACACGCGGAACTGCGCTCCGCCTACGGAGCCGCCGACACGGCCCGCGCCCGCATCGCAGAACTCGAAGCCCAACAACGCGAAGAAGACAAGTCCCGCCTCGCCGCCTACCAAGCCAAAGCGCGCGGCCACGCCGAAGCCGACATGCAGATCGAAGACGCCGAAGCCGCCCGCCTGGGCATCGGCGAAGACCTCGACGCCGCCAACATCACCTACGAGGCTGCCGGACGCGCCCGCATCGAAGTCGAGCAAGAACTCGCCCGCCTCTACGAAGACGAGCTCGCCGCGTTCGCCGCCGAAGCCGACGAGCGCACTGCCCGCGCAGCCGAAGCGTTCCGCGCCCTAGAAACGCCCTACCGCGACCTCTTCGCCGCCTGGCAAGCCGCGACCGCGCAATGGGCGCCCCTCGTCCCCGCCATCCGCACCACCATGAGCGCCGACGAAAACGAACAAGGCATCTGGCGCGACGACAGCGCCAACGCACGCGCCGCCGCCCCGCCGCCCTTCCCCCTCCCCAACCCCGACGCCATCTTCGCCCGGCCGCCGGTCGCCCGGCCGACCGCGCTCCGACGCCGCCCATGACCCGCGCGCGCAGCGAACAACAACTCCTCACCCCCGAAGAAGTCGCCAAGCAATGCCGGGCCAGCCCCGGTCAGGTCCAACGCTGGATGCGCGAGCGGCAACTCGGCTACATCGACTTCCCACGCGGCCGCCGCATCCCCGAAGCCGCCCTAGCCGAATTCCTAGCCGAGCGCACCGTCGCCCCCAGGCGCCACCCCTAAGCCCCGCACGCCGCCCGCCTGGGGGTAGGGCCCAGCCCGGCCCGCGCGAGGCGTTAGGAATGGCGCTATGGCCCCTAGGAAATGGCCGAAGCCGCCCTCGCCGAGTCGCGGCGCGGCTCCGGCGCGTGCTCAGGGTGATGGACCCTGAGGTCTTCCACGCCGTCGCCCTCGGTTAGGAGTTGCAAACCGCTAACCAAGGACGCCCCGTCGCAGGTTACGGCCGACGCACACGCGTTGGGGTGTCCCTCGAACTCCGGATCGTCACGTTCGGCGCGATACGTGTCCAGATCCCACGCCACGATGGGTAGCCGCTCGCGGCGCCCGTCGTGGTGAACGACCAGTAGGTACCAGCCGCTCGGTCGGGTGTTCGCATCGTTGTACATCAGGCCTCCTGTTGTTAGTTGGAGAAGCCATCTATACACGCCGCCGGGCCCGTTGCAAGGGCCGCGAGTGAAAGTTGCTGACAGGGTGAATCGCTGTGTGTCACCGTTGCTTACTGTTGCTCGTCGGTGCGCGCCGTTGAGCGCGGTGTGGCGGGGTGTGTAGGCGCTAGCCCGCCGCGCGCAACGGCGTAACCGTGCCGCGCTCTCCGGCGGCGGCGAACGTCGAAGACAACGCCGCCTTGACATGCTCCCCGGCGTGCTCGAAGAGGTGGCCGTAGCGATCCATGCTCGTCGTAATCGACGCGTGCCCCGCCTGCTCCTGAATGACCTTCGGGTGGACGTTGGCCGCGATGAGGAACGAGACGAACGTGTGCCGCAGGTCGTGGAAGCGCAAGCCCACCCGGTCGGGCAATACGAGCTCGCGGGCGGGCTTGAAGTGGTTCCGTAGCCACGCCACCTGATGGATGGGGCCGCCCTGCGGGTTCGTAAAGACCAGCGCGTCGGGGCTCCTGCCGCCGGGAGCGGGTCCGGCAAGGTGCGCCGCGAGCATGTCCCGTATCTCGGGCGGCAAGTCCACCGCCCGCTCGGTGTCGCTCTTCGTCGGCCCGAACTCGGCCACGCCCTGCCGCCAGACCTTGAGCGCCCGGGAGATCGTTATGCGCCCGCGGAGTAGGTCTACGTCGCCCCGGCGCAACGCGTGCAACTCGCCCGCCCTGGCCCCGGTGTAAGCCGCGACGTAGACCAAGACCCGGTCGGCCGGGCGCGGCATCGCCTCGGCCAGCGCCGCTACCTCGCTCGGGGTGAGGAAGAGCATCTTCTTGGGCTCCGAGCCGGCCACCTTGATGCCGTGGCACGGGTTCGCCGTGACCATCCCCCGCTCTACCGCCTCGGCCATGATCGAAGACAGCGTCGTGCGTACCTTGAGCACCGTGCCCGGCTTGTACCGGCGCACACGCGTCTCCGTGCCGTCCGGGGCGCGCTTGACCTTGCGCGCGCTCGCCAGCGCGGCGAGGAAGTCCCGCACGCGCTCCCGGGTGATCTCCCCCACCTTCGCGTACTCGAACTCGGGCAACAAGTGCGTGCGCAACACCTGCTCGTAGCGCGCCTGGCTCCTGGGCTGTAGGTCGCCAAACCGCACGCCCTTCCACCGTTCCACCAGCACCGGGAACGGGGTCTTCGCCCGATCGGGGTCGAACCCCGGCTCCCGCGCGAACCGAACGTGCTGCTCGGCCAGCCAACCCCGCGCCTCGCGCTTGGTGGCAAACGTACGCGCCAGCGGAGGCTTGCGCTTCCCCGGCCCGGCGTGCGGGTGCGGGTACTGGGCCTGGTAGCTCTTCCGGCCGTTGCCTAGCTTGCGCTCGCGGACGTGCCCTATCTGCCCGTTCATCGCGGGAGGTAGCGGTTGGCCTGGCTAGCGGTTAGGCCGTAGCGCTGCACTACGACAGCCCGTGCGACGACGTAGCTCCCGGTCTGCGCGGCCAGTGCGGCGTAGGCGGCGCGTACCTCTTCGGCGATCGTCACTGTTACTCCTCCTAGTAGTTTGATAGGAGGAGAAACGTACTGTTCGTCACCGTCGCGAGCACCGTCGCAACGTGTAACAGTGACGTGTGAATGCACTAGCCGCGTGCGATCCCGCGATCCCAGCCGCCGCCGCCCGTAGGCGCAAACCGATCGCCTGGCCGTTCCCGCCGGGAGCCGGCCGAAGGCGGGGCGGCACGGGCTAGAACCCGCCCCTCGTCCGGCGTCGCAAGCGTCGCAAGAAAACCCCCACGCCCTTCCTACCCCTATCCCAGGCCCAGGCCGACCCCCGCGCCCACCCCTAGGGGGGTGTGGCGGCGGCTTGGGGTCACGCCGACCCAAGCCGCCGGGCGGCGGCCTGGGTGAATCGTCAGTAGTTACGGGCGATTCGGCCGAGCCGCCCGAACCCAGGCCGAACCCAAGCCGCCGGGCGGCCCAGGCCGCCCCATTTCGGCCTGGGCTTACCGAGCCCTTTCGGCCTTTGTTCACTGCGCCTCCTTCGACAGCGCGAAGCCCTTGGGGAGCTTGACGATCGGGCTGTCAGCGTCTTCGACGTAGCGCCCAAGCAACGTTCGACCGTTATCGGTGCCGACGTGCACGCCCGCTTTGCGCGCCGCATCGATGAGCTTTCCCTGGCCGAGCGGGCGCCCGGCTTCCTTGAGCGTCGCCACGACCGCCGCTTCGAAGTCGTGCCGCTCCCCGGCGGCGGTTCCCGCGCCCCAAGACCCGAACACCCCGCCGCCAAGCTCAAGGGTCCACTGGCCCGTGTTACCGAAACGCGACCGCTCGACCTTCAGTGTCATGCTGCCCGTCCGGTACAAGTCGAACTCGGCGTTCGTCTTGATGCTGAACAGCACCTCGTTGAGGTCCCCCTTCGCGGAAGCGCCACGGGCGCGCGTCGTGTTCTTATGGCCCGTGTTGTCGAGGATCAGCGTTGCGATCCCGGCCCGGAAGAGCGGGTCGATTAGGTCGGCCATGAACGCCGCGTAGTCGTCGGCTTCGCTCTCCCCGAAGCCAAGGTCCGTGAGGAACATGCGCTGCGCGTCTAAGACAACGAGGTCGACGCCTGCGAGGTCGGCCACCAGCGCCTCGGCATCCCCGCGCTTGAGCGTCGGGAAATCGAAGTAGCGCAGCGCCGCCCCCACTACCGCTCGATCCTCAGCCGACAGCGAGCGCGCTTCCAGCACATCTGCCAGCCGCCGCGCATAGATGTCCTGGCCGTTCTCCCGATCCAACAGGGCGACCGTGGCGCCCGCGAGCGCCATGTCCACCCACTGGACGAGCATGCCCAGCGACTTGCCCTCTTTCGCGGGCGCCGAGACGAGGTGCCGCTTGCCCCGGACCAGCATCCCGTCCGAAGCCGGAAGGAACTCAATGGGCGGTAGCCCCTTGTCGATGATCTCGACGAGGTTCACCTGCCGCGACGTCACCCGCGCCGCGAACGACCCCGCCTCCGCCGCTGGCTCCGTGCCAGGCGGACGCCCACTACGTCGCTTGAGCGCCGGGCGCAGCGGCGAGACGGCGCTGACGTTGCTTACGTCGTAGTCGATAAGCGCCATTACGACTTCTCCCCGCTCTCGAGCGGGCGGAACTGACGGTCTAGCGCCTTCATCTCCTCCTCAGAGAACACGGGCGAATCCGACAGTTCGACCATGCACTCCGCGTCGCACCACGGGCAGTACCAGACGCCATTGTCAGCTGGGCACGTCTGGCAGTAACACGCAGGACACTGCGTAAATGGATCCGGCTCGAAGGCCATCACGCCGCCCTCCAGCTCGCGCGGATTAGTCGCTTGAGCTCCTTGGCTGTGCGGCCGTACTTGACGAACCAATCCGTGAGGTCGTCACCATTCTCCGGCAGGCCTAGCCGCACCACGCAGGCCCGCCCTCCGGCGGCACGTAGCCGCGCCGCCGTGCGCTCGGCGGCCTCGTCCTCCCCTGTGTCGTAAGCGACCGCTACGGGCCTGCCCGACAGCAGGGGTACTAGGTGCCCAGGTAGCGTCGCCCCGCAGGTCGTAGTGACCGCGTAGCGCAGCCCGTGCTGCCGGGCGACGAGCACGTCCTTCACCCCAGCGCACAGCAGCACCCCGTGCCAGAGGAACCCCGGATAGAACGCCGCCGAGCGCCCTCGCAGGGTTGCGTATTTCGGCTTCCCCTCGGGCCGGTGCGTGACGACGTTTACGAGCTCGCCGCCCGCGACCACGGGGAACCAGAACCCGCCATCGACGCGCCCGATCTGATACCGCCGGATTGTCTCCTCGGCCAACCCGCACCGCCGCAAGTACCCCAGCGCGTTCGGGTCGGACCAGAGCCGCGAAGCCGCACCAGCGAGAGACCCCACGCTCGGCAGCTCCTCCGGCTCCTGGTCGTCGGCCCCGCCCGGCGAGCCGATGATGCAGGCCGCCAACCACCGCAACGGGTCTTCGAGGATCGCTGCCCCGTGCGGGGCGCCGACCTCGACCGCCGCTGCTGCTGGGTAGCCCCTACCGAGGGCCTGACAGGACGCCGAGAAGCAGCCGACGAACCAACGCCACCGGCCGTCGCGATCCGCCTTCCACGTGGCGTCGCCCTTCGGGTGTCCACAAAGCGGGCAGTGGTAGAGAACTTTGCACGGGCCAGACGGCTCGCCGCCACCTACGCTTAGAGGCGTCCGACCATGGGCGGGCTGTTGGGTTGGGGGAAGCGCCCGGTCTCTTCCTGCCGGGCGCTTCTTCGTAGCGGCCATGACTACGCGGCCTCGGGACCGAAGGAATGCTCCTCGATCCACGCGTCGATCTGGTCCAGGTCGAAACGCAGGTGCGCGCGCATCTTGGCGTGCGGAAGGGACTGCTCGTACACCCCTCGGCGCACCCACGCCTCGGCGACACCCAGGTACGCTGCGCACCCGGCCACGTCGGTCCAGCGGCGCTGCCCTACCGGCGCCAGCGGCGACGGCGAAGACGACGGCGAAGACGACGGCGAATTCTTCTTGCGAGACATGCTCAACCTCCAAGAGCAAGCGCAATCGCTCGCCCATCGTAAGTTGAGCGGTTGCTCGCTCTGGAGGGGGTCGGCCCTCGGGGAATTGGTCCCGGCGCGCAGTCGGCTTATCACTCTGCCCCGGAGACCTACGCCCGGAACTACAACGAGCTAGCGTCGCGCAACTGCACCTACGCGCTACAGCCGAGTATACCGCGCCGCGCAGCTCGGCGCTTCGGACCCCAGCGCGGCCACGCGGGGGCGGGGGCGTTCCACCGCCCTAGAGGGCCCCGGATTTGACCGTCGCCGCACCGTCGCGACCCCTGATTGGCTAGCCCAGAAACGCTAGAAAGCCCTGCTAATACGAGGATACCGCTACGGGGATTCGAACCCCGGTTTCCGCCGTGAGAGGGCGGCGTCCTAGTCCCCTGGACGATAGCGGCGCGCGGGCCCGAGATTAGCAACCGACTCCGGGCGTTCGGAGCTCGCCGACGAGGCTCCCACGCGCCGCCGCTATGGTCCCGGACGCGGGCGAGGACGTGCTAGAACGGGACCTCCGGCGGCTGTGGCGGAATTGGTAGACGCGCAGGCTTCAGGTGCCTGTGGGGGCAACCCCGTGGAGGTTCGAGTCCTCTCAGCCGCATGAGCGTCCCGCCTCGAGCGCCAGTACCGCGCGCAGCGCCTCGACCACCTCGAGGTCGAACTGCCGGCCGGCGAGGCGCACGCACTCCGCCAGCGCGTCGCCGGGCTCGCGCGCGTCGGCGTAGACACGGCTGACCGTCATCGCGTCCCACGCGTCGGCCACGGCGATGAGCGCCGCGCCGAGCGGAATCTCGCTCGCCCGCAGTCCGTCGGGATAGCCTGCGCCGTCGGGGCGCTCGTGGTGGGAGTGGATCCACTGCACCTGCTCGGGATCAAGGAGGTCGGCGACGATCTGCGCCCCGAGGGCGGGGTGCTCGCGGATCGCCGCGGTCTCGCGCTCGTCCAGGCGAGCGGGCTTCAGCAGGATCGTGTCGGGGATGCCGATCTTGCCGACGTCGTGCACGAGCGCCGCCTCGCGGAGCAACGCTCGGCGCTCGGGCGGCCATTCGAGCCGCTCGGCAAGGAGGCACGCCAGCTCGGCCACGCGCTCGGAGTGGCGGCGCATGTTCGGGTCCTTGGCGTCGATGGCCCGCGCCAGCCCCCGCATCCCGAGCAGGGCGTGTGAGCGCTCGAGCCGATCGGCGCGCTCTCTCGCCGTGAGCTCGGGCACGACGTCGGGATCGTAGATCCAGCACACGTCACGGCCGTGGGCCTTGCTCCAGTACAGCGCGCCGTCGGCGAGGCGGAACATCGCCTCGGCGTCGGGCGCGGTGCCGAGGTCGCAGACTCCGGCCGAGACCGTCACGTGCACGCCGTCGGCCAGCTCCGTCGAGGAGACCGTCTGACGCGCGGCCTCGGCGACCAGATACGCATCCATGCGGGTCGTCTCGGGCAGGAGCAGGGCGAACTCGTCACCGCCGATCCGGGCCACGATGTCGCCCGCACGCGCGGAGCGCACGAGCAGCGTCGCGATCTCGGAGAGGACGCGATCGCCCGCCTCGTGCCCCGCCTCGTCGTTGATCCGCTTGAAGGTGTCGACGTCGATCACCGCCAGCGAGAGCTCGCGCCCGTGGCGTACCGCGCGGGCGACCTCGGAGCGCAGGCGCTCGTGGAAGGAGCGGTGGTTGAGCAGGCCGGTGAGCGCGTCGGATGACGCCTGCGCGGTCAGCCGCTCCTTCGATTCGGCGTTCGCGATCGCGAGCTCGAGCAGCCCGGCGAAGCGCGCGAGGCGGTCCTCTGCGCCGGGCGCGAAGGAGCGTCCCGGCAAGGTCGTGAGCGCGATGCCGCCCCAGAGCTCGTCGCCCATCCTCACCGGGGCCACCACGCAGGCCTCGTAGCCGAGCTGGCTCACCCGGCTGGTCTCGTCGGGATAGCGATCGACCCGTAGTGGGCGCCCGGTGCGCCGCACGACGGCGAGCTCGCTCTCGGGCGCGAGCCGGTACACCCGACCGAGCTCCTCGGTGGAGGATCCCCCTCCCCACGCGCCGATCACCCGCGCCTCCTCAGCGCCCTCGAAGCGCAGGATTCCCGCGGCGTCGGCGCGGAGGAGCTCCGCGGACTCGCGCGCCACGAGCGCGAAGACATCCCCGGCCGAAGGCCCGGCCTGTGCCACCGCGGTGGCCACGCGACGCAGGGCGCCCTGCTCGGCGGCGTGGCGCTCCTGCTCCTCGTGGAGACCGTCGAGGAGGCCACGACCGGTCGAGATCAGCGCCCCGAGCACGAAGTAGGTCGGGAGGACGATGGCCAGCTCGCCGAGGTAGCGCCCGCGCGCGGGCCCGTGCGTGTAGATCAGCGGAAGGGCGTGGGCGACACCGCAGACGGCGACGTAGAGCAAGGCCATCCTCTGCCTGAAGAAGCAAGCGGCGTAGACCACGACGAAGAAGAGGTAGAAGCGCGCCGGCGACTGCGCGCCCCCGGTGAGCGCCACCGCCGCGGCGGAGAGCGCGACACCGGCGACGCTCATGGGGTGCGCCAGCCGTGGCCACGCGCCCTCCCACCCGATGAGGAAGAAGGAGACGAGGGCCCAGGTCACCGCCAGCCCGGAGAGCGCGAGCACCGCCCCCCAGTGGCGGCTCGCCGCGCCGGGCAGAACGAGGATCAACGGCGCGGTCAGACCCCCCGTCAGATAGAGGACGCCCGCCAACCGCCCGGCGAGCTCGCGCTCGCCGGTGCCCCGGAGCACCGCGGCCTTTCGCGCCGGAGGCGATCCGCTTATTTTCCGCGCCAGGCTCACCATCGTTTCGTGCGCATCGGCACGCGACCGCGCTCCCTCAAGGCGGGCGGCTCCACACTCGACACGATTCCAGTTCTTCGGTCGACCTGCCGATGATGAGAGCGATGTTCAACCGGGTAGAACGCGACGGACTGGCCCGTGAGCTCGCCGAGGCCCACCGGCGCATCGCCGAGCTCGAGCACGCCCGCGAGCGCCAGCGCGAGGGGCGCACCGATCCGCTGACGGGCTGCCTCAGCCTGCGCTACTTCCGCGGGCGCCTCGCCGAGGAGGCCGAGCGCGCGCGGCGCCACCGACGTCCGCTCTCACTCGTGCTCATCGACATCGACGACTTCCGCGACCTGCAGCGCCGGCACAGCTTTCGGGTCGGCGACGACCTGCTCGTGGCCGTCGGCGCCGTGCTCCGCGCCGGCACCCGCTCTCAAGACCTCGTCTGCCGCACGGGAGGAGACGAGTTCGCCGTGCTGCTCGCGGAGACCACCACCGCCGACGCGCAGACATGCCTCGAGCGAATGCTCCTCGAGCTCGAGGTGCTCGAGACCGGGCCGATCCGAGGCACGTCGGTCTCGATGGGCATCGCCGCCTACGAGGGAGCCTCGGACGCGCCGGAGGAGCTGCTCGCCCGCGCCGCGCGCGCCCTCGCCCGCGCCCGCGCGGAAGGCGGTGGACGCATCGCCGTCCACTCGGACGGGGTCGAGCAAGCGGTCGCGTTGGGAGAGGAGACTCCCCACCGCGACGTGGTGGAAGCGCTCGCGGTCGCCCTGCTCGAGCGCGACCGCTACACCGGCGAGCATTCCGAGTCGGTCGTCGAGATGGCCGGATCGGTCGCCCGCAGCCTCGGCCTCTCCCCCGTCGAGATCGAACGCGTGCGCGCCGCCGCCCTCCTGCACGACGTCGGCAAGGTGGCGATCCCCGACGCGATCCTCCACAAGCCCGCCCCGCTCGACGAGCAGGAGTGGCAGCTCATGGCCCAGCACCCCGTGATCGGCGAGCGGATCCTGCGCGTCATCCCCGGCCTCGGCTCCGTCGCGCGGATCGTGCGCCACGAGCACGAGAGCTGGAACGGGACGGGCTATCCCGACGGCCTGGCCGGGGAGGCCATCCCCATCGGCAGCCGCATCATCCTCGCCTGCGACGCCTACCACGCCATGACCACCGACCGGCCCTATCGGGCGGCGATGTCCTACGGCGAGGCGATCGAGGAGCTCCTGCGCTCGGCCGGACGCCAGTTCGATCCCCGCGTCACCCAGACCCTGGTCGGCTACCTCTACGGCCAGCAGCAGGCCGGCCTGCTCGCCATCGGCTGAGGCCGGGGCGCCGCCGCCTCCCCGCGGCCACGGCCGCGAATCTCAGCCGAGCACGGGGAAGGAGCGCCGCTTGGCCAGCGCATCGACGCCGGCCTGGAGCTTTCGCTCCACCTCGCGGTACTTGATGGCGACGTAGCGTTCGTCCTCGGCCCGCTTGGGGTCGGTGTCGAGCTCGATCGGGTCGAGGAACTCCGTGCGGATCTTCGCCGGCAGCGGGATCTGCGGCACGATCCCGGGAGCGAGGCCGAGCGGGAAGCCGAGCGCGATCGGGAACGCGTTGGCGCGCATGAGCTTGTCGAGGCGCAGGCGCTTGGCGATCGCCTTGCCGTCGGCGAGCTGGATCAAGGTGTCCGAGCCACCGATGGTGGCCACGGGGACGATCGGGACCGCCGAGCGGATCGCCTGCTTGACGAATCCGTGGCGGCCGCCGAGCACCACCCGGTCGCGCTCGCGCCACGAGCGCAGGGCGTCGAGGTCACCGCCGGGCCAGATGATCACGTCGTGCCCCGCGGCGAAGGCCGCGGTGATCGAGTCGGGCGCGGCGGGCAGGCCGCCGAGCTTGCGCAGGTAGTCGCCCACCCCGGGCAGGGCCATCAGCATGTCGTGGGAGGTGCCGTGCAGCGGGCGCTCGGTGCCAAAGCGCCGATCCCATTGGAAGCCGGTGAGGTAAGCGTCGATGGGCAGCAGGCCGCTGGCGTGAATGCCGATGAGCATCGCCGGCGGGGCGGGCAACCGGTGCCAGCCCTCGACCTCCATGCGGAAGTAGTGGTCCATCGCGAAGTTCCACAGCGGCCGCTGGGCGCGGCGCAGCAGGCCGTCCTCGACCTCGACCGACCACTGTCCGCCCCGGCGCGCGATCAGACCCTTGAGCCCGCCGGCGTTCTCGGCCTGCTCGCGGCGCTCCTCGACCGCCTCCTCCGTGGCCGCGGTCGGACGCCCCTGGCGCCGCCCGCGTGATCCTCGCGTGGTGCTCGTCATCTTTAGGAGTGGCGCGGGCGCCGCGGCCGGCCGTGCTCCTGACCCGGCATGTGGTTCGCGGGCACGGGATACGGCTCCGAGCTGCAGCTCGCTCCGCTCGAGTCCGAAGGCACGTTTACGCGCGGCAGCCGCGGCACGGAGCGATCGGGGCGCGCGAAGGAGAACGCGCTCGTTAGATCGCCCGTCACCGAGCGCCTCCACGCGCTGAGGTTAGGCACCTCGGCGCCGAACCGGGTCTCGAGGAAGCGCAGCACGGAGGTGTGGTCGAAGAGGTCCGAGCAGACGTAGCCGCCGCGCGCGAAGGGCGAGGCGATCAGCATCGGCACGCGGAAGCCGAGTCCGATCGGTCCCCGGATCCCCTGAGCGGTATCCGGCAGCGTTTTGATCGTGAGGTACTCACCGCGAGTCCCGTGCCGGGGCGCAGGAGGGGCGACGTGGTCGAAGAAGCCGCCGTTCTCGTCCCAGGTCACGAACAGGGCGGTCTTCTTCCACACCTCGGGATGCGCGGTCAGCGCGCTCAGGACGTCGCGCGTGATCCGCTCACCCCCCTTGGCCGAGGAGAAGCCGGGGTGCTCGCTCGCCGGCAGCGAGCCGATGATCCACGACACCTGGGGCAGGCGGCCCCGCTTGAGGTCGGCGGCGAAGTCGGCGGGGTAGGTCGGCTTGATGCCGCGGTCGTTCAGCGCCTTCTTGTGCTGGAAGTTGCGGAAGTAGGGCAGGACGTTGTCGAACGAGCCGCCGACGGGGCTCGTGTAGACCTTCCAGCTCACGCGGCGCTCGGAGAGCTGCTCGGGCATCGTCGTCCAGCGGAACTTGCCCGCGTTGGCGGCGCGCTTGGTGACCAGGGTCTCGAGCAGGGGGCCGCCGTGGCGCCCGTCCGGATCGATCGTCGCCGACATCGTGTAGAGGCGGTTGGGGTCCGTTGGCCCCATGACCGAGCAGTGGTAGCGGTCGCAGATCGTGAACGCGTCGGCGAGCCGGTAGTAGAACTCGATGTCGCTCCGCTGGTAGTAGCCCATCGTCAGCGGGGCGCTGCCGGGGTCGTCTGACTTGAGGTGCTCGCGGAGGAAGCGGTCCATCCGGCCGTGGTTCCAGCTTCGGTGCTGGGGGCCCCAGTCGTGCGTGATGTCGTTGGTGCACTGCGCCTGGCCGTGGGTCTCGAGGTGGAAGGGGCGCAGGCGACCGCCCTGCCCGGGCTGCGTGTAGCCGTGCTGGGCGAACGCCGCGCGCCCGTGGCGGTCGGCGAAGCCGCGCACTCCGCGGTAGGTGCCGAAGTAGTGGTCGAAGGAGCGGTTCTCCTGGATCAGGATCACGACGTGCTCGATGTCGCGCAGGCGTCCCGGGCGTCCCGTGCTCGCGAGCGCTCGCTCGATGACCGGGTCGAGCGCGAGCCCGCTCGCCGCTGCGCCGATGCCCGCCGCCGCGCCCGTGCGTAGCAGATCCCGCCTGGTCAGACCCTCGTCCATCGTTCCTCCGCCCGTGGTCGTGTCTCCCCTTCGCTCATCGTAGATCACCCGCACGCGGCGAGCGCCGGCGCGCCGCGCTCGGTGGTCGGTTCAGTCCGAGCGGCGCCCGGCGGGTGCACGACCCGCCTATGTTCTGGATGTGCGCGTCCTTCCCGACATCCCGCTCGTCCGCCTCGCGGCGATCGCGCTCGCACTCGCACTCGCGACGACGGTGCTCGCCGGCTGCGGCTCGGCCTCGCACTCGTCCTCCCGGCCGGCGCCCGCACGCGCCACCTCCCCGGCACGCATCCTCGAAGGCTCGTTTCGCTCGCAGGCGATCTCTGACCGGGAGCACTACGCGGTCTACCTCCCCGCGAACTATGACTCCTCGGGCAAGCGCTATCCCGTGATCTACGCGCTCCACGGCCTCCCCGCCGGCCCGCGAAGCTACCGGGGCATGGGCGTGCGCGACTGGGGAGCAGACGCCGAGCACGCCGGCCGCCCGGCGATCGTGGTCTCGCCGCAGGGCGCCCGGCGCGGTGACACCGATCCGGAGTGGCACGACTGGCATCCCGGCCGCAACTGGGAGAGCGCCGTGGCCCGCGAGCTCGTCGCGCAGGTCGACCGGCGCTACCGCACCGTGGCCGACCGGCGCGGACGAGCGATCGTCGGAGTCTCCGCCGGGGGCTACGGGGCGAGCATCATCGGGATCAGGCATCCCGAGACCTTCTCGGTCATCCAGTCCTGGAGCGGGTACTTCCACCCGACCAACCCGGTCGGCGACGCCCCGCTCCCCCTTGGTTCGCCCGAGGCCGACTCCGCGGCCAGCGTCCACTCCTACGTGCGGGCGGCGAAGCGGATCGCCGACTCGAAGGCGCCCTTCGCCTTCTCCTTCTACGTCGGCGACGCCGATCCGCACTTCCTGGAGGAGAACGAGCAGCTGCACGCCGAGCTCCTACGGGCGCGCGTGCCGCACACCTACGCCGTCTACCCGGGCGCCCACTCGGGGTCGGTCTGGGCCGAGCACGAGGAGGAGTGGATCAGCGCCGCGGTGCGCGCGCTCGCCCCGGCGCGCTGAGCGGCCGGCCGCGGCCCACCGGGACCACCGGTGCGTAGCCGCGGATCTCGGCGAGCAGGCGGACGGCGAGCTCGACGGTGCTCTCTCCCTCCCGGAGTCCCCCACCGGCGGGTGAGAAGAAGCGGACCCGTATGCGCGGGCGCTTCGGGAAGCGCGCGATGTCGACCGTCCCCTCGACGGTGCAGCACACCACTCGGGCCTCGGGCACGGCCTCGGCGAGGCGGCCGAAGCCGCTGCGCGCGCGCAGGGTCTCGCCGCGGGATCTCGTCCCCTCGGGGAAGACCCCGATGCAGGCTCCCGCGCGCAGCTCGGCGATGGCCCGGTCGAGCGCATGGGCGTCGCCCGCACCGCGGTCGATCGGGATCTGTCCCATGCCGTCGAGGATCGGGGCGAGCCCGCGCACCTTCCACAACGAGGACTTGGCCAACGCGCGGATCTGGCGCCGCTCGAGCCCGGCGATCCCGATCACGACCGGGTCCCAGTAGGAGTCGTGGTTGCCGGCGAGCAGCACGGCGCCCGAGCGCGGCAGGTGCTCCTCCCCCGAGACCTCGAGCCGCCCCCAGCGACGCACGATCGGGGCGCACGCGGCCAGCGCGAGGCGATAGGTCCGCGAAACGGGCTCCGGGGAGCTCATGGGGCGGATGTTCGCACGCCGCCGCGCCCGTCCGGTACAACGGTCGCGATGTCATCACCGCCTGCGCGCGAGCCGCCGGTCACCCCTATCCCCGACCGCCCCGCGCCACTCGGCTGGCTGGCCGCCGGCACCCTCGTCTTCCTGAACTCCGCCGCCGTGCTGGTGATCGAGATCGTCGCCACTCGACTCATCGCCCCCTACTTCGGGGTGACGCTGCAGACCTACACGGCGATCATCGGCGTCGTCCTCGCCGGTATCTCCCTCGGCTCGTGGTTCGGCGGGCGCTTCGCCGACCTGCTCAACCCGCGCAAGACGCTCGGGCCGCTGCTCATCATCGGCGGCCTGCTGGCCCTGAGCACGTTGCCGATCTCGCGGGTCGCCGGGCGGCTCGCGCAGGGTCAGGGCTCGCCGATGATCCTCGTGCTCTCCCTCGTCTCCTTCTTCTGGCCCGCGGCGGTGCTGAGCGCCATCAATCCCACGGTCGTCAAGCTGCAGCTCGAGCGCCTCGACGATGCGGGCAAGGTGGTCGGCCGCCTCTCGGCGGTGGGTACGGCGGGGGCGATCTTCGGCACGGTGATCACCGGCTTCGTGCTCCTGGCGCTCCTGCCGACCTCGACGATCGTCATCGGGCTCGGGCTCGCCCTGATCGGGAGCGGCGTGGGAGTGGCCGCCTGGCTGCGGGTGTGGCGGGGACGGCTCATCGTGGGCAGCGTCCTCTCCGGCGCCCTGCTCCTCGCCGGGCTGGCCGCCGCGGCGGGAAGTCCGTGCCAGCGCGAGAGCGCGTACTTCTGCGCGAGCGTGGTGCACGACCGCTCCGGTCCGAGCACCGGGCGCCTGCTCGTGCTCGACGGCCTGCGCCATTCCTACGTCGACCTCGCCGATCCGACCCGTCTGCGGTTCCCCTACACGCGTCGGATAGCCGACGGGCTGGACTCCTTCCGTCCGCCCCGGAGGCCGATTCGCGCCCTGTGGATCGGCGGCGGCGGGTTCACGCTGCCCCGCTACGTCTCGGCGACCCGTCCCGGCTCGAGCAACGTCGTCCTCGAGCTCGACCCCAACGTGGTCAAGGTCGCCCGCCGCGGGCTCGGGCTCCGCACCGGCCCGCGCCTGCGCGTGCGCACCGGCGACGCCCGCGTCCTCGTGCGCGAGGAGCCCGCGCGGGCCTACGACGTGGTGGTGGGCGACGCCTACGCCGGGCGCTCGGTCCCCTGGCATCTCACCACCCGGGAGTTCATGTCCGACGTGAGGCGCCGGCTCGCCCCGGGCGGCATCTACACGATGAACTGCATCGACGCGGGGCGGACGCGCTTTGTGCGCTCCGAGGCCGCGACGCTGCGCAGCGTCTTCGCCCACGTCGCGCTCGAGGCGCGCTTCGGGCGCCCGGCGGCGGGGCTGGGCGAGAACTTCGTCTTCTTCGCCTCCGACGAGCCCCTGCCGCTCCGCGCCCTGGCGACCGCCTCGGGCGCACGCCACGACGGCGAGGAGCTCCTCGACGAGCCTGCGCTAGCTCGCTTCGTGGGCGAAACGCGCGCGCTGCGAGACGACTACGCGCCGGTGGATCAGCTCGTGACGATCTCGACGGGCGGCCACTAGGGCGCCACCGGACTTATCCTTGCCGCGCCGGCTCGGTAGGCTCGCGCTCGCCTCGCCCCGAAGGCGACGCCGGCGCCTTTTGCGAGGCGCGCGCCGACTCAGAAGCGCTCCCGCGCGTCCCAGGAGGAGCCGTCCCGTGAAGCTCGTGATCGCCATCGTCCGCCCGGAGAAGGCCAACGACGTTCTCGAAGCCCTGTATCGGGCGGAGGTGCGCGGGGTCTCCATCAGCCGCGTCCAGGGGCACGGCGGGGAGCTCGACCGGGTCGAGACCTACCGCGGCACCACCGTGAAGATGGGACTCGCCGACAAGGCGCGCTTCGAGATCGCCGTCTCCGACGCGTTCGTAGAAGCCACGATCGAGGCGCTCCAAGACGGAGCACGCACCGGCGAGGTCGGCGACGGGAAGATCTTCGTCCTCCCGCTCGAGCGCGCGATCCGCATCCGCACCGGGGAGATCGACCACGGGGCTGTCACCCCGCTGGGCCGATGACGGGCGCCTTGACCCTGGCGGTCGCGCGAGTGGACGCCGGCGACACGGCGTGGATGCTCGCCGCCACCGCTCTTGTGATCCTCATGACACCGGCGCTCGGGCTCTTCTACGCGGGCCTGGTGCGCGAGAAGAACACGCTGAACACCTTCATGATGTGCCTCGCCGCGCTCGCGGTGGCCACCGTCGCGTGGGCGCTCGTGGGCTACTCGCTCGCCTTCGACGGAAGCGGCGCGCTCATCGGCGGCCTGCACCACGCCTTCCTCCAGGGCGTCGACTTCGCTCCGCGCGCAGGGACCAAGATCCCGCAACTCCTGTTCATGGCCTTCCAGGCGAGCTTCTGCATCGTCACCGTCGCGCTCGTCTCGGGCGCCGTGGTGGAGCGCATGCGCTTCGCGCCGTTCCTCGTCTTCGCGGGCCTGTGGTCGGTGCTCGTCTACGCTGTGCTCGCCCACTGGTCCTTTGGCGGTGGGTGGCTGCAGGCGCGCGGGACGCTCGACTTCGCCGGCGGGGTGCCCGTCGAGATGGGGTCGGGGTTCTCCGCGCTGGCCGCCGCGCTCGTGGTCCGGGCGCGCAAGGACTACGGCCGCCAAGCCCTCCTGCCCCACAACGCGATCTACGTGCTCGTGGGCGCCGGCCTCCTGTGGTTCGGCTGGTTCGGGTTCAACGGCGGCAGCGGCTTCTCGACCGGGAACTCGAGCGTGCTCGCCTTCACGAACACGCTGCTGGCGCCGGCGTGCACGCTCGTGGTGTGGTTCGTACTCGACCTGCTGCGCGGGCGGCAGGTGACGGCGATCGGAGCGGCGACCGCGATCATCGTCGGCTGCGTGGGCATCACGCCGGCGGGCGGGTACGTCAGCCCGGGGTGGGCGTGCGCGCTCGGCGCCCTCGCCGCACTGCCGAGCTACGCGGCGATCGTCTGGCGCGCGCGCACGCGGGTCGACGAGACCCTCGACGTGCTCGCCGCCCACGGCGTGGCGGGGATGACCGGCATCCTCTTCATCGGCTTCTTCGCCCAGCTCTCCTGGAACGGCGTGGCCAACGGGCTCGTGTACGGCAACGCCGCGCTGCTCGGACACCAGGCCGTGGCCGCGGTCGTGACGCCCGCTTACGCGTTCGTGGTCACCTTCGTCCTCCTGCGGGTCATCCTCGTCTTCACGCCGCTGCGCGCGACGGAGCGCGAGGAGGCGCTCGGCATGGACATCGTGCAGCACGGCGAGGAGGCCTACGCGACCGGAGAGGGAGCCATCCTCATCTCCTCCGAGGCGGGGGTGGACGGCGCGGTGCCGGTCGCCGACCCGGCCTAGAGCTCGGCGTAGCTCGCGAGGCGAAGGCCGAGGGAGTCGATCTCCGCCCGAATAAGCGGGTCGGTGAGCGTGGCGAGCTCGGCCTCGCGCTCCTCGAGGTAGACCGAGGTGAAGTCGTCGGTCACGTAGCCGGGATGGCAGGAGATCTCGGTCCAGCCGTCGGCCACCTCGTTGCGGAGGATCCACAGGAGGAACTCCGGGCTGACGTGGTGCAGGTCGGTCACCTGCCACTCCCACTGGCCGTAGAAGCCGCCGATGAACCGTACCTCGCTCTCCTCGCGCAGCGGCACCCCGAGGGGCGCGACGAGCTCGCGGGCGATCGGCGCGATCTCGGGCCGGCGGTGGACGTGGTGGTGGGAGTCGACGTGGGTGGGCGCTCGCCCCGTGAGCTCGTGGAAGGCCTCGAGCTGGCGCGCGAGCTCCGCGCGCACGGCGGCGGGAGACTCGAGGTCGATGCTCGGGTCGGCGTCCTCGCCGTCGAGGTCCCAGTGCAGGCCGATCGCGAGGCCCGGATGCTCCCGGGCGAGCGCCACGGCGCCCGCCGCCGCACGACCCTTGACCATAAGGCTCGTGCTCGTCACGACTCCTCCCCCGTGCGCCTCGACGATCCCGCGGTTGATGCCGTCCGAGGCGCCGAAGTCGTCGGCGTTGACGATGAGGTTGCGCCGCACGGCGCTCATCGTGCGATCTCGGCGTAGGCGGCGGCGCTGCGCACCGCCACGGCGGGCGCTCCGAAGCGCTCGAGCACCCCCGACCGCGCCGCGGCGCCCAGCCGGCGGCCGAGGGCGGGGTCGCCCAGCAGCCGGATGACCGCGGCGGCGAGCGCGGCGGGGTCCTCAGGAGCCACGAGCAGCCCCTCGCGCTCGTGCTCGACGATCTCGGCGAGTCCGCCCACGCGGCTGGCCACGACGGGACGACCGCAGGCCATCGCCTCCACGCACGTGTAGCCGAAGGCCTCGAAGCGCGAGGGAACCACGCACACCGCTGCCGACGCGTAGACCGCCGGAAGCTCCTCGCGGGCGACGGCGCCCTCGAAGGACACCGCGGACTCCACTCCGAGCTCTCGGCTGCGCTGCGCGACCGCCGCCGACGCCCCGCCGTCGGCGCCCACGAGACGCACATGAGCCGACGGGACGGCTCGCCGGATCGCCGGCAGCGCCTCGATCAGCACGTCCTGGCCCTTCATGCGCTCGACCCGTCCGGCCACGAGAATGCACGCGGGGTCAGGGGCCCGCTCTCCGGGGACGAAGAGGTCGGAATCCACGGGGTTCGGAACCACCTCCACCCGATCGGGCGCCAGCCGCCAGCGGCGTGTCACCTCGTGCGCGAGCGCGGCGCTCGGCGACGTGATCCAGTCGGCGGCGCGCACGCTCGCGGCTTCGAGCAGCTCCCCGCTGCGCCCATCGACGTTCGCGGGCTCGCCCGCCAGGCGAGCCGCGAGATACGCCGGAGTGTGCAGGCGGACCACGACCGCGGGCGCGCGCCGGTCGAGCCGGGCTCGCAGGGCGGACGTGAGCCCGGTCGCGTGGAACTCCGGCGCCTCGACCACGTCGGGCGCGATGCGCGCGAGCGCGCGTGCTGCCCGCGCCGAGAAGAGGAGCGACTCGCGCGCCACGGGGAGGCGGCTCACGAGCGCGACGGTACCCCGCCGCCACGACGGCTCGGCAACCGTCACCCGATGCACGGTCAGGCCGTCGAGCTCCTCCTCGCCGTCCTCCTCCCAACCGCGCAGCACGAGGTGCACGTCGTGCCCCGAGTCCCGGAGCGCGCGGCCGAGGATCCCCGTGTAGGTGCCGATCCCGCCCCAGCCGGGGTCCTCGTCGGCGATCAGCGCGATCCTCATGCGGACCCCCGGGCGGGCAGACCGCTCTGCTCGAGCATCGAGCCGAGCAGGCGCTCGGAGTCGAAGAACTCGCGGGCGAGCTCGCGCGCGGCGGCGGCGTGGCGCTCGTAGTCGCCCCGGATCTCGGCCATCGCCGCCGCCGCCTCCTCGACGTCGCGCACGGCGAACGCACCCTCGCCGGTCGGAAGCCCGTCCTCGAAGCCGGTCGACTGGAGGACCACGGGACGACCCGCAGCCAGGTAGCAGGCCGAGCGATCGCTGAACCACCCGCTCCGCGTGCCGACGTATCCGCCCTTCGCGCACGAGAACTCGGCGAGCGAGCCGGCGACGTAGCTGCGGTAGCGCTCGGGGGTGTCGACGAGCGACGGCGACTCGAGCCTCCAGCCGCACTCGCGCAGGAGCGCCCGGTCGGGATCGTCGTCCTCGATCGCCAGCGTGAGCTCGAGCTCCTCCCCGGAGCGGCGGGGCAGGTCGAGGAACTTGTGGAACTCCTCGACCTTCGGGCCCATGACCTCCCGGTCGAGCTCGAGGTAGCCGTAGTCGCGCCACGCGCCGACCGTTGTGAAGCGGTCGCGCACGACGGCGTGCGCCCCGGCCCACCAGTCGAGCACCACCGGCGGCCACAGCGCCCGCCACTCGATTCCTGCGGTGGGAATCGGGCTGCGCGGGGTCCCGACGTTGGCGCCGACCGTGAAGTGCACGTCGTGCTCGCCGAAGATCACGCGCAGATCCTCCTCCTCGGCGGCCCACAGGTGGGTGTAGCCCGGGTCCTGCTCGAGCAGGATGCGGGGGCGTATCGCCTCGAGCAGCGGCCAGGGCTCGCGGCGGTAGTGGGCGGCCAGGGAGATGACCGCGTCGGCGCGCGCGGCGAAGGCGGCCACCTGCTCGCGCGCCAGGCCCGTGTAGACCCGGCCCGAGGCGGCGTCGAGCAGACCGGCCGGGCGTCCTGAAAGCACCTGCCCGAAGGCGGCGACGGCGGCCGGCGCGGGCGGCTCCTCTACGAACTCCAGGAACAGCACCTCGTGGCCCAGACGGCGCAGCCCCTCGAGGATCTGCAGGACGTGCATCGCGTGGCCCCCGCGGCCGGCGACGGAGGGACCGGCGAGGTCCTCGATCGCCACGAGGCGCGCCATCAGCGCCTCGCGGGGAGGACGCGCGCCGGGTTGCCCGCGGCCAGCGCGCCCGCGGGGACCACGCCGTCGACCACGGCGCCCGCCCCGACGATCGCGCCGGCGCCGATGCGCGAGCCGCCCAGCACCGTCGCCCGCGCGCCGATCCACGCGTCCTCGCCGATCTCGATGCCGGCTCCGGCCGGCGGCTCGGAGGCGCCGTTCGGCGGAACCGCGAACGGCGTGTCGGCGAGCACGACCTCGTGGGCGAGGAAGGTGTGGTCGCCGATCGCCACGCGCGCGTTCGTGCGGATGATCGCCCCGACGAGGGTGCAGAAGCGCCCGATCTCGACGACCCCCTCCGGCCCGAGCTCGAAGTGGGTGCCGTGGTAGACGCCCGAGTCATCGCCGATCCGCACCGCCACGGCCCGGCGGCTGTGGCAGTGCCGGAAGGCGTACGCGCTGAAGAGCCAGGAGCGAGCCCCCAGCTCGACGTTCGCGGGCACGGGACGCGGGAACCAGTCGTGCTCCATGACGACCCCGCTCAAGTCCTCACCACGACCTGTGCCGGGTTGCCCTCCACCGTGGCGCCGTCGGGAACGTCTCGGGTCACCACGGCCCCGGCGCCCACGCGGGCGCGCTCGCCGACGCGCACGCCCTTGAGCACGATCGCGCCGATCCCGATCCACGCGCCGTCGCCGATGCTCACCGGCCGGCTCTCGATCGCCGGACGCAGCGCGGGATCTCCGTGCGGGGCGCTGGCCACCGCGTCGCGCCGGCGCTCCGCGGAGTCGCGCGGGTGGAAGTCGGAGTCGGCGACGGTGACCTGGTAGGAGAGCACCGCGCCGCGGCCCACGGCGATCTCCTCGCGGCACATGAACACCGCCCCGACGAGCACGCTGCCCGCACCCACGCTCACCCGCCCGCCGGGCTCGACGTTGAAGACCGTCCAGCCGTAGACCGCGACCTCTTCGCCGAGGACGATGCCCGGCGTGCGGGTACTGCGGAAGCGCTCGAACGCCTCGGGGCGCTCGATCCAGCAGCCACGGCCGAGCTCCACATTGGGCGGCAGCGTCGCGTAGTCCCACTCGCCCGTGACGGTGCGCACGTCGAAGTCCACGTCAGCTCCCCGCGTCTGCGAGCAGGCGGCCCAATACGGCGTCCGAGTCGAAGTGCTCGACGGCGATCGCGTGCGCCGCCCGACTGTGGCGCGGATAGTCGGCGGCCACGTCTCCCAGCGCGGCCACCGCCTCCTCGGGCGTGCGGAACGCGAGAAGCCCCTCGCCCGTGGGCAGGGCGTGGTCGAATCCCGTGTCCTGCACCACCGCCGGGCGGCCCGTGGCCAGGTAGCTCGCCGTCCGGTCGCTGAACCAGCCGCTGCGCAGGCGCACGTTCTGATCCTTGGCGGCGGTGAACTCGGCGCCCGAGGCGGTGATGAAGTCGCGGTAGGCGACCGGGTCGCGCGAGAGGGCGAGCGCCGGGAGGACGCCGTAGCCGGAGCGCTCGAGCAACGAGATCGTCTCCGCGTCGTCCAGAGCCAGCGCGAGCTCGATTCTCGCCTTCGCGCGCCGTGGCACCTCGAGCAGCTTGAGGAACTCGGCGCTCTTGCTCCAGGTGTAGGTCTCCCCGGCGAAGGCGATGTCCTTGTGGGTCTGCTCCCAGTTGGCCACGGTGGTGAACCGCAGGCCCCCGTCGGGAGGCTGCGGGAAGCCGGCGGGCACCGGCCACCAGTCGAGCACCACCGGCTGTCGCGTGGGACGGTAGGTGAAGCGCTCCACGGGCACCGCGCACCCGGGCGTGCCCAGCCGCTCGCCGAAGGAGAAGTGGTCCGTGTGGGCGGCGAGGAAGTCGACCGTCGCCTGCTGCCCGAGGGCGATCTCGAGCTGGGGCGTCACCGGATCGGTCTCGAGGTAGATGCGCACGGGCACGCCGAGGTGCGCCTCCTTGAGGACGGTGGCGCCGCTCAGGTTCACGAGCACGTCGGCGTGGGCGAGCGCCTGGGCCATGCGCGCGTGCGTCATGCCCCAGACCTCGCCGTCACGGGCGGCGTTGACGTACGCCCAGCGGTCGGCGAAGCCGAAGCCGTCCATCAGCTCGCCGAGCCGGCGTGCGGCGCCGGATGCGTCGTCGGTGACCGTGTCGAGGCAGGGGTCATACGGCCAGTTGCCCGTGTCCTCGACGTAGGAGACCTCGTGGCCGAGTCGGCGAAAGCCCTCGAGGTAGTGCAGGACCTGCCAGGCGACGCCGGCGAAGGGCATCTCGGCCATCGCGCCGAGGAGGACGATCCGGCGCGGCTCAGTCATCGAGCCCCCAGCAGGGTCTCGAGAACCCTGCCGTGCGCCGGCCCGGCCCACGGCTCCGTGGCCAGGAAGCGTGCGGCGAGGTCGTCGGGCAGCGCGGCGAGCAGGTGCTCGACGCCGAGCTGGGTTCGGTGCGCGCGCAGAGCGGCGAGCTTGCGCGGAAGGACCCCGCGGACGTCGAGCACAACCGTGGGGGTGGCGTCCCCGTAGCCGAAGGCCTCCGGCGCGAGCCCCCACAGGCCGGTGGGCAGGCCGCGCTCCGCGGCCGCCGCCGCCATCTCCTCGACGAGGTGAGGCGGCCACGCCGCCTGATAGAGGGCTACCTCGCCGCTCAGGCGATCGAGGGCAAGTTCCGCGATGTCGCGGGCGGCGACGTGGTCGGGGTGACCGTAGAGCCCGTCGGCGCCGAAGCTCAGCACCGCGGCCGGCTCGTGCGGCTCGAGCAGCGCGACGAGCTCGGCGGCGGCCGCGTCGTGGTCGACCCACGGCAGCTCTCCGTCGGGGTGGCGCAGGCAGGCGGTCCAGCCCACGCCCAGCTCGTGCGCCGCCGCCCGGAGCTCGCGCTCGCGCACCTCGCCGAGGTGCTCGCGAACCGCGAGCTCCGGATCGGAAATGGGGCCGTGCTCGCCGCGGGTGAGCGAGACCACGCCGGTGAGAGTCCCGGCGCGGGCGGCCAGCGCGAGCGTCCCGCCGGCGATCAGCGACTCGTCGTCGGGATGCGCGACGACGGCGACGAGCGCGCCGGTCATCCGCGCCGCCCTCCGTCCGCGATGCGCTCATAGAGCGCCTCGTGCGCCTCGACCATGCGCCGGGCGTCGAAGCGCTCCTCGGCCGCCTTGCGCACCCCGCGGCGGTCGAGCGCGGCGGCCGCCGGCACGAGCGCGGCGAGCCCCTCCCACGAAGGCGCCGTGAAGCCGGTCACGCCCTCCTGGACGATCTCGGGCACCGCGCCCAACGCGCTGGCCACCACGGGCGTTCCGCACGCCATCGCCTCGAGCAGCACCAGTCCGAACGGCTCGGGATAGACGAGGGGAAAGAGCAGGGCAGCGGCGCTCGAGAGCAGCTCGTTGCGCTCCGCGGCCGTGACCGGCCCGACCCAGCGGATGCGCTTCCCGTCCACGGCGGTCTCCGCGCGGATGTCATAGCCCTCCTGGGCCGGTCCGGCGAGGATGAGCGGCATGCCCACCTCCTGCGCGACGCGGATCGCCTCGGCCGGTCCCTTGTCGGCCAGCATGCGTCCGAGGAAGAGCAGGTGCTCACCGCTCCGCGCGCCGAAGGGGAAGGCGTCGAACGCGATCCCGTGGGGGATGACGCCGACGTTGGGACGGTCGCCCAGCGAGCGGCGCTGCCACTCCGACACTGCCACGACGTAGACGTCGGGGCGGCGCTGGTAGGCCTCGGCCACCTCGGGGGCAATCTCGACGTGCGGAGTCTCGACAAACGGAGTCGCGGTCAGCCCCGCGAACGGCAGGGCGAAGTGGAAGTCGTGCGCGTGGATGACGTCATGCTCGGCCGCGTGCTCGAAGGCCAGGGCGGCGTTGAAGCTCTCCGCGCGGTGCCAGTCCCACATCTCCTCGTCCTCGTCATAGCCCCGCGCGTGGACCGCGCGCAGGGCGGCGGAGGTCTGCGAGTCGCCCGTGGCGTACAACGTCACCTCGTGTCCGCGGCCGGTCAGCCCGTCGGCGAGCAATCCGACGAGCTGCTCCACCGACTCCCCCTCCCCCGGCCGCACGGGTGCGGCCACCGGCGCGACCAGCGCGATCCGCAGCGGACGGCTAGGACTCAACGTGTCCGTCGGGGATGAGCGCCTCGCGCGGCGCGTCGTGCTCGGCCATGTCCATCTGGCGGCGATAGAGGCTCGAGTAGAGGCCGCCGGCGTCGAGCAGCTCCGCGTGGCTGCCGGACTCGATGACCTGGCCGTGCTCGAGCACGAGGATCTGCGTCGCGCGGCGGATGGTCGAGAGGCGGTGCGCGATGACGAAGGAGATGCGCCCGTCCATCAGGCGCTCGAGGGCTTCGAGCAGAGCTCCCTCCGTGCGCGCGTCGAGCGCCGAGGTGGGCTCGTCGAGCACCAGGACGGGCGCGTCCTTGAGGAAGGCGCGGGCGATCGAGAGGCGCTGCTTCTCGCCCCCGGAGAGGGTCGCGCCGCGCTCGCCGACCACCGTGTCGTAGCCCTGCGGGAGCAGCGTGACGAAGTCGTGGGCGTTGGCGGCGCGCGCGGCGGCCTCCACCTCGGCCCGCGTCGCCTCCGGCCGGCCGTAGGCGATGTTATCGGCGATGGAGAGCGGAAGGATGAAGGGGTCCTGGAGCACGAGGGCGATCTGCTGGCGCAGCGAGCGGTGCTGCACGTCGCGCAGGTCGACCCCGTCGATCGTTACCCTCCCGCTCCACGGGTCGTAGAAGCGCACGAGCAGGTTCATCAGGGTCGTCTTGCCGGCGCCGGTGGGGCCCACGATCGCCACCACGTCCCCCGGGTGCGCCTCGAGCGTGACGTCCTTGAGCACTTCTCGCTCCGGCGCGTAGCCGAAGGTCACGTTCTCGTAGCGGATGCTCCCGCCGACCCGGGCGGGGGGAGCGCCCGGCTTGTCCTGGATGTCGGGCACGGTCTCGAGGATCTCGGAGACGCGGTCGGCCTCGGCGGCCGCGCCCTGCACGGTCTGCGCGGTGTGGGTGATCGAGTTGAGCGGGTCATAGAGCGAGCCGAGGTAGGAGAGGAAGACGATGATCGTCCCCGCCGTCAGCTTGCCGCGCAGGGCCAGGTCGGCGCCCACGTAGATGACGGCGGCGGTGCCGAGCGTCGAGACTAGGCCGGCGAAGAGCTCGAACCACAGGCCCGCGACGGTCGCCCGCACGTAGGCGATCACCGTGCGGTCGGCGTAGGAGGAGAAGCGCTTGGTCTCGTGATCCTCGCGGGTGAAGGCCTGCACCGCCGGCACGGCACTCAGCGTCTGCTCGACGATCGACATCATGTTGCCCTCGAGGTCGCGCTGGTCGCGGTTGCGCTCCTTGATCGGGCGCCCGAGGACACGGATGACGACGACGAAGAACGGCATCACTCCGAGCGCGAGCAGCGTGAGGGTCGGCTGGAGGCTCCACATCACCACGAACATCGCCCCGACGGTCACTACGGCCTGTAGCGCGGGGACCAGAGCGTCGGCCACGAGCGTGTTCACGCACCACGAGTCGCCGGTCACGCGCGAGATCAAATCGCCCACGGGCCGGCGAGTGTGGAAGAGCAGCGACAGGCGCTGCAGGTGGGCGAAGAGGTCGGTGGCCAGGCGGTAGGTCATCCGCTGCCCGAGTCGGAGCGAGAAGTACGTGTAGGCCATGTTGGTGACCGTCCCGAGCAGGAAGATCAGCAGGGTCGCCACGACGACCCACACGAGCAGACCGTGGCGACCGTTTACTCCGGGAAGCGAGCGCAGGACGTGCGGCAGCCCGGCGTCGCCGAGCACGTTGTCGACCACGAGCTTGATCGGCCACGGACGCAGGAGGTCGAGCGCGATGTTGGCGAGCATCGTCGCGATGAGGACGAGCAGGCCTCGCCACTCCGGCTTGGCGTAGCGCAGCAGCCGGCCCTGGCGCCGGAAGGAGCCCACCGCCGGGGTGACGTCGAGCGCGCCGCTCACCGCGCCGCGCCTCCCTCGGAGCCGAGTGCCCCTCTGGCCAGCGCCATCGCCGCCGAGACCTCGCTCAGCGAGCGCAGCCCCAGCGCGCCGGCCAGGATTCCGAGCGTCACCGCGGCGGCCACGGCGCCGTCGAGACCCGCGACCGCGCACAGCGCGGCCAGGAGCGTGGTCAGCACGACGGCCGTCCGGGACAGGATCGGCCGGCAGCGCAGGCGCACGAGCTGCCCGGCGCCGTGCTCCTCGACCACGGTGGCCATCCGGACGCCGCCCAGCGTGCCTCCGCGCGCCTCGAGGTCCCAGGCGTCGAAGTCGCTTCCGCGCCGCACCACGGCGCCGCTTGCCTGGATGGAGCGCTCGAACGACCGCACCCACTCGGTCGGGTCCACCCACTCCTCGCTCCAGTGCTCGAGTCGCCGCGCGACCGGGAGCGTGCGCCCGACGGCGTCGCCCCGGCGCCAGGGCGTGAGGCCGTAGCGCAGACGACCCTCGAGACGCACCAGTGGCTGGGCGATGTGCAGCAGGGCGGTGAGCGCCCGCCGCGCCATCTGTTGCGCCGGCGCGAGCCCCGGGCTAGGGAAGTGAGCGCCGGCGCCGGCGGAGACGGCCCGCAGGGCGAGCGTCCCGGCCACCGCGACGAGCAGCGGAGCCAGCGCGAAGAGCGGTGTCCAGAGCACCCCGAGGGCGACGAGCAGCGCCAGGGCGCCGATAGCCAGGTAGGCCTCGGGCATGAGCAGGATCGTGTTGGGGTTGCCGCGCGCGGGCTCGTAGAGCGACTGGAACGGCGCGGTGCCCCACACGCCGTGGTAGATGCGCCAGCGCAGGGGACCCGTGGCATGACGCGGCGCCGCGTCGCCGTAGACGCGCCCGCGCCACGTGACGTGCCCGCCGGCGCTGTAGCGCTCGGGCCACTTGCGCTCGAGCATCGCCTCGGCGCGCCCGTAGGAGCGCTGCTGGCGCAGGTACCCGCGGACGGTGCCGCGACGGTGGTGCCAGACCATCGCGGCGGCGCAGAAGCCGATGGGCCAGCCGCGCTCCTGCAGGCGCCAGCAGACGTCGACGTCGTCTCCCGCGATCCGGAAGCGAGGATCGAACCCACCGATCGCGCGCAGGGCGTCCGTGCGAAACGCGGAGTTGCACCCGGGGATGTGCTCGGCCTCACGATCGGAGACGAGAACGTGGGTCGGGTTGCCCGGCGCCGCCGCCACCGCGTCGGCGACGGCGCCGTCGTCCGGCACGGGCAGGTTCGGTCCGCCGACCGCCGCGAACGATGTGCGCGCGAACGTGTCGCCGAGGTAGATGAGCCAGTGGGGGTCGGGCGCGGCGTCGTCGTCGAGGTAGGCGATGATCTCGCCCGACGCCGCCTGCAGGGCGGTGTTGCGGGCGGAGGAGAGGCCGCGGTTGGTCGTCGAGATCACCCGGAAGCCATGTTCGGCGGCGATGTCGGCGCTCGCGTCGGTCGAGCCGTCGTCGACCACGATCACCTCGAAGTCGGGGTAGTCGAGCTCGGCGACCGCGGCGCACGTCTCCCCCAGGGTCGCCTCCCCGTTGTAGGTGCAGATCACCACGGAGACGCGCGGGAGTGCGGCGCGCGGATCCACCGGGGCGTCGGCGAAGGCCCGGCGCACCGCTGCGAGCGCCGGCTTGGGGTTGCGCGCCCGGTCGGTGAGGCCGAAGTGCCAGTCCTCGATGTCGTGGCCGCCGCGGTGCCATTCGTCGGTCCAGGAGAACACGAAGGCGCCCGCACAGCCCGCGGCGTAGGCGTCGCGCACCTGCCATCCGACGGTCGCGGCCTGCGCCTCCTCGCCGTTGGTGCCGCTGTCGAGGCCGATCTCGGTGAGCACGAGCGGACGCTCCCCGGCCAGGTTCTGCAGGCGGTGCAGGTAGGCCTCGTAGGGGCCGGGGTCCTCGAGAAAGACGTTGAAGCAGTCGAAGTCGAGGAAGTCGAGCTCGAGGTACTCCGTCGAGGGGTAGTTGACGTAGGTGACCAGAGCGCCGGGATCCGCCTCCTTGGCCGTGGCGTGCAGCCGGGAGAGGAAGCGCCGCATGTCGCCCGCGCCGTGCCAGCGCACGATGGGCGCGGGTATCTCGTTGCCGACCGCCCAGGCGAGCAGGGCGGGGTGGCCCGCGCGCGCCGAGACCTCGCGGCGGACGCGCTCGACGATCGCCTCCGGCCGGCGGCGATCCTCCAGGAAGGCCACGTGCTGCTCCCAGGCCAGGCCGGCCAGCACGCGCAGGCCGTTCTCCGCGGCCGTGTCGAGCAGCCACTCGGGCGGAGGGGTGTAGAGCCGCACGGTGTTGATGCCCTCCCCCGCGATGCGCGCGAAGTCCTCGCGCGTGCGCTCGGAGTCGTAGGGCTCGCCGTCGGTCCCTGGACGAAAGGGCCCGTAGGTGACGCCTCGCAGATACAGCTTCTCCCCGGCGGCGCGGAAGAACTTGCCGTGCACCTCGGCGCGAGCGGGGGGAGGGAGCGGGGCGCGCGCCAAGCGGCTCGCCCGCGGCGGGGCGGGCACGAAATCGCCGGAGGGCGGGGTGTAGGCGGGAAAGGAGCGCATCGGGCGGACCATCCGAGGCTAGAACGCGCGGCGCAGCCGCGGGTTGGACCCACCGTAGGGCCGCCGTGCCGAGATTTTCGCTTGCGACCAACTTTCGCCGCTCGTGCGGGTTCCCTTCCTCGACATGACGATGAGCACCCATAGATTGCTGCGCCTCGGCACCTGGCTCGCCGCCTGCGGCCTCGGCCTCGTGGTCGTGCTGTTCGCGGCCCTGGGCGCCGGTGCGATGGCGCTCGGCGTGGGGCTACGCGCGCTGCTGGGGCCGAGCCGGCCCGTCGGCGCCCGCGCCGCGCGCCGCGCCACGCCGGTGCTGCGCCCACGGGCGCAGACCGAAGCCCGGGCGTAGCTCGGGCACGCCGCGAGCCCCGTCCGGCCCGAAGCCAGGAAGACGAGAAGCGGTGAACGACGAGGGCCCAGCGGGCGAGATGATGAAGACTGAAGACATGCGGTACGGCGGTTCGGACGGGGGCGGCCGCGAAGGGGCAAGGAGTAGCTCGGGCGGAGGCCGGTGCAGAGCGTCATTCGCATCGCCTCGGACGGCGAACCCGAGCAGCGCGCAGATGGCGTAGTCGCTGATTAGTTAACGGTGGCGGGATCGTGCTCGCGCGCTGGCTCTTCGTGCCGCCCTGTTCCCGGTCCAACGACGAGACCGGGTCTGCAAACCGGTGTAGATGGTCAAGCCGTCGTCGTCGAGGCCTGGACCAGTCGGCCAAACGAAGCTTAGGCCTACAGGCCAGATTCGGCGATCCCGATTGGCGACGGTCGGGTCGCGCTCGAGATCGATCGGCGCGCGCACGTGGTAGTTCTTGACCACTTGTACGGTCAGCTGGCGGATCGTGAATGTCTGAACGAAAAGGCTAGGAATATCCGGATTGTTCGCCAGCAGGCGGTGCTGATATTGGCCTTGACGTGGTCCGATGTGTCGAGCAGTGAAGATGCTCGTGTGAAGCGGGAGCAGCCCTTCGCTCTGGAGATCGAAGAAGGTCGGGTAGGCGGGAGCCAGCGCTTCTGCCATTGCGTCGCCGGCCGCAGCAACGAAGAGCAGACACTTCAGGTAGGCCCACATGGAGATCGCCCGCTGCGCGTCGCCGTCAAGGGTGCGGACCTCGCCAAGAAGCAGCGGCTCCGCGTGGGGTTGAGCCCCGGCCTCAAGAGCGCTCATCCACCCGTTGTTGCAGCGCTCACATACGCGCTTGAGAGTCGCTGAGAACACCTCTGCGTCCCAGGCCTTGTATGCCGGACCCCCTCCGTCGTGAAGCGAGTGGGCTACTGGCTGCTTCATCGCAGCGCTGTCGAACGTCCTTTGCGCCCACCGGGGCCAGAGATGCTCGCGGGACATCTTGCTCTCGGATCCGCAGAACAGACAGGCCATACCTCACTCTAAAGCGAGACCCCTGGCGAGACACCCGGGGCGCTCTCGCCTCACGAAACGACTGCAACCACCGGGTCTCGTAAGTGGGGTCACCGCCCCTCCGGTCCGGTGACCCCACTTCCTCGACGTACGACACATGAATGTGTTGGCCAGCGGTAGGCAGCGGGTGAGGGGCGAGAAGGCACCAAAGCCGAGGGAGTGGGCAAAGAGAAGGACAGGCCAGGGGGCCCCGGAGGCAGAAGTTAAGAAGGGAAGGAAAGGGGTGACCCGCGGGAGGGAGGAAAGAACAGGGAGCGGCAGAGCGCATTACGAACGGGCGGGAGGGGCGGCGGGGGGGAAGGCGAGCGTGGACGCGAGGCAAGCACGTTGGGGGTCAAGCGATCGAGACGTCGGGTCGCGCCAGCGGTAGGAACCGTTAAAGCGAGCCGCACCTACGCGCCCGACGCCGGGCAGCCCGCGCGGCGGACAGCTCCGGAGGCCGAGGCACGGCTCATGGAGGCATACGCGTCGTCGAGCGCGGCAACGGGCGGGCTGCCGCTTTCGCCTGGGCCGGCCGAGCCTCGCCCGCGGGATAGAGTCGTGGTCGGTGACGATCCCCGGTTTTCAGACGTTGATGCGCCCAGTCCTCGTGGCGCACGAAGAAGGGAACGAGCGGAGCACAGCTGAGCTTCGTGACGTGATCAGCGAACAGTTCGTCATCAGCGAGGCTGAGCGTCAGGAGATGATTCCGAGTGGCCGCGCGCGGCTGTTCAACAACCGCATCGGCTGGACGCTCACACACCTCTGCCAGGCGGGGGCTCTTGAGCGCACTCGGCGCGGGCACACGCGGATCACGGCGCGTGGACGCGAACTGCTCGCCGAGTATTCAGAGCGCGTGGACATGTCCGCGCTGGAGCATTACCCGGAGTACGTCGCCTTTCGCAACCGCGGGACGCTGGACGAGCAGGTCGCTCCCGACGAGACCGACGGTCCGGCGGTCTGGATGATTCGCGCAGGACGCGGCGGACGGTACGCGCCGGCGTTCGTCGAGCGATCCGCGGCCGTAGTCGGCTGGGGCTCGACCGGCGATGCGCGTGACCTGTCACGCGACGATCTCATAGGGCGGGTCAAGGCCGCGTTCCCGGAATACGGCAAGGGTCAGATCGGCTCGACAGTCAATCTGCTCGCGCGGTTCTCAAGCACGTTGGCTGAGGGGGACCTCGTCCTCACGCCCGAGCCCGCTACGCGCACGCTCCTGTTCGGACGGATCGCTGGCGACTACGCATTCCTCGACGAGCCGATCGAGGCCGGCACGGACTATCAACACCTCCGGCCGGTCCGGTGGTTTGCTCGCGTCGACCGGGATGAGCTCTCGTACGGCGCTCGCAACAGCCTCGGGAGCCTGATGACGCTCACCCAGCCGGGCCACGGCGGAGAGCTCCTCCAGCTCGCCGACGCGCACGCCAACGACCCCGCGCCAGCACCAATCGAACAGAGATCTGCTCGCGCGTCAGAGCCCGGCCCGGTCGTCGAACGCGTCACGGTGCCCGCGACCGCTTCTGTTCCAGCACGCATTGCTCCGGACGAGTTCGAGACGCATCCTCGCCGGCTGATGAAGATGCTCGAGGACCTCCACAGCGGTCAGCTCGCGCTCCCTGACTTCCAGCGCAGCTTCGTGTGGTCGCCCGACGCCACGCGCGAGCTGATCGTCTCAATGATGAGGACGTTCCCCGCCGGTGCGCTCCTGTTCCTGCGCGGTGGAGGCGCGGCCTTCAAAGCCCGACCCGCCGAGGAAGCGCCAGCACTGCGCGCGGACCCGCTCGAGCTCGTGCTCGACGGCCAGCAGCGCCTCACCTCGCTCTACCAAGCGTTATTCGGGGTAGGCGCCTCGAGGTTCTTCCTCGACATCGGCGCACTCTTCTCAGGCGCCGACGTCAACGACGCCGTCCGCGTGTTCAGCGCCGAGCGAGCTTCAGCGTTGGAATCGCTCGAAGCCCAAGCGAACGCACTTGTGATGCCCCTTGCGTCGGTGCGCGGTTCCGGCGCGAGCGATTGGCGCGACGAAGTGATCGAGCACCGGGACGACGACGACCACCGGAGGGTGCGGTCGATCCTCAAGGAGGTCGAGCAGGCCTTCATCAGGCCGTTGGCCGACTACGCCTTTCCCGTCACGGTGCTGCCGCAGTCGACTGAGTTGGAAGCCGTGTGCACCATCTTCGAGACGCTCAACCGCACGGGCAAGCCACTGACGCCGTTCGAGCTCATCAGCGCGCGCGCCTTCGCCGGCGGGCACAGCCTCCGCGACCTCTGGGGCGCCGCTGTAGAGGCGCACCCGATCCTCGCGGACTTCGACGTCGAGCCGTACTACGTGTTGCAGGTGATCGCGCTGCGGCTCGGAGCCTCCTGCCAGCGCCGGGACGTCCTGAGCCTCGACGCCACCGACATCGCGCGGGAGTGGGACGCTGCGTGCGCCGACACCGCCTCGGCCGTCCAGCTCCTCCGGAACCAATGCGGGGTACTCGTCAGCAAGTGGCTTCCGTACCGCCCGATGCTGATCCCGCTCGCCGCCGCGTGGCGCACCGTGGACAGCGCGTCAGGTCCCGAGCGCGGAGCGCGGCGCGCGAAGCTCAAGCGGTGGTTCTGGTGCGCATGCTTCAAAGGCGAGTACGAAAGCTCGTCGGCGACGCTTGCCGAGCGTGACACCCCGGTGCTTCGGGCGTGGCTCACGGGTGGGAACGAACCTCCCGCCGTCGCGAGCTTTGAATGGGACCCTTCCGAGTGGCGACGTGTAACGGTCCGTCAGAAGGGTCTCTACCGCGCCACGATCGCGCTCATGCTGACCGAGCAGCCGCGCGACTTCTACACAGGCGGCCCGCTGACCCAGGACGTCATCGAGGCGAGCAAGGTCGACGACCATCACGTCTTCCCACGCGGCTACCTCAAGGAGATCGGACGGCCGAATGAGGTCGATTCGGTCCTCAATCACTGCCTTATCGACCGCGAGACGAACAGCAGCATCGGAAAGAAACCGCCATTGCAGTACCTCGCCGAGATCCGGTCCGCACTCGGTGACGACCTCGACGGCGTATTAGCTAGCCACCGCCTGCCGACCGGCGAGCGAAGTCCCCTGGAGGGCGGCGACTTCGACGAGTTCTTGTCCTGGCGCCTTGAGGAGTTAGCGGACGCGCTGGTCGAGCACACCGGACAACTCGGTGCCCCGACGGAAAGGCCGGATCCCTTCCGCACTCGCCTCGACGCAAAGGTCGTGGGGGTCGAGCTCTCGCTTCGTCGCCTTCTCGCAGATCAGCTCGAAGGGGAGCGGGCTCTGCTCCCTTCGCACGTGCAAGAGCGAGTTCAGGACCGCTTGGCGGCAGCGGCGCGCAAGCTGCCGAAAGAGTCCGCGTTAAGGCTCGCGACTCTGGACGGACAGCTCGAGTACTTCGACCTCCGCGAGTTGCAGGAAGTCATCACCTGCAAACCGCTTTGGCCACGGTTCGAGCCGACGTTCAGAACGAAAGAAGCCCTCGCGGCGCGGTTCGGCCAACTCGCCGAACTCCGCAATGCTATCCGCCACAGCCGCACGCTGACCGACGTCGCGATCAAGGATGGCGAGGCCGCCATCCTCTGGTTCGACGACATGCTACGACGCGAAAGCACTAACGGCCCGGGCGGGAGCGAGCCGAAGGCGCGAGGCGTAAGGCGCTCGAAACCTTAAGGGAGCGGATTTCGTTGCAAGGTCGGGCCCTTAGCCGGTCTTACGCACCGGAGATTCAACCCAAACTCATATGCGGTCGCGGGCAAGCACCTCGGCACTCGATCGAAAGGCGCGCCTCGCTCCTTCGCGGGTCGCGCGATGCCTGCGTGGCCGAAGTTCTCCAAGCTTGGACCGTAACGGTCAATGCTCCGAACGACGCCGGAGCCGTGGACGTCCTGGAAAGCCGCCTTTTCTGGTTATCGGGGAGACAGGATTTGAACCTGCGACCGCCCGGCCCCCAGCCCGAGCGATCCTTATCCCGCTGCATCGGGTCCGCTCTACAGCGGGTTATTGCGTTCCGTGGGTTGGTGTGAGGTGCTCTCGGTTTGGACCATGGATTGGACCACGGGATCGGCCTCAGCCGCGAACGCGTCGTTGACGATCGCGACTTCTCGTCCCGACGGCGCATAGTGCGCGTAGATCTGCGTGGTCTTCGAGTCGGCGTGGCCGAGAAACTCCTGGATGGTGCGCAGTGGGGTGCCCGACGCAGCTAGACGGGTCGCGAAGGTGTGGCGGAGGTCGTGGAAGCGGATCTCACGCACCCCGGCGTCGCGACACGCCTGCTTGAAGCGGCGCGTCACTTTCGTGCGGTCGAGGGGCTTGCCGCTCTGCGGATGCGCGAACACGAGGTCGTCCGCGCCGTAGTACGGCGTGCGCTTTGACCAGCGGTCGAGCTCCCCGGCGAGCCGGTCGGCGACGGGCACCGACCGGCGGGTGGAAAGATCGGACTTGCCGTGTGCGGAGTGCTCACCGCGCACCCAGGCATTCCGAACCCGAAGGCGCTGGGCCGTCCAGTCGATGTCGCGCCAGCGCAGCCCGAGCAGCTCCGACTGACGGATGCCCGTCATCGCAGCGGTGAGCACTACCACCCTGAGCACTGGGCCGAGGACGTCGGACGGTGGTGGCGGTCCGGGTCCCCGGCGACCCGCCCGTTCCGGGCTCGGCTTGCCGTGAACGACGGCGTCGGGTATGGCGAGCAGAACGGCTTCCAGCTCGTTCAGGCTGAGGAATTGCAGATCGGTTGCGGCGTCTCCTGCCCGCCGGCGCTTTGGACGCGCCGCACGAGCAACGGTGTTCTCGTGGCACCACCCGCGAGCGACGGCGTGCTCGGCGACCGAGTGGAGGAACGCAAGAACGTTTCGCACAGTCTTCGGCTGGCGCCCGGAGGCCAGCATCGCCGCCGCGAGTTCTTCCGCGTGCGCCGCGGTCAGCTTCTCGATCGCGAGTCCGGCGAAAGCGGTTTCGAGGTGAACCCGCTGCATTGACTCAAGGCCCTCGAGGTAGGACTTCGAAGCGCCCTGCAGAGCTCGCTCGCGCCGCAGCGACTCGGCAGCGGCGCAGACCGTGACGCGCGCAGCCACCGCCGAAGGGCGCGGACGGCGCTCTTCCTCATCTTGGAGGTTTCGGAACGCTCGCTCCGCCTGCGCTTTGGTCACTCCATCGGTCGCCCCGGGCGAACGTACCGTCGCGATCAGGCGGTTGAGGCGGCGCCCGTCGCCCGTCCTCCACCGCCCGTAGTAGCGGCCGTTGCGCGCAAAGAGCTGACCCGTCCCATACGTTCGCTTTGCCACAAAGAACATTCTACGGACCGTCGAGGACGATCGGGAGGGGTGGCGCGCGAGTCTCCGCCGAGCCCGGAGACGCGGTGCCGCTTTCACGTCAGATCGAACTGGGACTCATCTGCGCGGTCGTTGGTTGCCCTTGCGAATCGCTGCGAAGGGACCGCTTGGTGGGCGCGCACGTCGCCCTCGATCGAGTCGGCCCACTGGTCATGAGCGTCGGCGATGCGCTGCTGGATCGTGGCGAGTCCCTCGCGCGTCGAGGGCAAAAAGTCGTTGGTCACCGTCAAGGGCCTGCCCGGGCGCTTCGACCTTCGCAACCGGACCATCGTCCAGGCGGCGACTGCCGCTGCGACGAGCTTGACCTGGCCGGGGCGGGGTTCACAGGCTGGCGTGGCCGCGCCGAGCGCAGCGTGACCGGCTCCGTCGGCAGCGGCGGATAGGCCACGGCGGCTGGTTGGCAAAACCTGCGGGGCGGCGGCGGCCACCGATCACGGTCGCCGCCCCCCGCGTTTCCTTCGGACCGCGATGCCGGGTCCGCCTGCCAGAAGCGTGCTGGGGCAGATGTCAGACGACGTCCGGCGGGGCGAGAGGTTCTCGGACGGTCAGGCACCGCAGACTATGTGCACTTCGATGCCCCATCCGGACGTGTAGGGCTTCGTCGCGTTGCCTGCCGCGACCCAGCCGGTGGGGCGGGCGCTCCCGTCAGGGTCGGGCCGGCTTTGCGTTATGGCCAGTGGCACCGCGCCCCCAGGCTCGCCCTGAAAGTGTAGGTGGGCGCCGCCTCCTACCGCGAAGCGACCCTTCGGGCAGCTGACGGTGACCTGCTTGCTGGGTGAGGCGTCGCTCGGGGAATCTTTCGCGCGCGCGACGAGCTTTGATCCGGCGGAAGCGCCGCAGCCGCCGAGCACGAGAGCCATCGCCGCGGAGCCAATGACGAGAGCTGGCACCGATCGCTTGGGCGTCATGAGTGTCTCCAGTTTGAGTTCAGGTAATGGATACTTGAGAACCGCGAGCGCAGAGACCCACGGCCCACACTGCTAGCGCGGTCATGGCCAGAGCGACACCGTACAAGACGAATCGCGAAGACCAGCGCACTCGTGCGTACGCCCCTTCAGGGCACTTGGGCGATCGCGATACGCCTCGTGATCGAGGACAGGCATTTCGACGTGGTGGAACCCGGCGCGATGCAGGGCGCGGTGCCACCAGTCGGCGCGGCCCGGCCCCGGGCCGCCACGGCAACAGGCGCCGACGCGATGAGCGAGACAAGCCCGGGGAAGGCAAGCGTGGGGCGCGGCAAGCGCTGTACCGAACCGACTACGACGGCCGCAGCCAGCATCGCGACCGGAGCACCGCGACGCGTACCGCCGTCGGCGCCAGGGGTGTGAACTGCGGTCAGTTCGTAGGTCCACGTTGGGGAGTCGTTCGTTCGGCGCCGGCGGCCGGGCGGTTCATGCCGGTTTCGTAGGCGAACATCACGGCTTGGACTCGGTCGCGCAGCCCGAGCTTCATCAGAAGTCGTTTCACGTGGGTCCTGATCGTCGACTCCTCGACCGTGAGCGCTGCGGCGATCTCGCGGTTGGAGAGGCCGCGAGCGATCAGCTCGAGCACCTCGCGCTCACGCGGGGTCAGCTCGCCGAGCTTGGCCTGGTCGGCGAGCTCGGGAGTCGGCTGCTGAGCCATGCGGTCGATCACGCGCCGGGTGACCGATGGCGAGAGCAGGGAGTCGCCGGTGGCGACGGCGTGCACGGCTGCGATCAACTCCTCGGGTCGCGTTCGCTTGAGCAGGAAGCCCGAGGCGCCGGCGCGCAGGGCGCCGAAGATGTAGTCGTCCTCTTCGAACGTGGTGAGGATCAAGACCCTTGTGTCCGGCATCGCGCTCGCCAGCTCGCGGGTCGCCCCGATCCCGTCGAGGTCGGGCATACGGACGTCCATCAGCACCACGTCGGGCGCGAGGCGGCGCGCTCGCTCGACCGCCTCGCGCCCGGTTGAGGCCTCGCCGACGATCTCGATCCCCGGGTCCGCCGCGAGGAGCTCGGCGAGTCCGGCTCGCATCAGGTCGTCGTCGTCGGCGATCAGTACCCGCGTCACGCGCCGTGAGCTCCATGCGGGAGCCGAGCGCGCAGGCGGAAGGCGCCACCGGCACGCTCAGCGGCGAGGCTGCCACCGAGCAGGGTCGCGCGCTCGCGCATGCCGATGAGGCCGTGTCCGCCGCTCGACCTGGCTCGTCCGGCGCCGAGCACAGGGTTGGCGACGGTCAACTCGAGGCTCGTGTCGCCGAACGCGAGCTCGATGCGGGCGCTGCCCGTGCCATGACGAGCGGCGTTGGTGAGCGCCTCTTGGAGGATCCGGTAGGCGGCCTGATCGACGGCGCCGCCAAGTGGCCGCGGCGCGCCGGCGGTGCCGACGCTCACTTCGAGACCGGCCGAAGCGTGGCGCTCAACCAGGGTGCCCAGCGAGGCGAGCCCGGGCGGCGCCTCCACGACGCCGCGCGATGATCCGTCTTCGCGGAGGGTCCCAACGATCTCGTCGATCTCGCCCACCGTCTGGCGCGCAACCTGCTCGATCGCCTCGAGCGCCAGGCGCGAGCGCTCGGAATCCTCATCGTGGCGCAACCGAGCGGCGCCGGCCCGGACGGCGATCACGCTGATCGCGTGCCCAGCGGAGTCGTGAAGGTCGCGGGCGATCCGGGCGCGCTCCTCGGCCACGGCGAGTTGGCGCTCGCGCTCCGCTTCGCGCTCGGCGCGCAGAGCGCGCTCCTCGAGCTCCGCGATGTGCTCGCGCCGCAGGCGGGTGCGCTCGCCGGCGAACCATGCGACTGCCCCGGCCAAGCCCGTATGGAGGAGCTCATGTCCGGGGAAGGCGCCTTCGGCGGCGGCGGTCGTGATCAGGTACGCCATCAAGAGCGCGAACATGGCGCCGGTGGTGCGCGGGGTCCACGGATTCGCTTCGTCCCGGCTGGCGGCGAGCAGGTAGAGGGCGGCGGTCGGCCCGAGCGCGACGCCCAGCGAGTAGCCAAGCCCCGCCGTCAGGGTGCTCACCGCGGCCGTCAGGAGGAAGATTCCGAATGGGGAGCGGCGCCATGCGAGGAGCGGGAGCGTCGCGCACGCGGCGAGCGTCCCAGCACGCAGGTCGAGCTGAGAGGCGGGGCGCGAGATGCCGATGCCCCCGTGGACGAGCAACGCCAACGACCCGCCGAGCGCGGCGGTCGTGATCGCGACGTCGAACAGCACTCCCGATCTCCGCCGGGCCGTCGATCTCGCCCGGACCGCGAAGAGCCGGTGCGCCGTGGCCGTCGACTGCACGAACCAGGCAGCGTAGCTCCGGAAGCGTGGCTAGGAGTCCCCCCGGGGGGTGATCCACCTCCACTCGATGGGGACAGAGAAGTTCCCCCACGGGAGCGTTTTGCTGCGGCCGCGCCCGCCGTAGCTTGTGGCGAGCATGGCTGACCCCGACCCCTACACCGATACAAGGGACGACACCGCCCTGGAACTCGACTCCGAGCCCACCGGCGGCAGGCCACGCTGGATGTCGGTGTTGGCCGTGGTCGTCGTGATCGTCCTGGTCCTGCTCCTCGTCGTCTTGCACCTGACCGGCACCATCGGACCCGGCATCCATTCATGAGTGCGACCGGCGCCCAGGCGACGGGAACCGAAGCCCCGCGTCACGATCCGGTGGTCACGGTCAGCTCGCTGACCAAGCACTACGGCGAAATCGTCGCAGTCAAAGATCTGACCTTCTCACTCTCCACCGGAACCGTGACGGGCTTCCTCGGCCCGAACGGGGCCGGCAAGTCCACGACGCTCCGGCTGCTGCTGGGGCTCGCGGAGCCCACGGCAGGTGAGGCCTGCGTCTTCGGCGGCCGCTACCGCGACCTCGACGAGCCGGCCCGGCGGATCGGCGCGGTGCTCGAGTCGAACGACTTTCACCCCGGACGCTCGGGGCGAGACCACCTGCGGGCGCTCGCGCTCGCGGCGGGCATCGCACCACGCCGCGTCGGAGAGGTACTGGAGCTCGTCGAGCTCGCGAGGGCAGCCGGCCGGCGGGTGGGGACCTACTCGCTCGGCATGCGCCAGCGGCTCGGTCTTGCCGGGGCTCTGCTCGGTGATCCCGAGCTGCTCGTACTCGACGAGCCCGCTAACGGGCTCGACCCCGTGGGCGTTCACTGGCTACGGACGTTCATACGCCGGTTCGCCGACCGGGGGGGAACCGTGCTGATCTCCAGCCACCTACTCGCCGAGATCGCCCAGACGGTCGACCAGGTCGTGATCATCAACCGGGGCCGCGCGCTCGCGATCGCGCCGCTCGCAGAGCTCAGCAGCGCCGGCAAGACGCTCGAGGACACCTACCTCGAGCTGATCGCCAGGGAGTCCTCGTAATGGCCCAGCTTCGCTCCGAGCTACTGAAGCAGCGCTCGACGCGGACGAACCTCGGGCTCCTCGCAGCGATGCTCGGGCTCGTCCTGCTCGTCGTTCTGCTGCACGGCTTCACCCTCCCCGTCAAGGAGGCCGGCGGCCGCTCGATTCAACTGACGGAGATCTTCGGGCGGGGAGGAATGTTCGGCACGTTGTTCGGCGCCCTGCTCGGCGCGATGTCGATCACGAGCGAGTTTCGCCACGGCACGATCCGCCCGACCTTCCTCACCACGCCGCGGCGCGGTCACGTCGTGGCGGCGAAGGTGTGGGCAGGCATGCTGATCGGGGCCGCGCTCGGGTTGATCGCCATGGCCGTCGCGGCCGGTGTGGGCAGCGCGGCGCTCGCCGCGCGCGGCGTGAAGCTACAGCTCGACGTGGGCGACTACGCCCTCCTGCTCGCCGGCGGCGCCATGGCCGCAGCGCTGTGGGCGGCGATCGGCGTCGGCGTCGGCACCGTGGTGCGCAACCAGGTGCCTACCGTCGTCGGCATCTGCACCTGGCTGCTGTTCGTCGAAGGCCTGCTCATCGGCGAAGCCGGCAGCATCGGCGACGCGAGCCGGTACCTCCCGGGCGCCCTGGGAAACGCGGCGAGCGGACAGGTCCCGGCGCTGGCACCCGTCCTCGCCCTCCTGCTGCTCGTTCTCTACGCGGCAGCGGCGGCCGCGGCGGGATGGATGACCACCAACCGCCGCGACGTCGCCTGAGGAGAAGGGCCATCTGCCGCCTCCCCCACCTCCGCGCCGAGACCTGCCGCCCCAGGCGCTGCACGATCTTCACCTCCTCCGCCCGGCGCTACGGCGCCGAGCCGTGAGACTGCCGTCCGAGCGCAACTTTCGGATAGTCGCGCTCGCAGAAGCCACGAGTTTTCTCGCCCTGCTCGCGGCGACCTACCTCAAGTACGGCCAGGACCAGCCGATCGGCGTGCAGATCCTCGGGCCGATCCACGGCCTGTTGTTCATCGCCTACGGGCTACTGGCGCTGCACCTGGGCCAGCGCGCGCGCTGGCGCAAGCGCACAACGGCGCTCGTGCTGCTCGCGCCTGCTGCCCTTCGGCGGCTACATCGCCGACCGCTGGCTCGCCCGCCGCGCGATCGCTCCCCGCAGTTGACCACCACGCCCGCCGGGCCTACAGCGAAGCCGGACCGAAGCGAAAACGTCACCCCAAATCAGAGGCCCCGAGAGGTCGTCGCATGACACAGCACATGGTGCAATACACGGTCAAGCCTGACCAAGCAGCGCACAACGAGGAGCTCGTCACCGCTGTGTTCGCCGAGCTGGACCGAGTCCAGCCCGCCGGACTTCGATACGCCGCGTTCAAACTCGACGACCACGTGAGCTTCGTTCATCTCATCTCGAACGAAAACACGGACGGGCAGAGTCCGCTACCGCAGCTACAGGCGCTCAAAGCATTCCATTCGGGTATGCGCGAGCGGTGCGACGAGGCCCCGGTTCGGAGCGTGCTCTCAGAAATCGGCTCGTACCGCTGATATGGAGGTCGGGGTGCCAAGTGCGGTACCGAACTCGATATTCCCTCCGAGCGCTGACGCGACGAAAGGGGCAATGTCCGCCTACATCAGGCAGTCAACTGGTCGGCACCGGCGCCGCCGGCGGCGCACTGTGGGACGCCTGATCGGCCTGATCTTCCTCATGTCCCTGATGGGCCTGGCGATCGGCGCCGCGACCGGCGCACTGGCGGAATCGCTGACCGCCACCGGCGTCGACGACGACTTCACGAAGGAGCTCGCCGAGAAGCTCACGCCCGGAACCTCCGCATTGCTTCTGCTGACCGCAAGAGCACTCGACAAGCTGCTCCCGCGCATCGAGCACTTCGGCGGTCACGTCATACAGACCTCGCTGAGCGACGAATACGAGCAGCAACTGCGCGCCGCGCTAGGCGAATAGCGCGCTCGCTATATGGGTGGCGCGTCCCGCAGCAAGGTCTCAGTCGAGCAGCGCAGGCTTTGAGGCACGGCGAGCCTTCTTAGTCCGCTCTGGTCTGCAAGTTCGCAGTGGAGCGATTCAGAGCACCGACGCCGGCGGGACGAAAAGCCGCCGCCAAGCGCTCCGCTGCGTCTTGCTGCGCTTCGTAATGCGTGTAGCGCATAGTGGTCCGGGCGTGGCCCATCCAGGCTTGGCGCTCGACGATCGGCTCGGCGCCGCGAACCGCGAGGGTGCCGAAGGTGTGGCGCAGATCGTGGAATCGGATCGTCGCAGCCCGCCCACTGCTGTGCGACCGCGAAGCGACGACGCAACGCGGACCCGTCGAGTACGTGCTTGAGGTCTCCCTGGAACACGAGATCGTCGTCTCCCGTCGAGTGCTCGCGCTGGCTGAGCTTCGCGAGCTCGGCACGAACAATCCAGTTCTAGTTGGGGTTGAACGCTACTCGTCCCTTGGCGCGAGCCATTGCCCGCACATGAACGTCCGTTCATGTTATCCTGGGTGGTATGGGCCATGAGCGCGACGGCACCGCGAGCGAGCAGCCGCTCAATCAGGAGATGGCACGAAACGTCGCCGAGACGATGCAAGCGCTGGCGACTCCCAGCCGCGTGCGCATCCTGGATCGCCTCAGCGAAGGGAGCTGCTCGGTGGGGGAGCTAGCCGAAGCGGTCGACATGGAGCAATCCGCTGTTTCGCATCAGCTTCGGATCCTTCGACACCTGCGTCTTGTGGTCGGGGAACGCAGCGGGCGAACCGTGACCTACTCCTTACACGACGATCACGTGGCCGTCCTGCTGCAGGAAGCGGTCTCTCATGTCGAGCATCTACGCCTCGGGCTAAGCGACGCCTCATCCACCGCAGCGGTCGGGAGTGCCGCCCGATGAGCGCTTCGCCCCACACCCACGACGATGACCACGGGCATGACCACAGTCACGGCCCCTTCATCGACACCTCTATCACGCGATCAAAGGCCGGCGTCAGAGCCGTCAGCATCAGCCTCGTCATCCTGCTCATAACCGCCGTCATTCAGGCGGCCGTCTATATCGCCACGAGCAGCGTCGCGCTCCTCGTCGACCTATTGCATAACGGCGGGGACGCGCTGACCGCGATTCCGCTCGGCGCCGCCTTCCTGCTTCGCAGCAGGCGCGCCGAGCATGCAGCCGGCTTCTTTGTCGTGGGGACGATCTTCGTTAGTGCCCTCAGTGCTGCGATCTTCGCGATCTACCGGATTATCCATCCGCTCCCGATTCAACATCTCTTGGCCCTGGGGCTCGCCGGCGTAGCAGGATTCATCGGGAACGAGATAGCCGCTAGCGTTCGCATGCGCGCGGGCAGGCGACTCAACAGCCCCGCTCTGATCGCCGACGGACAGCACGCCCGTGTCGACGGCCTCGTCAGCCTCGCCGTCGTCGGCAGCGCCATCGTCGTAGCCCTCGGCCTCCACATCGCCGACCCGATCATCGGACTCATCATCACACTCGTGATCCTCAAGATCACCTGGGAATCACTGCAGACCGTCAAAGCCGGCCCCAAAGCGAACAGCGGCAGCCACCATCACCCAGCTGAGCACTGAACACCCCTCGTTGCACATTGGCCGAACCATCGCAGCGGCTAACCGACTTCGGCCGGCCTGACGCCGACTAGGAGCGCCCTCTCGAGCCACTTCCGGTAGTCGAATGCGACGCTCCCCGCCACCGCTTCATCGCAGTACCAGGTCGCCACTGCCCAACGACCCGGAGCGTGAGCTTCAGCGGAAGGCCGGTGCCCAAGATGCCGACCGGAACGGCCGAGTACCCCGCAACGGGCAACCGCGCTGCTGACGTTCTCGTTGTTCGGCTTGAGGCCGGCCGCGAGCGGCGCAGGTTGGCGGGTGGCTCACAGCCCAAAGGCCGAGCGCCCCGGACACCAACGCCAGGACGACGGCGAGCCGTCGTTGAGGTCGCGCCAGAGACCCGCCGCCGAACAGCGAAGAGGGCGCACGTCGGCTTCCCTCGCAGATCGCCGCCTGCGCGATTCGCTGCCGCGAGCGCTACGTGGACCATGGGGCTCTGCGCCGACTGCGGCTTTCGGTTGGTCGTCGTTGCTCGCTGACCGCAGCCGCAGAGGGCGGCGGCGATGCCGCCGGCCAGCAACAGCGCCGATGGTCGGGACCGTGCACGCCGCCACGGCACCTTGAGCCGCTGGATACGCGCGAACCACCCGAGTCCGGCCACGCAGAGGACGCTCGCCACGTACAGGTTCAGGCGCAGTCCGAACAGGTGGTGAGCGGGATCGACACGAAGGAGCTCCTCACCGATCCGGCCGAGCGAGTATCCGGCGACATAGAGCGCGAACAGCCCGGGCGCGCGAATCCGCTGGCGTCGGCCGAGCCAGATGAGCACCGAGGCCAGCGCGAGGTTCCACAGGAGCTCGTAGAGGAATGTGGGATGGAAGGTCGCAAAGCGCTCATAGCCGACCGGGCGGTGGGCCGCGTCGATCTCGAGGCCCCACGGGACGGTGGTGGGACCACCGAAGAGCTCTTGGTTGAAGTAGTTGCCGATGCGACCGATGGCCTGGGCGACGAGCAGACCTGGCGCGGCGGCGTCCATGAAGGCGACGGTGTCGACGTGGCGGCGGCGCAACACCCACACCCCGGCCAGTGTTCCACCCGCGATGCCGCCCCAGATGCCCAGGCCGCCCTGCCAGATTGCCAGCGGTCCCCACCATTGATGAGGGACCTCGTTCCAGCTCGTGGCCAGGTGGTAGAGGCGCCCGCCTACCAACCCCGCGGGGAAGCCCCACAACGCGACCTCGTGAACGAGCGTCCGCGCGCCGCCGCGGCGCTCCCACCGGCGCGTCGTCAGGGCGATCGCCGCCGCTACCGCGACGACATACGCAAGGCCGTACGCGTGGACGAAGATCGGACCGACATGAAAACCACTCACAGACGGGCTCGGTAGGAAGGCAGGCACAAGCACTTAGCGCCACCGGACTCGCCGGCCAGCGGCGCCTTTCGGCCTCACGTTCCGCTCGATCGTGCCGCGTATCACTGGGGTGCTCACGCCTGCGTGAGCTTCGCGAAGTAGGCAACGGGTGAACCGCTTCGCCACTCGAAACGCATCCCGGTCTGCTCCGCTCGGCGCCGTAGCGCGCTCAGCGAGACGAAGTGCGGGTCACCGAGCAACTCCCCTACGACAAGCCGGCCGGTGGGCTTGAGCACGCGGCGCAGCTCCGCCAGCGCTCTGCGTTGGTCGGGGATCTCGCCGAGTACGGTGATGAGGTAGGCGGCGTCAAAGCTCCCGTCCGCGTGGGGCAGATTCTGCGCGTCGCCCTGCGTCGCGTTGACGTTGCTCAGTCCGCGCCGGTGCGCAGCGCCGAGCGTGTGATCGAGCATCTCCTGCTGAAGGTCGAAGATCTCCAGCAGGCCGTCAGGGCCGAGCCACTGCGCGACCGGGAGCGAGTAGTAGCCAGTGCCTGGGCCAACTTCGAGAATCCGCTCGCCGGGTGCGGGAATTAAGATCTCTCGCAGCCTCCTTCGGGTGATGACTGGGTGCGGCGCCTCGACCCAGAAACGCTGTCCGTACGGGCACGCCGAGGGATGCGTGCGCCACCACAGCGCCGCCGCGGCGATTCCCGCGGACGACGCCGCTGCAAGCTTGATTGGAGCGCGCACGGGTCAGCCGTGACGAAGCAGGCGTCCGACGGCGCCCATCAGCTCGTCGGACTTGGCCATCCGCTCCTCACCTTCGGCCTGCACCATGCAGTGACGGGCATGATCGTCCAGGAGGCCGAGCGCCACCTTGTCCAGCGCGGCTTGTGCCGCAGTGATCTGGGTCAGGACGTCGATGCAGTAACGGTCCTCCTCGACCATGCGCTGCACGCCGCGAACCTGGCCCTCCACGCGACGTAGGCGCTTGAGCAGCTGCTCCTTGCTCGCTGTGTAGCCGCGCGTCGGCACAACTGGGGTCGATTCGTTCATGCTCATATCATATACACCCCCTCAGGGTATTGTGCTAGCTTCAATGCGGACCGACCCGGAAGGGAACCATGACCGCCGTATTGACCGTCATCTGGCACGGATTCAAAGATTCCTTCTTGATGGCGTGGGAGGTGTGGTGGGCGCTGGTCTTCGGGTTCGCGATCTCCGCCGTCGTGCAGGCCTGGGTCCCGCGCGAGCGCATCGAGGCCGCCCTGTCCGGCAGCGGGCTGAAACCCATCGCTAAGGCCACCGGCCTGGGCGCCGCGTCGAGCTCCTGCTCCTACGCGGCGATCGCCATCGCCAAGAGCCTGTTCCAGAAGGGCGCCTCGGCCTCCTCGGCGCTGGCCTTCCAGTTCGCCTCGACCAACCTGGTGTGGGAGCTCGGCCTGGTGCTGTGGGTGCTCATCGGCTGGCAGTTCGCGCTCGCCGAGTATCTCGGCGGCATGGTCATGATCGGCCTGATGGCCGTGCTGCTGCGGCTGTTCGTCTCCCGCAAGCTCGAATCCGAGGCGCGTGAGCACGCCGGGGAAGCCGACACCGGCCACCAGCACCACATGGCCGGCGAGCGCATGACCTGGCGCCAGCGGCTGACGAGCGCCTCGGCGTGGTCAGACGTCGCGCACAACTTCCGCGGCGACTGGCAGATGCTCTATAAGGAGATCGCCATCGGCTTCCTGCTCGCCGGGTTCGTCGCCCAGCTCGGCAACGGGTTCTTCAACGGCCTGTTCCTCCACGGCGCCCCGACAATCGTCCAGACGATCTGGGGCGCGTTCATCGGCCCCGTCATCGCCGTCCTCTCATTCGTCTGCTCGGTCGGCAACGTGCCCCTCGCCGCCGTGCTCTGGTCCGGTGGCATCAGCTTCGCCGGCGTGATGGCCTTCATCTTCGCCGACCTCATCGTCCTGCCGATCCTCGCCATCTACCGCAAGTACTACGGCACCGGCTTCGCGGTGCGGATCACCGCGCTGATGTTCGTGACCATGGTCGCCGCGGCGCTGGTGATCGACGGGCTGTTCAGCGGCCTGAGCATCATCCCCCACGCGCGACCCACCCGCGCCAACATCTTCGGCTCCATCCAGGTCGACTACAAGCTGTTCCTCAACGTGCTCGGGGTGGCGATCTTCGCCGCCCTGTTCTGGCTGACCGCCCGCCGCGGGGTCACCGACCCCGTGTGCGGTATGAAGGTCGACCGCGCCAAGGCCGTCACCAAGGAGCTTGACGGGCAGACCTTCTACTTCTGCTCGGAGCACTGCTTGCACGCCTACGAGAAAGACCAAGACCGCGGGGACGGTGATGGACGGCCCATGGAGGCGAAGGTCGCCGACCACGACGCCGGCCGCGCACACCCTGCCCACCAGGCCTGAGGCGCGGGTGGCTTCGCCCCGGTAGAGGGCACACCCTCAAACGCCACCACGCCTCAGCGGGGGCAAGAAATGACGGCAGCGGGCGCGGCAACACGGTTCATTCCGGCCGCGGTGGCGGCCGGAATGCTCACCACCAGCGCCAGGACCAAGGTAGTCATTCCGACCGCAACGGCGGTCGCGCAACGGTTGACGAAGTCGCTCGACATCCGGCCATGGTCCTGGGTGAGCAGCCGCACTCGATGCGTGACCTTACGGCTGCCGCAGAGGGACAACACCGCGCCGCGACAGGCTCCCGTCCCAGCCGCCTTGCAGATCGCGCTGGCCAAGTCGAGCGGATCATGGAGCCGCGCAATGGCGTATTCGTCGGCGTCGCGCTCGAGGTGGAACTCGAGCTCCTCGATCGCCCGACGGGCACCCGGCACGAGCCGGCCCACCCCCCGACAGAGCTCGCCGAACACGACCGCGAAGCGGTGGCGGCGAGCAATGTGGCCGCGCTCGTGGTCGACGCTCGCGGCGAGCTCGGCATCGTCGAAGGCGATTAGAGCGCCGGCCGAGACGACAACCCGAGGTCTTGAGATCCCCGCAGCCGCGACAACCACGCTTGATCCACCGACGATCACGCTGCCCGAGGGTCCGGGACCTACCGCGAGCCTGCGCAGCTGTCGCTGGACAGCTCGTGCTGCCCGCGTAAGCGCCCAGATGACCGAGACGGCCGACAAGGCGAGCGCAACAGCAGGAGCGATCGCGGCCGCATCGCCGAACTGATGGCCGCTGAACCCGAGATGCGCGGACATGCCCGGCACGACCGCATGCCAACACCAACGGGTGAGCGCCGTGAAGAGTTCGGTCTCCGGTACGTAGAAGACGGCGAAGTACACGACGTAGACCCCGGTGAGGGCGCGCAGCGCCAGTGCTGCCAACCACATGCTGACCGCGACGGCGGGCGCCGCACGCTCCAAGGGCACCATGTGCGGCAGGGCGATGCCAAAACCGACCAAGGCCGCCAGGACGAAAATCACCGGCCGCGCCCTCGCCGCTTGCCTTGCACTTCTCGCCCTAGCGCTTGAAGCTCGGAGAGCTCTGAGGCGTCGAGGCCCCCGATGAGCTGAGCGAGCACCGCACGGCGCGCTTGCGACGACGCACTAGCCAGTGTGCTCTCGATGGATCGCGAGAAGTAGTCGGCTTCGGTCATGCGCGGGCGATAAACGATCAGGTTACCGCTGCGCTCGCGCTCCAACAGACCTCGCTCAGCTAGTCGATTGAGGACGGTCTGGACCGTCGTATAGGCGCCGCGATACCGCGCGGGGAGCGCCCTTCGGACCTGCTCCACAGAACCCGATCCGAGGCGCCAGATGATCGGCATGATCTGGGCCTGCAGTTCGCCCTGGATCGGACTGGCGTCGGTCATCGACTGGAGCTCCCGCGTGAGTATGGCAATGCCTCACCGCATCTGGCTAGGATCGACAACGTACCGGCACCGCGCGTCATAGCGCCGCAGCGGCGAGCAGCCCAAAGAGAGTCGATACGACGAAACAGAAGATCGCCACGATGGCAATTTCGATGGCGTGACGCCGTTGGCGAGCGCGCCGCCGCTCACGAACGCGCCGCCGGCGCGTGCTCGCGAAGATGTGCGGTGGGACCGCGGAGCTCACGGGCGGCGGGCCGCGGCGATACCGCCCTCGTGGTCCAAAAGCTCGACCTCGATCTCGACGAAGCCGGCGTCGCCCAGCGCGCGCTGCCACCAATCTTGCGAGGCCGGGGACTCCCATCGGCCGGCAAGGATCCGTCCCGCATTCTTCGCCAACCGCAGGAAACCGCGCGGCCCCTTACGCAACAGCGCCCGCACCTTCTGCGCAAGAATCCGACGGTTGCGCGGAGCGACCATCCCGACACGAAACATCATGTCGCCAAGCACCACTCGGCCGCCCGGCCGCAATACCCGCCAGATCTCGGAGAGGGCCCGGCTCTTGTCCGCGTCGTTCAAGTGGTGAAAGCAGTAGTTCGAGACCACTAGATCCGCACTGCCGTCGATCAACGGCAGGCTGACCGCAGATGCAAGCGCGGTCTCGACGTTCCGCAATCCGGCGCTCGCTGCCTTGACACGAAGGTAATCACCCATCTGCTGTGAGATGTCGATCGACCACACCCTCTGGACCCGCTGCGCGAGCTCGAGGCTGAGCAAGCCCGTTCCAGCGCCCACGTCAACGACCACGTCATCGGCTGTCGGTCGCGCCAGCGCAACGATCCGACAGCGCAGGTCCCGGAAACCGTCGGTCCGGGCTACGTCCTCGGCATGGACGACATGGTCATCCCAGTTCTTAGCCAGGGCAGTGATGAGCATTCCTCGAGTACTCCTACAGATCGTAGGGCGGGCATATCGCCCAAGATTTCACGGAGGGGCGCAGCGGCAGCGCGATCCACAGCCCAAGCGCCTCCTCCCACGTACTGTAGGATCCTAGTTCGTGGCTACCGCCCGTTCGTCAAGAGCAGCCAGGTCCGCAATTGGCCGATCGGGCGGAACGCGAACAGCATCTGACGGACTCCGTCCTCGCCGGCCTCAGCGGCTCCGCAGGAGCCGGACCCTCGCGCGACGACGCCGGCTACTGGCGGGCGTCGCTCTGCTCGCGCTGGTGTCGAGCGTCTCACTCGGTCTCTGGAGCACTGCCAGTGGTCCACGAAGCCCGCGTCCCTCCATCGTCGGTGCATCACACCCTACGAGCGGACTGGTCATCCTACGTTTCCGCGGTCGAGAGCTCGCCCGGGCTGATGCTCCGGTCGATTCGCGCCACGCTTCTCGCGCGGAGCTTCAAGGAAGCCTCCGAGCGGAGCTCAGCGCAACGGTTCCCGCCGCCACGTCGATTCGTGTCGGGTCCGCGCGCGTCACTTACCGCCTCGACCGAAACGCGGCGACGGCGCGCGCCGCGAGGCTGGCTCCCAAAGGGGGCGATGTCGAGGTCGCCGGCCGAGCCATCGCCGCGGTCATTCCCGCTCCCGTCCTCAAGCAGAAGCTCCGCAACGACTGTGAAGCGGCCGCCCTCCAGGTCCTCCTTGCGACGGCGGGCGTTCGCGTCGATCAGCTCCGCCTACAGGACGAGCTGCCGCGCAGCGGCCCTCTGGACCCGCGAGGGGCGGGAGCTGCTCGAGTCTGGGGCGATCCAGACGCCGGATTCGTCGGCCGCGCCAACGGAGAGGGTCCCGCCGGTGGCTTCGGCGTTTACGAGGGACCCTTGGCCGGCGTCGCCCGGCGCGAGGGAGTAAAGCTCACAGATCTGACCGGCACCACCCCAAGCCGTCTCTACGGTCACGTGCTGAGCGGGCATGCCATCCTGGCGTGGGTTGGTCTCGCCGATGGCCCGTTCGGACGCTGGCGCACTCCCGCCGGGCGCCGCATCGAGGTGAACTTCAACGAGCACGCGGTCGTCCTCGCCGGCCTCGGGCGCGACGGCCTCCTTCGCGTGGTCGACCCGCTGAGCGGCACTCGGACGGCATGGAGCAAGGCGCAGTTCGAACGCATGTGGGGCCGCCTCGGCAGGAGAGCGCTGGCGACGTGAGCACGACGGCGTCGCCGCGCCGACGGCCCCGCCCGTCGCTAGGAGCGCTCCTTCCGCTCGGCTGGCGGTTCTGGGTCGTGGTACCACTGGCGTCCGTCAGCGTTGCCGTGGTGATCGGCGTCCCGACCGATGTCCTGCCCAACCCCTGGTTCACTCGGATGACCCCCGTCCACCCGAGCGACCGAGTCTTCTGGGTCCTCACCAGCGTTCTCGTCGGCGTACTCGCCGCCACCTACGTGGTGCGTCGCGGGATCGCGCGGCCGCATGAGGCGCGAGCCGGGTTTGGCGCCGGTGTCCTTGGCTGGCTGGCCATCGGGTGCCCGATCTGCAACAAGCTTGTTGTCGCTCTCCTGGGCGTTTCCGGAGCGCTCAACTACTTCGGTCCCTTCCAGCCCATCCTTGGCATCGTGGGCACTACCGTCTCAGCAATCGCGCTCGGTGTTCGACTCCGCGCCCTCGGTCGATCGTGTCCCGTTCGGTCGCCGGGCGCCGTCCCGGCCAACGACGGTCTCGGGTAACCCCAGAGCACGGCACGCTGGTTCCCTTGGTCGGCTCACCCAGCCTCCTGCTCGCGTTTGCTGCCGGCGCTGTCTCGTTCCTATCACCCTGCGTCCTTCCGCTTGTCCCGGGGTATCTGGCCACCATCGGGGGCACCGACCCCAGCCGGCTCGGGCATCGGCTCGATCCTCGTCTGCTGCGGCGCAGCATCGCATTCGTCGGCACCTTCTCCGTGCTCTTCATCGTCCTCGGGCTCGGCGCGACGGCGCTGGGTTCGATGCTGGCGACGAGGCGGTCCACACTCGACGCGATCGCCGGCATCGCAATCATCTTCATGGGTGCCCTGTTCGTCGGCTCAGTCTTCTTCGCCAAACTCAATCGCGAATGGCGGCCCCCCGGGCTCATCGAACGAGCGACGCGGGGGCGCCCCGTCGTGGCCGGCGCCGCGTTCGCCTTGGCCTGGACGCCCTGTATCGGCCCCACGCTAGGAGCGATCCTCGGTTTGGCCGCGACCTCGCAGGGGACCGGCAGGGGCGCCGCCCTGCTCGGCGCGTACGCCGCGGGGCTCGCGCTTCCCTTTCTCTTCTCCGCCGTCGCCTTCAACGCGGCCGCCCGCGGCTTTGCGGTCTTCCGACGCCACTACGCGACCATCCAGATCACCTCGGGAATAGCGCTGATCGCGATGGGCGTGCTCGTAGTCACCGGCGAGCTCTTCCGCCTCAACGTCGAGGCTCAGCAGCTGCTCGACCACTTCGGCCTGAACTTCTTCCAGTCGGTGTGAGCTCCGCGGGACGCCACGCCCGAGGGCGCCGCACAGGCTGCGCCGTCGCCGCCCTCATCACCGGCGCCCTCGCATCGGGGTGCGGCGAGCAGCCTTCCGCGAGCCGTAGCGTCTCCCCCGCTCAAACCCGGGCGGCGCTCAGCGGGTCGCCGCCTCCGCTCGCCGCCGTCCATGCCCAAGCCAATGTGCTCCTCGATGGAGCAGTCGCTGCCTTGAAGCGCCGCCTGATCAACCTGCGGGGGCATCCCGTCGTCGTCAACGCGTGGGCGTCCTGGTGCCCTCCGTGTCGCCACGAGTTTCCCGTCTTCCAATCGGTGAGCTTGAAGCTCGGTCGGCAGACGGCGTTCCTCGGAGTGGACACCATGGACAGCACCGATCGCGCTCGGGCCTTCCTCGCAAAGTACCCCGTCAGCTACCCGAGCTACAAGGACCCCAAAGGCACGACCGTCCACTTGGTCAGTCCCACTTTCGCCGTGCCGATCACCGCCTTCTACACGGCGGCCGGCAGGCTGGGCTACCTCCATCTCGGGCCCTACTCGAGCGATGCTCAACTCGCCGGAGATGTTCGGCGCTACGCCGGTGGAAGGTGATCGCGCTTCGAGCGGTAGTGAGGCCGGGCCACCGCCCGGCCTCACAAAGCTGGCTCAGTGTCCGGAGTGCTGCCCCATTCTCGAACCCATCGCCGGGACCGGGCCTCCAAACCACTTGGTCCGCCACTGATTCATCTGGGCGATCTCCTTGCCCTGAGAATCGATGATGCGCTGGGCGAGGGCACGAGCCTCTGAGTTCTTGCCCTGCGCGAGCTCCATCTTGGCCATCTCCACCGCCCCGCGGTGGTGGGGAACCATGTCGTCGACGAATGCACGGTCGAACGGACGGGCGTTCATGAGCCCACCCATGTTCATGTCCATGCCCATCGCATGCATGTTCATCCCCAGCGTCGACTTGCCGTCGCCCGCCTTGATCTGGCCCTTGAGCTTGCCCATCAAGTCGATCTCGGACTGCTGGTCGGCCACGATCGACCCAGCCAGAGTCTTGATCTCGGGGTGCTCGCCGCGCTGCTGGGCGATGCGAGCCATCTGGATGGCCGACTGGTGGTGCGGGGTCATGTCGTTGAGGAACGCCCGGTCGGTCGTGTTGCCGGTGCTCGACGAGCTGCTCGAGCCGCAGCCCGCGACGACTAATCCGGCGAGGACTGCGACGACCACCATGGCCGTCCAGCGAGAAAGCAGGTGCTTTTGCATTGTTGTAGTGCTCCTTGAGTTCGAGATCGGGAGGCGGACGAGCAACGCCCGCAAAACGTGTGGCGCTTTAGAGCGCGATCTCCAAACTCAGAGCCGCATGACCTGCAGCCGGATGGGCCCGGCGCGCGCGCGCGGCTCAGGCTGCACGGGCAGGGCAAAGGAGCTGGCGCGCAGCCTGATGGTCCGGGGACGACGCCGCGGGACGCCGCTGCTGGACCGGCCCGAGGCCAAGACCATCGCACCAGCGAAGACCGCCAGGCAGACGCCACCCGACGTGTGCATGGCCATCGGATCGCCGTGGTGGACGGCGACCGCGCTGGACAGGCCAACGACGAGGACGAGCAAGGCCCACCGGTGGCGCGAGGCCGTGAGCCAGCTGCGCGTTCGAGAAGGACCCGTACGGGGGTAGGGTACCGAAGCGGGCGGGCGGCTCCAGAGTTGCATTCCCTGAATGCTGCGCGGCGCGCGTCTGATCGGATCACGGGTTCGCCGAGCGCCAACGCCGCCGCGTCCGCGTGGAGGCGAGACCTCTGCCGCCCTACCCGCTGCCTCGGAAGCTGAAGTACTGAAGCGGACCGGGCGGTAGCCCTCGTAGTGGAAGATGCGCCCCATGCCCACGGGCGCGCCGTGGTATCCGGGCATCATCTTGTTCGCGGTGTGATGCGGGACATGGCAATGGAAGATCCGTGCTGCCGGATCGATGACGTCGACCGTGTCGCTGTTGCTGTTCGGAACGTAAATTCGCGAGGGGAAGCCCCGCACGACGGGGCTCAGCTGGCCGGGTCGATCCGCGGCATAGACATCTCGCCCCCCCCGTGAGCGACGGCCGTCCTGCCCCCGGTCTGAAGGGGATGAAGCGTTCGGCCTGCGGGGTGACGGACGCTCGTGGTTGTTGGCCGGAACTTCTCCCACCGAAGGCGCTGGCACCGGCGACGGCTAGCGCCATCAGCAAAACGGTGCCGAGCAAGAGGAACCTTCTCCGGACGAGGTCCGCGCCCCGGGATCAGCGCGAGACGCGGCGTGCCCGCGGTGCTGCAGTCCGGGCCGCCGTCGTCGAGTAGCCCCGGCCGTGGCGCCGAGATTTCCTCATGCCGCGGGCTCCGGCGTGAAGCGGGCAAAGTAGCCAAGCGGCCCACCGAGACGCTGCTCAAAGCGGAGCCCCGCTTCCTCCGCACGCGAGCAGAGCCGTCGGAACGTCACCACGTGCGGGTCTCCCAAGAAGTCGCCGACCACCAGACGGCCGGATGGCTTTAACACGCGCCGCAACTCTCGAAGAGCAGCGACCTGGTCCCGGAGCTCGCCCAAGGTGGTGATGATGTACGCACCGTCAAACCGTTCGTCCGGGTACGGCAGCGAGCAAGCATCCCCGAGCGTGATGTCCACGCATGGGATGCCGCGCGCGCGTGCTCCGCTCATCGTCCGATCCAGGATCTCCCGGTCGTGGTCGAGGATCTCGAGCCGTCCCTCGGGAAGGAGGCATTCGGCGACCGCAAACGCGTAGTACCCCGTTCCCGCTCCCACCTTCAGAATCTGCTCGCCTGCCCTGGGAGAAAAGATTTGACGAAGACGTGCGGGCGTGATGAACGGGTGCGAGAGCTGTACCCACAAGCGCCGAGGGGACCGTCTCCCCGCGAGGGAGGCGCGTCTTGTCGCCTCGTCAAGCTGCGCGCCAGTCAGGCTCGGGGGCTGTCGGTCATCACGATCCATGGGGTCCGACGCATTGTAGGATCGCTCTGTCTGGCCTACTACGGGCTCAGATGTGGGTCGACGCGACGACGGAGGGTTAACGCTATCGGGAGCCCCTGCCGTTCCCGGGCCACCCCGCGACCCGCGACCTGCGACGCGCCCGTCTGGCCGGCTCTCATGACGGCCCGCTCGTATAGCGCTCGGGAGCGGCAGCGAACATTCGCGCGCAGGACAAGGAGCAGAAGTAGAGCTCCGCCCCGTCGTGGCGCAGCATCCCAGCACCGTGACTCGGATCGACCGCCATCCGGCAGACGGGGTCGATCGGCAGTCCGCGCGGCGACATCGAGCCCAGCGCGACGGCAGAGAACAGCAGCACCGGCGCGGCAACGTTGCGCAGCTCGCGACGGCCGGACTCTCGGAGCTCGACTCCCCGAACGTCACCGGCGGCGCGCTTGGTCGCCTCGGTGAGCAGCACCTCTCCCCCGCCGGCCGCGGCAGAAACGCGCGCCGCGAGATTGACCGTCGCCCCGAACCAGTCGCCGCTTCGCTCCACGGCAGTCCCGGTGTGCATCCCGACGCGAATGCTCGGGAAGCGATGCTGGGCACCGACCTCGTGCACGACCGCCAAGCCGAGCAGAACGGCGTGCTCCGGTCGCCTGAGGCGAAGCATCAAGGCATCCCCAATCGCCTTGATCACTTCCCCTTCCCTCGGCTCCAGCAGCCCGCGGACCGTCGCGCAGAATTCGCCCGCCAGATCGGCCGCTTGTTCGTCGCCATGCACCTCCGTGAGGGCGGTAAATCCGGCCATGTCGGCAAACAGAAAGGTGTGATCAGTCACCGACGGGCCCCGGTGAGAGCGGCGGCCCATCTCCGACTACGAACCACCGGCAATCAGAGCGCGGAGCGCTTGCGCACTCATCGCGGTGCAAGTCGGTGCCCCTCCTGCTGAGCGCACCGACCTGCGCGGCGTTCCCGCCCGTCACCGAGGAGACTGGACGCAACCTTGTCGAGCGCGGCCTGTATCGCACCCATCTTGAGTGAGGATGTCGATGCCGTGCCGATTGTTCTCAACAACGATCCGCTTCGCTCCGCGCACCTGCCCTCCACGCGGCGTACGCCCTGGAGGAGCTGAATCCTGGTAGCGCTGTAGCGCCGCATGGGAGGCCTCGCCGCGTTCGTGCTTACCTCGCCATTCACGAGGCGGGGATATTGGGGCGCGCCGCACGGAGAGCACTCTCGCACGATCTGCCTTCGTGCGCCGCGCCAAAAACGGCAAGGCTCAAAGGCGTCGAGTTCCTACGCCGCGTAGGAAGTGCTACCGTGCCGCAACAGAAGACCTGCCGAGTCCTTGGCCGTCAGCGACCGAGGAGCGGGGGACCCATACGGTCCGTCGACCGTCGGGGCGAATCGCCGCGCGAGCGCGGCGTAGCGTGGGTGCTTCTTCACGCGAGCCCGTCAGCTAACCCCGTAGGCGCCCAAGAAGAAGGAGCCTTTGAGCCATGGCGTGGAATGACGGCATCGTCGGTGTTGAGCTCACGGAGCGCGATCTCGCGTCGGCGGAGCTGTGGACTCGGTCCCTCGACCGCTCGCGCCATAGGCGCGACCTGGCCGCGTTGAGCCGCAGGGCGGCTCCCAAGCGCAAGGGTGCATCGGTCGCGCTGAGTGCGGCCGTCGCCGCCACGCCAGTCCTCCCCGGACTAGCAGCGGCGCGCGACACCGGCCGGTCGATCGGCAGTCCCGTCGGCATCTCGGCGTTCCATCGCGGTGGCTCTCCGCGCGGCTTTCTCGAGATTGGAAGCACCGGTCCCGCCGTACGAGCGGTTCAGCGCGAGCTGCGTATTTCGAGCGACGGCATCTTCGGTCCCCAGACACGGACCGCCCTACGCATCTTCCAGCAGCGCGTGGGCCTGCGGGTCACCGGACAAGTCGACATGCAGACATGGATGGCGCTCTTCCGCTCCCGCGTCGTGCTCTATCAGCAGGGAACGCAGACTTCGGCCGGCGCGCTACCAGGAGGTCGGACCGTCGTCCCTCCAAGCCCCTCGCTCGGCGTACAACGCCGCTCCGGTGGGCGCGCGACGGCTCCACGGCATGCGGCGACGAGCCCCGTCGCGCGCGAGCGCCAGGCGCCATTTCAGATCAAGCGACCCGGTCCCGCGATTACGCTCGAAGGGCCGCATAAGTGGACGCAGCATCTCGGGCCCGCGGCATCGATGAGGCCGGTCGAGCGCCAAGTGCCGCCCCCCCAGCCGGACGATCAAGTACCCGCTCGCTCACCAGGGCTGCGGCCGAGCATCTCTGCGCCGCGGACTCCCTCCTCGACGTCGCCTGTCGGCTCGTGCGGAGGCAGCGTTGTGGCGCCGGTCCGTGGCACCGTCACGGGTGTGTTCGGTGAACAGCGGCCAGGACACCTGCACTCGGGAATCGACCTGGCCGCCCCCATGGGAACGCCGATTCACGCCGCGGCCTGTGGCCGCGTGACCCAGCGCGGCGTCGAGGGTGAATACGGCAACCTCGTCTGCATCCAACACGCGGGCGGCGTGTCCACGTGCTACGCACACCTCTCCGGGTTCGCCGTTCCGCTTGGGGCACAGGTCGACACCGGCCAGATCATCGGCTACGTCGGTTGCACCGGGAACTGCTCGGGACCCCACGTCCACTTCGAGGTTCGCGTCAACGGTACCCCGCGCGACCCCCAGCCTTACCTCGTCGGCCGGAGCACTATCCCACGGGAGGCCCGCCGGTCGGCGGTGCGGGTCAGCTCTTCGAGCGCGCGCCGGACAATCCCATACCACCGCCCGACTGCCACTCGCCGCTCCCGGTGGACGCCCGAGCGTGCGACAACCGTGGCGAGGCGTCAACGCCACCACTCCGCGAGTGAGTCACGGACGACCACGCGGTTGGACCCCAAAAGGAGCGCAAGTTCAGCCCGATCGGTGCCCCCAACACGAGAGACGCACGCGTCGGATCCGAGCGGCCCCGCCACCTCGACGCCGACTCCCGATACGGGGACCACCACCATGGCTCCCTCACCGTCCCCCTCCGCGACCCTGGCGCCACCCAGGAGCGCCTACACATCCCCGCAACCGGGGCCTGAACCCTCACATGTGACTGGTCAGCCGATGGTTCCCCCCGCGCCCTCAAAAGCAACGCCCCGCGGGCGTGTTCCGGAGGCGACGCCCCCGACCCGAGGCCAAAGCGCCACCGCGACGACGGTCACGGCCCCGGGTACATCGGTAGCTTTGGCGAACGGCGCGACGGCGAACGGCGCCGATACAAAGCTGTCGCCTGCACTGCCCAGGTCGACCGGTTCCGCCTCGACGTCACAGACGCCGACCCCAACCGTGGGCAGCAGCCCCAAGCCGATGTCCTCACCCTCCGCGACACACGTCCCTCCGACGAGCCAGACCTCAGACCGCTCGTTGGCCACGAGGACAGGAACAACGTCATCGCCGCAGTCGAGCAATCCGTCTGCGTCGCTGGCCGCCCCGGGAAGTGGCCGGCCAGGAACCTCAGTCGAAGTTCACGCTCCCGACCCGAGCCTCAGCCGCAGTCCGGGCTCCCGACCTGCCCCCGTTCAGTCCAGGGTGGGTCAGGTCACGCCACCGCAGTGAGATAACAGGTGCCCTCCATAGTTGCCGCTTGAGTGCGGGCCGTCGTCAAAAGTGTCCCGCGTCAAGGGATCCGCACATGTCGGCGCGGTTTGAACTGGGGTGATGGGGTCGTCTGAAGGGGGTCGGCGAGGTAGCGCTCGATGGGGGCGGTCGCCGGCGAGCGTCTCGTGCGGTCGAACGTGGTTGTAGAGCTGGCGGAAGTTCTCAACCACGGCGGTCATCTCAGTGCCGTCGGCGGGCAGCTCGCGCCAGAGCGCTTCGATCTTGAGCGCGCCGCAGTAGCGCTCGATGACGCCGTTGGTCTGCGGCGAGCGCCACCGCTCACGCACGCGTTAGCGAGTCGCTGCGGTCGCGGAATACGCGCCATGAGATCGACGTCGGTTTTGCGAGAGGGCCTGACGAGCTTTGAGCGCGAGGAGCTGCGGGAGCTCAAGCGCAAGCTGCTGCGCACTGAGCAGGAGCGCGATTTGCTCAAGCAACCGCGGGTCACTGCGACTGGGAGCGGCGAGCACCCCGCCAGCTCGGTCTCGAGCTGGCGGATCCGACGCTTGGCCGCGGCCAACTCGATCGCCTAATCGGTGCTCAATCCCTCCCTCTCACCACGATCGATCTTGTCCCTGCGAGGCATCTGGATCTCCGTAGCTACCGGACGAGTCTGGAAACCCGACTCCATCACTCCCGGGGTACACCTCCGCGAGACTCAGCGTGGCTCATGTCCTATAGCTCGTCGGTCGGACGGGGTTAGCGAGCACATTCGCCATCGAGCGCGCCTGCGGCGCGGTCGAGAAACGCTCTCGTCCGCGTTGTCCTACAATGCGTAGGGCAATGTTCGAGAAACCGCTGCACGTAACGCTCGACGCCAGCGCTGGGCCGCACGCGCGTAGGCTGTTGGCACCGACACGCGCATGGCTTCGAACCTTGCCGGAGGCGCCGTCAAGGCACGTCAAGTGGTCCTCGCAGGTCAACGCGGCGAGGGCACGACGGCAGGCGCGCCAGCGTCGCCAAACCGGACAGATCGCGATGTTCTCACTAGCCGGCTCAACCGCGACGGGCGGGCTGATCGCGATCGGTGCGATGGCATGAGGAGTCGCCCGTCCTCACTAGGTCTTGTGGCGAATGGGCGAGCCCACGGTCAAAGCGGACCGATAGCAATCGACCCGAGCCGCGACGCACGCTGGGACGCTTTTGTACGTCGCCAGAAGGCCTCGACGGCTTACCACCTTGGTGCCTGGACAAAGGTGTTGCGCGGCGCGTACGGCTATAGGCCGCGGTACATCGCTTTAGAGACGCCGCCCGGCGAGCTGGCGTCTGTGATGCCGCTGTTCTACGGCCGGGGCGTCTGGACTAAGGCCCGCTTGACCTCGATGCCGGTTGCTCGACTGGCCGGTCCGGTCGGTGGGTCTGAAAATCAGCAAGCTGCGCTGTTGGAGCATGCGTGCACCCTCGTGGACGCTTCTCGAGTTCAGCGACTGGTCATGCGTTCGACTGCGGCTGATTACGTCCGGTGCTGTCCGCGTTTGGACCGGTTCGTGGATCAACCCACGTGGCGTGTCGCATTGCCAGAGGACGAAGATTCCCTGCGAGCTCAGCTGCGCGCGAGCTCGAAGAACGTTGCTCGGTCGATCGTCAAGGCCGAGAAGGCGGGCGTGACCGTACGCGAAGCTGGCGAGTCGGCGGATCTACGCCGGTTCTACTCCCTCTATCTGAAGACGATGCGCAAGCACGGCGCACTGCCGCGTTCGTTCCGGCAGCTGGCTCTCGCTAGGAGGCACCTCGGCCCTGAGGTCTTCAAGCTGTTTGTCGCCGAACTCGACGGCGAAATCCTTGCTGGCGGGGTCTTCCACGCCTTCGGCGACACCCTCGAATTGCTCTACAACGCGAGCGAACCCGGTTCGTCGGGCTACGCGCCGAACTTTGCTTTGTACTTCTCTTCGATGCGTTGGGCCGTCGAGTCCGGGTTTCGTACGTTCGATTTCGGCGGCGCGCTTGAGGGAACGTCGCTGGGCGACTTCAAGCGGCGCTGGGGCGCGGAACCGGTGGCGATCTGGCGCTACGAATACCCGATGTCGGCCGGCGCAGCGAACGGCGCTGACGCACGCCCCACGGTGAGCGCAACGGATAGCTCGCGCTTGGCGCCCCTCCTTCAGCGCTCCCCTTTAGCGCTGACTCGGCTCCTCGGAACCGCTGCCTACCGCTACGTGTGAGCGGGCGGCGGCAGACGTCAAATCCGCCCGGGCGGTGGGCCCAGCCCGGTCCTCCTACGCCACGTCGGACCCCTACGCTGCCCAACCTCGTACTTGATGCAAGCCGGAATCGCTAGACGTGATTACGATCCGGATCGACCCCGAGATCCATTCGTGGCTCGTCGTGCTCTACGGCGTAGGCCCAGAACGCGAGGTACAGCCGAAACCAACCCTCGGCGACCGCCGCTCCAGACCGGCGATCCAGTTGTCCATCTGATGCTCGTAAACGGTCAAAAACAGGTCTGCCTTCGTGCTGAAGTTGGAGTAGATCGCGCCAGTTGTCACGCCAGCCGATTGCGCGACGTGCTGAAGCGAGGTCCGGTGGAAACCGCTCACGAGGAAGGCTTCGTGCCGCAGCAGCGATCGCCTCGCGTGTCCGCGCCGAGGCGGTCATAGCCGCGACCGGTCGTGGAGCCCGGAGCAGATCTCGGGCCGGCTGCGCCTGGACTTCCCCGATGATGAGTCGATGCGCGTGTCGCACGAGGCCATCTACCAGTCGCTGCATGTGCAGGACCGCGGCGCGCCTGCCGCGCGAGCTGACCGCGTGCCTGCGGACCGGCAGGGCGCTGCGCGTCCCCCGAGCCCGCGTTCGCGGCCGCGGCCGCGGCCGCGGCCCGGCAAGGGCTCGGTCACCGACAAGGTCCTGATCAGCCAGCGGCCCGCCGAGGCGGCTGACCGGGCCGTCCCGGGCCACTGGGAAGGCGATCTGATCCTCGGCCTAGGGCAGCTCGGCGATCGGGACGCTCGTCGAGCGCAGCAGCCGCTTCACGATGCTGTTGCACCTCCCGCCGACGGACGGCCGGGACGGGCCCCGGCTCAAGAACGGGCCTACGCTCGTGAGTTTCGGACGGTCAGAGTTCGTCGGACACTCGCGTCGCCGAGTAGCCCAAACACATCTCGAACGTGGCGCGTCATCCGCCGCCCAAGGACGGAGAACTCACGCGCCGGTACAACGTCGTTTCCGGGGTAGCGCCGGTCACGCGGTGACCACCTGACCTAACGGCGTGAACACCTCGACCGTCGACTGGGCGGAAAGCGAGAGGAGCGGCGAAACGGCGTTGGGCTGGCGCACGATGACAAGGCCCGCAGCCGGGAGCCGCGGCGTTAGCGCGCCGCGCGGGAGCACCCGGGCGGCGGTGCCTCGTCGGGAGCGGGCGCCATGCACGCGTTTCAGCCCCATCTCCTCTTCTTCCTACCGACCGTCGCCGGAGTTGTCTCGCCGGTTCCCGAGCTCGGGTTGGTGTTGCAGCTCGCCGCCGCGGGGAGCGCGGTCGGAGGCGCGGTAGCGCTGCGCGCACGCGCACGCCGGCCTGAGGCCGACGTGTGGCAGATAACGACGGCGTGGAGCGTCGTGGGACTCGTGATCGGCTTGGCGGCCGTAGTGGTCGCCGCGCTGCTCTGACGCGCATCGCCCAGGTTGTTCAGAGTTCGAGTTCCCGGCCGCGGTGGTGTTCGCGGATGAGGGACTCGCGGTCATGTTGGATCTCGTGGCGGAGTTGGCGCCAGTCGGAGCGTTGGCGTAGCTCTTGGGGGTTCTCTTCGAGCGCCTGCTCTAGGTCATTGATGTTGTAGTGGTCGCGGTAGCGCGCGATGCGCTCAGCGGTTTGCTGCCAGCGCTCCCGCGCGTCAAGGCGTTCGGGGACGGGTCCGAGGGCGGCGGTGAGGTGCGCCGGTGGATCGAGAAGGAGCGCGAGGCGCTGGACGCGGTCGCGGCGCTCGAGCTCGGCGGTGATCGCCGCGTAGCGCACGAGCTCGGGCTCGCTCAACCTGGGGGCGTTCTGTTGGCGCTGGTCGAGCCGGTCGGTGTGAGCGTCGAGCTGCTCTAGTCGCTGGTGGGCGTGGTCGGCGATTGCCTGCTCGCGCGCCGCGGCGGGCCGGTCGCCCCGCTGATCGGCTTCCTGGGCGCGGCGGGTCGCGGAGTCGAGCGCGGCGTGCGCCTGGTGGCGTTGGCGCTCGAGCGCTTCACGCTCGCGCTCGTCGCCGCGCGCGTTCTTGGCGCCCGCGTGGCGCTGGGTGAGCTCGGCGTGCTCGCGGCGCAGGAGGGCGGTGGGCTGCGCAGCGAGGTCGGCGCCCGCGCTCGGGGTGTCGGTGGCGAGCTGCTGGCCGCGGCTGCGTTGGAGCGCGCGGATGAGGGCCTTGAGCCGGTCGCCGGGAGCTTCGGCCGGGGCGATCTCGTCACGGTCATCGGTGGGGGCGGTGAGGTAGAGATGGTTCTCCAAGCGCCCGCGGCTGAGCGCGACGTACCCCCACTCGCGGTAGAGATCCTCGCTGCCCAGCACGAACGCGCGGCCGGTGGTCATCCCCTGCGCCTTGTGCCCGGTGATCGCGTAGCCATGGTCGAGCGTCGGGCCGCCGCGGTCGGTGCGGGCGTCGAGGTAACTGGCCGGGAGCTCGACGGTCCGACCGTCAGTTGTTCTCAGGGTGAGCGAGCGGTGTTCGAGGTCGACTGCGGTGATGGTGGCGCGGGTGCCGTTGAGCACGTCCAAGCGCCGCGCGTTGCGCAACGCCACCACCCGATCCCCCACGGCGAACACGCGACCATCGACGTTGAGCTCGGGGGAGCCGAGGTGCTCCTCGGTGCGCATGCGGTTGCGGGCGTGGGTGTTGAGATCGGCGACGTCGTCGCGGCGGGCGGCGATCATTACCGCCTCCTCCCCGCTCGGGTCCTGAGTCGCGTGCCACCAATCCTCGATGAGCCGCTCACGCACCCCGCCGGCGGTGTCTTCCATGACGAGCCGCCCGTGGCGGGCGTAGGCGGCGAGTGCGGGGGCGGCGGCGCCTTCGCGTAGGGCGGCGAGCGCGTTGCGCTCCCACCCCTCCCGCTGACGACGATTCTCCTCAAGCTGCACCGCGCCGCCTCGTGTGTGCAGGCCGCGAAAGACGCCGCCGGCGTCGATCTCAGGCAACTGACGATGATCCCCCACCAGAACGACCTTGGCTTGGGCGCGGGCGGCGTGCTCGAGCAGCTCCCCGTAGGTCCGCGTGCCCACCATCCCCGCCTCATCGACCACCAGCACCGACCGACCCTCGGCGAGCAACCCACGCTCACCACCCTCCCGCAGCTCGCCGAGCAACGCCGCCAAACTCGTCGACGGGATCCCCGCGCCGTCCTGCAGCTCGCGGGCGGCGCGGCGCGCCAACGCGGCGCCGATGACCCGGTAGCCCTCCGCCTCCCAACCCGCACGAGCGGCATCCAGCGCGAACGTCTTGCCTGTGCCCGCCGGGCCGACGACGACCTGCACCCCCTCCCCACCCCTGAGCAGCCGACGCACCATCGTCGCCTGCTCCGTCGAGAGCTCCGGCCGCGCCCTAAGCACGGCCTCGACCCGGTCGGCCGCCACGGTCCCGGCCTGCTCGTCGCGGCGGCCGCTCGAGCCGTCGATGATCCGACGTTCGAGCGCAAGCAGCTCCGGCGTCGAATACCGCCGCTCCTCCGCAGTCGCCGCGACCACCCTGCCGTCGGCGCGGCGAACAACGTCGCTATGCGTCAACCCACGGACGTCCGCCGCCAACGCCACCACCCGCTCGCCCGCCAAGAGCTCGTCAGCGAGACCCTCAACGACGTCCACGTCGGCGCCCTGGGGCAGACGCTCAGACCACGCCTGAACCACATCGCGGCGCGTAAACGTCGACCGCCGCCCAGTCAACCCCTCCGAGCCCACGAGCTCCTCGCCAACCGCGGTCACGGCGCCCGGGTCGAGCTCGCGAGCCCGCGTCCGCCCGACGAGCTCGTGCAGCTGCTCGGGCTCGAGGCCGAGGGCGCATGCGCGCTCGCGCCACTCGTCCTCGAGCGACTCCGCTGCGACGCTGTAGTCCTTCGCCTGGCGGGTGTCGAGCGCCGCGACCTGCGCCGCGCGCGACGAGCGCTCACCGCGCTCGGCCATCCGCTCTTCGAGCTCCGCGCGGCGGCGACTGAACGCGCGCAACACCCCTGGCGGGATCCCCGTGAGGTCGGCCTGGCCGCGGCGGACCGGCCCCCACTCCACCCCCAGCCGCCGCGTCAACTCCGCCCGTAGTTGCGCCTGGTACAGGTAGCCGCCGGTCTTCGCGTTCACATACAGGCGCCGCGCGTCGAGTGCCGTCCAGCGCCCATCCGGCCCCCGGGTCATGTTCGCCACCAACACATGCGTATGCAACTGCGGATCGCCCGCACGGCTCGTGCGATGCCCAAACGCCGCCGCGAGAAACCCGTTGCCGAGCACACTCACCGTGCCGCCGTGACCACGCCGAGCGACCGCCGCCTGGCGCTCCATGTAACCCAACGCCGCCCCAACGGCCGCCTCATGCGCATCATGCACCTCCCGTGAGAGCCCAGCGTCGCCGAGACCGAACAGCACGCTCACGCTCTTCGGCGCACTGAACGTCAGATCGAAACCGGGAACGCGAACACCGCCCCGCGACGGTTGCGCCAGCGCCTCCCCCGTCTTCGGATCCTCGCCCACCAAGGCGCGATGAAGCAGCTCGCCGTCCACCTGCCCCGAGAGCTCAAGCTCACCGGCAGCACTGCCCGCCCACGAGCCCGGCGCCTCACCCGCACCGGCGTAGTAGTCCTCAACCCCCTGGCCGACCGCCTCCAAGTAGTAATCCGCCTGCCCCTGCCCGAGCTTCCCGATCGAGAGCACCCTCCCCACTCCGAAGCGTCTCCCGGTTCGGGGGCACCCTGGTGCAAGTGTGTGAGAAGTTTTCCTTCGCGGGTAGCCCAGCCACCAACGGGCCGTCCTTGCCAACACCGGTCGCGCTGCCACGAAGGGAAGCGGCCCGAAGGGACGCGACTCGTCGATCGTCAGATAACGAGCAGAAGAGCGATGACGTCGCAGTCCGGCATGTAGCGGTCCAGATGGCGGGCGCTGGCCGCGACGGAGGAGATCGCGGGGAGCGGTCGGCTCCTGCGACGCTCCGGCGGCCCGGTCAGCCCCGACGCCCGCCACCGTATAGCCGGACGGTTTGGTCATAACCGTATGGTTGTGTATGGTCTCGGGGATGAGCGCGGCTGCACCAGTGATGACGCCCCGTGAGCGACAAGCGGGCGGATGCTGCGTTGCCGCGGTCGTGCCTGACTTAGGACCACAGGAGGCGGTGAGATTGGCAGCGGTAGTCAAGGCGCTGGCCGACCCGACACGGCTGCGACTCCTCGACGCGGTCCGCAAGGCTGCGCCAGAGGCGTTGTGTCAGTGCGAGCTGCTGCCTTTGTTCGAGATGTCTCAGGCCGCCGTTGCCAAGCACCTGAAGGTGCTCACCAGCGCCGGGGTGCTCGGCGCCGAGCGGCGAGGGACCTGGATCTACTACTACTCGCGCCCTGAGGCGCTTGAGGAGCTGACGGCATGGCTGAGCTGACCGACCCCGAGACCCTGCGCGAGACGGTCCGCGAGAAGTACGCTGCCGCCGCCCGTGCGGCTGCCGCGGGCGCCGCGGTCCCGTCGTCGTGTTGCGGCCCCTCGGAGGTTGCGCTGAGCGACGCGTCGGGCACCCAGGTGTTCGGCGACGCCCTGTACGGCCCTGAGGACGCCGCAGGGGCCGGCACCGCGCTCGAGGCGTCGCTGGGATGCGGCGTGCCGACCGCGGTCGCCGATCTGCACGAAGGCGAAACGGTTCTCGACCTCGGCTCGGGCGCTGGCGGCGACGTCTTCATCAGCGCGGGCCGCGTCGGGCCGACCGGCCGGGCCATCGGTCTAGACATGACCGACGAGATGCTCGAGCTCGCCCGCGCCAACGCCACGGCGGCGGGTCTGAGAAACGTGGAGTTCGTCAAGGGGCACATCGAGCAGATCCCGCTCGCGGACAGCTCGGTCGACGTAGTGATCTCAAATTGCGTGATCAACCTTTCCGCCGACAAGCCCAGGGTGGCGCGGGAGGTCGCGCGCGTGCTGCGCCCGGGCGGACGCTTCGCCGTCTCCGACGTGATCGCCGACCCCGACATGGGGGCCGTCACGCGGGCGGACATGGCCGCCTGGACCGGGTGCATCGCCGGGGCACTCACGCGCGAGGAGTTCGAGCAGACCATCACGGCGGCCGGCCTCGGCCTGGTAGAGATCCGCGAAACCCATCGCGTGCACAAGCACGCCGCGGCGGCGATCATCCGCGCGACCAAGCCGGCCGACGGCGCCTGCTGCGAGCCAGCCGCGCTAGAGGCGTGCTGCGCGCCCGCCGAGAAGACGGACTGCTGCGGCCCCGCCGACCGTGCCCCATCGAGCTGCGGCTGCTAGGATCGCGCGTGACGCCCATCGCGATCAACGGCTCCGGCGCATCGGCCGGCTGGCGCTGCGTGCCGGCAGTCGCCCGCGAACGAGCGAGCGAGCGAGCGCCGTGTCGCATCCGATGCAGCAGCCGCTCCTCTCAGAACCAGCCGTGCATCGCGGGGTAGTCGAGCTTCTGGCTCTTGGCGATGTAGTCGCTGACCAGTGCGTCGAGGGCGCTTTTGCTTTCGAGCTCGGACTCGACGAGGTACCGGCGACCGCGCCCGGTGGCGGGCTCGTCGGTGACCCGGACGTCCCCGTCGACGCGCTGGCCGACCAGGACGCGCTGCTCGAGGCTGGTGGCGTAGCGGGCGAGCGGCACCCGCGCGCCGGTGGGCTTCTCGTCGCCGATGGTGGTGGTGTGGGCGGGGTTGGTGGTGGTGTGGGTGTTGGGCATGGGCCGCGTGAGGCGGCCGGGCGGCGGCCCGGAACCCGAGCCCGCAGGGTGAGGGCCCGTCAGGGAGCCCCGTCGCGACAGCGACCAGCCGCAGGCTGGCCCCAAAGGGGCGGGGCTTGCAGGGCCCAGACCGCCCGGCCGCAGCATCCGGCCCGTGTCCCGACCCCGGCACCACGCGAACCCGCGGCCGACGAAAGCTCGGACCACGGCGACGCTCTGCCACGCCGTCGGTCGCCGCCCGTGCGTCCTGTCAACTCGCGCTGCGACCCAGGTGCGCCGGGATCTGTCTCTCGCTCGGGCGGGTGGCGCTGTGCGCCGCGTTAGGCGGCTTCGGCGAGGTCGCGCAGCGTTCGACGAGCGCGGGCCAGGTGCTTGTTGACGTTGGTGCACGTCGCCTGCTCGGCATGGGCGATCTCCTGATAGCTGTGCCCCGAGGCCAGCAGCGTGAGGTACCGGCGCTGGCGGTCGGGCAACGCGGCCAGCGCGCGCAACGCCCGCCGCGCCTCGAGCGCGTCCTCGAGTTGGTCGGCGGGGCCCGCGAGCACCGGCGATTCGTCACCGTCGATGTCGGTGAGCTCGTCGAGCGCGACGCTGCGGCGCTGGGTGCGTGAGAGCGCCCATGCCTCGCGGATGGCGACGGTTCGCAGCCACGCGAACAGTGCGGGGCCGCGGTCGGGCTGGCGGCGCAGGAGGATGATCCACGCGCGCTGGCAGGCGTCCTCGATCAACGCCTCTGGCGCGTTGACCTGCCGGGCGACCGCGCGCAGCAGCGCCTGGTGGCGGCGGCGGTAGAGCTCACCTTCGTCCCCACGCAGCGCCGGGAGAGACGCGGTGGTCGGGGCGGTCACGGCGTCACCGTCCGCGAGATCGGTGAGGTCGACGGGCCGCATGTCAGGCGGCCTCGACGAGCTGGCCGCCGCGGACGGCGAGGTCGTCGAGGGCGAACTCGAGCTGCTCGCTGACCGGACGCTTCACGAGCGCGGCGATCTGGCCGCTGGCCTGCCGGCGCGTCTTGGGCAGCGTGAACGTCGTGCCGGTCTGGTGTGCGAGGCGGCGCAGAAACGCGAGCTGCTTGGGGGTTGGCGCCAGCGGCGACTGGGTGGTGGCCATGACAGGCTCCCTTTCGGTGGTCGGGGTTGCGGTGCGCCCCTCCACACGGCCGGCCCCCACGGCCCGGCTCCCCCCTCCGCGTCGCACGCTTGCCCCGCGTTGGCTCTTCCGCACCCGGTGGCGTGACCGTGGGCCGGCCGAAAGTGGGGCGCGAAGACCGCAACCACCGACCACCGCGAAGACCAGACACGGCAACCTGGAACCGCCGCATCCCGACCCCTGCCGGGTTCTCCTGAGACGTCGAGAGGTTCTCCGCGCCGGCTACGCGGCCAGTGCCGCCGGCTCGGTCTCGCCCGTATCGGCGTGCTCAACTGCCGTCAGCGCGGTCTCGATGCGCTTGGCGATCCGGTCGATCGTCTTCGCGTCGTTGTGCACGGCGTCGAGCTCGCCGCATTCGCCCCACCCGGCGATGTACGGGACCGTCTCCCCTGAGACGTCCAAACCGACGGAGCCGAGGACCACGTAGGTGACGCAGTCGACGAGGACCTCGGCGCGGGCGCGTCCGTGGTCGGCGTAGCCGACGCCGAGGGCGTGCGCGAGCTCGTGGACGAGCACCCGCACCCGCGCGTTCCCGGGCAGGGCGGCGTTGACGACGATGCGCTTCACCGCGGAGTCGCACCAGCCGTCGGCGGCGCCGTCGAGCCGGCGCTGCTCGACCCGGTAGCCGAGCTCGCCGGCGAGCCGCTCCAGCGGCGCGAGCAGGTGGACGTGGCTCTCACCGGTGATCGGCTCGGAGGGCGCCTCGAGCGCTACCGGTTCGCGGCCAGGCAGCGGCTCGGTCTGGGCGACGTCGAAGACGGCCACGGACTTGAACAACGTCCGCACGTTCTTCTGATCCTCCCCGCCAGGCGACGAGTCTTCCTCGGCGTCTCGGCCGCGGAGGGGCATCGGGGCGAGGATCCGGATGCCGCGCTCGCCCTTGCTCACCCGACGCCCGAGATCCTTCCACGCGTGGAAACCCGCGACGAAGCGCGCGTCAGGAGCTTGCAGAGCGATGAGCAGCTGATTGCCGAGCGAGTAGCGCGCCAGCCCGTTGCGGGCACGGACTTCGATCCAACGCCGCCAGCCCTCGCTTGAGAGCAGCTCCCGGGCGGCCTGCTCGAGGCGCTCGCGGTCCTGCGCGCGTCGCTCCGCGCGCTCGTCGTCGGTCAACCTGCGACGGGTCGTCTTGGCCATCACGGCCACCTCCTTCGATTCAGGGATACGGGGCCGCGGCCGCCTGCGCAGCCGGCTCCTCAGACGCGTCCGCGGCGTCCGGCGCGGCCGGCGCGGCGGCCTCGAGCTGCTTGCGCAGCCGGTGCCTTTCGATGCTCTAGCGGCCGTCGACCGCCTCGACGTCGGCCAGGGCCTGCTCGCGCTCGGTGTCGCTCAGGGTCCCTAGCGGTTCGCGGGTTGAAGTCCGGGCCAGGGCTGATGCGGCTCAGCGCGATGATGCGCACCTCGCCGACCGCGGTGTGATGGGTGTCGGGCATGCTTCTGCCTCCTCACCTTTGAGGACGTGGGTCCCGCCCGTTGCGGGCCCGCTGGACCCCCGGCGCCGCACGGCGAAGCCGTGCCAAACTGGGCGCCGGGTCAGCGGACCGCAACGGACCCACCCACCACCCCCGGCCCTCGGTCACACCGCCTCGCGCTCCTGGTCCTCGCCGACGGGGATCCCAGGCGAGCGGCAGGACTCGATCGCCACCTGACGACCCAGCCGATACAGCGCCTCACGGCCGGCGCGACGTCGACCCTGGCACCGCGGTCTCCACCACGATCCGTCCGTCGATCACGCGCTGCTCACGAAAGAGCGTGTAGGGGCGAAGCGCGCCGGCGAGTGCGTTGGCGATCTCGCGCCACGCCGGATCGATCCCGTCCCGAGCGGCGCTGCGGCGCACCTCTTCGAGCTGCTGCTCGGTGTCGGCGAGCTGCTCGACGAGCTCGTCATACAGCGCGGCCTTCGCGCGCAGTGCGCGCAGCTCGGTGGAGACCTTCACGGTCATCGTGTCGCTTCTTTCGTGCGACGGCCCGCCCGGCCACTGGGGCCGGGCGGGCGATGTCGCGGTCCTCAGGCGGCCTGCGCCTGGGGCTCGTCGCGGCGGGTGCGCTGGGCGGCGACCTCGTCGGTCTGGCCGTCCGGGCTGTCGGACTGGCCGCCGTTGGGGCGGCCGGCCGTGTCGAGAAACTCGACGCTGTCGGCGACGATCTTGTGACGACGGCGCGAACTGCCGTCCTGGGCCTCCCACTCGTCGAGCTCCAGGCGCCCCTGCACGGCGGCGCGCCGGCCCTTGGCCAGGTACTCACCGCAGACCTTGGCCAGCGGCCCGAACGTCGCGACGTCGACGAAGACCGCGCCGCGGTCCTCGCCGTCGCGGCCCTTCCTGCGCGGGACGGCCAGGCGCAGGTCGCAGATCTCCAGCTCGCCCGCGGTGCGGAGCGTCGGGTCCTTGGTGAGCCGGCCGGTAAGCGTGACGTTGTTCATGAGGTCCTCCTGGTGGGTTGGCGGTGTCCGATGACGCCGCCCGAAGGGCATCGCCCCACACCCCCTCGTCCTGCCGCCCACGCCCCGCTCCCCCAGCCACGCCTGCCCCGCCACGTACGCCTCTTGTTGCCGGGGGCGATGCGATCCTCTAGGCGAGGCAATTCGGACATCACGCCACCAGAAGACGGAGCTCCTAGAACCCGTCGCGCCCATGCCGTCACACCGATCCGGGGGCGCCTTCCGGTCGTTCAGCCGATCAGCAGCGCGTGGAGGTCCGCGCGCAGCGTGCCGAACTCGCGGCCCCGCAGCTCGCGGCCCCACAGCGCCGCGGCCAGGTCATAGACCGTGCCGCCCCGGCCGCAGCCGAAGCAAAACCAGCCCTGATCGGCTTCGGCGTAGACGTGCAGGCTCGGCGTGTCGTCGTCGTGCAGCGGGCAGCGGACCTTGCGCGACCGGCCGACCGCCTGACCGGTCAGCCCCTGCACGTAGAGCTCCGGGGCCAGGTCCTCGAGCCCGCCGGGCCGGCTCCGCGTGAGTCGAGGAGGTTGCAGCGAGCGCCATCCCGGTGGGTCTGGCAGTCCACCGATCAGCGCGCCGAGCGCGACCGCGCTCCCGTCACAGCGCAGGAGGCGGACCGGTCTGTCGTGCTTGTGGTTGATCGTGGCGGGCGGGCGCAGGATGCGCGCCGCGTCGCGGGCGCGCAGGTCGCCGCCGAGCGCGAACGCGAGGCGGCCGTTGGCTCGCTCAATCACCCGCGGCGGCACCGCCCGGCGCAGCCGCCAATACGCGTGCACGTGCCCCTCAGCGCCGGAGGCGACGACGAGCGACGGCGGAGGGTCGACCGGCTCGAGGGCGCGCAGCCCGTCGGGCACGTCGAGATCGACCCAAACCGTGCGCCCGTCGCCCACGAGATCGGCGCGCCCGCCGCCGTGTCGCCAGCGCGGCAGCACGGCGACGTAGACGTCGGTACCGACGCCGAGCCAGCGGATCGTGCTCGCCACTCGCTCAAGCGCATCCACGCACCCGAATTGGCGACGCATCCCTCCCGCAGTGCGCCAGCGTAGCTCGACCAGCGTGCTCGGCCTTGCGCGTCCGAACAGCGCGCCGAGATAGCTCGCGAGCACGTCCGTGGCCATCACGCCACCTGTCCGAGCCGAGCAGGGACCGTGTCGACGAGCAGGCCCACCGCACCGCCCGCCGCTCACGATCCCACCCGCCCCGACTCCAAGGCGGTCAGCACCTCGTAGCCATCGGCGGTCAACCGCCCGACGAGAAACACGCGCCAGGGCTCGTCGGCCTCGGCGACCACCAGAGCCGATCGAACATCAGTCACCGGAAACCTCCCCTATCGTGTGCTCCCCACCCGGTGCGGGGGCCGCGAAGACCCAGCGCCGCACGCCGCAGGCGTGCCACCATGCGCGGGCCGCGGCCCCACCCCGCCAGCGCTCCTGCCTCCCGGCGCACGGACCCGCCGATCACATGACGACGCAGTCGAGCAAACGAGAAGCGGTGCGTGCTCTAAACCGGCGAAGAGGAGCCATGTCCGGGAAGGGCCATTCTCGGACGCACCGAGCGCTCGCCGAGCGTCCGTATGACGCCCCATCACCGGAGACATGACCTGGCGGCCCTCACGGGACGCAGCGACGCCGCGCGAGGTTCTCCCTACGGGCGGCCACTCCGAGTCCTGCTTGTGGCGAGCAGCAGGGACGCCACCAGCGCGGGCGTGACACCTGCTCCGGTGTGAACGCGGTACTCCGCACGGACAGCGCCGACGCTTCCTAGTTCGTTCCAGAGGGAGAGCCTGACCGGCCCGGAAATTCTGGCGATCGAGACTTCTGCATCCGGCGGCAGCAGCGGGCCCGTCGTGGCTGCCCGCACCGATGAATCCGCACGCGGATCCCCTGCCCGTCCCCCTGCCCGCCGAGCGCCGCGTCGTCGGCACGGCGCAGCAGCACCTCGCCGGCCACGTGCGCGTGGCGGTGCGCCGGCGCGAGCGGGCCCTGTTCCAGGGCGAGAGCCGACTCGCGGGGCTCGGGCGGGGGCACCGCTGAAGCCCTGGAGCCGATCCTGAGCTGAAGGAGTCCGGGACCACTCCGTCCGGCCACCGGCACCATCGGCGGGACCGGAAGCGATATCGGCTACTGCGCCCTACGCGCCTGCGGCTCGTGCGGCGGGCTCGAGTCGGGCCGCCCTCTCCGGGCCTCAGGCACCCGTTCGGCTGTTGTCCGCCCGTTTGTACCTGCGGCGCTACGCCAGGACATAGTCCTATCCACGGGGAGGTAGGAGCGGGCGTCGCGGTGCGGGAGCCTGCGGATGGTCAAGTGTCTGTCCGAGGAGGCCGTATGACTGCAGCAGCGAAGGACAAGGTGTTCGAGGAGGAATGGGAGCAGGAGGCTGTACCCGAGCGCGTGCGCAAGAGTCTCGCGTCGGTGTCGCTGGTCTGGCTCGGCTTTCCGATGATCATCACCGGCGCGGTGACCGGGGCGCTGATCGTGGCCGGCCTCGGGTTCAAGACCGGTATGGTCGCCATCGCCCTGGGCAACCTGGCGCTGCTGGCGTACGTGGGCGCGTTGAGCGCGCTGGGTGCGAAGAGCGGATTCAACTTCGCGCTGCTGGCGCGGACCACCTTCGGCTCGCGCGGTTATCTGCTCCCCTCGGGGCTGCTGTCCACCGTGGTCGTCGGCTGGTTCGCCGTGCAAACCGGCTTGCTCGCCAACAGCCTGGACGGCGCCTTCGGATGGAACCTGCTGGCGCTCAGCATCATCGCCGGCCTGCTGTTCACAGGCATCACGCTGTTGGGTATTCGCGCGCTGACCTGGCTCGGCGCGGTGAGCGCCCCCCTCTTCGTGGGCTTCAGCGTCTACGCCGTCGTGCTCGCCCTGCAGGAGAGCAGCGCGGGAGCCATCATCCGCTACCCCGGCCACTCATCTAACGCCGCGAGCCTGACTCTTGGAGCGGCGGTAACGATCGTGGTCAGCCTGTTCATAGACAGCGGCACCATGACGCCGGACTTCACCCGATGGGCGAAGTCCCCGCGTCACGCGTGGCTGGCCACCTTCACCGCGTTCCCCTTCGCCAACGCCCTGGCCATGATCTTCGGTGGAGTGGTGGCGGCGGCCGGGGTCGGCAACGCCAACTTCTTCGAGTTGGTGGCCGGTAAAGGGGGGCTAGTGGCCGTGCTCGCGATCGTGTTCCTGTTCGTCAACCTCGGCACCGTGTGCACCCACTGCTTGTACAACGCGGCGGTGGGCTGGGCGCAAATCCTGGGCTTGCGCTTCGCGCCCGTCGCCTTGGCCTGGGGCCTCGTGGGAACCGCGATCGCGGCCGCCGGCGTCTGGTCGCAGTTCACCAACTGGCTGGCCCTGCTCGGCGTCATCGTGCCGCCGATCGGCGCGGTGCTCCTGACCGACCACCTCGTGCTGCGTCGTCGCGCCGCTGAGGCGTTTTCGCTGCAGGGCCTGCCCGCCTACCAGGCGGCGCCCATTCTGGCCTGGGCGGTGGGGGCGGGCGCGGCCTTGGCGGCGCACTACGCCGCCCCGCAGCTCGCCGAGGTGCTAGTCGGGTTCCTCGCCGCCTCGGGCGCCCACGTGCTGCTCACCCGGGTGGCGCGGGTCGGGGGCGGGGCGCTCCTCCGCGACCCCCTTGCCACCGTCAGACAGGGAGATGGCTCGTGAGCATCCTCACCGGCGGAACCGTGGCCGCTCACCCCTACCCGTGGCCCTACGGCGGCGCACTGGAGCTCGACCGGACCGCGTTGATCCTCATCGATTGGCAGCACGACTTCTGTGGGCCGGGCGGCTACGTGGACACCATGGGCTACGATTTATCCCTGACCCGGGCGGGAATCGCGCCCACCCGGCGACTGCTCGCACGCTGGCGCGAGCTCGGCGGTCCGGTCGTGCACACCCGCGAGGGGCACCTGCCCGACCTGTCCGACTGTCCAGAGAACAAGCTCTGGCGCTCACGGCGCATCGGGGCGGGCATCGGCGACGCCGGGCCGTATGGGCGGATCCTCGTCCGCGGCGAGCCGGGCTGGCAGATCATCAATGAACTCGCGCCCCTCGCCGGCGAGCTGGTGATCGACAAGGCCACAAAGGGCTCGTTCTGCGGGACGGAGCTGAACGAGCGCCTGCGCGAGCTGGACGTCGACCACCTCGTGTTCACGGGGATCACGACCGACGTGTGCGTGCACACGACGATGCGGGAGGCCAACGACCGCGGCTACGAGTGCCTGCTGCTGGAGGACTGCACGGGGGCAACCGACGCGGAGAACCACCGGGCCGCCATTCACATGGTCGGGATGCAGGGCGGCGTGTTCGGCGCCACCGCCACCAGCCTCGCGGTCCTGACCACGCTCGGCGCGTGAGCGCCAGGCGCAGCCTCGATTTGCAGCGGCTCGCCGGCGCCTATCGCGTCGGTGAGCTGACGCCGTCTGCCTTGGTCGACGACCTCCTCGAGCGCCTGGAGAGCGCCGGTGAGGACGGCGTGTGGATCGCGCGGATGGCTCCCGAGGAACTACGCGCGCGGGCGGCCGAGCTCGACGCGCTCGCGCGAACCGGCGCCGGCGGGCCGCTCCTCGCCATCCCGTTTGCGGTGAAGGACAACATCGACGTGGCTGGCATGCCCACCACCGCCGGCTGCCCCGCCTTCGCCACCGTCGCCGAGCGGTCAGCGCCGGTCGTCGAGCGCCTGCTCGAGGCGGGCGCGCTGCTGGTCGGCAAGACCAACCTCGACCAGTTCGCGACCGGCCTCGTGGGAACCCGCTCCCCGTACGGGACCCCGCGCAACCCGATCGACCCGCGTCTCATCCCGGGCGGCTCGAGCTCGGGCTCTGCGGTCGCCGTCTCGGCCGGCCTGGTGAGCTTCGCCCTGGGCACTGACACCGCCGGCTCGGGCCGCGTGCCGGCGGCGTACACCAACGTCGTCGGGCTCAAGCCGACCCAGGGCATGGTCTCCACCCGCGGAGTGGTGCCGGCGTGCCGGTCGCTGGACTGCGTCTCGGTGTTCGCGCTCACCGTCGCCGACGCCCAGGCGGTCCTGGCAGTCGCAGAAGGCTACGACCCGCTCGATCCGTGGTCGCGCCGGCGCCCGGAGGCCGGGCCAGGACAGAACCGGCTGCGCTTCGGCGTCCCGATGGCTGGGCAGCTCGACCTGACCGGCGACCGGGAGGCCGCCGAGCTCTACGAAGAGACCGCCGCGCACCTCGAGTCGCTCGGCGGCGTTCGAGTGCTGGTCGACCTCACGCCGTTCCGCGAGGCCGCGGAGCTCCTCTACGGCGGCCCCTGGGTGGCCGAGCGTCTCGTCCCGGTGGGCGACTTCCTCACCGCGCATCCCGAGGCCGTCCACCCGGTCACGCGCGCGGTCCTGGAACCGGGCTGGTCGCACACCGCCGTGGATACCTTCCGTGCCGTTCATCGCCTAGCCGAGCTGCGCCGGGCCACCGGGCCGGCGTGGGAAGACGTCGACGTGCTGCTGGTGCCGAGCGCCCCGGCGGCCTACACGCTCGAGGAGGTCGCCGCCGACCCGTTGGCCACCAACGCGCGTCTGGGCACCTACACCAACTTCGTCAACCTGCTCGACCTCTGCGCGTTGGCCGTGCCCGCCGGCTTTCGCGCCGACGGGGCACCCGTGGGCGCGACGTTGATCGCGCCGGCGTTCGCCGACCACCGCCTCGCGGAGATAGGCCGTCGCATACAGGACCTCGGGGCCCTCCCGCTCGGCGCGACTCGCTACACCGTTCCCGCCTTCCCCGCGGACCGGGCCTCCACCCCGCCCGCGCCGAGGGAAACGCTCGACCTGGTCGTGGTCGGCACCCACCTCTCGGGGGAGCCGCAGAACCACCAGCTCACCGACCTGGGGGGCCGGCTGACCGCCACAACCCGCACCGCGCCTGCCTATCGGCTGCACGCCCTGCCTGCCGGAAACGACGACACGCCGAGGCCCGGCCTCCTCCGCGCCTCGCCCGGCGGCCACGATGGTGCAGCCATCGAGGCCGAGGTGTGGACGCTGAGCCCCGCAGCGTTCGGCGCCTTCGTCGCCGCGGTGCCGCCGCCGCTGACCATCGGGACGGTCGCCCTGGCGGACGGCACCGAGCGCAAGGGCTTCCTGTGCGAGGCCCATGCGACCCTCGAGGCACCGGACATCACTCACCACGGCGGGTGGAGGGCGTACCGGCGCAGCGCCTCGCCGCCGGCCGAGGCGCGGGCTCCCCAAAGGCTCGCTGCCACCCGCCAGCGGCACACCTCCGAAACTAACCCGGTCTCCGTCAAAGGGACGGCGGGGAAGGGCGGAGCGTGAGCTCATAGGCGTCTGCCTGCGACAAGTGCCTCGTCACTGCAAGACCAAGGAGGTCCCATCGTGCCGAGACGAGATCGCCCTCGACGATCGGCCCGATCTCAGCCCTCGCCACGTACCGGCGATGATGCTGTCGGTGCGCTGGACCAAAGGGTCTACGGTCGCTCGCTTAAGAAATATCCCGCGGGGTAAGCTGCGTGGATCGCTTGCTTCTCGCACGACCGCTGAGCGCTCCGGCACGGGATTGCCCGTCCTTTCGCTCGTCGCCCGCTCGTGGCGGCACCCTGAGCTCCGTCATCGGATGACGGAGCCGGTCCTCTGTGCCCGAACGGCGCGGCGGGCCTGACTAGCGATCTCGCTCGGACGGCGACCTGCCGTCCGAGCTCCATCCCCTTCTGCGCGCGACGCGCGAAGGGTCAGTCACAGGAGCAATCTCGATGAGCACCATCACGACCTACCCGGCGGGCGTCCCCTGCTGGATCGACACCTTCCAGCCCGACCCCGAGGCCGCCGCGCAGTTCTACGGCCCGCTGCTGGGCTGGACCTTCGACGAGCCGGCCGCGATGCCCAGCGGCCTGGCCGGCGAGTACCGAACGGCCCGCTCCGGCGGCCGCTTGGTCGCCGGTATTGGCCAGGCACCGGTCGGGTTCCCGTCGGCGGTCTGGACGACCTACATCGCCGTGGGCGACGTCGACGCGGCCGCCGAGCGCGCGGCCGCCGCGGGCGGCGGCCGTATCGTCGGGCCGACGTCCCATGGTGACGGTGGCCGCATGGCGGTGCTGACGGATCCCGTCGGCGTCGCGTTCGGGATCTGGCAGACCGGAGCCAGATGGGGAGCCGAGCAGGTCAACGAGCCGGGCTCGTGGACGATGAGCTCGTTGCACACGCCCGCACCTGGGGACTCGGAAGCGTTCTACGGGCGGGTGTTCGGCTGGCGGGTCGAGACCGCTCCCGACGCGCCGATGAGGTTCTGGCGCCTGGACGGGCACGTCGGAGGTCAGGCCGAGCAGCCCATGCCCCGCGACGTTGTCGCGGTGCTCGCGCCGATCGGCGAAGGCGACCCGACACCCCCGCACTGGAGCGTCGCGCTCACCGTGAGCAACGTCGATGCGACGGCGCGCCGTGCTTCCGAGCTCGGCGGCACGGTGCTGCTCGCGCCGACGGACACCCCGGGGTTCCGCAGCGCGGTGATCGCGGATCCGCAGGGCGGCGTCGTCGCCGTCACCGCTCCGGCAAAGACAGCCTGAGTCGCCCGCGGCCCGTCGGCACGACGCCGACGGGCCACGGTTCTCCCGCGCGAGAGGCCGCGGCGCCGGGTCATCCCACAAGCCGATCGTCTTGCGGAAAGCCTCGCAGCGCCGGGCGCCGGGCGCTGGGCGCAATCGTTCTGGGCATCTCATCTGACGGGGTTCTACGCCTGCGCGAGACCATCAGGTGGTGGTTCGCGCACAAGCTGCGCGGCGTCTGACGATCGGGTGGTTCACTGAAGCCCTGAACTGTGCTTCAATCCTTAGTGAACGTTTGAATGACGGTTCGAAGCTATGCCCTATCGCTCGACAGCTCGCACTGAGGCTCGCCGCCAGGCGGGGCGCGAGCGACTGCTCGGCGCGGCGCACGCGCTGGTGGCTGAGGGGGGTTACGCCGCGGCGTCGGTGGGGGCGGTGGCACACCGCGCTGGGGTAGGCACGGGCAGCGTCTACACCCACTTCTCCTCCAAGGCCGAGCTGCTCACCGAAGTGTTTCGTCGCGCCTCTGAGCGTGAGGTCGAGGCCACCCGCGGCGCCGCCGGTTTGGCCGGCAGCGCGGGCGAGCGTCTGGCCGGCATCGGCGAGGTGTTCGCGCGCCGCGCGCTGCGGGGGCGGCGGTTGGCGTGGGCGCTTTTGGCGGAGCCGGTCGATCCGTCGGTCGATGCCGAGCGCCTGGTCTTTCGTCGTGCCTACCGCGATGTGATCGCCGGAGTGCTGGGCGACGGCGTGCTCGCCGGGGAGTTGCCCGCGCAGGACATCGAGCTGACTGCGGCGGCGCTGGTCGGTGCGATCGGCGAGGCGCTGATCGGGCCGCTATCTCCGGTCTCGCCCGCGGTCGATCCCGACCGCGTGGTCGACGCGCTGCTCGCGGTCTGCCTGCGCGCCGCGGGCGCCCAGCCCGCCGCCGGCGCCATCAGCAGCAACCCACACCAAGACGATCACGAGGAGAACGCAGATGGCCGCCCAGACGCTTGAGAAGCCGAGGTCGGCCACGCACGAGGTGCTCAACCAGAGCGTCCCGCGCGTTGGCTTTGACGAGTTTGAACTCAACCTGCCGCTGGTGGAGGGCGTGAAGCGCTACGACGCGGGCTGGGCGCGCGAGCGCCTGCACCAAGCCGGCCGTCTGGTCGGCTCGGGGGACTTCCAGCTCTGGGCTGAGCAGGCGAACACCAACCCGCCGCGGCTTGATACCCACGACCGTTACGGCAATCGGGTCGACGAGGTCGTCTACCACCCCGCCTACCACCAGGTCATGCGCTCAGCGGTCCAGCTGGGCGCGCACGCCTGGCGTGGCGTGAGCTGCGCCCAGGAGCGCACGTTGCGCGCGCGGTGCTGTTCATGCTGCTAACCCAGGTCGAGCCGGGGCATGGCTGTCCGATCTCGATGACCCATTCGGTGGTTCCGGCGCTGCGCGCCCAGCCTGAGCTCGCCGCCGAGTGGGAGCCCCAGCTGACCTCGCTCGAGTACGACCCGCGCCTGGGGCCGGCGCCCGAGAAGCACGGCTGTCTCGCCGGGATGGCGATGACCGAGAAGCAGGGCGGCTCAGACGTGCGCTCAAACACCACGCGCGCCACGGCGATCGCCGGTGGCGGCTCGGGCGGTGAGTACCTGCTCACCGGGCACAAGTGGTTCTGCTCGGCGCCAATGGGCGATCTATTCCTCGTCCTCGCCCAGACGCAGGAGGGCTTGTCCTGCTTTCTCGTGCCGCGCGTCCTGTCCGACGGTACTCGCAACGCCTTTCGCCTCCAACGGCTGAAGGACAAGCTCGGTAACCGCTCCAACGCCTCCGCCGAGCTGGAGCTCGACTCGACCTGGGCTCGGATGGTGGGAGAGCCCGGGCGCGGCGTGCGGACAATCATCGAGATGGCCAACCACACCCGCCTGGACTGCGTGCTCGGCACCACCGCGGGGATGCGCCAAGCCGTCGCCGAGGCCACCTGGCACGCAGCCCACCGCAACGCGTTCGCCAAGCGCCTGATCGACCAGCCGCTGATGGCGAACGTGCTCGCCGACCTGTGCCTGGAGGCCGAGGCGGCCACCGTCACCGCGCTGCGTCTCGCGCGCGCCTACGACCAGGATGCCGACGAGCAGGAGACGCTGTTCAAGCGCCTGGCCACCGCGGTGTCCAAGTACTGGGTATGCAAGCGCGGCCCCCGCCATGCCTTCGAGGCGCTGGAGTGCCTCGGCGGCAACGGCTACGTCGAGACCTTCCCGCTCGCCCGCCGCTACCGCGAGCAGCCGCTCACCTCGATCTGGGAAGGCTCCGGCAACGTCCTCTGTCTCGACGTGCTCCGCGCCATGGCAAGCAACCCCCACATACTCGACGCCTTCCTCACCGAGATCGAGGAGGCCGACGGCGCCGACCAGCGCCTCGATGCCTACACCCTGCAGCTGCGCACCGAGCTCGAGAACGGCGAAGCCCTCGAGCCGCGGGCCCGCCGCATCGTCGAGCGCATGGCGCTCGCCCTCCAAGCCTCACTACTCGTCCGCCACGCCCCCGCCGACCTCGCCGACGCCTTCTGCGCCGCACGCCTAACCAGCGAAGGCGGCCATGAATACGGAACCCTGCCACCCACCATCGACACCGCCGCGATCATCGCCCGACACGCCACGCACCTGAACTAACGCCTAGCTGCGTCCTGACGGCAGACGCGACGCATACCGACGGATGCGACAAAAGAACGTCCGGCGGGACGCCTCAACAGCATGGCAGGGGTGCACGTCCCAGTAGCGGATCGTCGACTGCGACGGCGGCTAACCGGCCTCGGCCGGCTTGACGCCGACGAGGAGCGCCATCTCGAGCCACTTCCAGTAGCAGTCGACGTCGTCGAAACCGAGTGCGCGCAGCCACCCGAGCTGACTCTCGACGTCGAGGAGGCGGTCAGACGGATCTTCGTCCTCGAGCGGCTCGCCGATCGCCGCGAAGAACGCCAGGTGCAGGCGAAGGGTCGGCGACGCCACATGTTCGAAGTTCGCGAACACCCCGCCGGGTTTGAGCAGATCGAAGACCTCGCCATACAGCGAGCGCTTTCGCTCGTGCTCGAGATGGTGGATGGCCATTGACGAGACGACGGCGTCAAAGCGCCCGAGCGCGGGCAGCGGCTCGGCGAGGTCGTGCTCGACGAGCTCGACGCGCTCCTCGTCGGCGAAGCGCTCGCGTGCCGCCGTGAGCATGAGCTCGGAGAAGTCAAGACCCACACGGAGCATCTCGCGGCGATCGATCTGGAGAAGGGCGAGCAGGCGGCCGTCGCCCGTCCCGAGGTCGAGGATGCGACGAGCGTCGCGAGGCACGTGCTCGAGCAGGACGCTCTCTCCCTCTGCGCGGCGCGGATACTCATCCGCCCGGCCGAGATAGCGATGGACACGCTCGGCGGTCTTCCATTCCTCGGCGGGCACGCTCTCCAGTATGAAACCTGTCTCACCGGGACAGAGGTTCCGCGCCTGCCCCGATAGCGGATGGTGGGACGGCCCCGCAGCCGCCGTCGGCGCCTCGCCATGGTCCCCAGCGGTTGGCTCGCAGAGGCTTTGCGAACTCGACGCGGTCGAGCTCCCGAAGAACCTCGCCGAGCATCCGCTCGCCCTCGACTCTCCTGCTACCCGCCGCTCGACCCGGCTACCAGTCGGCCCGCGGTCCTCTCAGCGCTTCGCTTCCCGCTCGGCGTTCGGCGGATGGGACGCCGGGACGCGTTGCCGTGACCCGGTCCTAGAAGGGTCCGACGCTCTTCGTTCTGTCGTCAGCGCGGGCTAGGTTCGATGGCATGCTCCGCACCGCTCGATCGGGCCGGCTGTCGTGAAGGACGAGCGGCTCCTTCCTCGAGGTAGCGAAGAGATCAGGGCTGTCATCGGTGGGGTGCCGCGCGCCTTTGCATGCTGCGAGGCAATCAATCGGCTTCCGTACGCCGACCAGGACGCGATCCGCAGCGCTTGGTCAGAGCTGACGGGCCGACCGATCGACGAGCGCTTTCGGCTGGTGCCGCCGATCCATAGTGACCACGGCCTCAAGCTCCAGGTCGGCGCCAACGTGTTCGTCAATCACGGGTGCACTCTCAACGACATGGGCGGCATCGAGATCGGCGAAGACACCATGATCGGGCCGAACGTCAGCCTCTTGACGACCGGTCACCCCACAGCGGTTGCTGATCGACGTGCCGGCATCACGATCGCGCCGATTCACATCGGCGCCAACGTCTGGATCGGCGCCGGCGCGACCGTCCTCGGAGGCGTAACGGTCGGCGACGGTGCCGTTGTGGCCGCTGGCGCGGTCGTCAGCCGGGACGTGCCGCCGGCCACTCTCGTCGCGGGCCTACCCGCACGAGCCATCCGCACTTTGGACTGACCGGTCGTGCCCACACGGCCATCGCCGGGAACCCGACGCTTGTTGGCGTGAGTGTCGACGAGGGATCCGTTTGCGGGCGCCGACCCACGTCAGTGGCGTTCGCGGCGAATGAGTCCGACATCGGGGCTCCACCTCTCGATGACGAGGTGGTTCGCTGGCGTGCCCACGCGGGTCAGCACGACATCGGCTATGTCGATTCGGAGCCAGTGTTGCGGTCAAGGAAGCCTGTCAACGTGCCGCGCCATCAGCAGCGCCGAGCGCAGCGAGCCGTCGCGCCGGCGGTAGTGGTCCCGGCGGAGTCCCTCGACACTGAAGCCCGCCGCGACGTACAGCGCGATCGCCCGGCCGTTGTCCGGCCAGACCTCGAGTTCGACCTTGTGTGCTCCGCACTCGGCGGCGTGTGCGAGCACCGCGGCGAGCAGCAGGCGCCCGCCGCCCCGACCACGCGCCTCGGCCAGGATGGCCATCCCTAGCGAGAGAACGCCGGGCAAGGTCTCGTGAGCGCCGGCGCTGCCGACGATCTGCCCAACATCCTCCAAGATCCAGGACCCCGACAGTCCCTCGCTCGCGAGCATCGTGCGTAGGCGCTCCGTCCGCCCAGGCACGTCCACAGGTGGCTCGGTGGCGATCAGCCCCTCCTCGGCCACCTCGGCGAGGATCTGCGCGATCGCCTCCGCGTCCTGCACGGTCGCACGGCGCACTCTCACGCCGAACAGCATGCCGCAGCGCCCGCGCGGACAGCCGTCACCCGCGCCTGCGGCGGGCGTCGCGCGAGCGGATCGTGCCGGGGGACACCCGCAGCCCTGACGTAGCTCTACTCCAGTTTTGTAGTAGCCTTCTAATCGTGTCGGGAATGCAAGCACCCTCTCGTCAGGATCGTCGGAAGCTGAGAACCGCGACGGTGATCCTCGACGCTGCCGAGCGCCTGTTCCTCGGGCGGGGCTATCTGGCGACCACGGTGGAGCAGCTTGCCGAGGAGGCCGATGTGGCGCTGGGTTCTCTGTATGGCCATTTCGGCGGCAAGGAAGGCGTTTACGCGGCGCTGATCGATCGGGCGCTGGAGCTTGATCGGCGCTACTGCGACGACGGGTGGGCGTCGGGATCGAACGCGGTCGAGCGGCTCGTTGGGTTAAGCGAGGGCTACCTGCGCTTTGGCCGCGATCATCCTGGCCACTTCCGCGTCTTTCGCTTCCCGCCGGCGGGTGGGCCGAGCGGCGGCCCGGCGGCCGCCGCCGCGCAGCGGGTCGCCGTGCGGGTCGCCAGCGAGGTCGAGCGCATGGCCGGTGCTCTGAGCGAAGCGACCGCCGAGGGGATCGTGCGTCCGGTCGATCCTCGGGCGGCCGCGGTCTTTTTGTGGGCAGCGTGGGACGGGGTCATCGCGGCACATGTCCTGCCTGGGAACATGGGGCTCAGCGAGGCGCAGTTTGAGTCGGTGCTGGCGATCGCGCGCGAGGTGCTGACGGTCGGCCTGCTGGCGCCAGATGGGCGCAGTTCATGATCATGCGGGTCGCCGGCGACGGCGACTATGGACAGCCAGCGACGCCCGGCTGGCGTGGCCGGGACTGGTCGGTTTGCGAGCGAGACGCGCTGATCGCGCGGCGGCGTGTGCACTACCTCGACACCGGCGCTGGTGAACGGGCGTTCGTGCTCGTGCACGGGATGGGCGGTCGCTGGCAGCACTGGCTGGAGACGATCCCCATGCTGGCCGAGCACGGCCGCGTGCTCGCCCTCGATCTACCAGGCTTCGGAGGATCCGAGACGCCTGCCGCCACCGTGTCACTCGACGGGTTCGCCGATGCCGCTGCCGAACTGATCCGCGACCTCGGCGTCGAGCGGGCGGTCCTTGTCGGGCACTCGATGGGTGGACCGATCGCTGTGCGCTTCGCCAGCCGCCACCCCGACCTTGCAGAGGCGATTGTGCTGGTCGGCGGGGCCGTGTTTCAATTCAGCGCGCTGCTCGGGCTTCGCGACGTACTGCGCTTCGTCACCGAGCGGCCCCGCGAAACTGCCGCTATCGCTGCCGAGATCGTCACCGCGGGTCTGCCCGCGCCATCCGTCGTGCGCCGGCTGATCGCCTCCTCACCGCGGCTGCGCCGAGCCGTCCTAGCGCCATACGTCTTTGATCCCGTAGCGCTGCCCTTCGACAGCGCTGCCCTGATCGTCGAGGGCGCGGGGGCGCCCGGCGTCCTGCCCACGGCATGCGCGATCGGGCGCTCTGACCCACGAAAGGGAATCGAGGCCGTGAGCTGTCCGATCCTCTCGATCGCCTCCGAGCACGATCGCATCACCCCACTGGCAGACACCCATGCCTTCCAGCGCGAGGTCGCCCGCGCCCGAACCATCGTGCTCGAAGGCTGCGGCCACATGAGCATGCTCGAACGACCCCAGGCCTTCAACACCCAACTGCTGGCCTTCGCTCAGGCGCTTCCGGCGTCCTCACCCACCCCGCCATCACAGGAGCAAGCGCCATGACCAAGCACTCGACCACTACCAGCACCAACGAGACGCTGATCCTCTCCGGGCTTACCGAGCTGGCAACCGGAGCGCTCACCGGCTGGCCCTATGCCCTCGCGATCAGCGACGCCGACAAGCTCCGCAAGCTCGGGATCAGATCCGCACCCCGTCTGCGCCAATGGCATCTCGACCTGATCGCCCTCGGCAGCCTCAGCGTCCTGATCGGCACCGCGGTCCCGGACTTACCCCGCCGCATCGCGTGGCCGCTGACCATCGGAGCGTGGACCAACGCCAACGCATTCGGCGTCCTGGCCATCCGACCCGACCTAAAAGACCACCCCATCTACAAGACCGCCGTCATCGGATCCTTCGCCACCGTGACCTGGGGCTGCAGCGCCCTCGCCATCCTCGCCGCCCGACGGCGGCGAGGATCTTGACTGGCGCCCACAAGCCGATCCGCTGACGGGACGCCCGCGTAGACGCGTCACGGAGCCTCGTGTCGTTCTGGGTGGCGGAACCGGTCGCTGGATCAGGTTCTTCCGGTGGGGTCCATGTCGATCGCAAACCCTGTTGCCGTCGCCAGCGGCTTGGCTTCCGCGAGGAGGTCCTTGACCCGATCGGCGTGAGCGTCGAGAACCTCTTGCTCCAAAGACGGCATGCGCTCCTCCCACAAGCGGTCTCTGAGCGCTTTCACGTGAGCCTCGAACCGCTGAACGAGATCATCGGCTTCGTCCTCAGGCCCCAACGCCGGTGCTATACGGATGTGGAGGCGCTTGAGTCGACGTTCCGCGGGATCGACGATCGCTTTAATTTCAACCGTTTCCCTCAGGCGGTCGACACGATGGGCGACGTGTCGGTCCCTCCAAGCCATAACGTCCTTGTGGCATTTCTCGGCATCGGCACCTTCTGCAGAAACCAGATCCGTCAGACGCCGCCGCCGTCGACCGGTGCTTGCGGTACGTCCATAAGAGATCACCGCCGCCTCCCACAAAGCTCGCCGGACGAACAGATGGGCGGCGTCGCCCGGAACCCCTCGCCGCGCATGAAGCGTCATGTCGACATGCAGGAGGTCCGCCCAGAGCGACGCGTAGTCGGCCAGTGCGTCCACAGCATGACCTGCGATGGGAGCTGCGAGTTCGGGCGTCCTTATGGTCAAACCAAGCCCGTCGATTCCTTCGACGGCTCCCGCGACACGAGGATGCCCCGAGCGTCGTGGAACTTCGACAGGGGCCGAGTGCCGTTAGAGGGTAACGCGGTGGGCGGTCGGCGTGTCGGTGAGTGGTGGCACGCGCGCTCGACAGCAGGGCGAGCTTGCAAGGTCGTAGGAGCCGTTCGGCCTACGGGCAGCTCAGCGATCTTGACCAGCGTTCCAGGCGGTGTCAAACGCCGCGAGATCGAGCGGAACGAGCCACGCCTCGGCGATCTTGCCGTCGGCCACTCGGTACACGCCGGCGGTGCGCCACGAAACGCGCCGGCCACCGATTGTCGCCTCGCCGTCGGCGAGCTGGACGAGCACGTCCTCCCCCTCGACCGATCCCCGCTCGCTTATCGTGAGCGATCCGGCCGCCAGCGCCCGCCGGTGCAGGAAGTACGCGAGCACAGCTTTCTTGCCGCGGTAGTCTCCGGCGATCGGGCTGGTTCCGGGAACGTGCCAGATGACGTGTTCGTCGAGCAGCTCGGCAGCAGGGGCCGGGTCCCCGCCGGTGTACATCGCGCGCTGGCGCTCCAAGAACTGTTCGACCACTGCGCGAGCGCCCACAACGCCGAAAGCTACGCCCTTCCGCTCGTCCCGCTCACCATTCGGCTGGCGCGCCCGTAGCCCACCGCCATCCGGACGCGCGTGGCGTGGATCAGAGCTGTGGCCGACGCCGATGTCGTTCGCGTGAGGTGTTCGGCCAGAGCAATCTGGGTGCTACGGCTTGGTGCGGTGCACTGGAAGCGCGACCGGCTGTACGCCGAGATCCGACGACGGCTCCGATCTCGTCCTGACGGCGGTTTGCGCCGTCACTAGGCGCGGTCCTGGACGTCGCCCGACGAGCCGACCCCTCGTGCCGCAAGCGGATCCTCGAGCGGGACGCTCGGCCGACAGTGCCGGCTCCCGCTCGCCGGGAGCGCAAGCCTCGGTGGCGGTCCTGGTCAGCCCTGCGCGGTACCGCCGTCCTCGTCGTCGCCCTGGTCTGGGATCGTCGTCAACCTCGCAGCCAGCTACACGCTGTCCAAGGCCAACCGCCAGTCGATGAACATCGAGGTTCCTTCCAACATCCTCACCGACCTCGCAGCGTTCATCTTCACCACCATCGCCGGCGCCGTCATCCTCACCACCGGGTTTCGCCGCGCTGACGGCATCGCCTCGCTGGTCGCGATCATGCTCTACGCCGCCTACGGCCTCCTCAAAGCCAGTGGGCGAGTGTTCCTGGAGGCAGCCCGCCACAGCTCGAGCCCGACGCGATCGGCCAAGCGATGGCCCGCGAAACCGGCGTCAGCCAGGTTCATGACCTGCACGTGTGGGAGTTACCTCGGGCTTTCCGTCGCCGCACGCCTGGCCTGCGTCGCGAGGAGGTGGCGATGCTCGCCGCGATCGCGCCGACCTACTACGCCTCCTGGAGCAGGACCGCGACGTGCGCCCGTCCCGTCAGGTCCTCGACGCGCTGGCCCGCACGCTGCAGCTCACCGCCGCCGAGCGAACCCACCTCCACGAGCTCGTCCACGGCGGCTCACCCCCAGACGGAGTCGAGAGCACAGAGCTGCTCGCTTCCGCCGTCAGCGCGCTCGTAGACCGCCTGGACCCCTGCCCGACCTATGTCACCGGCCGGCGCTTTATGAACCCGACGATCAGCGAGAGCGCGATCGCCAGCTTGCCGCGATCGGCGTCAGGCGAGACGCCGTGTGAATGACCCGCGCGGGCCCCGCCGCCGTGGTCATGGTCATGGTGGTCGTCGTGGGCCATCAGGCGCAGCAATCATCGCGACAGCCGGGCGTGGCATCCAGGCCAGGCATCGGCGCGCAACACGTGTCTTCTCCGCGCCACCCATCACGGCCCTCTTTGAGGGCGATGGCGGCGATCGCGAGCGCGGCCACTGGGTCTAGCCAGGAAAGTCCGACGCCCGCTCCGATGAGCGCGATCAGCGCCGTCGCGGCCTGGACGGCGCACATCAGGTTCTGGACCCCCTCCCCAGACGTGGCCCCGGATCCGAGCTGGCGCCCCAGACGCAGCTTGACCCAACCCAGCAGCGGCATCAGCACGATCGCACTGATCGTCAGGGCAACGGCCACGACGGTAACGTTGGTCTCGCCACCGCTGATCAGCTTGCGAATCGCCTCGACGACGAAGAACGGGGCGAGCACAAAGAAACTGGCGGCCACCCAGCGTTGCGCCCGAGCCTCGCTGGTCGCCGACAGGGTTCGCCGGCCAGTGAAGCGCCACACGACGATCAGCGCCGCGAGCGCTTCGACAAACGAGCTAGCCGCCCACGTGACCACGCCGAGGCTGTGGGCTTGCAGTCCGGCGACGATGCCGACAAAGCCTTCAACGCTCATCCAGGCCAGGCTCGCCCAGGCCAGCAGCTTCGCCCGCCGCGCAGCGAACAACCACGTGTCGCTGCGGGGCTGCGCCGCGGAGGTGGGCGCGGGCTGAAGGACGACGGGAAGCTCCGGCGTGCTCACGCCAGCGTTTCCGTGCCGTCCAGCAGGCCGGCCAACAACGCCCGACCGGATTCTGTGAGCGCATAGAGCACCATCTTCCCGTCCCGCCGGCTGCGGGCCAGACCCAGCGAGCGCAGAATCCTGACGTGGTGAGAGACGAGATTGTCCGCGCGCTCGGTCACCCACGCCAGGTCACACACGCACAGCTCATCGGTCGCCGCTAGTGCCGCGGCAATCGTCAGGCGGGTCGGATCCGAGAGCGCCTTCGCTTGAGCAGCGAGCGTAACCGCAGATTCGTCATCCAGGCGGCCGTGCCGTAGCTGCTCAGCCTTTTCGAGGTCAAGGCAAAGTAGATCGCATTGGTCATCAGCCATCTACTCATTCTAACGCTCATCGGTACATTAAGGCGAAGGCATCTCCCCGGGCCGTGGCGACAATCCCCCCAGCATCTTCGTTGACGGCGGCGAGCAGACCATCCTGCACCTTGTGGGGAACGTGAAGAGCGGATACACCGGGGTCCTCTTGATGAATCATCGAGAGTGGTGCACCAGCGTGCCCCGGAAGCCTAGGCGACCTCGTAGAACCCCACGCGACAAGCGGTTTGGGAATCCGTCCTAAGGCATGCTTGACCGAGAATATAGGCACTGCTAACTTTACGCCATGGCAGTGAGAACTTTGTCTCCGGCGGTGCAGGACTACGCCAAGGCGATCTATGCGCTTGAGTCCCGTGAGGGCGCGGCGGTGACGATGAACCGGCTCGCCGACCGGCTTGGCGTGAGATCGGCGTCGGCGTCGGGCATGGTCAAGAAGCTCGCCGAGCCGGGCTTGGTCGACCATGCCCCTTACCGCAGTGTTCAGCTCACCCCGCCCGGTGAGCGGCTGGCGCTCGAGGTGCTGCGCCGCCATCGCCTGCTCGAGCTTTTCTTGGCGAAGCTGCTCGACATGCCGTGGGATCGCGTCCATGACGAGGCGGAGATCCTCGAGCACGCGCTGTCTGCGCAACTCGAGGAGATCATCGCGGCCAAGCTGGGTGACCCGACCCGAGACCCGCAGCCTGGAGTCACTCCAACCCGGCGCCAGGGGCACGTTCGTGCGCGTGTCGGATTCCGACCCGGCGATGCTGCGCTACCTCGCCGCCCGGCGGATCGCCCCCGGCAGCACCTTGAAAGTCGTCGAGCGCCAGCCGTTCGGCGGGCCGCTGCTCGTGCGCTTCTCCCAGGAGATGCACCCGATCGGTGGCGACCTGGCCAAAGGCATGCGAGTGGAGGTAGACCGATGAACCTGGTGGCAGACGATGCGACGAAGCTGACCGGATGACCCCGCCCGACGCCCAAGGTGCTGCCGCCGTGCTGCCCGCCCCCGGCATCGGCGAGCTGCCTCAGGCCGAGAGCCCGCTGCGCCGCCTGCGCGCCCGCGGCCGCGTGCGCGGCGTGCTGGCGCTGCTGGGCCCGGCGTTTGTGGCCGCGGTGGCCTACATCGACCCGGGCAACTTCGCGACTAACTTCCAGGGCGGCGCGCAGTTCGGCTACACGCTGGCCTGGGTGGTCGTCATGGCCAACCTGATGGCAATGCTCGTCCAGTATCTCTCGGCCAAGCTCGGCGTGGCCACCGAAATGAACCTGCCCGAGCTCTGCCGCACTCATCTAGGCCGGCGCTGGTCGCTTGGGCTGTGGGCACAAGCCGAGGTCATCGCCATGGCCACCGACCTCGCCGAGTTCGTCGGCGCGGCGATCGGCCTGAACCTCCTCTTCCACGTCCCCCTGTTCGCCGCCGGGCTGATCACCGCGGTGGTCGCATTCGGCATCCTCGCGCTCGAGCAGCGCGGCTTTCGCAAGTTCGAGCTGGCGATCATGGGCCTGCTGTTCATCGTCCTGCTCGGCTTCCTCTATGACTTCGTCAAAGTCGGCCCGAGCGCGAGCGGCGCCATCGGCGGCCTGGTGCCCAGACTCAAGGGCACTCAGAGCATCCTGCTCGCCGTCGGGATCATCGGCGCCACCGTGATGCCCCACGTCATCTACCTGCACTCCGCGCTAACCCAGCGGCGCGTACCCACCCGCGACGATCAGGAAAAGCGCGAGGTGCTGCGCTTCCAGCGCCTCGACGTGATCATCGCTATGAGCCTCGCCGGACTGATCAACCTGAGCATGCTCTTCGTCGCCGCAGCGCTGTTCAACAAGACCGGCCACACCGGCGTTGACTCGATCGAGGCCGCCCACGCCGGACTCGGTCAGCTCGTCGGCGGCGGCGCCGCGCTGGCCTTCGTCTTCGCACTACTCGCCTCCGGGCTCTCGTCCTCCAGCGTCGGAACCTACGCCGGGCAGGTCGTCATGCAGGGCTTCATCCGCCGGCGCATCCCGATCTACGTTCGCCGGGCGGTCACGATGGCCCCCTCGCTCGTCGTCCTCGCGGTGGGCGTGTCGCCGACCAGCACGCTGGTGATCTCCCAGGTGGCGCTGTCGTTCGGCATCCCCTTCGCGCTGGTGCCAATGCTGCTGCTCACCCGCCGCACCGACATCATGGGCAGCTTCGTCAACCGGGCCCGCACCACCCGCCTCGCCGGCTTCGTCGCAGCGATCATCATCTGCCTCAACGTCTTCCTGCTCTACGAGACGTTCTTTGGATAGGAACGCTGGTGGACGGCGCTGCTTTCGATCGCGTCGCTGGGCATCGCCGCCGCACGCGGAGCATTCGGATCCGCGACGACCTCTTCGCAGCGAAGCATCTGACCATGCCCGAGAGGGACCACGAGGGACCCCTGCGAGAACTACACACTCCGCAATCACGGCCCACCTAAAGCGTCTTGCCTATTGGCACGCCGAACGCCACCCCGATAGGCCGAGCCCGTCCCGATCGGGGAACCGTCTACGGAGCATCTCGATCGGAGTCGCCAGCGGTCCCGGGTCGTCCCCGTTTGCGGATCCCGTTCCGGGCGCCTGGCCTGGCTTCCTGGCGGTCGCTCAGACCCATGCCCGCAGTTGTGGTCGACGCGCCGCAGCGCACGCTTGTCGGGCTTCAGGCCAGCCAGTGCTCGCCGGCCCAGGCCATCTGCCAGAAGGCCAGCTCATAGCGGCTGCTGGTGAGAAACGCGCGCCGGGCGCGCTCTCGACCCGCGGCGCCCACATCCTCGCCGGCGTGGTCGTTGAGCTCGCGTGCCCAGCCGGCCAGCTCGGCGAACTCCGGTGAGGCGTACATGGAGATCCACCGCCTGTAGCGATCCTCCGCCGGGGCTCCCCGGCCAGCCAGTCGCTCGGCGATCTCCGCGTAGCCCCAGATGCAGGGCAACAGCGCCGCGGTCAGCTCAACGAAGTCGCCCACGGCCGCGGTGCGCACCAGAAAGTCGGTGTAGCCCTGAGTGGTGGGCAACATCTCCTCGCGCTCCAGCTCGGCGTTGGAGATTCCCCACTCTCCGGCGTAGGAGCGATGCAGGTCCATCTCCATGTGCAGCAGCCCCTGGGTGATGTCGGCGAAGCGAGTCATCGCTGGTAGCCCGGGGGCTCGCGCCGTTCCCAGCGCGTGCAGCCGGGCGAACTCGACCAAGTACAGGTAATCCTGGCGCACCCAGACCTTGAAGCGCTCGGGCTCCAGGGTCCCGTCACCGACCCCCCGCACGAACGGATGATAGTGCTGGGCCTGCCAAACCGCGTCGGCCGAGCCCCGCAGCTCGACGCTAAACGAGTCGGATGAGCCGGGTTCGCTCATCGGCGCATCGTCGCAGCTCCCACACGCCGCGCCGCAATGACGCCGGCGACCGTGCCGGAGGCGGATCGATGTACGGAGCAGTAGCTCAAGACGCCCTGGTCACCCGTCAATCGGCGCAGGTGCAAGTGCCGTGCGCGCCGACGCGAGGGTCAATCGTCGACCCTGACCAGGCGGATGTCGACCTCGCGGGTGACATACCTCCAGTGCTCGATCCGCCGCAGTCGTGCGACGAGGTCCTCGAACGCGTCAGCGTCGGCCGAGGCGTACTCGAACCAGGTGAGGAAGTCGAAGGGCTCGCCGAGGTCACGGCCGTGGTGCAGGCGGCGGGCGATCGCCGGCAGGTAGACGAGGCCGGTCGCGATGTGGTGCGACCGCTCCTCGAAGATCTCTCGGCGCTCGTCCTGGGGCAGCGCCCACCACGCCGATGACTTCGAGATCGGGATCAACGCTGCCCGCGTCGCCTCCGGACGCCCCAGCTCGGGCGACCGGGCGGCGAGGTCGTCGTGCTCGACGCGTCTGACGTACCGCTCGTAGCTGGCTGCACCCCGCAACACCCACGCCGACCCGGCGAAGGAGCCGGTGGCGGCCGGGCCCTCCACGACACGCACACGCTCGACGCCCTGAAGCGCGGGCCCCGTCACCGCGTCGAGCCGCTCGACGCGCCACGGTCCCTCGGCACCACCGACGAAGGCGCTCACGACCGAAGCCACGCAACGACCCTAA